>Ga0181537_10003547_pt1 | contig 13327 bp, 19 predicted proteins | sample PEATcosm2014_Bin_39_FD_119765 | JGI IMG/M metagenome (GOLD analysis project Ga0181537, IMG submission 119765) | Peatland microbial communities from MTU Mesocosm Facility, Houghton, MI, USA - PEATcosm2014_Bin23_10_metaG | ecosystem: Environmental > Terrestrial > Soil > Wetlands > Peat | place...
AGTAGGTTGGGGGTCGTTCGACACGAACGAAACGCTAGTGGTCAAGGGGACGAGGAAGATGCACATAGCGATTGGACTAGACACCACGGGCTCGATCGAAAAGACCCTGTCGCGCGCGTCACGACTACGGGACGCGGGATTTACTCGACTCTGGTCCTCGCAGATTTTCGGACCCGATACGTTGACGGTTCTCGCGATCGTCGGACGAGAGTACGGTGACCTCGATCTCGGAACCGCGGTTATTCCGATCCATCCCCGACACCCCTCGATGCTGGCCGCACAGGCGCGAACCGTGCAGGACGCCATCGGAGGCCACCTCTCCCTGGGCGTCGGACTGTCGCACCAGATGGTGGTCGAAGGTATGTGGGGACTTTCGTTCGAGCGCCCCGCGACGTTTATGCGCGAGTACCTCGACGCCCTCGCTCCACTGCTGCGCGGGGAGACCATCAACGTTCACGGTGAACGAGTGACTTCGGTCACCCTCGGGCCCCTCGGGCCGAAGGACGTGACGCCCCCCAGCCTTCTGATCGCCGCCCTCGGCACCAAGATGTTGGAGTTGGCTGGCACCGTGGCCGATGGCACGTTGTTGTGGATGACCGGTCGCCAGACCATCGCCACCCACATCACGCCGACCATTCGAGGCGCGGCCGAGAAGGCGGGCCGCCCCGCACCACGCATCGTGTGCTCGCTGCCCATCGCCATCACCAGCGACGTAGAGGGCGCCAAAGAGAGAATTAACACCGAGTACGCGCTCTACGCCACGTTGCCGAGCTACGCGGCCATGCTGGAGCGAGAGGGAACGAAAGACCCGGCGGGAGCGAGTCTCATCGGCTCACGTGAGCAGGTCTTGGATCAGTTGCATCGACTGGCGGAGGCCGGAGTCACGGAGTTCTCGGGCGCGCCGTCGGGCAACAAAGACGAAAGCGAGGGGGCTGTGCAGGTTCTTCTGGACTTTCAAGGCGGGGCCTAAGCCCACTAAGCGCTGCGCTGACTCAACTAAAGTTGTCGAACGAGGTGAAATAAATCATGGCTGTCGCCGCTTCTCTACTGTCTATCGCGCTGTTCTTGGCCTTTGCGTCGGCCGGAATACAGAAACTTCTTTTCAACCCAGCGATGGCGAACACTGCTGATCGACTGGGCTTCTCGCGCCCGGCCTATCGGCGTATCGGTCTGATTGAGCTTCTGGGTGGCATCGCGATCATGGCGGGACTGGTGGGGAAGGGAACGACCTTCCTCGCGATTCTGAACGAGGCGGCCGCGGGCGTGCTCGCGCTGCTCATGGCTGCGGCCCTCTTCGTTCATCTACGCAAGGGCGACAAGGCTAAGTACTTCACTCCCGCCTTAGCCCTGGGAGTCGCCGCCGTCGTCGAAGTAATACTGCGTCTGGCCTAGGTCCTACATCGGCACCTTGGTGTGCTTGAACTCATTGAGGTCACTCTGGGTGCTCATCAAGGTGAGAAGTGAATCGATGAGGGAAACGGAGGCCGCAGCGTCGTCACTGGGAACTGTCATATAGCGAACGAACGTCGCGTCGCCGTCGACGACGAATGTCGGAACACCGAAGGCCTCGTAGCGCTCAAACTCTCGAAAACTCTCGCCGATCACTTTGTGCGGTCGGCGCGTGTCCGCGTCGTCGAATACCGCCGCTAAATCGACCTTGGTGGGGGACAGCGCTTCAGAGATCTCCTCGCGGGTGACGAGTCGAAGCGCGCGCTCGTGACGAGCGCGAAAGAGTGCTTCGTGGGCATCGAGGAAGTGCTCGGGCTGGTGATCTCGAATTGAGGTGCTCACCGCGAGTGAGAGCAGTTCGGGGTCGCGCGCGGGATCGTCCCAGACGTCCGGAGCGCCGACTTCTTTGTAGCCCTGGCTCATGGTCCAGGGAACAAAAGTAACGTCAAAGTTGGCGCCCGCGCGCAGAGCGGTCACTACGTGCAGGTGGATGTTCTTGGCGAAGGGACAGCGGTAGTCGTAGGAGAGATCAAAGCGGCGCATCTGTCCAGACTAGGAACTAGAGCGTCGGGACCGGTACGCCCTTACTTCGACAGAGGTCTTTGAACGCACAAAATCGACAGGCGCTGCGCGACGGCGTGGCCGGAAAGTCGCCGTCTTGGTAGTAGCGATTGATTTTGGTCCAGGCGTTGGTGGCCGCTTTGGCCCGGGCTCGCACGATGACGTCGCTCACCGGGCGTTCAATGGATTTGCCGTGGGCGACGTACATCAGTCGAATATTCGAGGCCTTTTCACCGAGTTTCGCCTCACACAGCGCGGCGTATAACTCGGCGTTGGCGAAGGTCTGTGAGTCGTAGTTACGATTCGGCAGCGAGCCCGTCTTGTAGTCGACGATGGTGAGGGATCCGTCGACGCCGCGATCGAGTCGATCCAAGATGCCAAAGAGCGGCGTACCATCGACGTCGACGCCCAAGCGAAGCTCCACCCCTTCGCTGTCGACAGTCGTGGGATCCTCCATCGCAAAGTAACTCTCGATGATGGCGTTCGTTTCAGAGATCAGCTGGGCCAACATCGAGTCGTCCAGGGAAATTTCGATCCTCACCTCCGGCGTCAAGATCTCCTCTTGGGCGGGGGTGACGAACTCGCGTGCGCGTTCAATGGTGCGTTCTGCTTTGTCGAGCAAGAAGAGGTGCTCAAACACGTAGTGAACGAATCGACCTTTGGCGCTGGCGTAGGAGGCGGGCTGGGGGAGGCGGTCAATAGAACCGTGCTGGTAACGGCGTGGGCAGGCTTGAAAGTCGGACAGACGTGACGGTGAGAGCGACTGGGGAAGTGGTTGCTCAAAGGCCATGACCCAACGTTACGGCCACCCTGTGACGTGAGAGGCCCTCGGTAGGGGCAACAATGGAGGTATGCCCCGACGTCGCGACACCCCCATCACTCGTCACGGCGCGATCGTTCGCTCGAAGGCCTGGAACGGGGTTCGCTACGGTGACGTCGTGGTCGTGAACGGCCCGAAGGAACGTCGCCAGCACTGGACGTTCGTGGCCTTCGCTGTCAATGAATCGACCGGAGAAGAGTGGGTGGAGGTGCGCGGGGGACGGACGGGAGAGTCGAAGGGCCGATCCTTTCGACCCGAGATGATCTTTCCCCAAGGATCTCGCAAGGGGTCTCGGATCGTCGGGCTCTCTCTGGCTAGCGCCCCTCAACTAGGGCTGGAGTAAGCCGCGGTTTGTCGATCTCATTGATTCGCTTCGAGGCGATGATGAGGAGGCCCGGAATAAGGCAGATGATGCCCAACACCACGAAGTAGGTCCTCACGCCGATGTAGTTGGCGATCTCCCCGGCTACCACGAGGGCGATGGGGCTGATACCGAGGGATAGAAACCAGTCCACCGAACTGGCACGGCCGAGGAGTTCGCGGGGCACTTCGGTCTGCAACATCGACTCCCAGATGGTGTTGCCGAGGATAATCATGGGCGAGGCTACGATCGGCATGATGATGACTTCCCAAAAATTCGTTGCGAATCCGATAATGAGGGCGGAGAGGGAGATGATGCTCCAGTAGATCCAGGTGATGCGTACGCGTCGCTTGGGTTGCGACCGACTCGCCGCGACCAGGGCCCCGATCGCTCCCGACACGCCGCCCGCGGCACTCAACAAGCCCACGTAGAACTTGGCGTAGTGCAACGTGTGAAGGAGAAAGTACGGCAGCAGCACGAACATGGGAGTCAAAATGAAACCGTTCACGATCGACACGGCTAGCAACGTCGTCCACAGCCAGCGAGTCCTAAAGACGTAGTGAATTCCCTCTTTGATGTCGTCGATCATGGAGTTCGCTTCGTTGCGGCTGGGACGCGGTGTGGGATGCATCAACCAAAGCGCGCCAAAACTCAGCGCGAACGTCGCCGCGTCCACGCCCATAGCCAGGCTCGTGCTAAAGGCTGCGAGGAATCCTCCGACTGCGGGACCGATCATGCCGCCAGCGACGTTGTTGGCTAGAGGACGCACCGCGTTCATCGCCGGCAACAGATCTTCCGGCACGATCTCCGGGGTGAAGGCGGCGATGCAGGGAAAGAACAGCGCGTCAAAGACGCCGAAAAGAATACCGAAAGCGATCAGTTCCCAGTAGTGCAGCGAGTGTGTGGCGATTAAGACGACGAGCCCCGCCGTCAAAACGGCGCGGGCCGCGTCGGAAATGAGGAGCAGGACTCGTCGCGAGAATCGATCGACGATGGCGCCGCCGAGTAATAAGAAAACAACGAGCGGGGTCATGCGCGCCGCAGCGAACCACGAGAGCTTCGCCACGCTGTAGTGGGTCGTCTCCAAGACCAACAATGTGAGTGCCACCAGGGCTACGCCGTCGCCAAAGTTGGAGACCGTTTGGCCCGACATCAAAAGGGCGGGCTCGCGGTGGTGAAACAGTTGGACGAGCGCGAACTTCCTTTTCACCGTCCCACTGTAGAAGCGGCCGCCTACACGCCCACGGCAGCCGTCACGCGAACGTCTTGATCGAAGTAGCCGACTGCTTCTTTCCACGTGAGGCGATGGTCCAACACCGCACCCATGGTGACGGCCGGATTGACGTGACAACCCGAGATTGGCCCGATGGAGTAGGCCAGACCGGCCAAGGTGAGGCCGAAAGCCAGGGCCGTGGCCACGATGCCCGCGGCGACGCTTCCGCCGTCAAATTTGAAGCCGAACATCAAGGTGGCCACGCCGACACCAATAAACACGAGCGCGGCCGTACCGACAAATTGAGCAAAGAGTTTTCGACCCATGTCGACTCACCTTTCACGTGGGATGCCCCGTAACTCAGGGCAAACCATAAGCGAGTAAAACTCCGCGGGCGCGGTTTTGAAGATCGGCCGAAACTTGTTAAACCTACACAGTGAAGTACGACAACAGTGAAGTGAGGGGCCGAATGATCAGACTGATCGCCGCTGTCGATAGCCAGTTGGGCGTCGCCAATGACCACGGCATCCCATGGCAAGGCAAGATCCCCATGGACACGCAGTACTTCAACGATCAGACGTCCCAAGGACTGATCGTCATGGGATACCGAACGTACCAAGAGTTCGACAAGCCTCTTCACGATCGGGAAAACTTTGTCGTGACGCGCCCTGAGTCCGGCGAGTTGCGTCGCGGTTTCACGGGCGTCCCCGATCTCACGGGCTTCTTTCATCAGCACTCACAGGAACTTGTGTGGGTCATTGGTGGCGCGGGTCTTTTCGAGGCGTCACTGGACGAGGCAGACGAGCTATTCATCACCCAGCTGGACGCCGATTTTCATTGCACGAAATTTTTTCCAACATTTTCCGGCAACTTTGAACTGGTCAGTAGCTTGGGGCCCTACGAAGAGAACGACATTTCATTTCTTTTCGAGATCTGGCAGCGCATGGTCGCAACGAAATGAAAAAACCTCTGACCAAGGCAGGCAGGTTAGAGAGAACGTTGCTCTTCGACCTCAACGACTTCGACGAGACGCTGCCAGCGCCTTGGGAGTGGGACGACAAGCGTCCTTGCAGCGAAGTGAAAAGATGGCTGATTAAGAGTGATTTCCTCAAATCAATCACAACCGTTCGGCCTTTTGGGCACTTCACGGGCACGTAAATTGAACCGGCTTGATGCCCCTGTGTCTGCAGAGCCATCTTTGGCGAGGTATATCACCACAAAATCAGTTCATATGAACACACTCGCGATCCGTCCTCCAATTCGATGTCCGGTAGTCGCGTATAGCCGATCGATTCGTAGAAGTTTTGCGCCGTCACGTTCTTTAATGACGTGTTCAAGGTCAATCGAGCCTTTCCATTCTGGCGCGCAATGTCCGCGCAATGACTCATAAGGATTCGCCCTACGCCTTTACGTCGTGCCTCCGGAGCCACTCCGAGGACTCGGACATGCGCTTCGTCAGGTGTCAGGGCCGCCGAGTTCTCCCCATCGGTAACGCGTTGTTCTGTCTCAAGTGTGACCGAACCAAGTATTCGTTCGCCTTCCGTCGCTATGTAGACGGCCGCGACAGTGTCCCGACCGGCGACGTCCGAAGTACGAGTTCGGAAGGAGAGCCACTCTTTGTCTTCGAGCGATCCCAAAGGCTCCCACGCAGAAACGGTGACCTCTCCTGCGTCGATGTACTCCTCAGGGCGAACTCTTCGTACCTCAATCACAACACCACGATACAAAAGTGACCAAGAAAATCACCTCCTGTGCCTCGTACTTGTTACATGTATAGAGAAAAGTTCAACCGCGAAGATCGATTCACCAGGGCAACTTCGTTATAGGTCCGCGGGCGCGGAGCGCCCGATGGCCGTCGGCCGTCAAGACGGATGACTGCCCACTTGGACCGGTGACGGTGGAGCGGGTGACGATGGAGCGGGTGACGGGAATCGAACCCGCATGGCCAGCTTGGAAGGCTGGAGCTCTACCATTGAGCTACACCCGCATGTCATTGGAGACTGGGAAAACCATTCTAGGTGATGCCATTAACTTGTCGTGGTGGAAGCATCACTCTTCGAGCAGGTCGGCGGCGAAGCATTTTTCGTGCAACTGGTGGATGCTTTTTATGAGGTCGTGGCGGGAGATGAGACGCTCCGCCCCATGTATCCCGAGGATTTAACGGAGTCGAGACGTCATCTCACACTCTTCCTCATTCAGTACTGGGGAGGCCCCGGGACCTACCAGGCGGAGAGGGGACATCCCCGACTTCGGATGCGTCACGCGCCCTTCCGCATCACCAAAAGTGCTCGCGACGCGTGGTTGTCGGCGATGAACGGCGCTCTGGCGAGTGTTCGGGATCAACTAACTGACGAGCAGTTCGACGAGATGGCGTCGTATTTCGACATGGCGGCCAGTCAACTTCGAAACGTCTGAACCCGACGTTGAAGTCGGCCCTGCCCGATAGCGGCGCCCAGAAGAACGATCAGGCCGCCCACTGGTTCAAACCACGTCAGCGATTCACGGAGAAAGAGAACGCCCGCGATGACGGCGACGACGGGCGTGAGATAGGTCACCGTGCTGGCGATGGCGCTTCCAGCCGCGGCCATGACGCGAAAGTTCCAGATGTAAGCGAAGCCCGTCCCGAAGATACCGAGGGCGAGGACCGCAAAGGCCGCCTTCAGCGTGACGGAGTGTCCGTTGGTGCCGTCGAAGAGAAACGTCGGCGTCAGCGTGAGGGCCGCGAGCGTAACCTGCGTGCTGGCGAGGGCGATGGGATCGAGACGTCTTGGTATCACGAAGCGTCTGGAGTAAGGAAATGACAGACCGTAGAGCGTCACGGAAAAGAGCAGCGCAGCCACCGCCCACCAGGGATTGGGACCGAACCCCCTCCAGACACCGAGTACCAACAAGACGCCAAGAAGTCCGACCCCCAGACCGACGAGTTGATAGCGCTTGACGGGTTCGTCGCGAAAGACCACGACAATGAAGAAGAGCGAGGTCAGTGGCGTTAAGGCGTTGATGATGCCCGCCACGATGGACGTGGTGCGCGTCTCGGCGACGGCGAAGAGAACGCCGGGTATGACGTTCAAGCAGAGAGCCACGATCCATAGGTGGAACCAGAGCACGGGATCGCGGGGAAGCGAGACATGACGAATCGCCGCGATGCAGAGCAAGGTGATCGCACCCAGCGCGCAGCGGGCGAAGGCGACGCCAAAGGGCGTCAAAAATCCCAGCGCATCTTTGATGAAGAGAAAAGAGCACCCCCACACGAGACCCAACGCGAGGTAGGTCCACACCCAAGAGCGGGTGGAGGTGGCGGGCATCACTGAAGGCTAGGGTCCCGCTGTCACGGAGGCCTCCGCCACTTCTCGCGCCGAACTCTTTACGCTGGATGTATGAGTCGGCGTGTGCTCTGGCGCGAGGGCGAAGTACGAGTGATATCGGTCACGCCGGTGTCGCGTGGCGTCATCCGCCCCTTCTTGATCACCGTTACGACCCTCGCTCTCATCGTCGAGGCCGCAGCTCGCTACGCCTTTATCCATAGCGCGGAAGAGTGGCTCGTCATCCTCCTCGTCCTACCGCTGGCCGCCGTGACACTCACCCGAGCGTGGCGCTGGCGGTCGCACAAACTGCACGTCACCAACGAGCGCCTCATTATCGAAGGGGGAGTGATGCGTCACCAGCGCACGACCATCGAGATGCGCGATGTGATCGCTACGCGCGTCGATCAAAGGATGAGCGATCGACTGACGCGACGGGGATTTGTCTACGTCGAGACGATGGCCGGGCCGATTCTTTTGGGACAGGTGCGTCACCCGGGCGCGCTCTGTCGTCTCATCGACGCCGAGCGACTCGGCGAGAGTCAGACCGATCCCTTCGACACGATCTATACGTACGAAGACGACGAGCCGTATCAGTTCGAGGTCCAACCCGATCAGTGGCAGCGTCGTCGGTACGAATGATTCTTTGACAGTTCCGGTACGGTGATCTCGTGACGAACCGATACCGCTGCACCGCGTGTGGCAATCTGACGCGATTCGATGTGGTGGAGACAACGTCGGTTCGCTCCTTCCACCACTACAGCGTCGGCGGTGAGCTCAGCGTGGAAGAGCCCGAAGTCATCGCCCACAGTGTCGAGTCGGTGACCTGTCGCTGGTGCGGGCATGGGCGCGGCGTCGAGGTGCTCTCCGAGTCCGAGTAAACGACGTGGAGCCGCGTTCGTTTGACGTCTCACGCGAGCGGGACGCTCCAAAGTATTTGCACGGCCACTCACTCTCCGGAGAAGAACGAACGATCGAGGTGACCACACCCACCCTGGTCGCGGCGATCAAGCCGAACTGCAACGGCTGCCAAGAGTTCGTCAACGGAAACCTAAGTGAACTCAATCACGTCAACGTGGTTCTCGTCAGTGCGACCGACGGCGGCGGAGAGTGGGAGAGTGCTCGGCGCGAGATTCTGGTAGCACCCGATCTCCTGAGTGACCTGGGAATTCGATCGGCGCCGTACTACGTCCTCCTCGTTCCCTCGAACTCGTCCGTGATCACGGAAGGCGCGTTGATGTCACCCGCCCAAGTAGCCAGTGAAATCGAGCGCTACCTCGACGTGTGACCCGGTGCGCGTGATGTCACACCGAATTGTCAAAGTGTCTTCTCAAGGAAATGAGGCACATCATGACGAAGGAAATTGAGCTGTCGATTAGTTGTCACGACTGCGTACGACGCGGGACGTCGGACTGCGCGGACTGCCTCGTCACCTTTGTCTTGGGCGAGACGCCTGACGAGATGGTGCTGAGCGAAGACGACGCCGACGTGGTGGAGATGTTGACGGCCGAGGGCCTTCTACCGACGCTCAAGTTCCACCCGGTTCGACGCTAGAGGCACGAGTTACACCCCACTAGCGTGGGTCCATGGCCCGCCACCTTCTGGTGACCAACGACTATCCACCGAAGACCGGTGGAATCCAGGTCTACCTACATGAGTTGTGGCGTCGCCTAGAACCGGGCCGAGCCGTCGTACTAACGGCCTCGTCGCATGAGAACGCGGCCGACTTTGATGCGTCGAGCGAGGTTCTCATCGAACGCGTGTCGCGCTCGACATTATTTTTGCCCACGTTCGCGGCCTATCGGGCCATCGAAGCTGCCATCGATCGACATCAACCTGATCTCGTCTTGATCGACCCGGCTTGGCCCTTGGGACTACTCGGACCTCGGCTCTCGAAGCCCTACGGAGTGATACTCCACGGGGCCGAAGTGACCATTCCGAGCCGTATTCCACTGGTCGCTTCTTCTCTGCGCTACGTCCTACGTCACGCTGACGTGGCGATCTGTGCCGGTTCGTACCCGGAGGAGCAAGCTCGCCGTAGTGCGGCGGAGGGTCTCTGTCCCACTCTGACGATTCCGCCGGGCGTCGATCCCGCACGATTTCGTCCCCTCGACACCGAGGAGCGACGAGAGGCGCGCCAAGAGTTTCAGTTCTCGTCCGACGAGTTCTTGATCGCCTCGTACTCGCGACTCGTGCCGCGCAAGGGAATGGACACGTTGATTCGCGCGAGCGCCCTGCTGGCACCGCGCTATCCGAACCTTCGCGTGGTGATCGGCGGTGATGGTCGCGATCGTCACCGATTGGAAGCCCTCGCCACCAAGTCTCACGCCCCCGTGACCTTCCTTGGACGAGTCGACGACGATTCGCAACCACGGTGGATTGCCGCGTGTGACCTCATGGTGATGGACTGTCGCACTCGCTGGCTCGGCCTCGAGCAGGAAGGGTTCGGCATTGTGTTCGTTGAAGCGGCGGCGTGTGGTCTCGCGCAGGTCGCCGGTCGCTCGGGCGGCAGCGACGACGCGGTCATTGACGGTGTTACCGGCATCGTCCTCGACAATCCGCGAAGCGCGAACGCGCTCGCCGACGCCATCGAAGAGTTGATGCTCGATCTCGAACGGCGAGAGCTTTACGCTCGGCAAGCTCGCACACTCGCGACCTCCACATTCTCGTGGGACGCACTGGGCCACCAACTTTCTGCGGGCCTCGAATCCTTTGACCACTTCAGTATCGCCAGTTCACGCGCATAAGGTGGAGTGGAGGAGGCGGAGTGGCACAACGAGCAACAGAAACGACGATAGTTAACGCCCCGCCGGAAGTGGTCTATCGCGTGGTCACCGACTTCGAGCACTATGTCGACTGGGTGAGCGACCTGAAGAAGATCGATGTTCTCGAGCGCGACGCGGAAGGTCGACCCTTAGAAGTGGAGTTTCGGGCGGCCGCTTTCGGGCGCTCCACGACCTACGCACTCCACTACGACTACAGCCGTGCCCCCGAGGTTCTGACCTGGTATCAGACGAGCGGCGACTTGACTGAGTCCCTCAACGGTCAGTACCGTTTCGAACGCGTGCCCGAAGGTACTCGTCTGACCTACGACCTAGAAGTCGAACTTCTCGTACCGATTCCCGCCTTCGTGAGATCCAGGGCGGCCTCTCGCATTCAGACCCAGGCGCTTCGTGAACTTAAGTCCCAAGCGGAAAACCAGCAGTGAGCGACGTCGCGATCGGCATTGACGTGGGCGGGACGAAAGCCCTCGCGTTGCTCGTCGCGCGCGACGGTCGCGTGGTGGGAGAGATGAAGTCCCAGACGCCCCACGACGAGGGTTTCGGCGCCGGCGAGGCCACAGCCAAGGTGTTGGTGGAGCAGGTAAACGAACTCTGTGAGCGCCAGGGTCTCGACGTGGCCCGCATCCCCATCGGTCTCGGTCTTCCGGGCATGATGCGCCGCGACGGGCATCTGGCCTTCGCCCCGAACCTCCAGACCGCCTCGGGGGCGGACCTCGGTTCTCTCTTAGGATCCGCGCTCGCCAACTCGAGTGTGTTCTGCGAGAACGACGCCAACTGCGCCGCGTTGGCCGAGCACGAGTGGGGTGCCGGGCGAGGAATCCGAGACTTCGTGATGGTGACGCTCGGTACGGGTATTGGCGGCGGCGTGGTCGCCGACGGTCAACTCATTCGCGGTCGGAGCGGCTTCGCCGGTGAGATCGGCCACATGGTGGTCGAAGCGCGCGGCGCGGCCTGTCTCTGCGGCGGTCGTGGATGTTGGGAGCGCTACGCCTCGGGCGGCGGATTGCATCGCCTTACGCGCGAGGCCGCCCTCGAGGGTCGACTACCGACCTTGGTGGAACGTAGCGACGGTGATCCGCGCGCGGTGCGCGCCGAAGACGTCTCGACGGCCGCCGCGGAGGGCTTAGAGGAGGCCGTTGCCATCATGCGCGAAGTGGGATGGTGGTTGGCCCTCGGCCTGGCCAACCTGGCCGCCATTCTCGACAGCGGTCACTTCGTGATCGGTGGAGGACTCTCGAGCGCATCGGAGTTGGTGTTGCCGGCGGCGCGTGAGTACCTAGCCGAGTTGGTCGAAGGGTACGAGTCGCGCCCCACCATCACGGTCACGGCCTCACTCTTTGGTGAGAGGTCCGGTGCCATGGGCTCGGCGCTCGTGGCCTTTGAGGGGGCGTGAAGCTCGGCGTCCTACTGCCGACGTTTCGCGACAGTCCACACGACGCGCTGCAGGTGGCGATCCGCGCTGAGGAGAGTGGACTCGACGGCGTCTTCGCTTTCGATCACCTCTGGCCGATTGGTGATCGCGAACGCCCGGCTCTCGCCCCCTTCCCTCTACTGGCGAGCGTGGTCGGACGCTGTCCGAGGTTGATGGTGGGGCCGCTGGTGGCCCGGGTGGGACTGGTCTCGACGATCAAGCTGGTTGAGCAGTTCGCGACTTTAGACACTCTGGCACCCGGACGCGTGATCGCGGCGCTCGGGACCGGCGACGAGCTGTCCAAGGACGAGCACCTCGCGTACGGTCTGCCGTATCCTTCGAGCGCCGAGCGCCGAGCGCTGCTCGTCGAAGCGATCGAGGCACTCTCGCCCACCATGGACGTGTGGTGCGGCGCCGGATCGACGACCACTAATCAGATAGTGCGTCGCTACGGAGTCACTCTCAATCTGTGGGGCGTGCCGCCCGCCACAGTGCGTGACGCCGCGAACGACGGACCGGTCAACTGGGCCGGCCCGCTGGGACGTGACGCGCACGTCACGTTGGATGAGTTGGCGTCTGCGGGCGCCACGTGGGCCATCTCGAGTGAGTCGTCGCGGATTAACGAGTTAGGTGAGTGGCGTCGAGGGCGCTGACTTACTACCGTTAATGGATGGAGTTCCGCCGCGTCACGGGTTTACCCCCTTACGTTTTTGCTCAGATCAACGGCCTGAAGGCTGACGCTCGCGCTCAGGGTCGCGACGTCATCGACTTTGGCTTTGGCAATCCCGACCTGCCCAGTCCGGACATCGCCGTCGAGAAGTTGGCCGAGGCCGCGCGCAACCCCAAGAACCATCGCTACAGCGCGAGTCGCGGAATTCCCAATCTCCGTTTGGCGATTGCCAATCGTTACAAGATGCTCTTTGACGTGGACCTTGACCCCGACAGCGAAGTGGTCACCACGATCGGCGCGAAAGAAGGACTGACACATCTGATGTGGGTCCTGCTCGGGCCGGGCGACTCGGCCATCGTGCCGAGTCCCAGTTATCCGATTCACTTGGCCGGTCCGGGCTTCGCCGGGGCCACCGTTATCACGGTGCCCATGGTCGATCCCGGCGCCAGCACGAACGACCCGGGTGACGATTTTTTTGAAGGTCTGCTGGAGGCCTGGGAGCGGGCCGTCGTCAAGCCGCGCGTGATTGTGGTCTCCTTTCCTCACAATCCGACCAGTGCCTGCGTCGACCTGGCCTTTATGGAGCGACTGGTGGCCTTCGCGCTCGAACACGACGTCGTGGTCTGCCACGACTTCGCCTACGCCGACCTCGGCTTCGACGGGTATCGACCGCCGTCGATTCTCCAAGTGCCGGGAGCCAAAGAGTGCTGCGTCGAGCTCTATACGCTCACCAAGTCATTCTCCATGGCCGGTTGGC
>Ga0181537_10003548_pt1 | contig 13319 bp, 7 predicted proteins | sample PEATcosm2014_Bin_39_FD_119765 | JGI IMG/M metagenome (GOLD analysis project Ga0181537, IMG submission 119765) | Peatland microbial communities from MTU Mesocosm Facility, Houghton, MI, USA - PEATcosm2014_Bin23_10_metaG | ecosystem: Environmental > Terrestrial > Soil > Wetlands > Peat | place...
CCCAGGCCGAAGAATGACAGCGTGACTTCCGCAGCGATGTAGCGAGGCACGAGCATTGCGGCTTGGGTCAACAAAAGACCAAATGTCTCGGGCAGAATATGGCGGCGCAAGAGGTAGAAATCCGCTGCGCCGAATCCGCGGGCTGCGAGAACGAAGTTACGATGCCGTAAGCTGAGAACGAGACCGCGGATTAGCCTGGCGGGGCGGCCCCATCCGATCAGTCCAATGACGCCCGTGAGAAGAAAGAAGGTGCGAAGCGTACTCAAATGCAGCGGCAAGAATGCCCGCACCCCGAGTAAGAAATAGAGCCATGGCAATGAAAGAAATAGCTCGGTCAATCCCATTAACGATTCGTCAATCCAGCCCCCATAGAAGCCGGCGATGATTCCGAGCACGCTCCCCGTGGCGAGCGCAAGTAGAGTGGCCACGATCCCAGCAGCGACCGAAATTTGGCCTCCGAATAAGACACGTGAGAACTCATCGCGCCCGAAGGCGTCAGCGCCAAACAGCATCAGTTTGCCCGGAGCGTCGACTCCGAACAGGTGCCAGCTGGATTCAAAGACGCCCAAGATGTCGTAGCTCGCGCCTCTTACGAAGAAGTGCACAGGATATTCGTGGCTGCGGTCCTCCCGATAACTGCCCGATGAATCCGTGTCGGCTCCGGAGGGAGTCCATGCATATATGAAAGGGCGCGAATGAAATCCTGACGCATCACAGAAATGGATGCGAGTCGGCGGGGCATAGGGCAATTCTCGGTCTTGACTGGTTGCGTCGTAGGGCGCGAAGAACCCGGCGCAGATTAGAAGGAAGTGCAGTCCTGCAAGCGCGACAATCAATAGAACGACCTGTGTGCGGCGAATCGAAGAGTCGGGAATCTTATCGACCATCGTTCCCCTCTTTGCGCATGCGAGGATCGCACGCCAGCAGCAATATATCTGCCAGCAGATTTCCCCCGACCATGAACAGGGCGGAGAACAGGATACCGCCAATCACGAGATACAGATCTCGCGCCAGGGTGGCTTCGAGCAGGAGTGGGCCAAGACCGGGCCAACCGCAGATCACCTCGACCAACAGCGAGCCACTCAGCAAGCCGGCGAGAGAAAAGCCCAGGAGCGAGATGGCGGGATTCGCGGCGACGGGCAATACATGACGGAACAACAATCGGGTCCGATTGATACCGAGGCCTCTTGCGGCCTGAACAAATGGAGCAGTCAGCACCTGACGGACACTGGCTCGGACGTGGCGGACGATAACAGCCGTTTCACAGAGTATAAGGATGAAAGCCGGCAATGCGAGATGTTGCAACAGATCCAGGAACATGCCCCAAAACGAAAGACCTTCAACATCCGCTGACATCATTCCCCCGACGCGCAAGATACGCCATCGGACGGCCACCGCAAGGACCATGAGGGCTATGACCAACTCTGGGACAGCGATAATGAACGAACTAAGAAGGGTGACGGCCTTGTCTAGGGTGCCTCCCGGTCGATTTGCGGTCCACACACCTAAAGGAACTGAAATCAGCCAAGTGAGAAAAAGAGCAGTGCCAGTGAGCAGTAATGTATTTTTCGCTCGACTCCACAACAGCGGAGCAACGGGTAAATTGTATGCAATGGAATAACCAAGATCGGCATGGAGGGCCGACTTCATCCAGCGGGCGTATCTCACGAGAAGAGGCTGATCTAAGCCGTAGTGCGAGCGTAGCGAGGAAATGGTCTCGGGAGAAATTTGGGGATTGAGCCTCATCTCGTCGAAGAAGCTTCCTGGCGCCATTTCTGTGAATGCGAAACACAGCGCTGAAACGCCGACCAGTAGGAGAATTGCACGCGCCAGCCGGCGGCCGAGGTAAATCACGCGGAAGCACCGGTCACGGCCGCGAAGTTGGAAGCAGCCGCTTTTGCTGCATCGAGCAAACGCTTCGTCGTCGGGTGGCGTGGGTTCGCGACGACATCAGCTGTAGGGCCAGTCTCTACAATCTTCCCCCCGCACATCACCGCGATGGCGTCCGCCAAACGAGAAACGAGCGACAGGTCATGAGAAACGAGTAGATAGGTGAGAGAGTGAGCCTTCTGTAGATCGACCAGCAGGTTCGCGATCTGCGATTGCGTCGACAGGTCAAGCCCAGACAGGGTTTCGTCGAGAATGAGAAGTTGGGGGCGTACCGCGAGCGCGCGTGCCAGGGCGAGGCGCTGCTGCTGGCCTCCACTGAAATGACGGATTGGACGCGCTAGCCACTCTGGAGATAATCCAACTTCCTCCATCAAGGAGCGCGCTGTTTGAATCCTTTGCTCGCCGTCGCACACGAGATCATGGCCGCGATTCTGGATGCGCAGCGGTTCTTCGATGACGGCGAGCGCGGTGAAATGTGGGTTCATCGAGGTAATCGGATCTTGAAATACCATCTGGACCCGGCTTCGTAACGGAAATAAATCGCGCGATCCGAGCTTCGCTATGTCAGTCTCGCGCAGCAGAATTTCGCCTGAGTCGGGCTTTTCAAGGCGACTTACACATCGCGCCACCGTCGATTTCCCCGATCCCGAGTCGCCGACGATTGCCAGCGTGCGGCCACGCGGGATTTCGAAATCAACTCCGTCGACGGCGCTAATCCGCACCGTTCCGCGCCACAGGCCACCCCGGGTATAGCGCTTTCGGAGACCGATTACGCGCAAGAAGCTCTCCGGCGGTGAGGCGCCCACACTTGGAGACATAAGGCTAGTCAAAGCTACTCCCCATAGTTGAAGCAGTTCACGGGGTGAGAGGGTTCAGGCAGAAAGGCGCCTGGATAACGTTGAGAGCATATTTCCTTTCGGTCCGAACACCGCGGTTCGAAGCGGCAACCCGACTTAAATTGGGCTGGGTCTGGAGGCAAACCATCGATGGACTCGAGCCTTACGCGCAAGGCGGACGCGGAGAGGGTCGAAGATCTAGCAATCCGGACAAGCGCGCGTGTATAAGGATGCAGCGGATGACCAAAAACTGCGGCGGCAGCCCCGGACTCGACGATTCGCCCGGCATACATCACCAGAAGCCGATCGGCGAATCCGGCAAACAGCGTCGGATCGTGGCTAATGAACAGAATCGAAGTGTTGTGTTTCTGTCGAATCCCGGAAAGGAGGGTGATAATTTCCTCGCTTGATGTCGCGTCGAGCTTGCTGGTCGGTTCATCTGCGATCAAGAGATCCGGTTGGCACGCGAGCGCCTGTGCGATCGCGACGCGCTGTCGCTGTCCTCCGCTGAGCTGATGTGGGTAAACGCTCCTGATCTCAAGCGGTTGATCGAAGCCGACGTCTCGCAGCAATGTGATGACGCGTTCGCGCCGTTGACGGCCGGAGAGGGGTAAGTGCGCCCGAAGTACTTCTTCGATCTGGCGACCGACGGACAACACCGGGTTGAGCGATAGCGCGGGATCTTGCGACACCATTGAGGTTTGGCGCCCCCGGATCATCTGCAGTTCCTGCTCGTTGAGCAGCAAGATGTTTTTGTCGCCGAGCCTGATGCTCCCGCTACAATTTGCGTGCGGCGGCAATATTCGCAGAATCGCACGGGCGAGCGAACTCTTGCCGCACCCGGATTCACCCAGCACACCGAGGGTCTCGCCAGAACGGATAACAAGGCTAATGTCGTCGACGGCGTGGAGAATATTGCCATCGCTCGACGCATAGCCAACCGTCAAATTCTGAACCTGGAGAAGATCCTGCTTCGAGCCATCCACCGGGCGACCCCACTAGTCGAATCTTAAACACAACCGGGAGTCAGTGAAAGAAGATTGAGGAAGCGGCGAAGCAGGATGAGCAACGGTAAACGATGGCTTGGAAAGGCTTCGCTATGATGTTCAATGCCAAGACGTGGGGCAGTTCGACATTTTTGGGAGCCGTGTTCTTTCCACTACAATGAAAAAGAAAAAGGAACGCCAGACTCTATGAACCCTATTCGACTCTATCGCCTGAAGGTTATCCTGTTATCCATGAGTACATTAATTGCCGGTACGACCGCACTGATCACCAACCCCGCTCTCGCCGCGGCGGCCGATTTTGGTCCTTCGAATCCGTTCTATGCTCCCAGCGCGTTGCCATTTCAGGCGCCCCCCTTTGACAAGATCAAGGACGAGGATTATCAACCGGCGATTGAGGCCGGCATGGCGCAACAGCAGGCGGAAATCCAGGCGATCGCTGACGACCCTGCCCCCCCGACCTTCGAGAATACGTTCGTAGCCATGGAAAAGAGCGGCCGTCTCTTCGAGCGTGCGCTGGCCGCTTTCGATGGGGTGACTGGCGCTAATACAGATCCGGTGCTGCAAAGCGTCAAGACGATCGAAGCTCCGAAGCTTGCCGCTCACCAGGATTTTATTTATTTGAATACAAAGTTATTTACTCGGGTGGCCACGGTCTACAAGCAGCGAATGTCGCTCAAGCTCGATCCTGAATCGCTCCGGCTGGTAGAGAAAGTCTACGACGATTTTGTGCATGCCGGAGCAAATCTCTCGGAAGCTGACAAAACGGAACTGAAGAAGCTCAATGAAGAAATCTCGACCCTTTCTAATGCGTTCAACACTAAGCTGCTTGACGCGACCAGGAATGGCGCTTATGTGACGACCATCAAGGCAGACCTCGCCGGCCTATCGGACGCCCAGGTCGCGGCTGCTGCGCAGGCCGCGCAAGGGCGCAAGGTCGAAGGGTTTGTCATCCCGCTCCAAAACACAACCCAGCAGCCCGACCTCGTTGCGCTCAGCAACCGCGCCACGCGGCAAACCCTGTTTGAGCATTCCTGGAATCGTGCAGAACGCGGGGACGCAAATGATACTCGCGACACGATCAGCCACTTGGCCCAGCTCCGGGCGAGGAAGGCGAAGCTTCTCGGTTTCCCGAGTTTTGCGGCGTGGAAGCTGGAAGATCAGATGGCGAAAACGCCCGAGGCGGCGCTCAAGTTCATGGATGACATTGTTCCCGCCGCAACCGCCCAGGCGGCGCGTGAGGCGAAAGACATTCAGGATGTCATCGATTCCCAGAAAGGCGGCTTCCAAGTTCAGCCCTATGATTGGGAATTTTATTCCGAACAGGTGCGCAAGGCGCGCTACGACCTCGACGATGACGAAGTGAAACCTTACTTTGAAATTAATAATGTGTTACAGAACGGCGTGTTCTACGCGGCCAATCAACTTTATGGAATCACTTTTCAGGAGCGGCACGACATCCCGGTTTACCAACCCGATGTGCGTGTTTTTGAAGTATTCGATTCCAATGGGAAGCACCTGGCGTTGTTTTATTGCGATTATTTCAAACGCGATAACAAGAACGGCGGCGCCTGGATGTCGGAGTTCGTCGGCCAATCGCGTCTGTTGGGAACAAGTCCGGTCGTGTACAACGTGGCCAACCTTCCGAAACCCGCACCAGGCCAGCCAGCTCTAATCAGCTTCACCGATGTTGTAACCATGTTTCACGAATTTGGCCATGCATTGCACGGCATGTTCTCCGATGCGGAGTATCCGACTCTAGCCGGCACGTCGACCGCTCGCGACTTCGTGGAATTCCCATCGCAGTTCAATGAGCATTGGGCTATGTACCCGGCCGTTTTTTCGCACTATGCAAAACACTACAAGACGGGTGCGCTGATGCCGGAGGCGCTCGCTGCTCGCATTCAAAAAGCTGCGACCTTCAACAAAGGCTATGGAATGACCGAGCTTCTCGCAGCAGCGGAGTTGGATATGCAATGGCATGCGCTGCCAGCCACCGCCCCACTGCAGAATCCGGACGACTTCGAAAAGCAGGCACTGGATAAAACTCATCTGAACATCAGCTACGTGCCGCCGCGATACCGGTCCAGTTATTTCAGCCACATCTGGGGCAGCGGATACAGCGCGGGATATTATGCGTATCTATGGACAGAAATGCTGGCCGACGATGCTTATCAATGGTTCGTCGAGCACGGCGAGCTGACGCGCGCAAACGGGGATCGATTTCGCCAGATGGTGCTCTCCCGCGGCAATACCGAAGACCTCGCCAAAATGTACGAGACATGGCGCGGAGCCCCGCCCAACACGAAGGCGATGCTGAAGTATCGCGGCCTCGAAGAACCGCAGACTGGAAAGTAGATTTGGCGGCGCCTTGGAAAACCAGCGTGTGGCGGGGTGAAATCGGCTCCGCTACACCTGCAACACGTCTCCCTCTCTTGCCACCATCTCGTACAGCACTGGATTCACGAAGAACCCGATAAAGAGCCGTGAAATCAGTCCGGCGACAATGACGATCGCAAAGGGTCTCTGCGTGTCCGATCCGATTCCCGTCGAAAGCGCGGCGGGAAGCAATCCGAGGCAGGCAACGAGCGCCGTCATCATAATGGGGCGCAGCCGAAGCAGGGAAGCTTCGCGAGTCGCTTCGCGAATTCCCATTCCTTCCTGACGCAGTTTGTTGATGTATGAGACCAGAATGACTGCTGTTTCCACCGAGACTCCGAGCAAGGCCAGAAGACCAAGTACAGACGAAACACTGAACGGCGTGTGTGTGATTTTCAGGGCAACTAAAGCACCGACCGGCTCGGTCATAATGACACCGAGCGCGATGGTTACAGGGAATTTGAAGTTGCCGTAAAGCGCGAACAGGATCATGAAGATGAGCACGACCGCCAGGGGCCCAATAAAGTACATTTGGGATCGCGCCTCAAGAAACTGGCTATACTCGCCTCCCCATGCCATGGTGTAACCCTGGGGCAGGCTGACAGCTTTCTTTACGGCCCGTTGGCCATCGCGCACCGCCCGTTCCAAGTCTCTGCCTTCGATACTGTATTGCACGCCGATGTAACGCGAGTTATTTTCGCGGTAGATGAACGAAGCGCCGTTACCCTGCGTGATGATTGCCAATTGGCTTAACGGAATCTGTTGCCCATCTGGAGTCCCGACCAATAGATTGCCGATCTCATGAGCGCTGCTTCGGAATTGTGGCTGCATCCGAACCACCAGATCGAACAGCTTTTCCCCTTGAATCACTTGAGTTACGGCCTGTCCGCCAACGGCCGCGGAAATCACAGCTTCGACGTCGGCGACGTTGATGCCGTAGCGGGCGATCTTGTCGCGATCGACGTCCACCAGCAAGCTCGGTTGACCGAGTTCGCGGACAACCGTCAGTTCGGTAAAGCCAGGAACCTTCGCCAGGGTGTTCTTGATTTGGATCGCTTTATCCTGCAGAACGTTGAGGTCCTCGCCGTAGATCTTCACCGCGAGTGAACTCTTGAGACCGGTTAGCGCCTCATCCACGGCATCTTCGGCAGGCTGAGTGAAATTGAAGATGATTCCGGGAAAGGCGCTCAGCTTCTTGTTGATCGATTCCACTAGTGCCTTCTTATCACTGACCTCGCCGGTCCAGGACTTGTCTTTGTACGCCTTCAGGCCGACATAAAACTCGCAGTTGAAGAATCCGGTTGGATCGGTGCCGTCATCGGGGCGCCCTAGTTCCGAGCCTACAACGGTAACTTGAGGGTAGGACATCAAAATATCCCGGATTTGCGGCGCGATCTTGCTCGCTTCTTCGAACGATATGGTGTAGGGCATTGTTGCCCGCACCCAAAGAGCGCCTTCATCGAGGTGAGGCATAAATTCGCCACCGATGAACGGTACCAGAATGAGGGTCGCAAGAAAGATCGAAGTAGCGATCAACATCGTGGTTTTCGGATGATTGAGCGACCAATCGAGTTGGCCTGCGTATTTTCGCTTCATCCACTCAAAGGCGCGATTCGGTCGTTCCTTAACTCCTTTTTTGAACCAGTACGATGCCAGCACCGGAACCAGGGTAAGAGTGAGAATCAACGCGCCCACAAGCGCGAACGACATGGTCTCTGCCATGGGGTGGAACAATTTGCCGGAAGGTCCGCTCAGGGCGTAGATGGGCAGATACCCCGCAAGGATTACCGCCACGGAATAAAAAATCGGTCGGTCTACATCTTTTGCAGCCGCGAGAATAACCTCGTTTAAGTTGTATTGTTGTCCCTCGCGTAACGCGAGTTCGCGGTAGATGTTTTCGATCATCACGACTGTGCCGTCGATGACGATTCCGAAATCGATGGCTCCGATCGAGAGCAGGTTGGCTGCTACGTCGTGCGCATGAAGCACGATGAATGCGAAGAGCAGAGATAGAGGTATGGTGAGAGCGACAATAACGGCTGCCCGCAAACTCACGAGAAAGAAAATCAGCACGATCAGAACCAGGATCATGCCGCGCATCAGGTTAGCTTCGACTGTATCCGTGGTCAGAGCGACAAGTTCGCTACGATCGTAATAAGGGTGAATCTTCACATCGGGGGGTAGGATTTGACGGTTGAGTTCTTCAGTCTTTGCCTCAACTCCTCGCAGAACATTTTGCGTCTGTTCTCCACGGAGCATGAGAATAACGCCTTCCACCGCGTCATCATTCTTCTGATAGCCGAATTCGCCGAGGCGGGGCGCGTGCCCGATGGTTACGTCGCCTATATCACGTACGCGAATGGGAACGCCTTTGTTGGCCCCGACAACGATGTTGCCGATGTCGTCCGTGTTACGGACCAGTCCAATGCCGCGAACGTAGTAAAACTGTCCACCCTGCGAATAGAATCCACCCCCAGCATTGGCGTTGTTGGCAGAAAGCGCGGCGACGACTTGCGGAATGGTCAGGTGATATCCGTAGATTCTCGCTGGATCCAGCAGCACCTGGTACTGCATGACGGTCCCGCCGAAACCGGAGTCATCCGCCACACCGTGCACTGAGCGATAGGCACGTTCGACAACCCAATCTTCGAAGGTCTTTAACTCCTGCGGCGACCGGTCGGGGCTTACCAGAACGTAACGATAGACCAGGCCACTGGGACTGAACAGCGGCGCGAGCGTCGGAGCAACTCCGGTGGGGAGAGTTGCCTGCGCGAGGCGTTCAAATACGATTTGTCGTGCGAAGTAGTCGTCGGTGCTGTCCTCAAAAGTCAGGATGATGTCCGAAAGACCGTACAGCGAAATCGAGCGCATCACCACCATGTGGGGGACGCCGTTCATTTCAAGTTCAAGAGGAAGAGTGACCAGACGCTCGACCTCCTCAGCTGCGTGGTCGGGCCATTGGGTGATGATTTCAACCTGTGGTGGCGAGAGGTCAGGATATGCGTCGACCGGCATTCGCTGGAATGACAAGATACCGCCGACGGTAATGAAGGCGGTCAGCATCAATACGAGAAACCTCTGACGCAAAGCCGCCTGAACAATTCGGTGGATCATTCGGTTGGGGTCGACCCCTTTTTCGCCTTCCTCATTTTTCCGGCGTCATACGATCAAAATCTCAGCGCTGCAGTTCATTGGCAAACTGCAGGAACAAGCTGCCATTCGCAATCACCTGATCGCCGGCTCGCAAACCGCTGGTAATTTGCGTCTGACCATTAAGGCTCTCTCCCAAGGTCACCGCACGCCGCCCGAACTGGTTGGTCGAAGTCGCGGCATAGACGAACGGGAGGTTCTCGCTGTCCCGCAAAACAGCAGCATCAGGCAGCGCGATGGCATTCGGAATCGCGCCGGCATTGACGGAGACCGATACGTACATGTCCTTCTTCAATTTTTCGCCCGGGTTGCCGGTCTCTATGCGGGCTTGCAAAGTTCGCGTGCTGGGATCGAGTGAAGCGGCGACGTAGGAGATTCGCCCGTGAAAAGCCTCGGGATAGGTATCCGTCTGAATCGAAACCGTGTCCCCAACGCGAACGTACGGTAAATCCTTCTGATACACATTGACCAGGACCCACACACTGCTCGTATCGGAAATCATGAAGCACTGTGTTGTTCCAGGTTGAATAAGCTGTCCCGCGGACACATCCTGTTCGACAACCTCACCACTGATCGGAGCCCTCACCGGAACTTCAAAAGAAGGCGGAGCCTTAACGAGCGCGTCGGGATCGGTAATTCCCATCACCTTCAACGCAGCCTGCGCAGCCGCCAAATCGCCGCCGGCTTGGACCTCTGCCGATTCGGCCTGCTCGAGATTTTGTTCGGCGATGGCCTTATGCTCGTACAAATCACGGGCGCGAGCGTACGCTTTTTGGGCTAGGGCGTACGCATCCTTCGCCTTCAGATAGTTGGTTCGGAGCTGCGAATAATCGGGACTTGCTACGTACAGCATGGGTTCACCCTGACGCACCTTTTGGCCAGGAACGACGACGATCCGGCTCACCGGCCCGCTGACCTGCGTGATGACCGGTGTTGTCCGAAAACTGTTATAAGCCACTGCGCCTGTGAGCCGCAGGGTACGAGTCAGGGTTGTAGGCTGAACGGTAACAACTTGAACGTGCGACATCTGATCTTGCGGAATGCTGAAGAGGTCGGCATTGTCTGAGCTCACGTTGCCTTTTGAGTTCGCAGCCGCGTTCGATCCGGAATCGCCGCAGCCGGCAAGACTCGTCGCTATGAGAACAACAATGAAGACAGCCTGTGTTCCAGCGTTACGTGCACCAATTGTCATCGTGCGTACCTCATGGCAAGCTTCTGGTTCCTTCCGCTTGTTTCAATTGCTCGAGGGCCGTCATGTAGGCCGCTAGTGCCTGTCGGTACGCCAGTTGCACCGAACGGTAGCTGCGCTCAGCGTCAAGATAATCGAGCAGGCTTGCGGCGCCGCGCTTGTAAGCGTACTCACTGATATCCCGCGAATCTTGAGCCTGTTTGAGATAGCCCGAAGTGTAGAGTTGCACCACCTCATCGTTGCTACGAACCGATTCGTAGGCGTTGGACACATCGGAGAGGACCGTGTCACTCGCGGCCAGTTGCTGCTCTTGCGCCTGGGTCAGTGCGTAGCCCGTGCGCGCGATTTCTCCCTGGTTGCGATCAAAAATTGGCAAAGCAAAATTTGCAAAAATCGAGGCCGTATTCTCGCCCGACACGTGAGTAAAGTCGTATGTCCCGTTGACGTCGACTTTGGCATTGGCTTTCGCCAGCAGAATCTGGCTCTGCGCTGCCGTGACTCCTAGTTCGGCGGCATGGAAATCCGGCCGTTCGCGGAGCGCTCGCGCCTGCAAGTCTTCCAGGTTTCCTTTAAGAGGCTGGTATGCAAGTTCGCCGATAACATCGTAGTCGGCCGGAACGGCGTTGTAGCCCAAGTACTCGCGCAAACCCACCAGCGCCTGCACTTTGGCAAGTCGAGCAGAGGAGACGTCCGTCTGAAATTGCAAGAGCTGCAGTTTTATCTTGAGGTAATCCCCTTCTCCGATGTATCCCGCTTTAAGCTGCGCCTCGCTGATGTCGACGGTCTGCTGAAAGTCCTGCAAGTCCTGGAGCGCGAAGTCGAGAGTCGATTCCGCGAGCAGGACGCTGACGAATTGTTGTCCAACGTTGAACGCCAAGGTGCGTTCCGCGTCCGCGACCTGCGCTCGGGTTACCGCGGTCTGATCGCGTGCTGCCTGGAGACGCCGCTGACGTTTGTGCCCGCGTTCGAAAAGATAAGAAAGGCCGATATCGAATTGCTGAGTTTCGTTGAGATTCTCGCCCGAAAAGTCCTGCGGACTGAAAAAGGGCACAAATTGGGTGTCCATGCCAAGCGTTGGATTGGGACGCAGGTTCGCCGTGATTTCCTGCGCCTGATTTTGCAAAATCTGGGTGCGCGTGGCCAGCAAGGCATGGTTATGGGCGAGGGCGAGGTCAATTGCCTGGTCCAGGGTGATGCGAGTTTGAGTTTGACTGTGGCCGCTTCCGACGATAGAGAAAAGCGCCAATCCGACGGCAATCAGCCGACGGAGCGGCGAAGCGTACTGGCAGAGCATAGGGATAGCGGGCAAAATTACCGATCCATGATGCGACAAAACCAGAAGGATTGCCGGATCCATCCGAACTCCAGGCAGCCCGACTCTTCGTCCTCCTGTTTTCTATGAGTGCGCCCCGGGCCTAATGGATGTATTGTAATTCACGATAGTTATGAAAGGCCCGAACTGATCAAGACGACAGGTTGCGGCTATGGCCTCTGGTTGCATGGCGCAACGTGTGAAATCGCGAACCAGCACGGACTAGAATACCCTCCATGAGCGGCCGCCGCATCGCCGAGCCCGTCTTGGACGCCGAAGAGCGCTTTGAAGGCTTCGAAAACCTGATGCCCTTCAAAGTCCAGAACATTCTTCTCGTCTCCAGCCTTTACGACTCTTTCATTCTTCGCGAGGATGGGCGGCTGAACGAGCTTCTCATCGATGAGTCGCTCGAACTTCACTTGCGGCAAATTCCTGGAATCACCCAGGTTTCGAGCTGCGATGAAGCGCTCCGCCTGGCTAAGACGAATCCGCAATTTAACTTGATCGTGACCAATCTGACGGTTGGGGATATGGATGCTGCGCAACTCGCAAACGAGGTGCACCGCGCCGGGCTCGATGTACCGGTAGTCGTGCTGGCATATGACTATCGTGAGATCAAAGATTTCGTCGCCCGTAATCCCGTGACCGAAATTGAGCGAATCTTTCTTTGGCAAGGCAACGCCCGTATCTTAATTGCAATTGTTAAGTACGTCGAAGACAAGCGCAACGTCTTGCACGACACCCGGGCGATTGGAGTTCCCGTGCTGCTTGTCGTAGAAGATAACATCCGCTACTATTCGTCATTCCTGCCGGTAATTTATACCGAACTGATCAAACAGTCGCGGCGCGTGATCCAGGAAGGCATCAACGTCGCCCACAAATTGGTGAGGACGCAGGCGCGTCCGCGTATTCTGCTGAGTTCTAATTTTGAGGACGCGGCCGCGCTTGTCCAGGAGTATCGCGACTATCTCTTCGGGCTGATTTCGGATGTGGAATTCCCGCAAGATGGCAAATTAAGCCCGGAGGCGGGCTTTGACCTCGCGCGGTTAGTGAAGAGCCTGGTGCCCGATGTGCCGGTAGTTTTGCAAACTAGCCGCGCTGAATTTCGTCCGAGGGCGCATGCGGAGGGCTATTCGTTCTTGCGTAAACGCTCGCCCACCCTTTTAAAAGATCTGCGGCGCATCCTGACCGACGAGTGCGGATTCGGCGATTTTGTATTTCGTCTTCCGGACTCAACCGAAGTGGGACGGGCGAAGGATTTGAACGAGCTGGAAGAACAGTTGGAGACGGTTCCGGGCGAAAGTCTGATGTATCACGCCCAGAGTAATCACTTCTCACACTGGCTGATGGCGCGCACCGAATTTGCGCTCGCCGCTAAACTCCGTCCTCGCAAGGTGTCGGATTTCCACGGACCCGAGCACATGCGGCGCGACCTGATTGAGTCGATCAATGAATACCGCCGCGAACAAAATGAAGTGTTGATCGGCGATTTCAAGGCCGATACGTTTAAGCCCTCAGCCTCGAGTTTCCTGAGAATAGGATCGGGTTCGCTTGGCGGG
>Ga0181537_10003549_pt1 | contig 13319 bp, 10 predicted proteins | sample PEATcosm2014_Bin_39_FD_119765 | JGI IMG/M metagenome (GOLD analysis project Ga0181537, IMG submission 119765) | Peatland microbial communities from MTU Mesocosm Facility, Houghton, MI, USA - PEATcosm2014_Bin23_10_metaG | ecosystem: Environmental > Terrestrial > Soil > Wetlands > Peat | place...
ATCCTGCGCAATTTTCTCGAGCTGCCCGCATGTTGCTGATACCGTCGATCGATCTGCGCGGCGGCGCCTGCGTGCGTCTGCTCAAGGGAGATTTCGCCGCCGAGACGCGCTATGAGCTCAGCGCGCATGAGCTGCTGCTGCGCTATCGCACGCTCGGCGCGAGCTGGCTGCACGTGGTGGACCTGGACGGCGCGCGCGCCGGGACACTGGGCAATCTCAAGCTGATTCACGCGCTCTCGCGCGAGCGTGGCTTGCGCTTGCAGGTCGGCGGCGGCGTGCGCAGCGCCGATCTGATCAAGGATCTGCTGCAACACGCCGTCGCGCGCGTCGTGATCGGCAGCGCCGCGGTCGAGCGCGTCGCCGAGGTGCGCGGCTGGCTGCGCGAATTCGGCGCCGAGCGAATCTGCCTGGCGTTTGACGTACGCCTCGATGCGCTGGGGGTGCCGCAGGTGCGCACCCACGGCTGGCAGCAGTCAACCGCGCTGTGTCTATGGGACGCGCTCAGCGCGTATGCCGGCAGCGAGCTCAGGCATGTACTGTGTACCGACATCGAGCGTGACGGCGCACTCGCCGGACCGAACCTCGAGCTCTACAGCGAAGCCCTGCGACGCTTCCCGCAGATCCAGTGGCAGGCCTCCGGCGGCATCGCCAACGGCGCGGATCTGAGCGCGCTGGCTGCCGGCGGCGTGGCGGCCGCCATCAGCGGCAAGGCACTGCTGGAGGAGCGCATCAGCCTTGAGGAATTGCAGCCATTCTTGCCAAACGCATAATTCCCTGTCTGGACGTGCGCGCAGGCCAGGTCGTCAAGGGCGTGCGCTTTCGCGCCCATCGCGTGGTCGGCGACATCCTGGAGCTCGCGGTGCGCTATCGCGATGAGGGAGCCGATGAGCTCGTGTTCTATGACATCACCGCCAGTCCCGAAGGCCGCTCGGTCGATCGTACCTGGGTCAGCCGCATCGCCCGGGAGCTGGATATTCCCTTCTGCGTGGCCGGCGGCATCGCCTCGGTGCAGGACGCCGAGGAAGTGCTGAATGCAGGCGCGGAGAAAATTTCGGTGAATTCCCCGGCTTTGACCGACCCGTCGCTCATCGACCGGCTGAGCGCGCGTTTCGGCGTGCAGTGCATCGTCGTGGGCATCGACAGTCAGACCACCCCCGAAGGGTACCGGGTTTATCAATTCACCGGCGATCCCTCGCGCACGCTTGACGCGCGTCGCGACACGCTCGAGTGGGTACGCGAGGTCCAGGAGCGCGGCGCCGGTGAGATCGTGCTCAATTGCATGGCCGCGGACGGCACACGTGAGGGCTATGACATCGAGCAGTTGCGCCGCGTGCGCGCGGTGTGCGAAGTGCCGCTGGTCGCCTCCGGTGGGGCCGGCACGGTGCAGCACTTCGAGCGCGCTTTTCGCGATGCGCAGGTCGATGCGGCGCTGGCCGCGAGCGTATTTCACAGCGGCGCGATTCAGATCCGGGAGCTCAAGCGCGAACTGCGCAGCGAGGGCCTGGAGGTGCGCCTGTGAGCACCCCGGCTATGAGCGTGGGGCTCGCCGATCTGGAGCGTCTCGACTGGGATAAGAATGACGGACTGCTGCCGGCGATCGTGCAGCACGCCGACAGCGGCAGCGTGCTCATGCTCGGCTACATGAACCGCGAGGCACTGCGCGCGACGCTCGAGCGCGGCCGCGTCGTCTTCTACAGTCGCTCCCGGCAGCGGCTCTGGCAGAAGGGCGAGAGCTCGGGCCATGAGCTCGAGCTGCGTGGCGTGCGCACCGATTGTGATGCGGACACCTTGCTGATCAGTGCGCGGCCCTCAGGTCCCGTCTGCCATACGGGCACGATGACCTGCTTTGGCGATGAGCCGGCCGCGGCTGCCGTGCCCTTGAGCTTTGTACTCGAGCTCGAGCGCATCATCGCGCAGCGCATCGCCGAGAGCCCCGAGGGCAGCTACACGGCACGCCTGCACGCGAGCGGCGTGCGCCGCATGGCGCAGAAGGTCGGTGAGGAAGGCCTCGAGGTAGCGCTTGCCGGCTGCGGCGAGGACGATGCCGCCCTCATCGGCGAGAGCGCCGACCTGATCTACCATCTGCTGGTGCTGCTGCGCTCGCGCTCGCTCTCTTTTGCTCAGATCGTGGAGGAATTACGCGCCCGGCATGCGACGCGCGCGGCCGCTGCCCACAAGGAGCGCTAGAGCACGATGTCCACGGCCGGCTCGCGCAGGTTATAGCGTGAGCTCATGGCGCGCCCATAGGCCCCGGCATTGCCGATCAGCAGCACGTCGCCTTCGCGCGTCGGCGGCAACAGTCGATCATGACCGAGGAAGTCCGCGCTCTCGCAGATCGGACCGACCACGTTGGCGAGCTGCGTGGCCGGCTCATCGATGCGCGTGAGATTCACGATCTCATGCCAGGCCCCATAAAGCGCCGGACGGATCAGCGAATTCATGCCCGTGGCGATGCCGATGTAGCGGATATCATCCTTGCTCTTGGTCTGCGTGACGCGCGCGATCAGCGCGCCGGCAGCCGCCACCAGGTAGCGGCCCGGCTCGAGCCACAGCGCCACTTGCGGCCGGCGCTCGCGCACCGCGAGCAGCAGGCTGTCGAGTCGGTTCAGATCGAGCGAGGGTTGCCCGAGCACGTCGGGCACGCCGAGGCCGCCGCCCACATCGATGGCGCGCAGCTGCGGAAAATGCGGCGCCAGATCCAGTAGACACCCAGCCACCTCGGACCAGTTGTCTGCATCGAGAATGCCGCTGCCAGAGTGTGCATGCAGTCCAACCACGTTCGCGCCGTGGCGGTGCACGAGCTGCACGAGCTCGTCGAGCTCACCGAGCGGCACGCCGAATTTGGCCTGCGCCCCGGCCGTGCGCACGTGCTGGTGGTGGCCGCGTCCGGTGCCGGTATCGATGCGAATGAAGACGCTGCGATCGCGGAACAGCTCGCCCCAGGCTTGCAGGACATAGAGGTTGTCGAGCGTGAGCGTGATTGCGGCCTCCAGTGCCCAGGCATACTCCTCGCGGCCGGCAAAATTTGGCGTGAACAGGATGCGCGCACGATCCAGCTGCGGGATGCTCTCGAGCAGATGCTCGATCTCACCGCGCGAGACACACTCAAAGCTCAGACCTTCGGCCCCCAGCAGTCGCAGGATCTGCGCATTGGGATTGGCCTTCATCGCATAGAGCACGCGATCGACAGACTTGAGGCCCCGCAGGGCCTGCGCCGCAGCCAGGATGACCGCCGGTTCGTAGACGTACGCACAATCATATTGCGCGGCCAGCGCGAGTAGTTGCGTACGGCGTGCGCGCCACCAGCTCGGCCGTGGCACGGGCGCGGCCGCCGCAGGGGCGAACAGCTGCTCCCAGGTCGGCCCCAGTATCGCGCCCGAGCGCACCGGCTCGATGAGTCGCTCGTGCAATTCGTTGACCAGACGATCGCCCTGCTCCTCATCGACCACGAAGCTGAAGTTCAGGTCGTTGGCCGCCTGGCTGAGCAGGTAGATGCGCTGCTCGGCAAATAACTCAAAGGCCGAGCCGAGCTGATGCAGTATCGCGCGGATATTGCGTCCAACGAGGCTCACTGAGGCGCACGGGCCCAGCGCCTGCACGCGGCAGAGCTCCGAGAGCGAAGCAATCAGCGCCTCCAGTGCCGCTGGATCGAGCGTATTGGCGGCCGGATCGAGCGAGACCGTCACGCTGGTCTCGGACGTGGAGATCAGGTCCACCGACAGACCATGGCCCTTGAAGATCTGGAAAGCATCGGCCAGAAAGCCGACCTCATGCCACATGCCCGGGCTCTCAAGCGAGATCAGCGTGATGCCCTTCTTGATGCACACCGCTTTGACCTGCGCGGCGCCATCACCGCCATCGGCGCTGATGTGCGTGCCTTCGAGCATCGGGCTGTGCGTCGCGTAGACCGCAATTGGAATCTGCTGCGCTTTGACCGGCAGGATGCAGCGCGGATGCAGCACCTTGGCGCCACTGCTCGCGATCTCCTGGGCCTCGTCGTAATGCAAGGCGCGCAGCAGCCGCGCCTGCGGCGTCAGGCGCGGATTGGCGCTGAACATGCCCGGCACGTCGGTCCAGATCTCGAGCCGCGCCGCGCTCAGTTTGGCGGCGAAATACGCGGCCGAGGTATCCGAGCCACCGCGACCGAGCAGAACGGTCTCACCGGTCGCATCGCTGGCGATAAAGCCCTGTGTGACGATCACGCCATCCAGCGCACCCAGCCGCACGCGCAGCGCGCTATCCGGCTCGAAGGCGCAGGTAGCCGACAGAAAGTGCGCGCGCGGCGAGGCGCCTGCGCGCGGCTCGGCCAGCAGGCCGGCGCGCGCATCCCACCAGAGTGCCTCGATCCCCTGCGCCTGCAGATAGCGCGCGCCGAGCTCCGTGGCCATGAGCTCGCCGCTGGCCAACGCGCGCGCACGCGTGCGATCGCTGAGCTCACCCGTGAGGCCAATACCGGCGGTGAGTTGCCGCAAATCCTCGAAGTACTGCTCGAGCTGTGCGCTCACACCGACGCCGAGCTCCGCGGCCAGTGCGCGGTGGCGCTGCTCGATGTCCTCGAGCAGCGGCGCGTAAACATTGGCCAACGCAGCCGACAGTAATTTATCGAGTCGATCCGTGATGCCACTGATGGCCGAATGCACCACGAGCACGCGCGTGCCGGCCGCCGCGCGCGAGCGCACGACCGCGGCGATGTTGCGCCAGTTGGTCAGGTTCGCCACGCTGGTGCCGCCGAATTTGAGCACGACCCAGCCAGACCCGTCGGGTGTCGCCATCCGCTATCCGTAGGTTATGGAGCAAGACCACGGCGCTGGCACCGAGGGCAGCGCCGCGAAGACAGTGCCTAGAGATCGTCTTCGTCGAAGACTTCGCGCAGATCTTTTTCGAGTTTTCGGTCGGCGAGCACTTCCTCGAGCCGGCTCCAGGCGGCCTTGCCGCGTTTGCCCTGCGCTCGCACCCGCTTATCCACGCGGGCTAACAAACCGTCATAGTCGGTGCTGTCCTCCGACTCGATGATGAATTCTTCGTCCAGATCGAAGTTCTCGTTATCGCGTTCTGACATCGTAGTTTCGCTGATAAAGGTATAAGAATCAGACGCTTATAAGGACACAGAGCCCCGCAAGCCAGCGAACTATAGCTGATTTGCGGCGCGGTTCAACTGTGCCGGGCAGCGCCACACCGCTGCGCCCTTAATGAAATGGACATTCGCCCCGGCTGTGCGTTCCGCCGACTCTATTTGCTCGGGGCAGGCTCGGAGGCGGCGGGCGCCTGATCGCTGGCACTGAGCGCGGACAGGTCGGCCTCCAGGCCGACGGTAGCCAGCACGCCATCGGCGCGCTGCAACACCTCACGCGCGTAGTCCCAGTGAATGGCGACCGTGCTATCACCGACGGCCGCGCGCAGCAGCTCGGCAAACTGATCCACGTCGGGCTCGAAACTCTGTCCTTCGGCATCCACCGGTGGGTGCGCCTCAAGCAACAGCTCGCCATCGACCCAGGCCACCTTGACCGGAACATTGATGAGATAGACCGGTGTACCGATCGGAATGAGCGGAAAGAGCTCGGCCACATCATCCGGATACATGCGGATGCAACCGTGCGTGACCGCAAGCCCAACGGCGATCGGGTTATTGGTGCCGTGAATCATGTAGGTGCCCCCGCCGGCTGCCAGTCGCATCGCATAGGCGCCCAGGGGATTATCCGGACCGGGCGGCACGCGCGCGGGCAGCGGATCGCCCGCCTGAGCATGCTCCTTGCGCACCGATGCGGGCGGAAACCAGACCGGATCCTTCTGCTTGCCGATCACGTGTGTGAGGCCGATCGGCGTGTGCCAATCCATCTTGCCAATGCTCACCGGGTAGGTGATGACCTGGATCGGGCCGCCGTGGGTGTGCGGCGGATAGTAATAGAGGCGATGCTCGGGCAGATTGACCACGATGCCTTCGCGCGGACCGGGGGGCAGGATGTGGCGGCTTGGAATGATCAGCTGTTTACCGGCCCCCGGCAGCCAGGGGTCGACCTGCGGATTGACCCGGATGATTTCCTCGGAGCCCAGACTGAACTGGCGCGCGAGGTCGTAGAGGGTGTCCTCGTAGACCGTGGTGACGGTGGTATCGTCCCCGACCACCGCATCGGTGGGGCTCGTGAGCCGATAGACCGTGGCCTGACAGGGTGCAGCCACGGCGAGCAGCATCACCAGCGCCGCCAGGCCATACCGTATTGCGCGCTCGTACACGTTCCTAGACTAGCATGCGGCGCTGCACGCTCACCGAGCGCTGTGCACGTAGCCTGCCCGCTGCTAAACTGTATATTTGTACAGTATTCGCGTCATACACAAGCAGGGCACTTATGGTATCCGTCATACCGGCGCGCGGCGCGACGCTCGATCAGCTGGCCCGTCTGTGCCAGAGCGGTGATTGGCGCCGTGGTCCCCTGACGGCAGCACCCTCGGGCTTTGCGCAGCTCGATGCAAGTCTGCCCGGCGGCGGCTGGCCGCTCGGTGCCATCGCCGAGCTGATGCCGGCGACGAGCGGCATCGGCGAGCTCAGTGTATTGCTGCCGGCCTTGTCCAGACTGGCCCGCGCCGGGCGTTACATCGCCTGGATTGCGCCGCCCTATCTGCCCCATGCGCCTGCGCTCGTGCAACGCGGTCTGCCACTCGAGCGTGTGCTGATCATTCGCAGCTGTACCTTGCAGGAATCGCTCTGGGCGGCCGAGCAGGCTCTGCTGTGTCCGGCATTCGGTGCCGTACTGAGCTGGCCATCCCGCATCAGCGACAAAAATGTGCGCCGCCTGCAGCTCGCAGCTGAAACGGGCGCCAGTCTGGGCATTCTCTACCGGCCGGCCGCAGCGGCACACGAGCCCTCGCCAGCGGCCTTGCGATTGCAGCTCGAACCCACGGCCGATGGACTGACGGTGGCCATCCTGAAATGCCGCGGTGGACGAGCGGGCTTGCGCCTGCAATTGCCGCGGGCGGCCGCATGAGCAACGAGCTCTGGCTGTGCATCCGTTTCCCACAGCTGGCAACCGAGGCGCTCGCTCTGGCTACGGCAGCGGTCGATGGGCACAGCGAGCGCGGCCTGCACATCCAGCGCGCAGCGCTCGAACGCCTGGCCGCCTGGGCTTATCAGTGGAGCAGCCTGATCAGCTACGCACCCTGCGAGCCGCTGCTCTGGCTCGAGCTCGGTGCGAGCCGCACATTGTTCGGCGGTCACGCGGCGCTGCTCGCGCGCATTGAAGCGGGTCTGCTGCAGCTCGGTTACAGCCATATCTGCGCTCTGGCTGCCTCACCCACTGCCGCGGCGCTGCTCACCCGCGCGGATGAGCCGCGCTATGGGCTCACGAAGAAACAATTGCGACAGCGATTCGATAGCCTGGCGCTGGATCTGCTGGAGCTGCCCGCAGCCACACGCTCGGCGCTGCAGGCTTCGGGCCTGCGCCGTATCGGTGAGCTCCTGGACTTGCCCACCGCCGCCATCGCGCGGCGCTTCGGACCCGAGACGTCGCTTTATCTGCAGCGCCTGTGCGCACAGGCGAACGATCCGCGGCCCACCTGGCGCGCGCCGGACACCTATGGCGCGCGCTGCGAATTCGGCGTCGAGGTGCGCAGCACGACGGCGCTGCTGTTCCCGTTGCAACGGCTATTGCTGGAATTGCAGGGCTATCTGTATGCCCGCGATTGCTCGGTGCCGTGCTTCACCCTCGAGTTCGAGCATTATCGGCACCCCGTCAGCCGCGTGACGATCGGCCTATGCGCTCCGGCGCGCGATGCGCAGCAGCTGCTCGCGCTCGCGCGCGAGCGCCTGCATGCACTGCAGCTGCCCGCTCCCGTGAGCGCGTTGCGGCTGCAGGCCCTCGAATTCAGCTCACCGCAGATCGTGCAGCAGGATCTGTTCGGCAGCGATGCGCGACCCTTGCAGTCCTTGCAGCGGCTGCTCGATCGCCTGCACGCGCGCCTCGGGCCAGACAGCCTGCAAAGCTTGCAACTGCAGCCCGATTACCGCCCGGAGCGCAGCTCGCGCTGCATTGCGCCGGATCCGGCGCGCATGAGCTCGAGCCCGCAGGCTGCCGCACCAGATGAGCCCACGCCCGAGCGGCCCTGCTGGCTGCTGCCCGAGCCGCGATGCATCGAGGCGCCGAGCGCGCCGCTGTTGCGCGGACCGGAACGTATCGAGAGCGGCTGGTGGGATCAGGGCGATGTGCGGCGCGATTACTACATCGCGCGCAGCGGCGAGGGTGCGCAGCTCTGGGTGTTTCGCGATCGGCGCGATGGTCGGTGGTATCTGCAGGGCCTATGGGCGTAAGGCCATGCACCCGCAGCCTCCTGAGAGCGGCTACGCTGAACTGCACGCGCTGAGCAATTTCAGCTTTCTGCGCGGCGCCTCGCATCCGGCCGAGCTGATCGGGCGCGCCCATGCACTTGGCTATCGCGCACTCGCGCTGACCGATGAATGCTCGCTCGCCGGCGTGGTGCGCGCGCATGAGGCCGCGCAGGCGCTGCCGTCGGCTGCCGGGCAGGCCACCAGCTCTTTCCGGCTCATCATCGGCGCAGAATTTCGCACCGTCTGCGGCCTGAAGCTCGTGCTGCTCGCGCCCTCGCAGCACGCCTATGCACAGATCTGCCAGCTCATCACGCTGGCCCGGCGGCGCTCGAAGAAAGGCGCGTATCGATTGCTGCGAGAGGATTTGCAAAGCGGCCTGAGCGAGTGTCTGGCACTGTGGATCGCGCCGGCGCAGCCGAGCGCGGCCCAGGCGACATGGTTACGGGATTTCTTCCCCGATCGCGGCTGGCTGGCCGTGGAGTTGCATCGTGGCGCCGATGACAGCGCTCGGCTCGCGCACTTGCGCGGCTTTGCCGCGCACTATGGACTGCCGGCCGTCGCCAGCGGCGATGTGCACATGCATAGGCGCTCGCGGCGCGCGCTGCAGGATGTGCTGACCGCCGTGCGCCACGGCTGCACGATCGATCAGGCCGGCACCCGGCTGTATCCGAACGCCGAGCGTCACCTGCGAGGGTTGGCCCAATTGCGCGCGCTCTACCCGCGCGCGCTGCTCGAGCAGAGCGTAGCCATCGCCGAGCGCTGCGTGTTCTCGCTCGCGCAGCTGCACTATGAGTATCCCGCCGAGCTCGTGCCTGCGGGCCTGACGGCCAGCGCGCATCTGCGCGCCCTGACCGAGGCGGGCCTGCGACGGCGCTGGCCGCAGGGCGTGCCGGCGTCGGTGCGCGAGCTGCTGGAGAAGGAACTGCGCCTGATTGCCGAGCTGCGCTACGAGCACTTCTTTCTGACGGTGCATGATGTGGTCGAGTACGCGCGCCAGAAGCACATTCTGTGTCAGGGCCGAGGCTCAGCCGCCAACTCCGCAGTCTGCTATGCGCTCGGCATCACCGAGATCGATCCGGCGCGCGCGCAGCTGCTGTTCGAGCGCTTCATCAGCCGCGAGCGCAACGAGCCGCCGGACATCGATGTCGACTTCGAGCACGAGCGGCGCGAGGAAGTCATTCAGTATATCTATCGCAAGTACGGCCGCGAGCGTGCCGCGCTGGCCGCGACCGTGATCTGCTATCGCACGCGCAGCGCCATCCGCGATGTGGCGCGCGTGCTGGGCATCGCTGATAGCGACATCCGCCGCCTGACACGATCGCATCTGTGGCGCGATACGCCGGGCGAGATCCAGCAGTGTGCCATTGAAGGCACATCGGGCATCGAGCCGGCGCGGCTGTGCCAGCTGCAGAGGCTGGTGCGCGAGCTCGTGGGCTTCCCGCGTCATCTGTCGCAGCATGTCGGGGGCTTCGTGATCTCCGGGGAGCCGCTCAGCACGCTGGTGCCGGTCGAGAATGCCGCGATGGCCGAGCGCACCGTGATCCAATGGGACAAGGACGATCTGGAGTCGCTCGGCCTGCTGAAGGTCGATGTACTCGCGCTCGGCATGCTCACGGCGCTGCGCCGTTGTTTCGAGCTCATCGCCAGCTATCGCGGCATCAGACTCTCGATGCAGGACATTGCGCCCGACGACGCGGCCACCTTCGACATGATCTGCCGCGCCGAGACCGTGGGCGTATTCCAGATCGAGTCGCGCGCCCAGATAAGCATGCTGCCGCGCTTGCAGCCGCGCTGCTTCTATGACCTCGTGATCGAAGTAGCGATCGTGCGGCCCGGTCCGATCCAGGGCGACATGGTGCATCCGTATCTGCAGCGACGCGCCAATCCGCAGAGCGTGACCTATCCGAGCGAGGCGCTGCGGACCGTGCTGCAGCGAACCCTCGGCGTGCCGATCTTCCAGGAGCAGGTCATGCAGATCGCGATCGTCGCGGCAGACTTCACTCCGGGGGAAGCCGATGGACTGCGCCGTGCCATGGCGGCCTGGAAGCGCCGCGGCGGCCTCTCGCCCTATCGCGAGCGGCTGCTCAAGGGCATGGCGGACAAGGGCTATTCGAGCCAGTTCGCCGAGCAGATCTATCGGCAGATTCTCGGCTTTGGCGAATACGGCTTTCCCGAATCGCACGCTGCCTCCTTCGCACTGCTGACCTACATCTCGAGCTGGCTCAAATGCCACGAGCCCGCCGCCTTCGCAGCGGCGCTGATCAACAGTCAGCCCATGGGATTTTATGCCCCTGCCCAGATCACCCAGGAATTGCGCCACCGCGGCGTGAGCGTATTGCCGGTGGATGTGACGCTCAGCGATTGGGATTGCACGCTCGAGCCTGAGGGCCCGGTGCCCTCACCGGCGTTGCGCCTGGGCTTGCGCCTGGTGCGCCACCTGCTCGAGGCCGATGGCCGGCGCATCGTGGCCGAGCGCGCGCAGCGCCCCTTTGCCAGCATCGATGAGCTCGGCGCACGCGCGCTGCTCTCGCGGCGCGCATTGCAGATGCTCGCCGCAGCCGGCGCGCTCGATGCCTTGAGCGAGCATCGGCACGAAGCGCATTGGCGTGCCCTCGGCGTGGAGCAGCCGCCCGCGCTGATCGCAGGCCTCGCGGCCAGTGAAGCGCCGCTGAGCTTGCCGCGGCCGACCGAGAGTCAGAACATTCTGGCCGATTATCGGCATCTGGGTCTCACCAGCGGCCGCCATCCGCTCGCTCTATTGCGCCCGGCGCTCTCGCGCCGGGGATTTCGCAGCAGCAGCGAACTGCAGCGCCTGCCAGACGGGACCGAGGTGCGCGTCGGCGGCCTGGTCACGCATATGCAGCAGCCCTCGACGGCCTCGGGCGTGGTGTTCGCCTCGCTGGAGGATGAAACCGGCATCGTCAACGTGATTCTCTGGCCCAGCGTATTCAACGCGCAGCGCCGCTGTGCGCTCGAGTCCAGTCTGCTCGTGGTCGACGGCACGCTGCAAAGACGCGATCGGGTTGCCCATGTGCTCGCGCGACGGCTGCACAATGCTTCGCGCTGGCTCGACAATCTCGAGCGCGATTCACGCGACTTTCATTGACTGCGCTTCAGGTCTGGGCCGACAGATGCGGCCAGGCGGCGCGCAAGTACAGCACCATCGAGATCAGCGTGAGCACGGCTGCAAGCACCGTGAGCCATTGACCCATCAAATAGATCGGCAATCCCAGCAGCGAGTGGCGGAACAACAGCATCGTCAGGCCGACCATCTGCACGATGGTCTTGAATTTGCCGATGCGCGAGACCGCCACGGCCGTGCGCTGGCCGATGCCCGCCATCCATTCGCGCAGTGCCGAGATTGCGATCTCGCGACCGATAATCACCGCGGCGGTCAGCACCATGACTGTGCTCGCATCGCGGCTGACGATCAGCACCAGGGCCACCGCCACGATGAGCTTGTCGGCCACCGGATCAAGAAAGGTACCCAGGCGCGTGGTCTGCCCGAGCCGGCGCGCCAGATAGCCGTCGAGCGAGTCGGTAATGGCCGCGGCCGCGAACAACAACCCGGCGATCGGGTCGGCCAGACTATCCGGGTTGTGGCCGCCGAACACGAACAACACGACGATCAGCGGAATCGCCAGGATACGCAGCCACGTCAGGATGTTCGGCCAATTCCAGATCATCAGGCCCCCGGATGCAGATGATCATAGATCGAACGCGCCATGGAAGCGCCCACGCCCGGCACTTTTTCCAAATCCGCGACGCCGGCACGCATGACGCCCTGCAGCCCGCCAAAGTGCGTCAGCAATGCCCGGCGCCGGGCCGGCCCGAGCCCGGGCACGGCCTCGAGCACCGACTCGCGATAGCGTCGCGCCCGCCGGCGCCGGTGACCGCTAATGGCGAAGCGATGTGCTTCGTCGCGCACGCGTTGAATGAAGTGCAGCGCTGCACTGTCGGGCTCCAGCACGATCGGGGTCGGCTCGCCGGGGCGGTGCAGCCGCTCCTGCCCGACCCTGCGATCGGCGCCCTTGGACACCCCGACCACCTCGAGGCCCTCCACGCCGGCCTCTGCGAGCCCGGCCAGGGCGGCTGCGACCTGGGCCGCCCCGCCGTCGATGAGCAGCAGATCGGGACGGGGCCGCTCGCCGGCGGCGATGCGCAGCCCATGCCGGCGCAGCGCCTGATGCAGGGCGGCGTAATCATCGCCCGCCGCCACGCCCTCGATGTTGTAGCGCCGGTATTCACGCTTGCGCGGCCCGTCGGTGGCAAACACGACGCAGGAGGCGACCGTGCCCTCCCCGGCCGTGTGGCTGACGTCGAAGCATTCGATGCGCTCGGGAACAGCGGCCAGGTGCAAAACGCGCGCGAGCACCTGCAGTCCGGCGAGCGCCGCCTCGGCCTGCGCATGGCGCATGCGTAATGCGTTGCGGGCATTGTCCTGCGCCTGCTCGACCCATTTGAGCCCGAGCCCGTGATGCGGCACGCGCAGCTGCAAGGCACGCGTGCGCCCGCCCAGCGCCTCGATCAGCGCTTCGCGGTCGGGCAACTCCATATTAATGAGCACCTCGGGCGGCAGGCTCTCGCGGCTGTAGTAGAGCAGCAGGAACGCCGCCAGCGTCTCGCCCGGCTCACTGAGCGCGCTGGCTGGAAAGAAGCTCGCGGTGCCGAGGTTCTGGCCTTCGCGCACGGGCAGCACGCAGATCGCGTACTGTCCGGGCTCCCCCGCGATCGCGACCACATCGGTATCCGTGGGCCGGCGCGCCTGCGCAATCTGCTGCGCGCGGATCTCCTGCAACTCGCGCAATTGATCGCGCAGTCGCGCCGCCTGCTCGAACTGCAGTGCCCCGGCGGCCGCATCCATGCGCCGCTGCAGCTCGGCGACGACCTCAAGATCGCGTCCCTCGAGCACCCCGATTGCCCCCTCGACATCGCGCATGTAGTCCTCACGGCTGATCAGGCCCACGCAGGGCGCCGAGCAGCGGCCGATCTGATACTGCAG
>Ga0181537_10003550_pt1 | contig 13319 bp, 12 predicted proteins | sample PEATcosm2014_Bin_39_FD_119765 | JGI IMG/M metagenome (GOLD analysis project Ga0181537, IMG submission 119765) | Peatland microbial communities from MTU Mesocosm Facility, Houghton, MI, USA - PEATcosm2014_Bin23_10_metaG | ecosystem: Environmental > Terrestrial > Soil > Wetlands > Peat | place...
ACTCGATGCCGGAGGCCTGGCGATCGGCATGGGCATTCAGTATGTTCCCGGAGCATCGCGATTGGAAGTGATCGACATGTTCCGCCTTGCTGCCGAGCGCGGATTGCCGGTCTATACTCACATACGCAGCAACGGCCGTGTCGAGCCTGGCTCATCCATTGAATCGGTCAGCGAAGTGATAGGAGCGGCCGCCATTTCGGGTGCTTCGCTGCATATTGTGCACCTGAACAGTTCCTGCGCACTGGACGCGCTGGAATGCCTGCGGATGATTGAGGGAGCGCGAGCCCGTGGACTGGATGTGACGACCGAGGCATACCCCTACATTGCAGGCATGACCGCCATCAATTCCTCGGTGTTTAATCCGGGATGGCAGGAAAGATTGGGGATCGGCTATGACAGCATTATGCTTCCGGATACCGGCGAGCGCCTCACCAAGGAGCGGTTCGATGAGCTGCACAACTCCACCTCCACGCACTTCGTGCTTATTTTCAGCAACACGCAGGAATTGATCGACAAGATCATCCCGCACCCGCTGGTGATGATTGCCAGCGACGGTCTTCCAGGGCATCCGCGCAATGCAGGGACCTATGCGCGCGTGCTGGCGCAGTACGTTCGCGAAAAGGGAGCCATCTCGCTGATGGATGCGCTGCGGAAGATGAGCCTGATGCCTGCGGAGATGCTGGAGCGTTCAACGCCGGCAGCGCGATTCATGGGCAGATTGCAGGAAGGGGCGAACGCGGACATTGTGGTGTTCGATGCGGCGACCATCAGGGACAAGGCGACCTTCAAAGAGCCTATGCTGCCGAGTGTGGGCGTGCATTACCTGGTGGTGGGGGGCGCGATGGTTGTGGATGATGGGAAGGTTGTGCCGGAAGTTTTTCCTGGGCGCGCGATTCGAGGGCCAGGGGCGCGCGAAGTAGAATGAGAGTCTTATTATGCGGGTCTTCCTCACAGGAGCTACCGGATTTGTTGGTCATCATGTGGCGCTGGCGCTGGCCGCTGAAGGCGCAGATCTTCGACTTCTGGTGCGCAAATCAAGCAATCTGAAGAACCTGGAAGGCATTCGCGGTGAAACGCATGTAGGCGACTTGCGTGAGCCGGAATCGCTGCGCGCCGGCCTGGCCGGGTGCGATGCCGTGATGCATGTGGCGGCGGACTATCGGTTGTGGATTCGAGATCCGCGGACGATGTATCGCGCGAATGTGGACGGGACGCGGGAGCTGTTGCGGATGGCGCGCGAGGTGGGTTTGCAGCGGGTGGTTTACACCTCGAGCGTGGCTACGATGCACTTCAGGACGGATGGACTAGTGATCAACGAGGACACGCCGGTTTCGCTGAAGGACATGGTGGGGCATTACAAGCGGTCGAAGTTTCTGGCGGAGCAGGAGGCGATCAAGGCGGCGGAGGGCGGGCAGAAGGTGATCATTCTGAATCCGACTACGCCGATTGGTCCGAATGACGCGAAGCCTACGCCGACGGGGCGGATTTTTATCGACTTTCTCAATGGCAAGTTTCCGGCCTATATGGAAACCGGGCTGAATCTGGTGGATGTGAGCGAGGTAGCGCGGGCTCATGTTGCGGCTCTGACGATGGGGACGCCGGGGAAGCGGTATATTCTGGGCGGGGAAAATCTGACGCTGAAGCAGATTCTGGACAAGATGTCGGCGATCACCGGGATTCCATCGCCTTCGGTGAAGATTCCATTCGCCGTGGCAGCTACGTATGCATTCTTCGAGGAATGGATTACGGGACGGATTCGGGGCAAGGAGCCGCGGGCGACGCTGGAAGAGGTGCGAATGGGGCGGAAGAAGATGTTTGCCTCAAGCGCGCACGCACAGCAGGAGCTGGGGTTTAGGATTGTGCCGGTGTATCCAGCGATGCGCGCGGCGATTGAGTGGTTCCGTGCGAACGGGTATGCGCCAAAGGCAAATGCATGACGAGAGTTGCAATCATTGCCGCTTTGCCCGGGGAGCTTAAACCGCTGGTGCGGGGCTGGATGCATGGAAGCCGGAACGGTGTTCAGTTCTGGGCGCGTCGCGACTCGGAGGAGGAGTGGATTGCCGCTTGTGCGGGGGTGGGCCAGGCGGCGGCTACGCGCGCTTTTGCGGCCATCGAGGATGGCGGGCCTATTGACCTGGTCTTTTCCATCGGCTGGGCCGGGGCCCTTACCAACAGCCTGGCCGCCGGAACCGCGCATAGTGTTGCCGGCGTTATCGATGTGCGGACCGGAGAGCGCTTTCATTGCGACGCCGGCGCAGGCGACCGCTGGGTGGTGACCAGCCCAATCGTCGCTAACGAGGATGAGAAACTGCGCCTTGCGGCTGCCTACCGAGCCGACCTGGTGGATATGGAAGCAGCCGCAATCGCCCGCTTGACCCTGATGCGGGAGATACCGTTCTATTGCGTCAAGGGAGTGAGTGACGGGTTGGAGGAGCGGCTGCCCGATCTCAACCGGTTTATTCTTGAGGACGGAAGTTTCGATTTGGCCGGTATGATGATTTTCTCAGTACTTCGGCCCTGGTACTGGCCTGCACTGATGCGGATGGGCGAGAATAGCAAAAGGGCCGCTGAACAGATAGCGGAGTCCGTGCTCAATATTCTGAACGGAGAAGGTTCAAGCAGAAAAGTCAATGGCAACCCAGATCTCAAACATTGAAAGCCGGCAAGGACTCGGAAACGGGGCGGCAAAGGTTCCTGCGACCATGCGGGCGGCGGTTTATCGCGGCGTAAACGATATGCGGGTGGAGACTGTTCCGGTGCCAAAGATAGGGCCGGGCGAGCTGCTGGTGAAGGTTGCGACATGCGGGGTGTGCGGGACCGACCTGAAGAAGATTCATACCGGGTCGCACTCGGCACCGCGGATATTCGGGCACGAGATGGCCGGGACTATCGTCGAGGTAGGCGAAGGCGTTACGTCATTTGAAGTGGGCGAGCGGGTGATGACCTTCCACCACGTGCCGTGCGGCGAATGCTATTACTGCCGGAAACAGACGCCGGCGCAATGCCCGCTCTACAAGAAGGTGGGCGTCACGGCTGGGTTTGAACCTTCGGGCGGGGGCTTTGCGGAATACATCCGGGTGATGGATTTTGTGGTGGCGAACCGGGGAGTGGTGCGGATTCCGGACGGCGTTCCGTTTGAGCAGGCTGCATTTGTGGAGCCGGTGAACACGGTTCTGAAGGGCGTGAAGCTGCTGAACCTGGCTCCGGACGATACGGTGCTGGTGATAGGGCAGGGGCCGATTGGGCTGATGCATGCCGTGCTGGCAAGCCGGATTGGGGCGCGGGTTCTGACTTCCGATCTTTTTCCGGAGCGCCACGCGATTGCAGCTCGATATGGACTGCAGAACCCGATTTACGCAGGCTCGGAAAACGTGGTGGAGAGAGTGATTGCCGAGACCGAAGGACGCGGAGCGGATGCTGTGATTCTGGCGGTGGGCGGGAATGCGCTGATCAAGACGGCGATGGAGGCGGTGCGGCCAGGCGGCAAGGTGATGCTTTTTGCGCAGACCCAGCACGGGGAGGCCACTTTCGATCCCGGCGCGGTGTGCATGGACGAGAAGACGCTGATGGGATCATACTCATCTTCATTCCCCATTCTGGATGAGGTAACCGATCTTGTGTTTGGCGGCTATCGCACCGGATTCGATTTAACGCAACTGATTTCGCACCGTTTTCCGCTTGAGCAGGCGGTTGTGGCGATCGAGATCGCTTCGCACCCCAAGGCCGATTCGATGAAGATCATGATTGAACCCGTGACCGGTGGCGGAGCAGAGTAGGAGGGACTTGATGGCGACAACCATGAGGGCCGCAGTCCTTCACGGTCGGGAAGACATTCGCATCGAGCAAGTCCCCGTGCCCGAGGCGGCGCCTGGTGAACTGGTTGTAAGGGTGGGCGCAGCCCTGACGTGCGGAACGGATTTGAAGGTTTTCCGGCGCGGCTACCATGCGCGGATGATTGTGCCGCCGGCGCTGTTTGGCCACGAACTTGCGGGGACGGTTGTGGAGGCGGGCGAAGGGGTAGTGGATTTCGTTCCTGGCGACCGGGTGGTGGCGCTCAATTCGGCGCCGTGCGGAACTTGTTATTTTTGTGAGCGCGGGCAGGAAAACCTGTGCGACGACCTGCTCTTTAACAACGGCGCGTATGCCGAGTTTATTCGTATCCCGGCTCGGATTGTTTCCAAGAACACGTTGCTGGTGCCGAGCCATGTGCCGCTGGAGCATGCGGCGCTGACGGAGCCGCTGGCCTGCGCGGTGCATGGGTTTGAGGATTCAAGGCCGCGGGCCGGGGATACGGTGGCCGTGATTGGGGGCGGCCCGCTGGGACTGATGATTCTGCATGTGGCCGCGCTGGCCGGGTGCAAGACCATTGCGATTGTGAAGCACGACGGCCAGGTTGAAGCGGCGCGGCAACTGGGAGCGGCGCATGTGGTGCAGACGACGAGTATCCGGAAGGCGATCCGCGATACGCGTGAGCTGACGGAGAAGAACCGGGGAGTGGACATCGCCATTGAAGCTGTGGGCGTGCCTGAAGCCTGGCAGGAAGCAGTGGAACTGGTGCGCAAGGGGGGCACGGTGAACTTTTTCGGAGGTTGCGCCGTGGGAACCCACGTGACATTGGACACCAATCGCATTCACTATAGCGACATTACCTTGCGCGCGACCTTCCATCACACCCCTGCTATTTGCCGCAAGGCGCTGGATCTGATTGCAGGCGGGCGCTTCCAGGCGGGGGCTTTCATTACCGGCCATGCGCATCTTTATGAACTCAACCGGGTCTTTGAGAAGCTGATGAAGCGGAGCAGCGAGATCAAGACCGCCATTGTGCCCTGAGGCGGAGCGATGACCCTGGCAACAGAACAAGCCGGCGATCGGGCAGGCAATGAAGCGGGATTGCGGGCGGCAACGCTGGATCAAGATGAGCTGATTGAGCGCGGGTGGGCAGCGCTGCCGGCGAGTTATCGCATGCCTGCGGTTGCGCCCACTTTGGAGGAAGCGCGCGACTGGTGCCGGCGGCTGGCGACGTCGCATTACGAAAACTTCCATGTGGCTTCGTGGTTTCTGCCGAAGGCGCTTCGTCCGCATTTCCACGCGATCTATGCTTACTGCCGAGTTTCCGACGATCTGGGCGACGAGGTGGGCGATCCGGCAGTGGCGCTGGCCTTGCTGGACTTTTGGGAGAAGGAGCTGGATGCCTGTTATGAGGGGCGGGCGCGGCACCCGGTTTTTGTGGCGTTGGCGGAGACAATTCGCGCGTGCTCAATTCCAAAGGAGCCATTTGCCGATCTGCTGAAGGCCTTTCGCCAGGACCAGACGACCAAGCGGTATGGGACCATGCTGGATCTGCTGGAATACTGCCGTTATTCAGCAAACCCGGTGGGCCGGCTGGTGCTCTATGCGTGCGGAGAGGTGAATGAGGAGAAGTTCCGGCTATCGGATGCGACCTGCTCGGCGCTTCAGCTGGCGAACTTCTGGCAGGATGTACGCGTCGATTTGAAGAAGGGGCGTGTGTATATACCACAACAGGACATGGGTTTCTACGGCGTGACCGATGAGACCATCGCGAAGGGAATTGCGACGCCGGAGTTTCGCGACCTGATGCGGCTGGAGGTGGATTTTGCGCGCGGCCGGCTTGAGGAGGGGCTCGAACTGATAGGGATGGTCAACCGCGAACTTGCGCTCGATCTGGATTTGTTTAGCCGGGGAGGATTGGAGATTTTGCGCGCAATTGAGAAGCGGAATTACGACGTGTTGAGTGCGCGGCCGGCCATTTCGAAAAGCACCAAGCTCAATCTCGCATTCAGGGCTGTGGGAGGAAAGCTGCTTCCGTCTCTGGCTCTTAACCAATACAGCACAAAGAAGGCGGATTGACGCTGGAACAAACATCGGACGCGCCTGCGCTGGCGAAGGCCTACGCGGTCTGCCGGGGAATTGCCAAGCGCGAGGCGAAGAACTTCTATTACGCATTTGTTGCGCTGCCGAAGCAGCGACGTAATGCTATCTGCGCCATTTATGCATTCATGCGACAGGCAGACGACCTGGCGGACGATGAAAGTGTGCCAGTGGAAGAAAGGCGAAAGCGCCTGGAGACTTGGCTGACGGCGTGGCGTGAGGCGAGCGCGGGTGGGGCGACGAGCGATCCGGTGTTTGCTGCGGTGCGGGATGCGACAGTTCGATTTGGAATTCCTTTGACGCTTTTGGATGAGCTGGTGGCGGGTGTGACGATGGATCTGGATTCGGCAAAGGGGGATGCGCCGGATACTTATGCAACTTTTGACGATTTGTATCGCTACTGCTACCTGGTTGCGTCGGTAGTGGGGCTGGTGTGCATTCGCATCTTTGGATATACGGACCCGCGGGCGGAGAAATTGGCGGAGGAGACGGGGATTGCGTTTCAGCTGACGAATATTCTGCGCGATGTGGTGGAGGACGGGGAGCGGAATCGGGTGTATTTGCCGCTGGAGGATTTGAAAGCGCATGGGGTGACGGTGGAAGGTTTAATTGGCCGTGCGAAGGGATCTCCGCCGACCCAGAACGAGCGCTCGCTGTTGATGGAGACCGCGACAAGGGCAGAGCGATACTACCTGTCCGCACAGGAATTGCTGCCGTTGATCGACAAGGAAAGCCGGCCTGCGTTGCAGGTGCTGGTGAGTATTTATCACGGCCTGCTGAAACGCATCGAAGAGGCGGAGTGGGATGTGTTTTCGAAGCGAGCGAGCGTATCGACTTTCGAGAAGCTGCGAATTCTGGCAGGCGGGATGGCTAAGATGACGTGGGCGAGGATTGTGGGTTGAGTGGATTGGTAGTCCAGCCGGGGAGAACTGTGACAGTCATCGGCGGCGGCGTGGCTGGCATGAGCGCGGCTTGCTCGCTGGCTGAGGCTGGATGGCGCGTGCAATTGGTTGAGCGGCGCGGGTATCTTGGGGGACGGGCCAGCTCGTACTTGCATCCAGGGGTGGGCGAGGTTATCGACAACTGCCAGCATGTGTTGTTTGGGTGCTGCACGAATCTGATTGGGTTTTATCGACGGATCGGGGTTGCGGAAAAGATTCACTGGACTCGGGATATGACGTTGATAGAGCCGGGCGGAAAACGGTCCGTGCTTGGTCCGTCGTTTCTGCCGGCGCCGCTGCATGGGCTGCCGAGGTTTATGACCGCGGGGGCGTTTACGTGGGCGGACAGGGTTTCGCTGGGGCGTGCGTTCAATGTGCTGATGAAGCCTGTGCCGCCTGATTCGACGGAGAGCCTGAGGGATTGGCTGATACGGCACAGGCAGACGGATGGCGCTGTGAACCGGTTTTGGCGGCTGGTGATTGCGAGCGCGCTGAACGCGGAAATTGACGAAATTGCGGTGCCGTATGCCGCCAAGGTGATACGGGAATTGTTTTTGAATTCGGCCGAGGCGGGCAGCATGGGAATGAGCAGCGTGCCTCTGAGCGAGCTGTATGCGCCGGTCACGCCATTCCTGGAAGAGCGCGGCGGGAGTGTTTTGCTGAACACGAATGTGGAGGGCGCGGCTTGGGATGAGGTGACTTCGGGGTGGACTGTCAGGACGCGGGCAGGCACGCTGATGTCGGATTCTGTGGTGGTGGCGCTGCCGTTTGAGGCTACGCGGAAATTGCTGCCGCAGTTGCCGCCGGCTGATGGAGTTGAGGAACTGTCGCGGCAGATTGAGAAGCATGAGCACTGGCCGATCTGCAGCGTGCATTTTTGGTTTGATCGGGAGATTACGGAGCTGGAGCACGCGGTGCTGCTGGACCGGGAGATTCACTGGATGTATAACCAGTCGCGGCTGCAGGGACGGGGCGGGAACTATATCGAACTGGTGGTGAGTGCGACGCGGGCCTTTGCTGCGCTGCCGCGGGATGAGGCGATTGCGCAGGCGCTGCGGGAGCTGGGGGAGTTTTTTCCGCTGGTGAAGGAAGCTAAGCTGGAGAAGGTTGCGCTGGTGAAGGAAGTGCGGGCTACGTTCGGCGTGCCTCCGGGGATCGATGCGGCGCGGCCTTCCGCGATTTCTCCGTGGCCGCATCTGTTTCTTGCCGGGGACTGGGTGCGGACGGGTTGGCCTTCGACGATGGAGAGCGGGGCGCGAAGCGGGCACCTGGCGGCGGAGGCGGTTTGTGCGGCGGCTGGGGAAGCGAGAGAGATTTTGGTTGGGGATTTGAAGCCGCACGGGTTGATGCGGTTCTTGGCGAAATGAGAGATTACTGTTTACAGATTACAGATGACGGTAAGAACTAACGCCGGTGGGAGTATCGTCATTTCTGCCTTATAGTTGTATCTAGTGGGCTAAGAGATAGACACCTATGCAGACTAAGACTGCGGCGGTCCAGCGGCGGCGGTCTACGTTTTCATGCAGGAAGAGCTTGGCGGCTATGGTGTTGGTTACCAGGGTGAGGGAAGCGGCGGCGGGGCCGACGAGGCTTAGATTCATGTGATTCAGGGCGAAGAGCAGGGAGAAGAACGCAACGGCCATAAAGAAGATTCCGGCTACGAAGAGCGGGCGGGTTACAACCGCGCGAATGGCGCCTTTTATGCCCGAGTGGGCGCGAATGTCATCAAGATCGCCCATGGACTTCATGGCTGCCGCGGTTAAGACTTCGCCCGTGGAGGACGTGAGAACGATGGTGGCGATCATGGCTGTGGCCTGCCAGGGGCTGGGCTGGATGAGGCTGGAGGCTAGCATCATCGCACCTGCTCCTTTTCAAAGACGTCGTCGAGTGGAAGATTTTCCGCTTGGTTGATGGGAGCCGGTAGATTGAGAGGCGGTGTGGTGGATGCGGGGCCCTGGGCTACGAATCCTACGCCCACGGTGATGAGCGCGACACCCATCCAGCGCAAAGGGGAGATGGTTTCGTGCAGCCAGAAGTGCGCAAGCAGGGCGACAAACACATTGCCGAGCGCGGTGGCGGGCATGACATAGGTGAGATCGGCCCAGGAGAGGGCGGTGAGATAGCTGGCGAAGTAGCCGATGAGGAGCAGGATGCCAAGGGCGATCCAGGGGGTGAAGACGGCGGCGATGAGGGTGAGGGGATGTGCGAGAGAGATGGCGGGCAGGCTGGTCATGCCACGGGAAAGTGAAGCGTCGCCGAGCGGTACGCTGACGGAGACGAACGCGAGGATCAGGTACTGCTTTATTGAGAGTCGATGATGAGCCATTATGGTCTGACGTATCTCCGGACTCGCGCAGGCGCTTAATTTTCTAGAGTACGTGCCGGGGCATAAGGTTGACATGAGTTGAAGACAAAGAAGCAGGGCGGACGCGATTGCGTCCGCCCTGGATTACTTGCTGTGGGAATAGGGCTCAAGCGCCGGCTTTTGCCGGGGTGGAGGGGTCGGCCTGGTGGGCGCGGGTTGCCTTGACCGCCTTGTTGCGCTGCGCGCGCAGCTTGAGGAAGGCCTTGGCCTCGACGTAGAGTCGAGGGACATCGCGGTTGACGATTGCCTTCCAGACGACGCGGAAGGCCGCCTTGGGACGGAAGTAGTATTCGTCGTAGAATTTGTGGACCATTTCCATGACGTAGTCGACGGGCAGGCCGGGATACTCGATGTGCGCCATTTGGTGGCCGCCGCCGTCTTCCATGCGCTCGTTGGTGATATAGCCGTTGGCCTTGGCGTATTCGTAGAACTCGGTACCGGGATAGGCGTGGGCGATGGAGACCTGGATGGTTTCGCAGTCGAGACCCTTGGCGAAGTTGATGGTGTTACGGATGGACTCTTTGGTTTCGCCGGGAAGGCCGAGGATGAAGTCGCCGTGGACCACGAGGCCGAGGTCGTTGCAGTCCTTGGCGAAGGCGCGGGCGCGTTCGACGGTGGCGCCCTTTTTGATGTTCTTGAGGATCTGCGGGTCACCTGACTCGAAGCCGACGATGAGCAGCCGGCAGCCGGCTTCCTTCATGGCTTTGAGGGTGTCGTAATCGGTGGTGACGCGGGAGGTGCAGCTCCAGGTGATGTTGAGGGGCTTGAGCTTTGCGCAAAGCTCGATGGTGCGAACCTTCTGGATGTTGAAAGTGTCATCGTCAAAGAAGAACTCTTTGACTTCAGGGAAATTCTCGTGGGCCCACTTCAACTCGGCCGCAACGTCGTCGCTGGAGCGCTTGCGCCAGGCGTGGCCGCTGAGGGTCTGTGGCCAGAGGCAGAAGGTGCACTGCGCGGGGCAGCCGCGGGTGGAGTAGAGCGCGATGTAGGGATGGAGCAGGAAGGGGACGTTGTAGCGGGTGACGTCCATGTCGCGCTTGTAGATTTTGGTGGCCCAGGGCATGGCGTCGAGGTCTTCGACCTGGGGACGGTCTGGATTGTGGAGGATTTTGCCGTCCTGCTTGTAGCTGATGCCGAGGATTTCGTTGAGGGGCTTGCCTTGGGCAAACTCGACGACGGAGTAATCGAATTCGCGGCGGCAGATGAAGTCGAGCACGGAGCACTCATTGAGTGCGCGCTCAGGGTCGGTGGTGACGGGCGGGCCGACGAAGGCGATGCGGATCCCAGGATTGGCGGCCTTGATGGCCTCGGCAAGACGCTGGTCGCCTTCCCATCCGACGGTGGAAGTGAAGAGGACAAGGAATTCGTAGTCCTTACAGATACTGATGGTTTCCTCGGCCGAGACATGGTGCGGCGGCGCATCGAGCACACGGGAACCCTCAAGGAGGCCGGCTGGATAGGTAAGCCACACCGGGTACCAGTAGGACTCAATTTCGCGGGTTGCGGGCCAGCGAGAACTCGCGCCACCGTCAAAGTTCTTGAACGAGGGAGGATTCAGCAAAAGCGTTTTCAGGGGCATTGGCATCTCTTTCATTCTAACATTTCGTTAGTTCCCACATACGATTAGAGACCATTTTGGTCAATTTTGATCTACTTTGAGTGCAATTCGTTGAGCCAGTCCTGCATGTGGCCGAGGGCGCGGAGCAAGCCGAGACGGGCTTTGGCAAGTCCCAAAGAGGCTTCAAGCGCGTCCTGGTATTTTTGGCGCTCATCAATGCGGGCGAGCTGCTCGTTTTTGGGGTTTAGCTGCGATGGAGCGCCGGGACCGCTCGCGGCGCCGATGCCTAATTCAAGCTCGGCGAGAACGGATTTGAGTTGAGCATCGGCAATCTGCTGTTTCAGGCTGGCGACTTCAGCAAGGGCGTCGAGTTCTCGGAGGCTGGTGGCGAGAGTAGCGATCTGGACTTCGTTTTGCCGCTGTGCCTGTTCGGCTTCCACGGTGGCGCGCAGGGCTTCAGCCGCTGTTACTTTGGCCTTTGCGCGGATGGAGAAGTCAAAGAAGGGAAACGTAATCTGGAAGCCGAAGCTTACATTGTTGGGCGGGAAGTTGTGATCGACGTAGAACTGAGCGTAGTTGTTCAGCTCGTTGATGTCGTAATTGTAGACCGCCCCAAATCCGATTTGAGGACGCCGCCATGCGAGGTCGTCTCCTTTCGCCTGGAACTGCTTGGAGCGAGCCAGGGAGCCTTCGGCAGCTATTCCGGGCAATATGTTCGGCGCTTCATCCGCAGAAACGGCTGGGATTTCAGGGATGCTGGAGTGGTCCGGAAGGATAGCGCCAACGGGCATGCCAGTGAGAGCGGCAAGCTGATTGGCCAGTGTAGCTGCGCGCGTTTCGAGATGAAGCCGTTGGAGCTTCAAATTCGCAGCGGTGAGGCGCGACTGCAACAAGTCGAGGTCTGAGTCTACGCCGGCCTCTGTGCGCTGCTGCTCGATCTGAATCAAGTTCTGCGTGAGCGCCTGCTGCTGTTGAGCGGCCCCCAGTTCACGGTTGACGATATCGAATTCAATGTAGGCGGTGGAAGCGTCAAGAGCTGACTGCTCACGTGCGTCTTTGAGGCTGAGATTGGCAGCCTCAATCCCGGCACGGGCGGATTTGGTGTATTGGCGCTGGGAATAGCTGAAGACCAGCGACTGCATTGAAGCGTTTCCAACGGAGGGCTGACCGGTGGGGAAGCCGTGAGAGTAGCCTACCGTGGAGCCGATTACGAAATTGGGAATGTACGCGTCGTGCGTCTGGGCGAGGGCTGCCTGTGCCTTCTGCACATCGGCTTCGGCTAGCTTGACGGTGCTGGAGTTTCGCTGGGCGAGGTCGACGACAGTGGCCAGTGAGACCTGGGCCTGGGCAAGAAAGGGCGCGGACACGAGCGCGATCCCCAGGAGGACCGGAGCCCAGAGACGGCGCGAGTTGTGCGAGAGATCCACGTGCATTCTTCCCGTCAATGCTTGGTTTCCTGCAATGCAGGATCGAGAGCCGGTTTGTAGTCGTGGGCCAGGGCGATGGCCGCAGCACGCTGGCGTTGTGCTTCCGCAGTGTCGCCGAGTTGAGCGTCAAGCCGCGCCAGCCGGGTGTAAGCCACGAATGCGGGCGCTTCCTCGGACTTTGCGGGGCTGGCGAGATAGTCATTGAGCATTTCCGCGGCCAGCTGGGGATCGCGGTTGGCTTTTGTCAAGACGCCGGCGCCGTCATAAAGGGCGACTCCGGCATGGTTGTCGTGCACGGCGGAGTTGATGATGTTGTGAACGGCGGATTCCATTTCGTTCCAGCGCTGGCGCTGGCGATAAAAGGAAGCGAGCGTGACCCATTGGAAGGCGGGATGGGGGTCGGCCGCAAGAGCCTGCTTGAACTCGCGCTCGGCGGTACCGTAGTCCTTTTGCGCAGCAGCGATGCGGCCGCGCAGATCATGGGCACGGGCCGGCTCGATCTTATCGAGTTGTGATGCAACCGATCCCGCTTTATCCATTCCGCCGCCGACTACGCCGGGAGCGTCGTAGTAAAACTCACCCAGATCGGAAAGCGCCTCGGCGTTGCGCGGGTCGAGACGGACGGCCTCTTCGAACTCCGCGCGGACGCGCTTGGCAACGGAGAAGGCACTGACGAAGGAGGCCCGGTCGGCCTTTTCGCCGAGCGCGCGGCCCAGCCAGAGGTGATACAGGGAATTTTCCTTTTCCATGCGGACTGCCTGCTCGCACTCCTTGATGGCGGCATCCCATTGTTCAAGGGTGAAGCGCACGCGGCAGGCGAGATTATGCGCCTGAGCGGGGACGGGCTGGGGAAGTGACTGGAGCAAAGTAAGCGCCTTGTCCGCCTCACCGGCCTGCAGTGCCGCATTGGCCTGCGCAATCGGGTCTTTAGGAGTTGACGACGAGTTCAGTGGCCCCGGGGACGAAACCCCTGGGGACGAGACCTCAGGGGACGCGGCGAGAGGAATGGACGCGGATAACATGGACGCGGCAACGGTGGACGCAGCCAGCAAGCCCGCCTGAAGTATTTGTGCCGCGCCGTGGAGACGGCTCACGGCCCAACCTTCTTTATAGGAATACCTTCAGCCAAGGGCTGTCCA
>Ga0181537_10003552_pt1 | contig 13318 bp, 8 predicted proteins | sample PEATcosm2014_Bin_39_FD_119765 | JGI IMG/M metagenome (GOLD analysis project Ga0181537, IMG submission 119765) | Peatland microbial communities from MTU Mesocosm Facility, Houghton, MI, USA - PEATcosm2014_Bin23_10_metaG | ecosystem: Environmental > Terrestrial > Soil > Wetlands > Peat | place...
ACCACCGGGTCGTCCACAAGCAGGCCCAGAGCGATGATCAGCGACGCGATCGAAACCTGCTGGATATCCACTCCGAGCACGTCCATCATCCCGAAGGTCATGGCCAGGGTCAGCGGAATCGAAATTGCCATCAACGCAGCCGAGCGCCACTCCCAGAATCCGACGAGAGCAAGCAGAACCACGAGCACGATGGCCTCGGCCAGCGTGCGCATGAACAATCCGACAATCTCGCGGACCTGCAGCGGCTGATCGGAGGTGCGCGCCATAATCACGTCGTCCGGGATCTGGCCGCGGAGCCCTAGGAGCGCCGCATCGACCTGTTTACCGAAATCCGCGATTTGCCGGTCTTCGCGCATGAAAACGGAAAGTGTGATGGAATGATCGCGATCCCAGTTCCCATTGGCGTCGCGCGACGCATAGTAATTCAGATAAAGCGGAGCTTCATACCCTCGCGAGATATCGACACCATCGCGCAGATATACCGGTGCGCCACGCGGAGTAGCGCCGAGCAGAATGTTGCCGATTTCCTTTTCACTGTGGAACTCCCCCGAAGGATCGATCAGCATGTTCCTTCCGCCAACTTCCAGATTGCCGCCGGGGAAGATCGCATTCCGTTGCGCGAGGATTTGCGGCAGCGCTGCCGGCTGAATGCCAAATGAAGCAAGGCGGTCCTGCGAATACTCCAGAAAGATGCGTTCGGCGAGAACGCCCGCGCGGTTCACCTTGGAAACCTCGGGAACCGCCTGGAGCGTTCTCTGGATCAGTTCCGAGAAGTCATCGAGTTCTTTTAGGCTGTATTTATCTCCAGCCGCCGCCGTGAGAGCTTTGTCGGTCTGGCTTAAATCCGAGACGTACGCAATGGGCCAGATGTCCGGGTGGATTTCCGAGGGCCGCAGCCGCTCTACGAGGAACTTATTGGTAAAGTCGATGGTCGCTGCATCGTCGGGTCCGAAGTCTCCATCCACACCCACAAAGCCTGGCCCTTCGATCGGGACCATGTCGCGCGCGCGATTGTTGTCCTTCGCATATTGAATTAACAGATCCCGATCCTGGCGAGGAATCGTCGGGCTGACCGAGAGAGGGAAACTAATGATCCCAGCCTCACGCCGGCCCGCCGGAGCTTTGGCCCGCTCGGCGGCGAGAGCCTGGCGAATCTGGTCGGACCGCCATGCGATCTCCGCCGCCCCTGCCTTGGGGCTGCCCACCGTGAGCATCAATGCCGCGGTTTCGCCGAAATCCCGGAGAAATGTTACTGGTCCCGCTCCCTCCGGCAGATCGTTAATCGTATTAAGACGAAGCGCAATGTCGTCGTATTGCTTATTTACGTCTGAGACCGTACTGTCTTCCAGCGCAATCAAAACGACGGATAAATTGCTGCGGGATGACGATTCAATTTTGAGGATCTTGACGTTGCCGGCTATCTTGGCTTCGATCTTTTTGGTAATGAGCTGCTCGACTTTATCGGCCGAAACGCCGGGCCATGGGCAGACTACGGCCGAGCGCGTCGACCCGAACTTCGGATCTTTGCGCTTGGGCATCTGGAAGTAGCCAAAGATCCCCCACAAGATCACCCCGGCCATCAGTACCCAGGTAATCTGCCGGTTTTCGACGCAAAACCGGGGAGTATTTCGGTCGTTCGCGATACGTTCTTCTTCGCTTTTCTGGTGAGCCATCTGCGAAATCTCCGGTCAATTCCTCAGGGTACGATTTGTACAGTTTCGCCGTCGCTCACAAGTGTGGCGCCCGAAGTGATCACCTTCTCGCCGGGATGCAACCCAGCCCTGACTATTATGGCGTTGTTCAGCGCGCTTCCCAGAGTGACGTCCCGCGACCGGGAGACGGACTTGCCTCCTTCGTCATCCACGACGTACACCGCGAAACCGTCCGGGTTGTCTTTGGACCGCACGATTGAGCCCATGGGAACCACCGGGATTCCCTCGGCCGGATGCGTATTCGCCAGCTTGATTGAGACGATCATGCCAGGCTTCAGCCTGAGTCCTGGATTCGGAAAAGTCACTTCGACATCGAAGACTCGACTGCGCGGGTCGGCCGCAGATGCGACCGACGTCACACGGCCCGTAAACGATCCGGGAAGGGCTTCCGTCGTAAGCGCAAGGGGCATACCTATTTTCAGTTTTGAAAGGAGAACATCGGGAGCCCCGAAAACCGCCTTAAGGTTGCTCAGGTCCGCCAGCACAAAGGCCGGCGTGCCTGGGCCGACGAGCGAGCCCACTTCAACCAGTCGCTTGATCACGACACCGTTCGCCGGTGAAGTGAGAGCGGAGTCCTTCAGCGCCAGATTGGCTTCCTCCACCTGGGCCTGCGCTCCGTGGACCATGGCCTGCGCATTGTCTAGCTGCGCTTTGGCCCCATCCATATCGGATTTGGTGAGACTTTGTTTCTTGAACAGGGTGTCCGCGCGCTCGTAATCGAGCTTCGCCTTTTCCAGGCCAGCCTGCGCCTGATTCCGCTGGCTCTCCGCCTCGGCAACCTTCACTTTGTAATCTTCATCCCGCAGACGCACGAGCGTATCGCCCTTCCGCACCACATCGCCCTCATACAGCAGTCGGGTGGTCCCGCCTTCGGGGACGGTCATGATCTGAGACACGTATCCTCCCAGGCGGAAAGCGACGTTCACCATCGAGACAGGTTCGATGCTTCCCGAGTATTTAGGTCCGTCCTCGGGAACCTCGGTTTCCACTGCCTGTACTCGCACGGGCGTGAGCGGCTTCTGGTACGGCTGCTCTTTGGAGCAACCGGCACAGCAAAGCACCGCCAGCGGCAACCAGATATGAGCTTTCAAAGACTTATCTCTCACCGATGGATTTCTCCAAGTCTGCTCGCGCGGTCCAGAAAGACAGGAGTGACTCCTGATATCTATAGGTCTTCTCGGCCAGCGATGCCTTCATTTGCAGCACGTCCTTCAACAGGACGGCGTGCGAGTCGTACTTATCCATAGCGACCCGGACTTTCTCACGATCCGCGTCCAGTTCCAGTTCCGCCACGCGAAGCTTCTGGCGTGCCTCCTCGAGCTTTCGGAAATTCAGGCCGACTTCCACCTGAATCTGCGCCGCTGTTTCATCGACGGCAGTTTTTGCCTGTTCGACAACTTCGCTTTTGGAAGCAAGTTCGTGCTTCTTCTTTCCCCAGTCATAGAGGTCCCAGTTCATCGAAACCCCGACCGCGGTAATGTTCTCGGGAAGAAACTTAATATCGAACGGAGAAAGGTAATTCATGCTCAAACTGATGTCAGGAATGTACTCGGCCTTCTTCGCACGTCTATCGATCTCCGCCTCCTGACTCTTCAGTCGGGCCTCGCGAATCTCGGGACGCTGCTCGAGCGCCTTAGCGCGCGTTGCAGCAAGATCCATCTCCCATGGTTTCACTTCAGAAGTCTGGGAGACGGTGAATTCCGTGGCCAGGTCACGCGCCAGAAGGTCGTTCATCTTCTCTTTAAGTGTCGCGACGGTGTCTTGCAAGGTGGTCGATTCGGATTCGGCCTTCGCCAGACCGGCTTCGGCATCGAGCATGTCGGATTTGAGAATCACATGCTCTTCCAGCCCGTTCTCCGCAAGCCGATTCATCTCCTTCAATAAGGTGATCGTCTCTTCGGTGGCAGTCAGCGCGCTCTGCGCCTGAACCAGGTTGTAGAAGGTTTTCTTGACATCGTCGACGATGCCCTGCTCTTGCAGGCTCAGCTTTTCTTTCGCGATTTCCGTATCCAGCTTCTTCGCGTCAATGCCCAGTCCGATGCGGTACAACTGCGAGAGCGGCTGGGCCGCCTGGGCCTGAATCAGAGAAAACGGGCGCCGGTCCGTTGTGATATACGAGGTCGTCGGTGGAAAAGGTCCAATGCCGGGAAAGGCCCCGAGCGATCCCGGTGGAAACGTGAAAGTGATTTTGTTAAGCAACTGGCCCTGCATCATATTGAAATTGAACTGCGGAAGCCGGTTAGTTTTCATGACTGCCGTGTCATGCTCTGTTTTTGAGATTTCCAGTTGCGCGACTTTGATCTGCCTGTTCTTTTGGAGAGCCAGCGAAATGGCCTGATCGAGGGTCAGTTCCTGACTCGATGCCAGGACCGGGCAAGCAAGGAGCAGTAAGACCCCCAATCGTCTCAGTTGTAGAAAGCCCGAGCGTGCGCCCGCAAATAGATTCTCAACGCTAAAGACCGTTGGGGAGCCTAACATAGGTATCCTTCGCAGGCAAACTGTTACACTTCCGCGCGAGACTCATAAACAGAAGGGATTTCCATGTTCAGTGCTGCTACTTACCGCCGATAAAATTCATCGGTGGCGTGGGGATCGAAGTAGTGATCAGAGTCATGGATAACATAATCGAGAAGAGTGATGGTGTCAAAACATAAATTTCGAGTCCCACATTGAGCAGGTCAGTCCGATCGGGTCACGTATGTTCATCACCGATGCGGCGGTAATAATGAGAGGGTGGGCAGAAATATTCCCACGATCTGCAAATAGTCAGCCGTCGAACGACCGGCGCTTCAGGTCACTCTGATAATCGGAAAAGTCGAACCAGGACGGAGTGTCGCGGCCAGTTCGGGGAGCCGGTGCGGGCCGAACTGCGACTCCGGCTCCAACAACAACGACAGCAGGCGTCCGCCGGTCTGTGTGGCGGGAAACAGGACAAAGCCGTCGAGGTTGACCCTCTCCGCTCGTGCGGTACATGTCGGAATCGCCGGCGCATCGACCTCACCCGCCGGTGTCATCGCCTCGATTCCATAGACCTCCGTTCCCGAAGACCTGAAAGCCTCGGGCGAGACGCTGGCGAGCGCTTGCCTGCCGAGTAGCGAGATAACGCCGGTCAGTTTACTCGGAACGCCGTAAGCCTTAGGCAATCGAATATTGCTGGTCGCCCGGACGGTTGAAAGATAAGCGCCCGGAATCCGGACCCGTGAGATGTCGCCCTTGCTGGCCGATTGCATCTCCATGTGGCGAGCGACCCTCGATCCGGAATAGCGGCACCGGACGGGAACCCTCTCTTCCACTTTGCAGACTGAAGGCCGGTTCCGGAGCTGCTCGGCATAAGCGGCGGCCCACTCGACGGCGGACTCTATTGAATGGAGCAAAGCAACCGCAGGTGGCGTGAAACTCAGGAAGTCGTCAGGCGAGGAACGGCGGCCTTCGATCAGAATCGCCGGAATCGCGAATCGGAGAGCGAGACCATTTCGGGCATCCACGATGTCTGTGTTGCTGTGGCGCACAATCCCCGAACGGATGAGCGTGTAGCGAGCGCTGCGAAGGTTGGCTTCCGCCATGCGTCCTCCCATAAAGTCCATGGCCTTGCGCCGCAGTGCCGGTCCGAGGGATGTTGAAATTGCCGGGTTGGTGGGGAAATCGATCATGATTTCCTGGGGGTAAACGAAATCGAGGGCCATCAGTTCGCGGCGCCACGGCCGATACGTATGAACATCGATAACAATATCCGGCTTCCACGCATCGACGAATGCATGAACCGCCGCCGTTTCCGGCGCAGACAACAAGAGGTGGTCTCGATTCAAATCTGTATCCCGCGCGCTTCGGCGGGTTCCGGCGATAGCTCCATCCGGGTTCGCGTCGACCAGCACTGCTGCATGGGCCGTTGCGCGGAACGTCCCGTCGAGGAAGCGCGAAACGAACTCGGCAGCCGCCTGGCGCGCCTCGGGCTCATCTCCATGCTGGCCCGCCATGATGAAGATACGCACGGGTGCTTGCGGATTTCCGCAATAGTGGACCGTGAGAGGCCGTCCCTCCGAAGAGTATCCCAGAGTTTCACAGCCATGGGCCGCGGGAGACACACTTACGGGACCTGGTATCCCTCGTTCGCATGCAGAGCTGGCCATCACTGGGAAGCGGCTTTCTCCTCACTGGAGTCTTCAGCTCTTTTTACAGTCGTTTCCAGAGTATTTTCGACAATGATTCGGGCCAGTCGATTCGCGCTCCCGCGCGACGAAACCACAGGAACCGGACTTCGATCGGTAAACTCGCGGACAAAAAGCGGGGAGTTTGTGATGAGCCCGGAGGCCGCCCAGACCTCATGGCCGCGATTCCTCAGGTATTCGGTGGCGAACAACAGCGAGCTCGAGCACGCGCCCGCCACGACTACTCCCCTCACGCGGCGCCGGACCTCATCCGACTCCAGCAACATCTGTGTTTCCGGCTGCAGAAGACCATCGGCGACTTCGATCATGGCGATTTCGGCGCCCGCGCGCCCGCAAGCCAAACCCATCAGGTCAATGAGGCGGATCAGATCGTCGAGCGATTCCCCGTATGTCGAGGGAAAACCGTAATCGCTGAAATCTGTTGCCAGGACCGCGCCGGTAGCCTTCATCTCATACAAATCCCGGGGAGAGGCGGTTCCGGTCAGCTTGCATCCGGCAACGCGCACGCCGCCCGTCGCCAATGCGCGCAAAATCTTTCGCATGACGGTTGTCTTGCCTGTGCTCATGCCCGTTCCGACAACCAGCACGAGTTCGGGCGAGCGGCCCGGCAGCGGCGATTGAAGCCGAAGGCGTTTCGTGTTGATCCGATCGCCGCGGGAATCGGCGAGATAGCCAAGAAACGTGACAGAGGTAGGGCGCTCGACTTCTCGGTTGCGGCAGGTCACGGTTCCGATGAGCCCGCTTGTGGTCAGCAGGTGCAGCTTCCGGACTTCAAGCACGCGGCCCTCGTAAACATCGGTGGCGTAACGATTTCCGAATACGCCAACCAGCCGGTCCCCCTCGTACAGCCGAAGCCTGCGTTCCCCCTCGGTCTCTATGTGCCGATGGTGACCGATTCTGTCCACCTGAACCACAACAGCGTCCCCGGCGGCGGGACTACTGTTATCGATCAACAGCCCATATTGCTTTTCGGTGGCCTCTTGTTTCAGGCCGCGTCCCGCCCAGACCCAGGCAACAGCACTGGCGTCAAACACGTCAGATGGATGGACTGTAGCCGGCGCCAGCACAGCCTGTGCCGCTCCCACATCGCTTGATAGTGCGCTGGCTTTCATCTCGGCGGATACGCCTTTCCAATCCTGGTTGCGCGTCCGGTCATATCGTGCTCCACCAGCTCGGTGAGGATTCCAGCGCTCGATACTGGCTCCCGAAGTGAACCAGCGGCTCGCCCTCTCTCCACTGTGCGTGCAGCACCTTCCCGATCAGGATTTCATGGTCGCCCGCGGTAAACGCGCTGAATCGAGCGCATTCCATGGTTGCGAGCGCCCCGGGAAACAGCGGCACTCCTGTGATTCCCGGGTTCCAGGTCACGCCATCGAACCGATCGTAGCCGGATCCGGCAAATCGTTCAGAAAGCGGACGCTGCGTCTCGTCAAGGATGTTCACCCCGAAATGCTCGCTGGAATTGAAGGCCTCGAGGAACCTGGCTCTCAAATCCACGCAGATCAGAATCAAAGGCGGATTGAGAGAAACCGAGGTGAAGGAACTGGCGGTCATGCCATGGGGCACGCCGGCTGAATCGACGACGCTAAGGATCGTGACGCCGCTGGCGAACCGGCTGCAGACCCGTCGGAACTGGCGCGGCTCGAGGGAAGGCGACGCCAAATCTGTCACGTTATTTACCATGCGGCTCGATTGTAGTGCTTCATAATATGCTTCGCAATCCAAAAGTCACAAAGCACAATTGCCTTAACAATCCGGCGTTAACGAGCGTTAAAAAGTGGTTAAAAAGCGGTTACAACAAAAAAAGTTATATCCGCGCAAATTTTTTTCTTGCATTATCGCCTGATTGTCCTTACTCTAAATTCCTCGAGCATTCCCCTTGTCCTTGCTCATTTTTTCCTTGCGTGACCGCGCCATTGTGCTCGACCTAACCTTTCCTGGCGTTACCGCCTCTTTGTCTCTGCTCTAATTTTCTCTTGTAGCAACGCCCCTTTGTCCTCACCCTGAACCGACAAAAGTCATGAAAGGAACCGAAATGGAGAATACGACAGTGAGCGAACCAACAGTGAAGAGCCAAGTCGAGACCCCGGTTGAACCGACCACGGTTCGAGTGGTGGTTGAACGGGAAACAACGCATCGCAAAAAGGGAACTTCGTCGCGCGGCGCACGCCGGCTGACGGAGATTGACAAGCGAGTCACCAAAGCGGTGCGCCGTGTGACACGGGCACTGGATCGCGGCGTGGACACCTACATTGAGCATCGGGATAAGTCGAAGGAAACCCGCAAGGACGGCGTGATCGTCGACTTCGTCGAAAACGTCGCTTATGGCGTGTCGCGGGCGGTGTCTGAAGTCAGCCCCGTGGTTCACGATGTGGCGGAAGCGATCAATACGCGCAGGTTCAGATCTCAGATTCGGCGCGCGGCCCGCACCTTCGGAAGCATTCCTTTCGTAGGCTAGAAGTTCCAGGACTGATGGCTGTCTCCGGTGTTTTCACCGCTCAGGAGGATTATGGTCTCGCAAGGTAAGACTTCCCCCGCAACGGCCAAGGCGAAGCCCCGTAGAAGTGGAAATATCCATGCTGCGGCAGCCAGCCAGCCGAAGAATCACCAACCGGTCAACAATAAATCCGCAAGTCTATCTCCGGTGGTTGTGGACGCAGGGAGTACATCGAAATCCTCCCTGCGCCACCTTGAACAAGGCACGGGCCCGTTAGTGCACGAAATCGGACAGATTGTACATGCAGTGCATGCTGCCGTCCCCGAGCCAGGCTCCATTGTGATCGTCTACAGGGAGAAACGGAGCCGTAGCTCACTGTCAGCATCACCCTTCGACTTGGTGCCACTCCTCGAAGAATTGCTGCCAATCTAACCCATGCCCTTTTTCGCGATGCAATACCAAATCCTATTTCACGACACCATGGCGTATGGATCTCATCATCATATGACGAATTTTAAATTCCAAAACGTGGCGCGTGAAACGATCCTGTTCGAGACAACAGTGAATGGTGTGCGCTGTTTCGACGAACAGGCAAAGGATATCGTGATGCTGACGCGGGAGGCTTACAGCCTGAATCTGGCTCCCGTGTGGCTGGGACAAAAGGTGGGAATTCTTTTGTCTTACGAAGATCCCACCAGAAGCACGGTGCGGCTCTGTTTTCGAGTTATGGACCAGACAGGCCAGCCAGTCTGCTGCGGGTATCAGACGATGATCATGATGCACAAGGATACGCACGATCTGGTTCCCGCGCCCCCTTTTATTGCGAGCTATCTTGACGTGGGCGCCGAGCGGAATCTGATCGAGCCATTAACGAGCCCCTCATTCGCCGAAGCCGCTCAAACCGGCGGCGTGGGGGTCAAGCGGATCTTTACAGAGAGCATCCGGCGGCTGGGTAAGTCGGTGGCAAGCGCGCCCCGGAAGTCAGCGTACCCGAAAATCGTCGACGAAAACCTCAGAGAGTATGAATTCCAGGATTCGCCATGAACGATCTTCACGAGGGAAAACTGGTTTTTACGTTTCCGGGCCAGGGCTCGTTTAACGGGGACGTGCTGCGCGAGCTGTATGAAAGCTCCGCGTGGCGGACCGAGTTTCTGCAAGCGCGTGATATCAGCCGCCGGGTACTGGGACATGATTTCCTGCATCTGGTAGAGAGCCGTTCTCAAGATGAGCGAGAGCAGATTCTGAAAGCATGCCCGGATCTCGATCAGGTGGGAATCTATGTCGCCGATTATCTTACAGCCGCCGGGCTGATTGCGGCCGGACTCACGCCGGATCTGGTGCTCGGACACAGCTTCGGCGAACTGGCGGCCCTTGCGATCGCGGGCTGCTACAGCTTCGAAACCGGCCTCCGAATCGTGTGCCAGCGATCTGCCATTCTGAGTCATCTTGCAAGCGGCGGCAGGATGGCCGCGCTTTCGTGCAATGCGGACTGTGCGATTCAGCTGATTCGCGGCCTCGATGGATCCCTGCTTGAAATCGCCGTCTTAAATCATAAGCGGCAAACGGTAGTCTCCGGCCTGCCGTCTGAGTTGGGACGCCTGCGCGAGTTCGCTGCCAGTCAGGGAGTTGGCGTCACCCTCCTGAAATCCCGGCATCCGTTTCATTCGTCGCTACTGCGGCCGGTAGCGGAGCCGTTCCGCCTGATGCTCTGCGGATACGCGTTCGAGCCCGCAACGATTCCTGTTTATCTCTGTACCGAGCGGAAGTTTCTTTCCGCCGGCGACAGCCTCCCTTCCATCCTCTCGGAACAGTTCTTCAAGCAGCTCGATTTCTCTGGGATTCTGCTTGAGCTTCATGGGCTGGGCTTCCGTAACTTTGTCGAGTGCGGGGCGGGCAACATCGTCACAAAAGTCACGCAGGAATCCGGGCTCGAAGGGGTCGAGGCTTACGCCAGCTCACCCCTTGCGGACGGCCCGGAAAAAGGCCGCGCCGCAATTCTGCGTAGATTCAGCGCGGAGATTGTCACGAAACGGACGGGCGAGCCACAACTGTCCGAACTGGCAGGTCTGATCGGGGACATGCGAGCGGTGCTTGGCCGCGCGTCCCGCGCGATGGAGGAATTTGCGACCGAGACCAGCCCGGTGACATTGATGGAACCCACGCGCCAATCCGAACCCGAACCGGTGCCAGAGCCGGAACAGATCGCAGAGCCGGAACCCTGTGACGCCGACCCCATCGCCATTGTCGCCATGGGCTGCGTTCTCCCGGGCGCCCATAATCCGGAGCAATACTGGAGCAACATCCTTGCGGGCGTCAGCGGCATTACCGATCTGGCAGCCGAAGACCCCACGGCCAAGGTTGATTTTCTCGGCGGCAGCGCCGGCCCCGAGCAGAAGATTGTTTCCGACAAGAGCTACACGGCTCTGAGCGGAAGCGCCGGGACCATCGTCTACGATGCCGCGCTGCTTTCACCGTCCTATTCCAAAGCGCATTTTGAAAGACTCATGCGAGCGGAAAAACTCCTCGCCATGGCCTCCGCCCAGGCGTTCGCGGGCGCGTTGCGGGGGAAGCTGTCCGCAATCCCCGCCGATCGGATCGAGTGCGTCCTCGGAGCCACAGCGGACGGGTCTCACGAATACGACTACGCCGTGTTCGAAGAGAGCATGGAAGAAACGCTGGCTCAGGTGGAAACCGATGCGAGCCGGCGCGCGGCGTTTGCGAAGTCTCTTCGAAGGATCTGGGGCGAGCCAGCAGCCGACAATCCCCGCGCCGCGCAGAGCGATAGCTGCCGGGCGGTGATAGAGGCAACGGCGGGCCGGCCGATCCGGACCTATGTGATCGACGCCGCGTGCTCGTCTTCGCTGTACGCAATCGGCCTGGGCGTGACGGCCCTGCAGGATGGGACCAAAGATGTGATGCTGGTGGGCGGCGTGTTTGCGCCGGCGCTGGCAAACAGCGCCCTATTCGCGCAATTTCGAGGGCTCAGCCCTAACGGCAGCCGTCCCTTCGATGTCTCTGCCGATGGCGTGATCTTTGGCGAAGGCTCAGGTCTGCTGGTGCTGAAACGCCTTTCGGACGCGATGGCAGCGGGCGATCCGGTGCTCGGCGTGGTGCGTGGCGTGGGCGTATCGAGTGACGGCAAAAGCCCGGCGATCAACGTGCCTCAATCCAAAGGCCAGAGCATGGCCATCCGCCGCGCTTACGACACATCGCACATCGACACCAATTCAATCCAGTATGTGGAAGCTCACGCCACTGCGACGCCAGTGGGCGACGCAGTGGAGTTCGGCGCTCTGCAGCGGGCCATCTCGCGCAAGCCCGAGTTGCCCCGCATTGAGCTGGGCAGCGTGAAAGCGCTTGTCGGGCACACCGGATGGGCTGCCGGAGCAGCGTCCGTCATAAAACTCTGCAAAGCTTTCGAGAGCCGCACGATTCCGCCTCAATACAACTACATCTCTCCCAATCCGGCCATCGATCTGAACGCTTCACCGTTCCAAATTTCGACAACAGCGAAGCCCTGGCCAGCCAATTCGGGGCTGCCGCGACGCGCGGCCATCAACGGCTTTGGTTTCGGCGGCACGAACGCCCATTTGATTCTGGAAGAATTTCACCCCGGGTATCACGCGAAATTGTGCGCGGCCGTGGCGCCGAAGGCTCCCGCGAATCAGACGCTGGCAGTGATCGACGCTGCCGCACTGTTTCCCTCAGGGAGCGGAATCGAAAAGAACGCAACCAAGGGTCAGCAGGCGTTTGCCCGAGCCGCACTTCGCTTGCCCAAAGGTCAGAGACTGCTTCCCGATGTCACGGAGCACATGGATTCCGGCCAGTATCTGGCTTTGCTCGCGGCGGAACAGGTATTACCTGCGCTGGGTGACCGCCTGAAGGAACTACGCGGCGAGATCGGCATCGTGATCGGCGTGGAATCGAAGACAGATCGCGGCATCCGGGCTAATCAGCGGATCTTCCTCGATCGCCTGAAGCGCAAGTTCGCGGAGGACACAACTTCCGACGGTATGCCTCTGGCGGAACGCGCGAACCTTCTCGAGCGCCTCTGCGCGGCTGTCAGGAAGGACGTGATTCCGTCCGGGCCTTACACCTTGCCCGGCCTGATGCCGAACGTAATCTCGGGGCGAGTGGCCAACATGTTTGAGCTGCATGGACCGAATGTCGTGATCGACATGGGTTCTAACTCGCTGTTCCAGTCGCTGATGGTGGCCAGGGATTTCCTGATGCACGGAGAGTGCAAAGCCGTGCTCGCCGGAGGACTGAATGGCGTGCGGGTCACTCCCAAGGACGCCGAAGCCGCATTCCTGGCGGTACTGACGACCGAAGCAACCGCGAGAGAGCTGAACCTTCCAATCACCTGCCTTCTGACCGTGGGCGGTTCCCTACCCCAGACCGCGATCGCGCCCTCGACTGGCCTGAACTATCGTGGCGCGCACGGAACGATTGAATTGTCCGAAGCGATTGCCAGAGTCCGTGAAGGGAAACGGGAGATCGTGGTGCGGGAGCAACAGAGCGATTCGGCTCTGGCCCGGGAACTGGTATTCACATCCGCGCAGCCTGTGGCAGACACGGCCCCAGTTCCCGCTCCGGCTTCCGCTGCCGTACCGGCTCCAATTGCCGCGCAGGCGTCGCCCACTTACGCCTATGTTCAGAACACCCCCGTCTACTACTACACTCCGGTAGAAACAGCGGCGCCGCTTCCGGCTTCGTCGATTGCGAAGCGAGCACGCCGTATCCTGTTTCTGACGGACCAGCCGGCGCACTGGCGGCAACTGGAGAAGACTGGGGCGCTGAGCGGCTTTGATTATCACGTGATTTGCGCGCAGGCGGCCACGCTGGCGCAATCCACTGCCATTGACCTTGCCAGCGAAGATGCCGTAAAAGGCGCATTGGGCGCTCTGCCTGGTGGGTTCGATACCGTGGTTGCAGTCAAATTTTCAGGCGAGGGGCTTCCCGACTCTCTGCTGACCACGCCGCTTGAGAACGTGCTTGGCCTG
>Ga0181537_10003553_pt1 | contig 13315 bp, 12 predicted proteins | sample PEATcosm2014_Bin_39_FD_119765 | JGI IMG/M metagenome (GOLD analysis project Ga0181537, IMG submission 119765) | Peatland microbial communities from MTU Mesocosm Facility, Houghton, MI, USA - PEATcosm2014_Bin23_10_metaG | ecosystem: Environmental > Terrestrial > Soil > Wetlands > Peat | place...
CCGGCGCTCGGTCAGGGCGGCTGGCACCTCGGTCAGGGACGGCATCCGCCAGACGTGGAGGAAGAGGCGCTGCGCACGGGCGTCTCGCTCGGCATGACGTTGATCGATACGTCGGGAAACTACGGCAACGGCCGCTCCGAACAATTCATTGGTCACGTGATTGCCGGCCAGCGCCACCGCATATTCCTGGTCTCCAAGGTGGAGGGGGATCAGGTGTCTGGCGATGGCATCGCACGCGCCTGCGCCGCGAGCCTCGCCCGACTTGGCAGCGGGTATCTGGATCTCTATTTGCTGCATTGGCCGGTTCCCAGCGCGCAGTTCTCCGGCGTGGTGGCGGCATTTGAACACCTGCGCGCGGCGGGTAAGATTCGCGCCTGGGGTGTATCCAATTTCAACGTTGGCCAGATGGAAGATCTGTTCCGCGTTCCGGACGGCACTCGCTGCGCCACCAATCAGGTGCCTTATAGTCTCAACAACCGTGGCATCGAGCGCGATGTCTTACCGTGGTGCATACAGCACAAGCTGCCGGTCATGGCGTACTCACCGCTCGGCGGCGACAATAACCTGGTCATAGCTGACAGCACACTGGCGCAGATTGGCGCTATCCATGGTTGCTCGGCCGCTGCGGTGGCGCTGGCATGGGTAGTACGCAGCGGAAGCGTTATCGCAATTCCCGAATCCGGCTCTCCGGCGCACGTCAAGGAAAACGCTGTGGCGCTCTCGACAGCCCTGACGCCGCAAGACCTTCAGACTTTGGATGCCGCGTTTCCCCGACCCTTGGCTGCCACCTAGGGGGGGAGCGACCGTACAACGATCGCCCGGGCTCGCAGTCAGGCGACGCTACTGTGTGCGTCGCGCCGTCAGAATCTTCACAGGCATGGCGAGCATCTGGCCTTGCATGGCCCCCTGACCCGCGGTCGGTGAGCGCGGCTGGCCAAAGATAAGGTGGACCACGTCCATGCCATCCACTACCTGTCCGAAGACTGCGTAGCCGGGATCACCACCATTCGGCTGTGCGTCCAGCGCGACCAGGTCGCCAATCACGATGAAGAAATCCGCCGTTGCCGTGCCGGGTTCGGCGCGTGCCATTGAAATCGCGCCGCTCACATGGCTCAGACCCGTGACAGCGGTCGACTCGTGCGCAATCGGCTTCAAGACACGCTTGGGATTGCCGCGCAGACCGCCCTGAATCAGGCCATATTGACCATCGGCGTCAACGGCCACCGAGCGGTAGAACTCGCTCCCGTCCAGGCGCCTCTGGTCGACGTATCGCAGGAAATTGGCAGCCGTGATGGGCGCGCGCTGCGTCTCCACGGCGAGCACGATGTCGCCCAACGACGTCTTGAGGACGACCTTGACGCTCGCAGGGACTGGCGTCGCCGCACCCGACTGCGCGGCGTCCTGGGCCAGGGCGACTCCTGGCCAAAGGCCCGCACAAGCCGCCAGCCATCCGATGAGTGCAAACACTTGGACGCGTTTCATGCAGCGATTCCGTTGGTGAGCGAGCCGCGCCTATTGATTCCCATACGCCGGGGATTCAGGCCTTCCAGAAGTGCCGTTCGGGAGGGCCCACTACACCGGCATTCCTGGTCATATGTGCGGCCAGGGCGGGCGAATCGAAGAACGCTGTCGCGCGGGCGACATCGCTGACTGCCCACAGCAACAGAATGTTGTTCGGATCATCATCCAGTTGCAGCAGCCCCAGGTCTGTCAGGCCTGCGCCCTTCCGGTCCGCCGCATCCATTGCATAGGCCTTTTCAGCGGTCGCATAGTCACGAACAGTCACCGTCATTGTAGCGTAGTTGGCCGCTGACCCACGATGGTATGCACCGTGTCGGAACCTCAACCTTGGGGTTCCAATGACGCCCGCCGCTTTCATGACCGCAGCGAGCTCCGGCGAGCTGGCAAATACCTTGGCGCGACCCACATCACCCACTCCGAACATAAGTGCCACCAGATTGGCATTGCCGTGCTCGCGCAGCACATGGATGTCGGTGAGACCAGCCGCTGCGCGATTCGGTGCATGCGCCTCAAATGCCTTTTTCCAGGCCGGGTAATCCTTGCATTCGTGAATGACCGTCAGGTAGTTCGCCATTTTTTTCTCCGGCTAATGGTTAATGTCAGGTGACCCCGAGCGCAGGGCAGACGAAATGTTGGCATACCGCCTACGTGATGAGCAAAGGCAGCTATGACTTCCCGGTGATCCTTTTCATGTGCGCGGAAAAACCCGGTAGCCACCCGTCCTTGTTCTTGAACTCCGTGATCACGTCGTAGGCGTCGTCGCCACTCTTTTGCCAGCGACTGCGGTATACCTGCGTGTGGCCGTCTTCCTGGTAGAGCGTGTCGGGAAAGAACACCGTGTCCCCTGCGGCCTTGACAGTTCCTACCGTCGCGCCGCCGGCGCTCTCGATGTAAAGATACTGCAGCTTTTGCGCCACGGAATCCCAGAAATAAATAGTCTCGCCCAGGGAATCCTCATGACCCGCGCCATGCACAGTGTGGTTGTCGCGCAGGAATTTCCCACCGTAGACCCAGCTGAAGCAATGTGTGTCGACATCCTTGCCTCCGGGCAGCACCCCCTCCCAGCACGAGCCGGCCAGGTACGCCAGCGAAGCATATGCCGGAGGCGGCACGTCTGCCGAGGCGGCAGCGAGCGGCAGGAACAGCAACAGCTGAGATATACGCATGACCTTGTCCGAATTATGGTTTTGATGCAGTTAATCCGGTTTCCAGCAGATCCAGAATCGCCTTGTACTCACTCGCGCCGGCAACCTGTTGCACTCCGCCGACCATTCCAAAGTCCGCGGAGTGCACCCCACCGCCGGTGGGCTCGAGCCTTTGCCAGCCGCCGGTCAACATGACGCGAATCTGCGTGGACTGCGGTCCTGCGGCTTTGAAAAGTATAGAGCCCTCCTCGGAAATGTTCGCACCGCCTTGTGTGGGATCGGTCCATTGTTGATAGAACGCAATCAATCCGAGCTGTGCGTCCGCGGCGCGCACGACGTAGCCATTATCGAACAGGATTTCAATAGCCCTGGGAAGAACCGCATCGACAGGCATGGCGATGACGCGCGTTTGAACCGCGCGCGTTTGCGCGACTTGTTGCGCATTGGGCGGCGGGGCAGAACGAAGTTGCACCGGTGGTGCCATGCAACCCACTAAAACGCAGAGGACGAGCACTCCAAGAGTGATTTTCATGAGCGTGTTCCGTTTGCCCTGACTATTGCCGTGAGACCCGCGCCGCGGTGGCCGCGCGCCAGCACTTAATCATCGAGTCCCAGCCCTTTCAATATCCTGGGCGCATGTTTCTCCACGCGCGCGGCGCGCGTGGCCGATTGTTTCGCCCCGGCGAAATGCAGCAGATAACCTTTCTGCCTGCCGCGGGTGAGCGCATGAAAGGCTTCGGACAGTTTGGAGTCATCATCCAGCCGCCTCTGAAACTCCGCGGGCACTTCGAATTGTTCCACGCTTCTCATCGCCACCCTGGCGCCGGATTTTTCAACTGCAATGGCCTCCCTGATACAGGCCGTAATCGCCGCTTTCTGCTTCCTGATATCCGCCAGGGAAGCAAACCTGATTTGCCTCGCCGCCTGCACATTCCTGGTTTGCTGAATCAGGATGCCCTTGGGGTCCCTAAGCAGCACACCTTTCATAAAAAGCAAAGCGCAGTAATCCTTGAAGCCATGGATCAGGACCACGTTGCCACCATCCAGATCGTAGCAGGCTTGGCCCCATTTCAGTTCTTCGTTGAGACCCGACGCCAGGCAAAGTTGGCGGAGCGCGGCGAATTCGGCGCTCCAGCGCTTTTCCTTGCCATGAACCTTACTGACGAGCGGATTCATTTTCACTGTTGACGCGAATGGCTGCTTTATCGCCATGATTTCGACGGCCGTCGTTCAGGGCAGGAGCACAATCTTGCCGCGGATATGCCCCTGCCCGAGCAGCGAGAAGGCCGCTCGAACCTGATCCAGTGGGAATGTCGCGGCGATTGGCACTTCCAGCTCACCTGAGGCGATCAGCGTAGCTAATTCCGCGAGCACCGATGCGTTTCTCGCCGCGTTGCTGCCTTCTGCCTTCACCCCGTACTCGCGCACGGCGGCAAAGTCGATGACCGTCTGGATCCGGTTCCGTGGGACGCCCAGCTCGACCGCGAGCTTCACGTAGCCTCCGCCGTGCGTATCGATGAACGCATCGATTCTGGTTTCGCGCAGCCGATCGGCGAGGTCCGCGCCGTACGACTCTGGTTTGACCCCGTGCGCGGCGAGCCACTGGTGGTTGGCGGGGCTGGCGATGCCAATCACTGCCGCGCTCGCGCGCGTGGCGAGCTGCACGGTGATCGACCCCACGCCGCCCGCGGCTGCAGACACCGCCACGGTGTCGCCTTTCTTCAGGGATACTGCGCGCACAGACGCATAAGCGGTGCTGCCGGCGATCGCCAACGACCCGGCAACCTCCCAGGGCACCTTCGCCGGCTTGATGGTCAGATTCTGCGCCTCCACGACCACGTACTCGGCGTGGCTGGCGCGCCGATCGGTGAAGCCGATGACTTCGTCGCCGACCGTGAAGCTGGCGACCCCAGGGCCGAGCTTCGTCACGATGCCGGCCAGGTCGCTGCCCTCGCCCGAAGGGAACGTGGCCGGCCACATGGCGTGCATCAGCCCCTCGCGGATCTTCGCCTCGCCCGGATTGATCGACGCGGCCTTGACTCTCACCAGCGCTTCGCCGTGCGACGGTTCGGACATCGGCACTTCCGTGACCTGGAGAACCTCGATCCCACCGTACCTGTCGAATCGCACTGCTTTCATGACCTCCTCCTTGGGGAGAACCTGGGCAGCCCTTGCTGTCGGATGAGCCTCAGCCTACTGCAAATCATGTAGTCTGGAGCCCTCGCCATTCAAGAGAGGCAAGCCGGGGCAGTACTACCAATAGGTCGCTCGGGGAGTTCATACATGATCATGAGTAGCGTATTTCCACTCAACGGGGGCTGCGACTGCGGCCTTGTCCGCTACCGCATGCAAACACGACCTCTATTTGTGCACTGTTGCCATTGTCGATGGTGTCAGCGGGAGAGTGGCGCGTCATTTGCACTGAATGCACTGGTTGAGTCGGATCGCGTAGTGACTTTAGGTGCACAACCGGAAATCATCGACACCCCTACTCAGAGCGGAAAAGGCCAAAAGGTCGCCCGCTGCCCGAAGTGTCGGATCGCCGTATGGAGTAACTACTCGGGTGCGGGTCCCGTCATTCGGTTTGTTCGTGTTGGCACCCTTGATGCGCCGGATCACCTGCCACCCGACATACACATCTTTACGGCATCGAAGCAGCCCTGGTTCCAACTTCCGGCCGACGTTCCGTCCGTCTCGGAATACTACGATCGCGAGTCCCTATGGCCGGCAGAAAGTCTCGCCCGCCGTCAGGTACTACTGCCGCTTATCGAGGCCTACAAAAAAGGCACGTGACGCCGGCTAGAGTCTGCCAGCGTCGGGGGCGCCTGCTTCCATGGCCATGTTCATGCCGCCCCATTTTTCCTGCTCGTTCGGATAGACATGGGTCATCCAATTCAGGACCACCGGGATCCACAAGCCCTGCGCCGCACGGCAGGCCTCTTCGGTGTGGATACTGCCTTGCGGCCCAAAACGCGCGTTTGGCCCAAACTGCTCGCTCGCGGGCAAAGTCTTCGGGCCGCCGCAAAAGTCCACGTGTCGATGCCAGGTTGCGATGCTCAAGGGAGCAATTGCGTTCAATTGCTGTGGCGTAGCATCGACTGGGGCGGTGTACATGACGCCGACCGCTTTAAGTCCCTCCTCCGTGCGCTTGTACAGAATGGACCCCGGTCGGCTGTAATCGACGTGCTGCTGCTCCCTACGCCGATAGCGGTAGTTGGTATAGTGGATTTCTTCTCCCAGCCGGCCCGTCGGGAAAAAGGGCTTATATCCGTCGCGCACCGCCGTATTAACGTCACGGTAATGGGACAGCACCGTGTTCGCAGCAGCGAGGATTTCCATCGCGAGTGCTGCGTCACCGGGTCCCGGATCGCCCTTCAGCGACATCTGCATGTGTTCGCCCATCTTCATTGAAGGCACCGGCGTCTCATCCGTCTTTCCACTGTAGTGGCTTAGCAGGCGCTCCCACACAGGAAACTCCTGCGCCACGGCGACGTTGGCGCAGCCGATCAGTACCACAAGCAGCAATGCATTCACGACGACCGCTACTGCCTGTCGTAGACATCCACCTCTTTTTCAGCTGCCTTGCCAGGTACAAAGGAGACTTCGGTAAGCACCTTGCCGTCAGCAGACACAGTGATGACCCCTTTGCGCCACTCCTTGCCATTGAACGTAGTGGTGTAAGTCCACTTGTAGGGTCCGGTTGCTTTGTAGCTCCTGAAAACACCTGCCGGGACCGTTGGACCCTTGACCGCGAGAGGTGTGCCATCGGCGGGTCCGGCAATGGTTTGTTTGTAACTGGGATATTCAAACGCCACCTGACCCGGGCCAGGCACGGCAATGGTCATCGAAGTGCTGGCCTGCTTGGATTTGACGTCCTTCCACTTGCCCACGAGTCCGGAGCCTTGCGAGACTCGCACGTACTCATCGGTTCCTTCCCCAGTGGTCCCGTCGGGTCTGTATGTAGTGTAGGTGACGCTTAGCCTCTTGCCGTCCCCGGACAGCACCCGGTGGCCCTTGCTCAAAACCGTACCCTTGCCATCCTTGAATACCGTGTCCCAGGCATTTTCCCCGCTTTTTGTCCAGGCGACCGTTCGGTCGGCGACCGTCGGATAGTCCTTTCCGTCAGCGGCAAAGTCGTATTCAACCGTGGCGCCATTTGAATAGTGGTATCCGGTTGAAGTCGCGCTATAGGTGAAGGTGTCTCCAGTCAATTTGCTCTTCTCAACGTTGAGCTTCCAGGTCCCCGCGAAGGGACTGTCGGCAGCCAGTGCGGAGCCGGCGCAGCCGGCGAGCAGGATCAGGGTGAGTACAACGCGTTCCATGAGATCCCTCCTAGGTCTGCTTTTGCTGTTGCGGAGCCAGGGCGGCTCGGCTTTATCGGTCCGCCATCCCTGCCTTGAGAGCGTGCCACAAGGAATAAGCAAATTCGACCGCGTTCTTGACTACCCGGACCATCGTGCTGCACCGCGAGCGACCTTGGCCATCAGGCCGATTGCGTGGTGAATCTTTCAGAAATGCCAAATGATGTCGCCGCCGAAGAACCAGAGGCGTCGGGCGGTGCCATTGTCGAAGGCCGCGACATCGGGCGAGCGGTAGTAGCCGATCTCGGGGCGGACCTCGACCAGTGGGCCGATCCAATGCTGCCAGCTGGTCGCGAGGTCGATGTAGCGCGTTGCATAGCCCGTGCGCTGGCCCTTCATGTCATCGTAGAACTCAGTGCGCAGCGTGAGATTGTCGAACGTGCCGATGCGATAGTTCCAGAAGGCGAGCAGGCCGAATTCGTTGGCGGTGCAGGTTGGCATTACGCTATCGCAGATCGCCTGCCGCGGCGGGTTCACCATGCCGTACCAGGGCGTGCCGAAATAGGGATCGATCGGATTGTTGACGTAGCCGGTGCCCTTGTAAGCTTTGTTCCACACGTCGCGTTGATACATGTAATAGCCTTCGAACGCGACATGAACCTGCTCGTTGAAACTGTGATAGTACGTGCCGCCGTACCAGTTCATGTTGTTGTAACCCCATCGGGCGTTATTCAGGTCGTCGACGCACAGGTAGGCTGCGTCGTGGCTTGAATCGGTCTGGTACTGGACGCAGCCGGATAGGGTCGCCTGAGCGCCGGGATCTCGCGGGCCGTGGTAGCCGGGAATGCTGATCGACCGCGCATTCCATGGCAGGGTTTCGGTGCCGCCGCCAATGGCCGCCTGCAGCAGCCAGTTCCTGTTGATCTTCAGGCTGCCGTTGACACCGGTCGTGCTGTAGTTGTCTACGGAATAGGTGATCGATCGCGTGTAGAGATAGTCGTTCGGCGCCAGCTGGGCCTCGATGTCAGGCAGCGTGATGTAGCGGCCGATGCGCAATAGCACTCCGTCCGCGACGAACGGGACGAAGACTTCTGCGTAGGCCATCGGCATGTCGAAACCGTTGAAGCGGTTTTGATCGACAAATTGGTTGCTGAAGAAGCCGAGCGCAGTGGTGTAGCGATAGTTCTCCCCGTACATGGGCGCGAAACGGAAGCCCCAGTCGACCTGGGTTTTCTGCACCGTGTCGGGCACGCGCTCGATGTAGACGACGGCCTGATCGAGTTGCACCGTGTTTTGGTTGAAAGAGTCGGCGACCGGCGCATTGCCGCCAAAGCCGTGGTTTGCGCTGCTGACGTTGCCGCCGGCGTCGATCCAGCCATAGATCTGGACATGCGCGTCCTCGAGCGGTTTGCCAATCGGCGTTCCACCGATCAGTGCCTCCATCAGGGGACTGTCCACCGAATTCGGCGTCGCGCCGCCAATAACCTGCGTCGCACCGATCGGCCAGTCGGTGAACGGCATTGGCGGGCTCGTCATCGGCACCGGCGGGACCTCGGCCTCCGGGCGCCGCGTCGGCGGCGCCTGCGGATCCGCAGGCGGCAGCCGATTCCATTCATCCGCGTAGGCGTTGAAAAGAATCCAGAAGAACTCGTGGTCGTGATTGCCGCTGTGATCTGCGATCGATGGCCCGGGCGGGAATAATTGGCACGGCGTCCAGGCCGGCGCCGTCGCACATGCTGGCTCATCCGCGCGACCTGGTGTACTGACTAACACAGTGAACGCCAGGAGGCACAGCATGGCCAGGTTCTGAGCACTCCGAATCACAGCCCTCCCAGTGCGGATTGCGCAGACGCTGCCCCTTTTCGACCGGCAGTCTACCGTTTCCAGCGCATCAAGCCCGCCTTCGCCGCGATTCGCGCGAATACAGGCCTGACCGACACTAGCGACACATTAACAACTGCGCCTGGTAGGCGTGGCTGAACACCATGAGGTCATGAACTTCATCCGCGTGCGAAAGCTCCACGGTCGCAACGAGTCTCGGTATCGCCTCAGAGGGTTAGCCTGCTGATCTTTTTCACGCACAACCACCATCCTTGCATTGGCTGGCGTGGAAAAGGATTTTGGAGCGGGTGATGGGGATTCGAATAAATCGCTGGGGTGCAGCTAATCCTTTCCAATCATGAGGTTGCACTCCAGCTGGGGCCAGCCAATGGCATCGTCTTCGTCGGTTGTTGGTTGCCGGGATACCATTTTTTTGCCATAATATTTGCCATGAAAACTACCATCGACTCAGCTGGGCGAATCGTCGTCCCCAAATCGCTGCGCCAGGCGCTCAACATCAAACCTGGCCAGACTCTCGATATTCGCGCCGGCGATGGGCGACTCGAAATCGAGATCGCCGCAACCCCGATGACTTTGAAGAAGCGTGGTAAGGATGTCGTTGCGGTCCCGGACATCGGACTGCCCACGCTCACAGCGGATGCGGTGCGTGAAACTTTAGAGCACATTCGGCGGTGAAAGCGGCGGATACCAGCGTGGTCGTCGCTGCATTCGCCTCATGGCACGAACACCATGGCCGCGCGCGCGAAGCCCTGGATCGTGGTTTACGCATGATCGACCATTGCGCGCTGGAGACGTATTCAGTGTTGACTCGACTACCTCCTCCGCATCGTTGTGCGGCCGACGTCGTTCGCGACTTTCTCCGAGCACGCTTTGTCGAACCGTTCCTTCGCATGGATGGTCGACTCTATAAGGATTTTATCCTGGCCCTGCCGGAACATGCCGTGACGGGCGGTGGGGCATACGACGCGCTCGTTGCTGCAACTGCGGCAGCACACTCAGCGTCGCTGGTCACCTGTGACCGTCGCGCGGCTTTGGTGTACGAGTCTTACGGACTGCGAGCCACTTTCATCGGCTGATGTGCAGCAAGCCGGTACCGGAGGTTAGGCGCGCTGGCGATAGCTAGCGTTCCCTGGCGTGGGAGGAAGCGGTGGAGCGGGTGATGGGAATCGAACCCACGTTAGCAGCTTGGGAAGCTGCAGTTCTACCATTGAACTACACCCGCGCGGACAGCACCTGCGCGCACTTCGCGCGCGTCGCGTGTGCTCGCAATTTTACGAGCGGCTGCCAGTCGCCCGCAACCATGCCGGCGCAGGCAACCATCGCAGGCAACCGTGCCTGCGCGCTTTATTCGTTGGCGACCGTCTCGACACCCGGCTCGCCCAGGTAGCAGGACTCGGGAAAGGTGTGGATGCCGGGGACCTCGCCGGCGCGCAACTCCTGCTGCAGCCGCTCCCAGTACTCGACCGTCAGCAGCTCGCCGTGCGCGTCGCGGAACGCCCGGCGCAGCGACCGGTCGGCAACCCGCAGCCCGACGTCGATCTCCTCGGGCAGGAATACCACGCCGTCCTCGAAGAACCAGCCGGGAACGTCCTCCTCGCCGTCGCAGCGATCGCGATTGGTGCGCACTTTCACGTCGGTCAGGCTCTCCACCGCATCGTAGTCGTAAAGGAATACTTTCAGGTAGCGGCTGACGCCGTAGTTGCGGGCGTCGAAGTCCTTGTTGAACACATTCGCCGCGGCGTTGTTCCTGATGCAGTAACCCAGGTTGACGATGGCGCGCATGGCGCGCTGGTGCGGCGCGGTGGCCAGGAACACATTCAGCGGCGTCAGCTTTCGCTGCACCACCAGGTACTTGAAGATCAGGGCATCATCCTGCAGCTGTACCGCGTTGCTCGCCGCGCCGAGCAGCTCGTGCATCAGTGCCGGCTGGAACCAGGAACGCTCGAGCTTCAGGTTGTAGTAGAGGATGTTGTCGAGCATGCTGCCGGTGCGATTGATCTCGTGCACGCGCTTGTATTTCTCCAGCACCGCATCCACGCCCTGGAAGCTGTCCCACTTGTAACCGTCAGTCGGGCGGTCGCGGATCACCTTCAGCACGTAGTCCGAGCGAGGCGAGGTGAATGCGATCGCCACTGTGCCCGGGAAACCCGGCGCGGTGGCGAGCAGTTCGCGATCGGCGCCGTCGCGATCGGCGCCCGCGCGATCAGCGCCCAGGTGCCGCCTGACCTCGTTCATCACCGCCACCTTGCTGACGTGATGAAATCCTATGGTCGAGTAATGCAATCCCAGCGGCCGGCTCGGCATGATGCTGTGCAGGAACGCGCTGAGTTCGTGATAGTGCGTGTTGGTGACCTGGCACGGCGCCTCGGTGGTATTGAACAGATTGTGCACGTGCGACACGACGTGCAGCACCGCGGCCGCGACCACGCCGTCGGGCTCGTTCAGCAGCGCGATCACGAACGGGCGGAAGTCACCCGCATCCATCACCAGCCGGCCCACCAGGTAGGCGCCGCGATTGCGGAAGAAGCCGCCGCGGATCATCTCGATCGCAGTCAATTCGGAGGCGCCCTGCTTGCCGGCCAGCACGTCATTGAGCCGCCCGGCGATGCGTGCCGCGTCCCCGGCCGGATCGCGGAATGGCACTGACAGTTCCGCGACCTGCAAAATGCGCTGCAGTACCCGCCGGTCGACCGGCCAGCTGCAGGGAAAGGTCTCATAGACGTCGTTGTGCGAGCCGGGCGCGATGCGTTGTTCGCCAAATCCGTACTCGACCGGTGTCCACTCGCCGTAATGCACGCGCCGGCGGGCGGAATGGATGTAGGCCAGCGCCAGATCGGCCTCGTAGCGGCCTTCGACCGCCGGCAGGAAAGCGGCCTCCACCTGCGTCCATAGCACCTGGCGCTGCGCCAGCGCCGGGAACGCTGCGCGCAGGTCCCAGGCCAGCGCGTAGACCGTAGCGTTGTACAGACCCAGGCGCTTTTTCGCTCCGGCGACCGCGGCCGGGTGATCGCGGGTTTCAAATGCCGCCTTGGCACTCCAGGTCAGCCGCAGGAACTCCGCATAAAACTGGTCGAAGACGCTATGGATCCAGGATGCCGCCAGCTGTATGCGCACACGCTCGCTACTCGCCGCGGCGAGCATCTGCGGGTAGTCGGCAAACTGGCGCACGCTTACGCCACGCTGCATGCGGGCTGCGGCTAACGCTTGCCCTTGACGGCGGTACCCATGACCTCGAAGCGCGCGCCGCGCACCAGCTTGTCGACACCGATGAACGCCCGCGCTGGGAAGTGCCCGTTGAAATAGCTGCGGTAGACATCGTTGAACGCGCCATACAGCGCAAGGTCGGTGCAATACACCTGGATGCTCACGAAGTCGTCCATCTTGAAGCCGGCCGCCTCCACCGTGCGCTTGACGGCTTCCAGCGCGAACCTGGCCTCGGCCCCCGGATCCTCCGGCACGTGCGCAGTTTTCATGTCATCGAGCGTCTTTGGATCCAGCCCGAGCGTGCCAGCGACATAGAGCGTGTTGCCCGCCAGCACCGCGTCGCTGAACGGCAGCGCCGCGCGCGCCGCGGACTTTTCGAGCACGATGTACTCATTGCCCGTGGCTGCGGCGGCCAGCGCCAGTGGCAACAGCATTGCGGTCGCCGCGATCATGGCGATCCATCGGGTATTCATAAATTGTTCCCCCCTTCTGATGTGTGGTTACGGTGACTTCGAGCCCTGGGTGCGGCGGATGAAGTCCGCCACGTTGTCGTGCAGTTCCTTCACCGACGGCCCGTGGGCGTACACCATGTGGCCGGACTGGTACTGCGCGAACTCGATGTTTTTTTGCAGTGATGCCGGGATCGGCAGGTGCTGCATTTCATAGATGCCCTCATAGAACGGCGTCGCGATGTCGAAGTAGCCGCCATTGAGCATCACGTGCAGGCCTGGATTGTACTTCATCGCCACAGCCAGGTCGGGCATCACGTTGAGGGACTGCGGTTGCTCCTCGGGCCCGCCGGGCGTGCGGTGCGTGTTATTCCAACCCTTCTCGATATCGATCTCCGGTTTGAATGCCTTGTCCTGGCCGTACTTGAGCTCCTTGCGCACGTAGTCATTGAACGACGACACGTAGGCGGACGATATCGCGGCGGACTGCGGGTCGTAATCGGCCTCCTTGCTGAGCGGATCCATCGAAGGTCCGGAGAAGCGCGAGTCATACCGCCCGGTGGTCAGGTCCTCATCGCCGAGCAGCGCGTGCTCGAATTCGCCGCCGTTGATGCGCAGATCCGCCTTGAGAATGTAGCTCAGCGGCAGTCCGGTGTACTCATGCAGCCTGGCGGCGATCGCATCGCGCTGCGCCGCCGGCAGCGTTGAACCGGCCGCAAGCGCCAGCGCGTAGTCGTTCATCGCGAAGTGCTCGACGTCGGTGAGCAGCGCCGCAAGCTCCGGCGGCGAGCCCGGCAGTTTGTGGTGATACCAGGCCGTGGCCGCATAGGTGGGTAATGCCAGCACATACGGC
>Ga0181537_10003554_pt1 | contig 13314 bp, 10 predicted proteins | sample PEATcosm2014_Bin_39_FD_119765 | JGI IMG/M metagenome (GOLD analysis project Ga0181537, IMG submission 119765) | Peatland microbial communities from MTU Mesocosm Facility, Houghton, MI, USA - PEATcosm2014_Bin23_10_metaG | ecosystem: Environmental > Terrestrial > Soil > Wetlands > Peat | place...
AAGATCATCTTCTGCAGCGTGGGGGCCGGCCTGACGTTCGCAGGCGGCCTCCTCGTGTGGTAAGGGGTCCCGGTCAGCCGGAGAGCTCGTAGCTCAGCACGCTGAGCGCATACACCGCAGCGGTCTCGCACCTGAGGACCAGCGGCCCGAGCGTGATCGGCTCGAAGCCGCTCGACATCGAGAGCCCCATCTCGGCCTGCGTGAAGTCGCCCTCCGGCCCGATGAGCCAGAGCACGTTCCGGGGCTCGCGTCCCTGCGAGGCGCGGAACTGGGATAGGACCGCCTTCAGGGCCTTCGCGCCCGGCTGGAGGCTCGCGATCAGCTTGAGGTCGTAGTCCTTGGCCGCAGCCATGAAAGCCGAAGCCGGCGTCACGGGGCCGATCTCGGGCAGCCACGGGTTGCCGCACTGCTTCGCGGCCTCGAGCGCGGCCGTTTGCCACTTTCCGATCTTCCGGTCGGAGCGGTCGCCGTCCAGGTGGACCTGGGTCCGGTCGCTTTCGAGCGGCACGATCACGGAGACCCCGATCTCGGTTGCCTTGCGGACGATCGAGTCCATCGCCCCGCCGAGCGGGAGCGCCTGGCCGAGCGTGATCCGCCACGGCATCGCCTTGGCCTTCTGGGCGAAGCGGACCTTCAGGCGGGCCGCCCGTTTGTCCGCCTCCATTAGCTCACAGATCCATTCCGAGCCCTTGCCGTCAAAGGCGACAACGGTCGCACCGGGCGCCGCCCGGTTCACCGCGACTAGGTGGTGGGACTCATAGGGGGTGAGCGTGATCTCCTTGGGGTCAGCGACCCCGGGGAGGCAGTGGACTCTGAAGTCGGGCATCGGCCAAGTGGACAGGGCGTGCAAGGGACCTGTCAACGGCGGGAACTCCCCGCCCACTGCGGACTTGCCTCCCGGGGCTCCCTTGGGTCCGATGGCCGTCTGTCGCCCGGGTGGCGGAATTGGCAGACGCAGCAGACTCAAAATCTGCCTACGAAAGTAATGTGGGTTCGACCCCCACCCCGGGCACTAAACCATGAAACGGCCGATTCTTGCATTCCGCATGGGGAAACGCGTGGAATCTCTGTACCTGCCGTTGGCCTACTTGGCCATACTTGCAGCACCTCTCGTTGGGGTTGCAGCTGAGCCCGTATACCTTGAAACCTCGGCTGGCGGCCTCACGGGAGCGTATCAAGCATACGAGGCTAACACCCCCGTTTCCCAGTACGGACGCAGCATCAGCAGATTTTCTCCATCAGCGGGGATCGGCCTCCAGTTGAAGCCGTGGATCGCGCTTGAGGGTGAATACGACGGCGATGGCTCATACACCTTTGACAATTTGTACGCGTACCCCTCGGGACCTTTCACAGAATTCGAGGAAAATCTAATCGACGAGCGCCTTCAGGCAGTGACGACAAGGCTCGGGATAACATTGGCCCTACCCAAGGGCTGGCGTCTCGTTTTGGCCCCGGGAATAGAATATCAATTCCTCCAACAGACTGTTGAATACAAGCAGTGGTACACTGTGCCATTTTCGGTTGGCCAGGTGGTTCCGGATCCAACCTCCCACATGTATGAGTTCTGGCGGCCTGATTTCGATGCAAGGCTGTCCTATTCAATGGCCGCCCATTTTTCAGCCTTTATCGGGTATCGTTTCTTTGAATCTCCTGGTAAAAAGCTGTCCTGTTTTTCGGGAGGCATGGGTGCATATTGGTGAGCAGGACGCGACTTCGACACCTACCCCGGGCACGTTAGGGCCTAACTTAATCCGGTTCCAACTCCGGACCCGATTTGGACTTCTCGCGCATCGCTGCAATTGCCCTGAGTTCCTTGGCGGCTAGAATATCCTTTTCCCGGCCCAGTGACTCTTTCGCGAGCACGAGGTCCTGAAGCGACATAAGCCTGAATTTCTTTCCTGCGATCTCTAGAGTCTCCGAATTCGCCCTTACGGCTTCGAAGTCGCCCAGCCCGGTTATCGAGGAGAGTACGTCAACGATGCCCCAGTCGGTCTGTAGGTACAGGTTCTTGACAGACTCTCCGGGCCTCGGAATCTGCAGAAAGGAAAGGCTTTGTGGCGTCATCCGATGCCTCGGATTGAGGTCCATAAGCGTTTCTCTGAGCCTCTCGATGTTCTCGGGAGTAAGGACGGCGCAAATATCGAGGTCCCTAGTGACAAGAGCCGAGCCGTGAAGCACACCCGCAAAGCCGCCTACGACCACGAAATCAACGCGGGAGTCAGCTAGCCGCTGGAGAAGTTGACTCAGACTGTTCACTTCGGGTTTGGCGAATCCGGTCAAATTCAAGAACCAGGGAAAGAGCCTGGTCATGCTGGCGAGCCCGCTCTTCGACAGAACGCCTCAGGCTGGCATCCACGAGGCTTAGGTCGAAGCCTGCCTTCCGGGCAGATTCAATGGCGTCGCTGTCGGGGGCTTGCACAAAAAACATTCTGTGGAATCGGGCGTTTACGTCAAACGTCCAAACCTATAGGTTTGAACTCACGGCGATTGGTCCGGTTACGACTCAGGGGACTGATGCCCCACGAAGAAGGGGTTCAAGCCCGGCCGGCGAAAGACGTGTGGGTTCGACCTCCACCCCGGATGTCGCTCGATCTGACACTATTCCGCCAATATTTCTCAACGAGGCAATTTCTTCGTCTCGATGGCCACCCGTAACCTCGGCCGATTCAAAACGGTGTTTTAACGAGACCTACAGCCCGGAGGCGCTTGCGGATCAAGAAGATTTTCGCTGCACCCTCTTCGAGAGAAGCAATGGGCGTAATCACCTCACGCCGTTCCAAGCTGCGATGGGCTGGAGCTAATGAGGAGGCTGCCAATTCGGCATCACGAAACAATAGGCATCATATCGGATTTCGCTCCATGCCAACGTCGGCAGTAGGAATCCTGGGAAGAGAGGAATGGTGATCGGTGTGAACCGGACTTTAATCCGAATCGATGAGCGTCCCATAGTCAGTTCACGTGGCACCAGGAATTCGTCGTCCCGGAACCGCCGGTTGGAAGTCTGAATTGTGTGCTGCGCAGACCCCAGTTCGTCCTTGGGATTTGAGAATACGCACGTGCTGCTGCCGGCTAGGTACCAGGTCCCCGCGAGCTTCCAAACCGGCGCCCCGCCGCCGTCCGTAGCGACATAGACCTCAGCACTTTGGTTTGGCAGGGCATAGTCGAGCTTCCGCCGCAGGAGTACCCCGAGGTTCCTGGGATCCAACCTCAGCGTGAATTCCGAGGACCCCGTTGTCGTGCGCCCGGAGTCTGTCTCGGCGGGATACACCTCGCGCGAGCCGGGTCCGGCCTCGTGGTCGATGCCGAGCTCGTATCTGGAGGTGATGGCGTAGGGCGCCGAGGCGTCCGGCGACTGGTACCTGTGAGCCCGCTCGTCCGAGGCATCGCCGACCTTGAAGCTGTCCGTCCTGACGAGGGAGGCGCTGGGGATTCCGTACCAGTACGTGACCGACTGGTAGTGCTCGACTGACTCATCAGTGCCCCCGTGCTCCAGGCAGATCAGCGCGCTCCGGCCGAAAGGCATCATATCGGCCAGGAGGAACCGGTATGCCGACTCGATCCTGTCCTCGGAACTCCTCGCCGACGCAGGGCTGCGGGCGCCGACCGGGTGGCCGGCGAAGGGTAGGGTCATGTTGAGCCCGCCCCAGTAGTCCCCACCGCCGCACCATTCTTCCGTGCCGGTCCCCTGGGCTTGCGGGCTCCGGCTGTCGTCAAAGAAGAAGCGCGGGTCGCCCTCCAGCGTTTCCAGGTCGGCACGGTCGGAGAATATGAACGACGTGCCGACAAAGGTCCCGGACCAGTCGCCGCCGCCCTCGGCTTCGCGCGTGTCGAGGAGGACTAGGTCCCTACCGCACTCCGGAACGCCGTGATCGCGGTAGCTGGCGTGGAAGTAACCAAGGCGATTTGGCGCCTCGCCGAGAGGCTGGAACCGAACGCTCCATAGGATATCTCGGACCACTGCGCCCCCACTTCCCACCAACTCGATCTTTGCCGACCGGAAGAAGGGCATGGGGAAATAGCATGCCAAGTGCACGCGCTCGGCGTCGAACCGGATGTTCACCGGGAAGGCCTTCACGAGGTACTCGCGGTTGTCGCGGTTGTAGAGTGTGCCCGAGCCGAAGAAGAGGGCGACCGGAGCGTCGACCGAGGGGTGGTGCAGGCCGTCCCAAGTCACCCGCAGGCGCATGCGGCCAAAGTCGATCGCGCTGGACCTCGGGACCGAGAATTCCAGCGCCCGGAGCGTCGCGGGATGTCCGGCCTCCATGTTGAGGACCGTCACGGCATCCGTTGGTCCAACCTCGGCAATTTTCCCTTCCTTTCCATATATTCCGACCCGCTCGCCTTCCGGAGTTCCGGTCTGGGGAGCGATGTCTGTTCCGGCGCGGCCAATGAGGGTGAGGACGTCCGCTGCGGGCGGGGTCGTCCCATCCCAGGCCTTGATCGGCTGGGAAAGGGGCGCGCCGTCCACGTACTTGTCATAAATGTAGTAGCCGGTCCCGTAATGGGTCCTACCATAGGCCATCCGAAAGGAATTTTCGAACGCAACCGGGACCCACATCAGGTCGGCTCCCTTGGTTGCCGACCATGTAAAGGTCAGGGGCGATGGAAGGGCGGTCTCCGGTATGAAAACCGAGCCGTCCACGGGCCTCAACGGGTCGGGGGTCGAGGTCTCGGATATGACATGGTCCGTTCCGTCCACAACATAGTGCCAGGGGCTCCCGTGCCAATGGTTGTAGCGGGCGAAATAGAGGACGCCGGGCCCGGCGACATCGAGAGTGACATTGAAGTCGTCGGCCAGCTGGAAGAGGAAATGGCTTGCGTCGTCATTTCCCCCGGAGCGGTCGTAGGTGCTTCGCATATAGGCCCGCGCCCCGATTCGCTGGGTCGGCCACTGGTCCCACATCCGATAGGAGTCCAGCCCGACAGGTATCACCGGCGGGCAATCACCCACGGTCTCCGCCACGACTCTCGGATAAACAGATAAAAACAAAGCAGTGAAAACAAGATTTGCTAAGGTAGCACTTGCCCGCGGAATTCGGCTGGGTGATCTCATTTAGGATTTGCCAGGAGTCGCTCGCGGTTGGCGATTCAGGATCTGGGGTTGCACGATCCTGCACCGATTCGTCGAGCAGAGGGCCACACTAAACAAAGTTCGCGCCATCCCCAGTCCGAATTGCCATCGAAGTCGATACGGACGTATCTTCGAGAACTCCAATCCTGTTGGAGATTTGAGCGCCTAACGCGAATGCAGCACATATAAAGCTGCTCCGTGAGCCGGAATCACGGTGTCAATCGTCTGGTTGACGATGGCTGACGTACGGTTGTTCCAGACGTCATGCGCGTCCGAAGGACTTACGCCCGCCACTTTGTCCAAAAGATAGGTCGCCCGTTGGCTATCGTCCGAGATGTTGAAAAACGCCAAGTAGTTTTCACCTTTGGCCGACTGCTGAGACCAATAGATGATCGTCTTGGAATCAGAGGAAACCTCGCGGCAGCCTGAGCTGTGTTGGTCAATGTCGATCAGCGTCTTGTTGGTGATTATTTCACTCTCAAATTGGGTCAACTGCGTCATATCGCCGCCTAATATGAGCGGCGAACGGAACATACACCAAAGTGTCATCAGGGTGCGCAATTCGTCCGGTGTAAAACGACTGCGCCTGCCGCCACCGGCGTTGCCATCGCGCATCCCCACGATTCCAACAGGAAGCATGTCGAGGTCGGGCCAATGTCCTTCTTTGGAGAATCGTAACCAAAGGGAGGCATATCCGAATTGGGCTTTCAGTTGGGGCCAGGTATCCCAGAAATCATCCGAGATACGCCACATGTCGGCGTTGTTCTGCGCATGATATCGAGCCTGGATCGGAGTGCTCCCCGGCGAAAGGCTGTACACCATCGGGCGCCCGGATTTCTCGATGGCGAGCCTTACGGCCGTGATCTCATCGGCATGGTAGGGTCGGCTCATGTCATCGACTTTGACCAAATCGACGCCCCAGCTCGCGTAAAGCGCGTAGCAGGAGTCATAGTATTCCTGCGCACCTGGCTTGCTCATATCGACACCGAGGGTAGCATCCCACCAAGAACAGGCGTCGGCGGGATTGGCTATGTCCCGCGCGTGATATGGAGTGCCTTTTATGGGAAGGTTTTGTTCGATCGCGGTCCAAGGGATTCCGCGTTGGATATGAAGACCGAACTTCAGGCCCTTGCCGTGCACGTATTCGGCAAGCGACTTGAAGCTCCCGTCATTCGCCGAGGGAAACCGGTTTGTTGCTGGAATCCATCGGCCGAAGCTATCGACGGAGGTTGGATAACGAGTTTGCCGGTCATAACCAAAAGGATCGCCTTTCATCGCGGAGAGATGGGGCGCGTACCATCCCGCATCTATCACCATGTAGATGTAGCCAAGTGGTTTCAGGTGATCCGCGACATAATCGACCTGACTCTTGAATTCCTGCTCGGTGATATCCAACCCGTAGTTGTCCCAGCTATTCCAGCCCATCGGCGGAGTGGGCGCCTGGGTGGGCCTTGTTGTGTTGTTTATTCTCTGAGAAACCTCGCCTAGCGGGGTGCGCGTGTTCGCGATATTGGAAAAGTCTTGTGCCGCTAATCTTGAGGCACAGAAGAGGGCGACATAGTTCAATAGAAGGAAGGCCGAACGGAAGGAACGAATTGTCATGTTTGTTTTTTTGGGTGAAGGATCTGCGTCGCTACCGCGACACGAAATGACGGGTTGATGATCGAAACCGGGATCTGGAGCGAATGGTGGGCTCGGTGAGCGCTCAAAGCATAGATGGAGTCGAGTTTTTTTATAGGCGCAGGTCGCGATCTCTGCGGGTCGATGATGCGGCGGAGGAGCCTACTCCTTCAGGTCCCGGGTTCTTTCAGCCAGGGGAGTCAGCAGTGGCAGGTTATCGTCCGGACAATCGAGGTAGAAGTACGCACAACTCGAGACATCGTCGCGGCGCTCCATCAGGCCCCACGTCGGAAGCTTGGGATCGGCTGTATTAACCTCGACGGGCGGCGTGCCGAGGGCGACGCGCGTTCCGGCCGCCTTGAGCTGGGGGAGCAGTTCAGTATTCCAGAGGCCGATCTGCTGCCAACGAACGGATACATTGGTGTGGAAGTATATCGGGTCGGGCACATGCCACCGGTAGAAGCACACCCGGTCGTTCACTGCAACGGGGCACCCCGAGTAGAGGTTAGAGAATTCATGCAGGCCCCAGCCTGAGCCGGCATAGTCCTCGGCGCCGGTGCCCGAGAGGCTGGGATGGTCGCGGTCGCCGTCGAGGAATACCTTCATCTCACCCTCCCCCCACCAAGACCCGAGGTATTCTTTCCGATTGATGCGAATGCCGATGTTGGTTCCGAGGAAGCGTCCGCGCCCCTGCACGGGCGGAAGGACGGTATAGTCCCGGCCGAGCTGAGTTGGGTTTTCCCGGTTGAACCAAGCGTGGAAATAGAGATCCCTGGCATCGACCGGGTCACCGACGGTGAAGTCGACATCGTAATAAACCTGCTTGATCGCGGTGGAGGTCTCATTTGTGAGGGTGATGCGCATCGCAGACCGGAAGGGCATGGGTACGAAGCATTCGAAGCTGCGGCCCTCAGGATCGGCGAACAGTGCGGAGTCCAGTCGAGCCATCTTGCCGAGCCCGACGCCGAAGAAGTCCCCGACTGGAACGCTGACGGCGGCCTTCTTGGCCCCGTCCCAAAACATGTCCAGGCGGATGCCGCGCAAGGTTTCAGGGTCCCGTTGGCTTACTGTGATCCACAGCCGGCGGACGATGCCGGAGGTTCCATTGGTTTCCGCTAGGACAGCCGTCTCACCTGCAAGGAGAGGGAAGGACGCCCGACCCTTGCGCCCGCCACCCGTCAAAGCGGCCTGCCCCCTGGCCCCTGCGGGATTCTCGGGCGACGCCCAGGAGGTGCTGGACTGGGCGGGTGCGCGATAAAGTTCCTGGGCCCGGATGGAGAGAGCGAAAAGGACCAGGAGCAGCAGGTGGGTAGGGCGCATGGTGCGGAGCGGGTTTTGGGAGTGATTCCCGTCCGGTCAGGATGGGCCGCCCGTGGACGGAGGATCGATCGGCAGCCAGTTCTGGAGCAGGCGCTCGGCGGGCATTTCGAATCGGAAATAGTTGCCGCCCGAGCCAGCGGGCTGGTCCTCATCCCGCGAAATCGGCACCCGCTTGAGATGGCACATGAGCAGGCCGCCCACGGCGCCGTGGCTCACGATCGCGATCGAGGCTGACCGCCCGGCGTCGGCCACCGCTTGCCGCGCGGCCCCCACGATCCGCGATTGTGCGGCGGTAGCGGTTTCCCACCCCTGGACGCTCTCGCCGGGTCGGCGGAAAAATTCGTTGGCCATCGCCTCGAATTCGTTCTTGGGCAAATAGCCCGTAGCCGACCTGTCATTTTCCCCAAGGCCGGCCAAACGCAAGACGGGGGCACGGCAAACGCGCGCCAGCACTTCGGCCGCGTCGATGGCCTTTTGCTCTTCGCTGCAATAGATGCGCCCGAGGTATTGCACCCAGTCCTGCCGGACGATTCGCGCCATCCGCTCCAGCCCTAGCGGAGAGAGCCGCCACCTTGGGACCGGTACGGCCGGATCGACGACCACGTCGGGGTGGGTGATGAAATAGACGAGCATCTGATCTCAGGATTCGAGGCGCCGTCGAGGCTTCGCCAAGGACCAGGCGAGTCCCGCAGCCAAGTATGCAAGAAACAGATAGGGAATACGAGCGTGGGCCGGGTCGGTGGCTGACAAGAGGTCATAAACCACAATGGCGATCATGGCTGCCACCGTCGCCACGCTGAGCGCGACGACTCCCAGAGAGAACTGACTAGCGGTACGCAGCGCGAACGGCAAAGCCACCGCCGCCAGCGTGTAGGCGGTGAGGTAGCCAAATACAGCCAGTGACCCCGCCAGATCGAGGATCTCGGATCCGCCCCAGCCGTGGATGATCATGGCGACGGTTGCTGCAAAGAGTATCCCTACCGAGGCGAAGATGGCTACCCCGGGGGTGCCGTGCCGCGGGCTGGTGTCCGCGAATGCGCGTGGCAGTAGGCCGGCCGCGGCCAGGCGCATCGACACCCGGGCCGCGGCGGTGATTGAGGCCAACACGCACGCGAACATGCTGAGCATGGCGCCGAGGTCGGCCACCATTCCCAGGGGCGCGACGCCGCCCCTGGTCGCGAGCAGGTGCAGAGGACTCGTCGAGTCGCTCAGCTTGCTCGCTTCCCCGCGAAAGCCGAGCACCTCGCAGTATGAGCACACCATGAAGAAGACTCCGGAGAGAACGGCGCTCTGGAGGACCACGCGGGGGATCGTCCGCAGGGGGTCGCGGGCTTCCACACCAAGCGTGGTGGCGCTCTCGAAGCCGGTGAAGCTAAGCATCGCGAGCACTAGCGCCGGCCCCAGCGCCGAGGTGGGCGCCCCCTTCAGCTTCAGCTGATCCATGTCGAAGTGGAACCCGAACCGGATGGGTACGAGGCTGAGCACGACGAGGATGACTGTGACCGAGGCTACCTCGATCCAAAGCATGAGTTCGGCGGAAAGCGTGATGTCGCGGTGCGCGATCCAGGCTGTCGCCCCGCACACTACAGCCAGAGTCAGCAGGTCGGGAATCCCCGTGTGGAGGAACTCCTGGGCCAGTATACCGGCGAAGTAGATTGCCCCGCCGCCGGCGGACATCGCCCCGGCGACGTACGCCAGGAGGAGGCCCCAGCCGGCCGCGGCGCCGAACAGCGGCGGTAGCGAGGCGACGGTGTAGGTATAAAGCGAGCCAGGGGAGGCTGAGAGCCGGGCGAAGCGGCTGACGCAGAAGCCCACAAGCAGGGTGGCGCCGGTCGCCAGGAGGAACACGAACCAGGTTGCGTTGCCCGCCAGGGCGAAAATGACCGGGATCAGCAGGGAAGGCGAACCGGAGGGCGCAATGGTAGAGACAGATTGGGCCAGGGTCTCCACGGGCCCCAAGACCCCCACGTGCAGACCGAAGTCCGCGGGGGTGGGGGGCGTGACCGCACGGCGGGACGAGTCGGGCGGCTCGCTCATGCGGCCACCACCGACCGCCGCCTGCCGCCGGGAATGAGCCGGCGGCGGTCGCCGGACCAAGGGGAAAGTCTAGTCATGGGGTTTCAGACAACGCGGAGGGAGGTCTTGTCGTACTTGGGTTTAGACGAACCGGATCACGATTCCCTTACCGAAACGCAAGTATCGTTCACCCCATACTGCTTTTGGTTGCCTGGGCGAACGAGCCGGCCATCGATGACCTACCTGGCGCCCCGCGCTGGATTCATCCATGAGCTCTCCTGGTCACGCGTCGGGCCGGCCCACGCCCGGCGGCTCCGCATGGAAGGCGGTCGTGCTGGCGTGCGCCTGCGGCGCCTTAGCCCCGTGGGCTCGCGCCGAGGAGCCACCTGCACTCCCGCGCGAGGGCCAGTTTGCGTGGAGTTCTGCCTCGCCGGAGAGCCAGGGTCTGAGCTCGGAGCGCCTCGCACGCTTCCGTGACGAGCTGGCGGCTGCGCATACCCAGGCGCTGCTCGTCATACGCAACGACCGAATCGTGCTCGAATGGTATGCTGCCGGCTTTGGGCCGGATTCCATGCTCGCAACCGCGTCCACTGCAAAAGCGATCGTGGGAGGGGTGTCCGCCGCCCTGGAGATCGGCGACGGCCTGATCGCCCTCGACGATCCAGCGGCAAAGTTCGTGCCCGCGTGGAGGCAGGATCGCGCAAAGGCGAAGATCACCGTCGGGCAGCTGGGCTCGCATACCTCCGGCCTCGACGACGCGGAGCAGGACGAGCTGGGAGTCGGCGGCGCGGCGCCGGCGCGTGTGCCGCACGAGAAGCTAAGCGGATGGAAGGGTGATTTCTGGAAGCGGCTGCAGGTGCCGGACGACCCCTTCACGATCGCGCGTGACCGCACACCTTTGATTTTCGCCCCCGGGGAGCGTTTTTCCTACAGCAACCCGGGCATGGCCATGCTAAGCTACGTCCTAACCGCGGCGCTGGCGCGGGGTCAGGAGCGGGACCTCCGGTCCCTGTTGCGCGACCGAGTCATGCGACCCATCGGCATTCAGGACGGCGAGTGGGACATCGGCTACAAGCAGACATTCCTGGTCGACGGCCTCCCCATCGTGCCGGTCTGGGGTGGAGGCAGCTTCTCGGCCCGTTCTTTTGCCCGCATCGCCCGGCTCATGCTGCGAAGGGGTAGCTGGGACGGACAGCAACTCTTGGACGCCCACGCGGTAGCGGCAGTGACACTGGGCGCCAATGCGGCAGGCCCCTCGCAGGTCGCCACCGGTTGGTGGAACAACGCCCGGGGCACGATTTCCAATCTGCCGCGAAATGTGTATTTCGCCTCGGGGGCCGGAAACCGGCTGGTGGTGGTGATCCCGGGGATCGACGCGATCGTGGTCCGCAACGGCGACCTGCTTAGCCCGATCGACGATTATTTCGTCGCCCAGGATAAGCTCTTTTTCCAGCCCATGATCCGTGCCTTGCAAATCGTCCCCTCCGGGCCTTAGCCCCGTACCACCCCTTCATGAAGATCGAACTCAGCGCCGTTCCCCTCCCCGATTTCGGGCTACCGCAGAAGGACGTCGAAATTCCGGCGACTACCTTCAAAGAACGCCTCATGGAACTCGAGCGGCGGTACGCGGGGCGCGGTCTGGACGCGATAGTCGTCTACGGCGATCGCGAACACTTCGCAAACCTGGCGTACCTCACCAACTATGATCCGCGGTTCGAGGAGTCGCTGCTCATTCTTCAACCTGGCAAGCGGCCGAATCTATTGGTGGGCAACGAGGGAATGGCCTACGCCACCGCGGTGGTGCCGATTCCGGTAGAGTTCACGCTCTACCAGCCGCTCAGCCTACTGAGCCAGCCCCGCGACACCTCGCCCGGCCTTCGCCAAGCGCTACGGAAAAGCGGGGTAAAGGAGGGGATGAAGGTGGGGACGGTCGGCTGGAAGTACTTCGGCGCCGGCGAGTCGGACAACCCCCGGCGATGGGTCGAGCTGCCGCACTTCATGGTGGAGTGCCTGCGCGAGCTGGGCTGCACGGTCGAAAATGCGACCGACCTCCTCATGCATCCCGAAACGGGCCTTAGGGCGAACAACGACGTGGATCAGCTCGCATATTTCGAGGCGGCAGCCAGTTACAGCTCAACCGGGGTCAGGGATATCCTGCGTGGAATCCATCCCGGCATGACCGAGTTCGAGGGCATCCAACTGGCGAAGTTAAACGGCTGGCCGACTAGCATGTACCCCATACTGCTCGGGGGAAAACGGACGCAGCTGGGCTTGGCAAGTCCCTCGCATCACCGACTTCAGCTCGGGGACCCTGTGGTCACCTGCATCGGCCTTTGGGGCGGGAACACTTGCCGGGCAGGTTTTCTGGCCAAGGGTCCCGAAGATCTCCCAGCCGGCCCAAAGGACTATGTGGAAAGGCTGGCGATTCCCTACTTCCGGTCCGCGGTGGCCTGGTACGAGACCATCGGCCTCAACGTGTTAGGGAGAGACGTATTCGAGGCCGTCCACGCCCATGTCGGGGATCCGTTCTTCGGCGTTAATCTCAATCCGGGCCACCTTATTCACCTCGACGAATGGGTGAGCTCGCCGATTGCACGAAACACGTCGGATACCCTCCGCTCGGGGATGGCGCTGCAGCTGGACATCATTCCCGGCACGGGAACCGAGTACTGGACCAGCAACGTAGAGGACGGGGTCGCGCTCGCCGACGAGCCACTCCGGCAAGCTTTCGCGAAGAAATATCCGGAGGCGTGGATTCGCATCCAAAAGCGCAAGGCCTTTATGAAAGAAGGACTTGGCATCAACTTGAAGCCCGAGGTGCTGCCGTTCTCGAACATCCCCGGATACCTTCCGCCGTTCTGGCTCTCGCCGGGCCTGGCACTGCGCCGCCTGTAGCCGGTGGCAGTACCACAGCTTCTGTTCATCCGATCGAGGCCCCGGAGAGGTTGCTGCAGCTAAGACGAACAAGGCACCATATTCTTTATGTGTCCCGAGCTTTTTCGGCACTAGGCTTGCCTTTGGGGGTCCGGCATCTAATCGAAGCCGATCCCCCTCGGACTACCACTGTGAGTTCATGCCCCCCGGACACCCCTAGCGAAGCCGTGTCCCCCGAACCGCCCTGCCTGGACGACTCCGCGGATCGCCTTCGCTGGTTTAGCGAAGAGGTTCACCCCCACGGGGTGCAGCTGCGGTCCTATCTGCGTAAGATGTTCCCCTCGGTGCACGACGTCGACGACCTCGTACAGGAGTCCTACCTTCGCATCTGGAAGGCCGGTGCGGCAAAAGAG
>Ga0181537_10003555_pt1 | contig 13311 bp, 6 predicted proteins | sample PEATcosm2014_Bin_39_FD_119765 | JGI IMG/M metagenome (GOLD analysis project Ga0181537, IMG submission 119765) | Peatland microbial communities from MTU Mesocosm Facility, Houghton, MI, USA - PEATcosm2014_Bin23_10_metaG | ecosystem: Environmental > Terrestrial > Soil > Wetlands > Peat | place...
AATGGAGAAATGCGGGCAAGCGTACAAGCTCCGGAAAAAGCAGGCACGGCGCTCGCGGGAAACACCACGACGGTGCGGGAGTTTCGGGCCTATTTGCAGGTTGAAAAAGGTCTGCGACCGGCCACCTGCGCGGCCTACGCGCGCGACCTCGAGCAGTTCGCCGAGCAGTTGGAAGAGTCCGGCCGCCTGCTGCTGACCGCCGGCGAAGACGACGTCCGCAGCTTTATGGCGCGCCTGCGCGGCAATCACGTCGATGCGCGCTCCGTTGCCCGCAAGCTCAGCTGCCTGCGTGGCTTTTACCGCTGGCTATTGCTGGATCGGCGCATCGCGCACGATCCCACGGTGACCGTTGAGACGCCGGCCACCTGGAAGGTGCTCCCGAAATCGCTTGCCGAGATTGAAGTGTCCGAGGCGCTCGATCGCAGCGCTGCTGCTGCGCGGAACCCCGGCACCGCCGAACGCTCGCGGCATGCGGCGGCGCTGGCTCTCCGCGACCACGCAATTCTCGAATTGCTGTACGCCGGCGGCCTGCGCGTTGCAGAGATCGTGGCCCTCGGCGAACAGGACCTGCATCTGGACCAGGCGCGCGCCCAGGTCCGCGGCAAAGGCGACAAGGAGCGCATCGTCCCGCTGGGGCGCAAGGCGGTCGAGGCGCTGAGCGACTACTTGAACTGCGGCCGTCCCGTCCTGGTCCGAGCCCGCATGCAGCGCGCCCTCTTCCTGAGCGTGCGCGGCCACGCGCTCACCCGCCAATGGGTTTGGGAGATGGTGCGAGACGCCTTCCGTGGCGGGAGTTCGCGGAAAGCCAGCCCACACATGCTTCGCCACAGCTGCGCCACCCACATGGTGGAACACGGGGCCGACCTGCGCAGCGTTCAGAGGCTGCTCGGGCACGCCGACATCGCCACCACGCAGGTCTACACCCACGTGGCGATGGAGCACCTGAAGCGCGTCCATCGCGACCATCATCCCCGCGGAAAGCGACGACTCGAAGCGGGGAAACGTGACCGCGGAGCCACGAACGCCCTTCCGGGTGAAGTTACGCCTGCGGTGCCCGCATGAAGGTCAAGCCGGACGCCAATGAATTCGAATCTCTCGCCGGCCAGTTCCTCACTATGCTCGAGAACGAGCGCAATGCCTCCGTACACACGGTGCGTGCGTACCGGCGCGAGGTGGAGGACTTCGCCGCCTATCTATCGGAAACGCTGGGCGCGCAGGCAAAGATCGCGACCGTGGATCATCTGCACATCCGCGCCTACATGGGACATCTCTACCAACGCGGCCTCACCAAGGCAAGCGTTGCGCGTGCGCTGGCTGCGATCCGTTCGTGGTTCCGCTGGTTGGCGCGGGAGCACAAACTGGCGCAAAATCCAGCCGTCCTGGTGAGCACGCCCAAGCTGCCGCAGCATCTTCCCCGCGTGCCCAGCATGGAAGAAGTGAATGGCCTGATGAACTCCATGGACGGCAGCCATACTGCTGCAGCGAAGGACGATGCTGCTGCGTGGCCTCAGCGCGACCGCATGATCTTCGAGCTGCTCTATGGATGCGGCATCCGCAATTCGGAGTTGGTCGGCATCGATCTCGCCGACATCCAATGGAAGAACGACGCCATCCTGGTGAAGGGCAAGGGGCGCAAGCAGCGCTACGTGCCTCTGGGCGACGAGGCGGCCATCGCAATGCGCGCTTATCTGCCGCTGCGCGAAGCCCGCCTCCGCGCCGCGGGCAAAGCTGCTCTGGTTGCCGACGGCCCGCTGGTCACCAACCTGCGCATGAGCGGCACAACGCGCCTGACCACACGCAGTGTCGGGAGATTGGTCAAACGCATTGCTCAGTCTCGCGGCCTCGCGTCCGACGTGCATCCGCACACACTGCGCCACGCCTTCGGCACGCACATGCTGGAGGAAGGTGCGGATCTGCGGGCGATCCAGGAGATGCTCGGGCACGAGCGTCTCTCCACCACGCAGCGATATACCCAACTCACGGCGGCGCAGGTGCAGCGTGTCTATGACGAGACGCATCCTCGCGCGCACTGACGCTGCGGACTAAAATCCTCGTGCGCGCCGATGCTGCAATGCTGTAGAATCGGACAGGACGTACGAGCTTCCTCCCCTCGGAGGAAAGGATTTTCGCGGGCGCGGATTTTTCTTCTATACTTGTAGGTACCGAATCGTTCAGTTCTGTCCTGATGCTGCTTTGTCTGCCGCGGCAGACGTGTCGATCAAGCTCCGGAGCCTTCTTCCGGGCGTGGAAATCGCATAGTTGTAGTGTCTTCCTGGCCCAAGAAATGAACCCGTCAACGGAAGGTTGCCATGAAAGCATCTGATCGCCATCGCCGCATTCCACCACCGCAAGGTCTCTATCACCCGCGGAATGAGCATGATGCCTGCGGCATGGGACTGGTCGCGAGCATCCGCGGCGAGAGGACGCACGATATTATTCGCAAGGGCCTGGAGGTCCTGATCAATCTGACCCATCGTGGCGCGGCCGGCTGCGATCCGGAGACCGGCGATGGCGCGGGGATTCTGATCCAGATCCCGCATGCGTTTTTTGCGCTGGAGTGCGAGCGGCTGGAATTGAAGTTGGGCGAGATGGGCAGTTATGGGGTGGCCATGGTGTTCCTGCCGGTGGACCGCCACAGCCGCCTGCAGTGCGAGGGAGTGCTGGAGCGCATGGTCCAGGCTGAGGGCCTGACCGTGATCGGCTGGCGCGATACGCCGGTGAACGGCGATGCCATCGGTCGGGAAGCGCGGGCCTCCCAGCCCTATATCGAGCAGATGTTCGTTGGCCGTCCGCCAGACATGGACGAAGACACCTTCGAGCGCCGCCTGTATATCGTCCGCCGGCTGGCAAACCGCGAGATTGCTGCATCCGACATCGAGGACAAGGGCGATTTTTACATTCCGTCATTTTCCTGTCGCACCATTATCTACAAGGGCCTGATGCTGGCCCCGCAGATTGAGAAGTTCTATGTCGAACTGGCGAATCCGCTGGTGGCCAGTGCGCTGTGCCTGGTGCATCAGCGCTTCTCCACTAACACATTTCCCAGCTGGAAGCTTGCCCACCCGTATCGCTACATCTGCCACAACGGCGAGATCAATACCATTCGCGGCAATGTGAGCTGGATGAATGCGCGCCAGTCGGTGCTGCGGAGCCCGTTGTTTGGGGACGAGATTGAGAAGGTCTATCCGGTGGTTGCGCCGGCGGGGAGCGACTCTGCTGCGCTGGATAACGCCGTGGAGTTCCTCTTCCAGTCGGGACGGTCGCTGCCGCACGTCATGGCCATGCTCATCCCCGAGGCGTGGGCGGGCAATCCGGACATGGACGAGGACAAGCGCGCGTTTTACGAGTACCACGCCTCCCTGATGGAGCCGTGGGATGGACCCGCGGCGGTGGCATTCACCGACGGCCGCGTGGTGGGCGCCACGCTCGACCGCAACGGCCTGCGGCCGGGACGCTACATCGTGACCAAGGACGACCTGGTGGTGCTGGCCTCTGAGGCCGGCGTGATCGACGTGCCCGCGGAAGATGTTCGCAAGAAGGGACGCCTGCAGCCGGGGCGCATGTTCCTGGTGGATACGGTCGAGCATCGCATCATCTCCGATACCGAGATCAAGAAGAAGCTGGCCGGCCGTCAGCCCTACGCCGAGTGGCTGAAGGAGCAGCAGGTCACGCTCGAACAGTTGCCGGAGCCGTGGCGCGTGGTCTCGTCGGACCCAGAGGCGCTGCTGCGGCGTCAACGGGCCTTTGGATACAGCGAAGAAGACCTCAGGGTGCTGCTGGGCCCGATGGGCTCGAAGGGGGAGGAGCCGCTCGGGTCTATGGGCACGGACGTGCCTCTTGCCTGTCTCTCGGACCGGCCGCAGCAGTTGTTCAGCTACTTCAAGCAGCTCTTTGCACAGGTGACGAACCCGCCGATCGACCCCATCCGCGAAGAGCTGGTGATGTCGTTGATCAGCTACATTGGCACCGAACGCAACATTCTGGACGAGACGCCGGATAACTGCCATACGCTGAAGCTGCCCCACCCGATTCTGACCAATCGCGATCTGGAGAAGCTGCGCCGCGTCTCTTCCGGCGATCTGCTGGCGACGCCGCTGCAGACGCTATTCCGCTCAGAGGACGGCGAGATTGGACTGAAGCACGCGCTCGACGACCTGAGCGAACGCGCCGCATTCGCGGTGAACTCCGGCTACTCGCTGCTGATCCTGTCCGATCGCGGCGTCAACTCCACTCTTGCGCCGATTCCCAGCCTGCTGGCGATGGCGGCGGTCCACAATCGCCTGGTGCGCGATAAGACGCGGACCCAGGTGGCCCTGATTATCGAGAGCGGGGAACCGCGCGAGGTGATGCACTTCGCCCTGCTCATCGGATATGGCGCCAGCGCGATCAATCCGTATCTGGCGTTTGAAACGCTGCACGACATGAAGCGCCGCGGTTTGATGGCGGACGATGTCACCGCGGAATACGGTGAGAAGAACTTCATCAAGGCCGTCAACAAGGGGCTGCTGAAGACCTTTTCCAAGATGGGAATCAGCACGCTGCAGAGCTATCGCGGCGCCCAGGTCTTTGAGGCGGTGGGACTGAACAAGACCCTGATCGACGACTACTTCCCGCGCACCGCGTCGCGCATCGAGGGTGTGGGGCTGGATGTGCTCGCGCGCGAGGCGTTGATGAAGCATGCCTTCGCCTTCCAGCCGCTCACCGAATCCGAGACAGAGCTGGTGGTCGGCGGTCAGTATCAATACCGCGTGGACGGCGAATACCATCTGCTGAACCCCGCAACCATCAGCAAGCTGCAGCATGCGGTGCGCCAGAACAGCCCAACCACCTTTCAGGAATATACCGACCTCATCGATCAGCAGAACAAGCACCTGTGTACGCTGCGCGGCCTGATGCAACTGAAGTGCGCGGATGAGCCGCTGCCGATCGAGGAAGTGGAGCCGGCCAAAGAGATCGTCAAGCGCTTCACCACCGGCGCGATGAGCTTCGGCTCCATCAGCAAGGAGGCACACGAGACGCTGGCCATCGCCATGAACCGCATCGGCGGCATGTCCAATACCGGCGAGGGCGGCGAGGACGAAGCCCGGTTCACCCGCGACGCCAACGGCGATCTGCGCCGCAGCGCAGTCAAACAGGTGGCCAGTGGGCGCTTCGGCGTCACCGCCAACTACCTGGTCAATGCCGATGAGCTCCAGATCAAGATGGCCCAGGGAGCCAAGCCCGGTGAGGGCGGACAGTTGCCCGGTCACAAGGTGGACGACTTTATCGCGAAGCTGCGCTACTCCATCCCGGGCGTCGGCCTCATCTCGCCGCCGCCGCACCACGACATCTACTCCATCGAGGACCTGGCCCAGCTCATCTACGATCTGAAGAACGTGAACCCGAAGGCACGCATCGCGGTCAAGCTGGTTGCGGAAGCGGGCGTTGGCACCGTGGCCGCCGGTGTGTCCAAGGCGCACGCCGACGTGGTCCTCATCTCCGGCGACAGCGGCGGCACCGGCGCATCTCCGCTCAGTTCCATCAAGCACGCCGGGCTTCCGTGGGAGCTTGGCTTGGCCGAGACCCAGCAGGTGCTTCTGCTCAACGACCTGCGCAGCCGCATCCGGGTGCAGACCGATGGCAAGCTGCAGACCGGCCGCGACGTCACCATTGCAGCGCTGCTGGGCGCGGAGGAATTTGGCTTCGCCACCATGCCGCTGATATCAATGGGCTGCATCATGATGCGTAAATGTCACCTGAATACCTGCGCGGTAGGCATTGCCACGCAGGACCCTGTACTGCGCGCGCGCTTTACCGGGCAGCCTGAACACGTCATCAACTTCTTCTTCTTTATCGCCGAGCAGATGCGCCAATACATGGCCAAGCTGGGCTTCCGTACGGTCGATGAAATGGTCGGCCGCGTGGACCGCATCGATCCCGTACTGGCCGAGTCGCACTGGAAGGCCAAGGGCGTCGATCTCTCGAGCATCCTGTTCTCGCCCACGCTGCCTTCGCACGTCAAGCGTCGACGCACCCAGGCCCAGGACCACGGGCTCGATCAGGCGCTCGATCATGCGCTGATCGAGCAGGCCAAGCCTGCGCTCGAATCGAAGCAGCCGGTCACCGGAAGCTTCGCCATACGCAACGTGCATCGCACCGTAGGCGCCATGCTTGGCGGTGAGATTGCCCGCCGCTACGGGACCGCCGGATTGCCGGAAGGCACCATCCACTTCCGCTTCACGGGCTCGGCGGGCCAGAGCTTCGGTGCCTTCGTTCCTTCCGGTGTCACGCTCGAGCTTGAGGGCGATTCCAACGACTATCTCGGCAAGGGGCTGTCCGGCGGCCGCATCATCGCCTATCCGCCCAAGACCTCCAGCTTCCTGCCCGAAGAGAGCATCCTCGTTGGCAATGTCGTGCTCTACGGAGCCACCGGCGGAGAAGTCTTCCTCAACGGTATCGCCGGCGAGCGCTTCGCGGTCCGCAACTCGGGCGCCATCGCGGTGGTCGAGGGCGTGGGCGACCACGGCTGCGAGTATATGACCAACGGCACGGTGCTGGTGCTGGGCGCCACCGGCCGCAACTTCGCCGCCGGCATGAGCGGAGGTATCGCATATGTCTACGACGATCAGGGCGACTTCTCCACCCGCCGCTGCAATCGGGCTGGCGTGGACCTGGAGCCGCTGGTATCTGAGCAGGATGTGGACATCGTCCGCACCCTCATCGAACGCCACATTGAACTCACCGGCAGCCCGCAGGCAGCGTGGATTCTGGAGCATTGGGACACTACGCAGGCGCGATTCATCAAAGTCTTCCCGCACGAGTACAAGCGGGTGATGGGGGTTCCGCGGGTCGAGGCTGTCTACATTTCTCCTTCAAATTCGTCGCCTATGGTGACATCGGAGCAGGTGCAGCATGGGTAAGGTCACTGGCTTTCTCGAGCTTCAACGGCAACAGCCCACCCGCCGCAAGGTCGAAGACCGGCTGCGCGACTGGCAGGAGATCTACGAGCCGTTTCCCGAGGACAAGCAGCGCGAACAGGGTGCCCGCTGCATGGATTGCGGCGTGCCATTCTGCCACACCGGCTGCCCGGTCAACAACCTGATCCCCGATTGGAACGATCTGGTCTACAACGGCCGCTGGGAGAATGCCATCCGGCGCTTGCATGCGACCAACAACTTCCCTGAGTTCACCGGCCGCATCTGCCCCGCTCCGTGCGAGGCAGCCTGCGTGCTCGCTATCAATCAGCCGGCCGTTTCGATCAAGCTGATCGAACGCAGCGTGGTGGAGCGCGCCTGGGAAGAAGGATGGATTCATCCCGAGCCGCCCCAGGAAAAAACCGGCAAGCGGGTCGCGGTGGTGGGCAGCGGCCCAGCTGGCTTGGCTGCCGCGCAGCAGTTGCGACGTTCCGGCCACTCGGTGACGGTGTACGAGAAGAGCGACCGCATCGGTGGCCTGCTGCGCTATGGCATTCCCAACTTCAAGCTGGAGAAACAGATCGTCGATCGCCGCCTGGAGCAAATGCGGGCCGAGGGCGTAACCTTCGTGACCAATGCGCACGTCGGCGTGAATGTACCCGTGGAAACCCTGGTCGAAGAGTATGACGCGACCCTGCTGGCAGGCGGGTCCGAACGTCCGCGCGATCTGCCTGTTCCCGGCCGCGAACTGAAGGGCATCCACTTCGCCATGGAGTTCCTGCCCCAGCAGAATCGCCGCTGCGAAGGCGACACCATCGATCCTTCCATCGCCATTCTCGCCGAAGGCAAGCCCGTCTTGATTCTCGGCGGCGGCGACACCGGGGCCGACTGCCTGGGAACCAGCTTGCGCCAGAAGGCGAAGAGCGTGCATCAGTTTGAGATCATGCCCAGGCCGCCCGAAACGCGCGCCGCCTCCACCCCGTGGCCCATGTGGCCCATGCAGTTGCGCACCGAGAGCAGCCACGAAGAAGGTGGCATTCGCGATTGGGGTATTGGCAGCGTCAGCTTCACCGGCGACGAGCAGGGCCGCGTCAAGCAACTACAGGCCGTCCGCGTCGGTCCGCCTCCCACCTTCGCTCCGATTCCGGGCAGCGAGTTCACGCTTGACGTCGACCTGGTGTTGCTGGCCCTTGGTTTCCTCGGTCCGGTGCGCTCCGGCATGATCGAGCAACTCGGTCTGGAACTGGACGCGCGCGGCAACATCGCGACCAACGCCGACTACATGACCTCCGTCGATGGCATATTTGCCGCCGGAGACATGCGTCGCGGCCAGTCGCTGGTTGTCTGGGCAATCTCCGAGGGCCGCAAGGCCGCCGAGGTCATGGACCATTACCTGTTCGCCAAGACCGCAGCACAATCTCTCGGCATCGGTCGACGTGTGCCGGTCTAGATTCCCCTGCGGCTGCCGCCCTGGCGCATCGGATACACTTGCAGTGGCATGCGATGCGCGCTGCTTGAAGAGCGTTCTTGCGTTCACGCTGCCCGCGGGCGAGTAGCTCAATCGGATAGAGCACCGGCCTTCTAAGCCGGGGGTTGTGGGTTCGATTCCCGCCTCGCCCACCATACCAACAACCTAGCCTCAAATGTGCAGCGTGCGAATCCTTCACGTGAGGCGTTCGGCCAGCAAGTGGTCCGCAACTCGTAGTGCGTTGGCGATGACGGTCAATGAAGGATTGACGGCGCTTGCCGAGACGAAGCAGGAGGCATCGACGACATAAAGGTTGTCGAGATCATGCGCCTTGCAGTGCAGGTCGAGGACGCTGGTCGCTGGATCGTTGCCCATTCGGCAAGTGCCGTTCTGGTGCCCGACACCTTCGAGGGGAATGCGTTTCTTGAAGTAAGCGTGGAGTGGAACCGAGGTGCTTGCGTGGCCGGCCTGCTTGAGAGTGTCGACCCAACGGTCTTTCAGGCGTTCGAAGGACTCTACGTTGTTTGGCGTGTAGGAGAGCTGAATTCGCCCGGACGCGACATTTGTCACGGGCTCGGATTGGTTGGTGCGGTCGGTGTCTCCCGACGGATGTGCGCCGACGAGACCTGGTTGCGTGGCTTCGACGGAGTGCGGAGTAGCGTTATGCAGGGTCACACGGTTTTCCGGGTCGGGGAGATCCTCCGTCGTAAGCCACCACGGAACGGCATGGTGCTTCATTGCCTCCAGAAGAAAGCCCGGAGTAAGTGGCGGAGCGTCGCCTTTCAACATCTCAAAGTGAAAGCTGCCGACCGGCTGAATCTGGCCGAGCGGAAACGGATAACTAGGGTCTATATCTTTGAAGTAGAAGTCGTTTGTGCCCCAGGTTTTCGTGTAACTGTCTTCGTTGCGGTCTGTAGAAATGGCGAGAAGTGCGTCCGCCTGGTGGTACATAAAGTTGCGTCCAACCTGATCGGAGCGGTTGGCAAGGCCGGTGGGAAATCTGTCGTTGGCTGATGCAAGGAGGATTACGGCAGAGTTAACGGCTCCTGCGCAAACGGCGAAAAAGCCAGAAGTGTAGATTGCCGTGCGGCCAGCTACCGACGGAGGCGGCGCGCTGCTCTCGATTGGGCCAGGGGCGGAACCGTAAGGTCGACCAGGGCCAGAGTGAAGAACCTCGACTGCTCTGACACCGGTCCCGGTGCTATTGGTGAGGAGACGTGTTGCGCGAGAGTTTGTCATCAGGGTGACGTTGGGCAAATGCAGAATCTGCCGAATACAGTTGATGTCGGCGTCCGATTTGGCGTGAACAAGGCAGGGGTACCCGTCGCACGTATCGCAGCGCACGCACTTCGAGGCTAACGGGTCGGCTTCATTGTGCTTGAGCCCAAGAGGTATCGGGAAGGTATGGATGCCGAGTTTGCGGATATCGTCCTCAATGGCCTGCATTCGCGGTTCGTTGGCGAGAGACGGGTAGGGATACTTCCTGGAGTGGAAAGGTTCCGTGGGATCGAAAGAGGACCCGAAACCGCCTGGCACCGGAGGAGCGGAGCCAAGATCGCCGTGAACGTGGAACAGCTCTTCAGCCTGGGTGTAATAGGGCTCCATATCGGAGTACGAGATCGGCCACGCGGGGGATATTCCTCCTTGGTGCTGGATGACGCCGAAGTCCTGAGCCCGCATGCGAAACATGGCCGCGCCATAGACCTTTGTCTGTCCGCCGACGAAGTAAGACTGCTGGGGATGAAGGTCTTTGCCATCCTTGTCCTGCCATGTCTCCGTGGTGTGATACCGGTTATCGAGGAAGACGGCTGATGTGTCCCAGTTGAGCTTCTCTTGCGGCATGAATGGTCCGCGCTCCAGGATGAGGAGTTTCTTGCCAGCCTGTGCAAGTTGCAAAGCCAGGGTTCCCCCGCCCGCTCCGGTGCCGATGATGATCACGTCGTATTCGGTAGGCATAAAAAGTAGGATGCAGATCCGGAACGGTTGATATCAGCTGTCCGCCAATGGCCCAGCAGAGTGACGGTGCAGCGGATAATTGCAGAGAAATGGGCATGGATAATCGGGGTCAGGATGCAATTTTGCGCAAGGAATCCCATCTGGTCCGAAGGCGCGGAGGTAAATCTCCGACGCGGTCATCATGCCAAGCAAAGGCGCGGTGAAGTAGAGCCATACCGCTGTCCAGACGTTTGCAAAGACAGCCGATCCGGTGGTCCGGGCGGGATTGATACTAAACCCGGACACGGGCGCAAACAAAGGGACGTAGAACGAGATCAGCACCCCGACCATGCAGCCGGTGTAGTTCGCCAGGGAACGCCGGTTCGAGAACCAGAGAACCAAAGCCATAAGTAGCGTCGACATGAAGAGTTCCGCGAAGAATGCAGCCGCTGTTCCATACCGTCCAGGCACTGTCACGGCATAATCCGTCGCGGGAGCGGCGAGGTTACTGCCCAGAACGAGCGCCGACACGGCCACTCCGAACACCCCGCCCATAAATTGAAACACTATATAGAGAATGGCATCCCACATCGCGATCTTACCGAGCAGGAGATAGGACAAGGTAATTGCCGGATTGAAGTGTGCGCCAGATCGCTTACCCATGGGGGAATAAATGATGAGAACCGCGGTAGCTCCCATTGCAATACCCATTAGCAGCCGTCGGATGGCCGCAGAGGGTATGAACTGAAGCGCGGGGTAAGATGGATCGAAGAGGTAGACCGTGGCGAAGCACGCCGAGACCATAAAGATTGCGAGTTCAGCGCCTTCAAACAAATACAGATGCCAATGGCGCTTGAATGCATCTCGCGCTGTCGAGTGCCAGGAGTGCGGATTGGTCGTGACTCTTGCGCGGGTCTTGTTGCCCTGGGTCGAGCGCGGCCCGTTGCCTGGCTGCCCGAACGCTCCCTTGCCGATAATCTCCAGCATTTCTGCTCCAGACTTCTATGCGGAATAGGATGCGGATCTGGCGCAGTCGGACTGATCTGCTCCACGTAACGCTCAAGACGATATTGGTCAGAGGGGTGCGGCGCCTACCGGAGTAAAGACGCATCCAATCTGAAGAGGTGGCTCATGCGATTGCGAGACAAGGTAGCTGTTGTTACAGGCGCGGGAACCGGGATCGGACAGGCTATTGCTGTAGAGTTTGCTAAATCCGGCGCGGCGGTCGTTGTAGATTACGTCGGCAAAGCCTCGGTTTCCGAAGACACCATCAACACCATCAATGCGATGGGAGGAAAGGTGATGGGGGTGGACGCAGATATATCGCTCCCCGATGATGTCGACGACCTTGTCAAGAAGACCGTTGCGGCCTTCGGCAAGCTCGATATTTTCGTAAATAACGCGGGCATTGAAAAGAAGACTGCATTTGTCGATTATCCGCTTCAGGAGTGGCAGAAGATCATGGCCGTGAATCTCACGGGGCCGTTTCTCTGCTCGCAAGCCGCGGCCCGGCAGATGATCCTGCAAGGCGCGGGTGGCCGCATCATCAACATTTCTTCGATCCATGAGGATCTGCCAATGGTCCAGAACGCCGCCTATTCCGCTTCAAAGGGTGGCTTGCGGATGCTCATGCGCACGATTGCCGTAGAACTTGCTCCTCATCAGATCACTGTAAACAATATCGGCCCCGGGGCCATTTACACTCCGATCGACAAAACTACTGAGATGGACGCCAAACTCAACGATGAGATACTTGCCGAAATTCCGCTCGGGCGTTGGGGTAAGCCTGAGGAGGTAGCTCAGCTCGCGGTCTATCTCGCTTCGGAAGACGCCGCTTATGTTACAGGCAGCACTCACTTTATCGATGGCGGCATGTTGAGAAACGCCGGTAGTTTATAGAAGTTCCGGGCTTCATTCGATTTGTGTGTGGCTAAAGCTGGCTACGCGCTTGCATGCTCCGCAGTGGGCCACTGAGCTTCGATCTGCTCGAGTGTTTTCCCTTTGGTTTCCGGCACCTTGAAGAAGGAGAACAGCCACGCCCCGATGGTGATACTTGCATAAAGCCAAAAGGTAGCGGCCTTCCCAATGCCGTGGACTAAAGACAGGAACGTCAAAGCGACGACCAGGTTTGCACTCCAATTGACGATCGTTCCTACACTCATTGCGCGTCCTCGGATGCGTAGCGGATAGATCTCGGAGAGCACCAGCCAGAAGACTGGACCGAGGCCCACAGCGAACGACCCGACATAAAGCATCAGACTGGACACCGCAATCCAACCGATGCTCCCCGCCAGTTGAGGAAGCGCGAATGCGAGCCCCAGCAGAAACAGCCCAAGGCACATACCCGCGAGGCTGACCAGCAGGAGGGGCCTGCGCCCAACGCGGTCAACTAACTGCATGGCCACCAATGTCAGTAGGACATTTACGATTCCAACGCCAACGCTGGCCAGGATGGCTACGGAAGACGAAGAGAAGCCTGCGAATTTCAAGATCGTCGGTGCGTAATAGATTACCGTGTTGATCCCGGTGACCTGTTGCGCCATGGCAAGTCCTACGCCTACGAGGAGTGCGGGTCGAAGGAGTGGATTGAGCAACTCGTGCCAGCCTTCCTTCTGTTGGGATGCACTGTGCTGAATCTCCGCGAGCTCGCTCTCGACTTTCTCCGGGCTGCGAATGCGCTTTAATACAGCCCGAGCCTGGTCGACCTGGCCTCGTCCGACGAGCCAGCGCGGGCTGTCCGGGATGAAGATCAGGCCGACGCCGAACGCTGCTGCCGGAACAATCGCAAGGGCGAACATCCATCGCCATGCCGCCGACGGCGCAAACATATAGTCGACCAGATAGGAGATGACGATCCCGCTGGTGAGGGCGACCTGATTGACCGACACAAGCTTTCCACGAACGGCCACCGGAGCGATCTCCGAGATGTAAAGTGGCGCAACGAAAGATGCAATTCCGATCGCGATTCCAGCGACGACCCGTGCAACGATGAGCCACGAAGTGACCGGTGCAAGA
>Ga0181537_10003556_pt1 | contig 13309 bp, 13 predicted proteins | sample PEATcosm2014_Bin_39_FD_119765 | JGI IMG/M metagenome (GOLD analysis project Ga0181537, IMG submission 119765) | Peatland microbial communities from MTU Mesocosm Facility, Houghton, MI, USA - PEATcosm2014_Bin23_10_metaG | ecosystem: Environmental > Terrestrial > Soil > Wetlands > Peat | place...
GGGCTATTACACCGTGAAATCAGAGTTCTGATCTGAACGACGGCAGGCGCGAATGAGCTTGGCCGGAGTTTTTCGGCTGCCCGATCGGAGATGCAGTAGTTGGAGTGCGCCAGTGACGACGCGACACACGACGGAAAAACGGAACTTCTGTTAAAACTTGTAGTTGGCTTTGTAGGCCAGATTTCTATCCTGTTGACGAGTGAACGTGCCCGGATCCCATTTGTAACGGTTTTCCACGCACCCGGGCCGCTGCGGCGGGGAAGAGATTCTTGTGAGATTCCGAAAGGATGGTTGATGAATCGTAAATCCCCTTGCATTGTGCTGGCGCTGGTCAGCGCACTGGTTCTGTTGTCCTCGGCGTCTGTTCTGGGGCAAAACGCGGTTAGCACCGGCAGCATCAGCGGCACGATCACTGATCCCAGCGGCGCGGTGCTTGCAGGCGCCAGGATCACGATCACGAATGTGGCGACCAACCAGACGATGGACCTGACCTCGAACTCGACCGGTGCCTTCAACGCAGGCGAGCTGGTTCCGGGCGCTTACCAGGTGCAGATTGCGAAGAAGGGTTTCAGCACGGTGACCCTGACCGTGACGGTGCAAGCCGGCAATAACGCGACCGCCAGTGCCAAGCTGCAGGTTGGCGAGGAAGTGCAGGTTAACCTTGAGCAGGCAACGGTGCAGGGCGATTTGACGGCCAGGCAGATTGAAGAGCTGCCCATCAACGGCCGCAACTTTCTTAATCTGGCGCAGCTTGAACCCGGCGTGCAGATTCAGGACGGCCAGAACCTCGGCGCTACCAAGGCAGGCTATTCCGCGGTGTCGTTCGGCGGACGATTCGGCGGAAACACTCTCATCGAAGTCGATGGCGTGGATGTTTCCGACGAGACCGCTGGCTCCACGACCATCAACATTCCGGTCAGCGCGATTAAGGAGTTCCAGGTCAGCCAGTCCAGCCTGGATCTCCCCACCGGCCTGACCTCTTCCGGTGCGGTCAATGTCATCACCAAGACCGGAAGCGACGCGCTTCACGGGGAGGCGTTCGGAGCGTTCCGCGACAGTTCGTTCTCATCGCAGCTTCCGGGAGGGCTCGGTCCGTTCCAGCGCAGCCAGTTCGGCGGCGATGTCGGCGGAGCGGCCATCAAAGACAAACTGTTTTTCTTCCTGGACGGGGAGCGGACCCTGCAGCATACGGCAGTGCCCGTGCTGGTTTCCTATCCTCTTCAGGCCTACTCAGGCAGCTTTCATGATCCCTTTCATGAGGGCAACGTGCTGGGCCAGGCGGACTACGTGCTGAGCAAGAGCACGCGCGCCTTCTTTCGCTTCTCTTACTTCAAGAATGATCTGGGGGCCACGTCCGGACGCGGCTATTCTCTTTACGACAGCACGAATACTGCCAACAACGAGGTGCTCGGCGCGGAGTTCAACGCGGTCGGCATCGATCATTCTATCCGCTTCTCTTATTTGAAATTCTCGAACCAGCTTGCGGATGCGACCACGGGTAACTCCGCGCTACCGTTCGACAACTTGGGCGCTGAGATTTTTATGGGATCGACCGGCTTGACGGCCGGCCCGAGTTTTATGGCTCCGCAGAGCACCGCGCAGCGCGACCTCGAATTAAAGTACGACGGAAGCAAGCTCATGGGCGCGCACTTTGTCCGCTTCGGCGCGGCGTTCAACCACCTCGTGGCCGGCGGCTTCGCACCGCTCTATAACAATGGCCCGGGGATTTTATCGAACGTTTCCGGCACCGAAATTTTCAATGCGGAGAGCGGTCCGTTCCCCGGCGGCGCGGCCAATCCATTCAATTACCCGGCGGATTTGGTGACCGTGGCCAACGGAATCGGCTATTCCTCCGCCAAGTCCGGGCTGGGTTTTCCCGCCGGCGAGTTGGGGCCGGACAACCGCATCTTCCTCTACCTAGGGGACACCTGGAAGGCCGGGCGGAACATTTCTCTTACCTACGGATTGCGCTATGACCGCGACACGGGCCGCACCGACAGCCAGTTCCCGGCGATCCCGCAACTCAACACTTTATCCCCGGGGCTGGGCGATCGAGTCAGACAGCCGAGCCTAAATCTCGCCCCGCAAGCCGGTTTTGCCTGGGATCCCAATGGAGACGGAAAGACCGTGATTCGCGGCGGTGTCGGTTTGTTCTGGGAGAATAGCCTCTGGAACAACCTGCTCGCGGACGCTCCGTTGCGCGCGCAAACAGGCACATTCCGGCAGTCGCTCTCGCCCTGCGCCGCGCCCGGACAGCCGGTCACGCTGCAAACGGCGGCAGGACCGATCAATACTCCGGGAAGCGCCAGCGCGCTTGGAGTTTGTGGTACCAGCGTTGGCTATCCTCTCATCGGCAACGCCCTGCCGGCGGTCATCGCTTTGCAACAGCAATGGATGGCTGCATCGCCCTACAGCCTCACGGCAACCAATCCGGCATACGCCGGTCAGTACCTTACCGATTGCGCCGCCGGCACCAATTGTTATTTCGCGCCGGGCTCTTCCATGCTGGATCCGAACTATCGCTCGCCAAGATCGATCCAGATGAATCTCGGTTTCCAGCGCGAGATCAGCAAGGGAACTGTGCTGAGCGTGGATTTCCTGCGCAACGCCCAGACCCACTACCTGCTGGGTGTGGACAAGAACCACACTGGTGACACCCGGTACTTTAACTTGATCGGCGCGCAGGATGCGATCAATGCGGCGCTGGCCAGTTGCGGCGCGGCCTCGATCTCGTTGAGCTGGTCCGTCCCCTGCCCCAGCGGAAGATACACCGAAGTCAATTCCCAGGGCGTCACGGTGAACCGGCCGCTGAACATCGGCGATTATGCTGCGCTGGGCCTGGGTTCATCGTCCGACATGGGCGGGAACAGTTGCTTCGCGGTCCTCGGCCATTACTGTGCGTTCGGCGGTATCAACCAGAACGCACCGCCGCTCAACTTCCTGTCCCCCGTGGGGCGCTCGCTGTATGACGGACTGCAGATCAAGCTGGTGGAAAGCGTCAAGAATCCCTTCCAGGGCGCCACAGCCATGCACCTCCAGGTAGCGTACGCCATATCGCGCTTCGACGATTCCGGTGCGGGTGTGGCCCCGGACAGTCCGGTAACGGCGTCCAGCAGCGACCAGGATTTGGCGGGGACCACGCTGGACAATGCCAACGTCAACCATTACTTCGGGCCCTCCGCCCTCGACCGCCGGCACCAGATATCCTTCGGGGGCGTGGTCGACCTTAAGGGCAGATTTCAGTGGGCCATGATCGGGCATTTCGACAGTCCGCTTTCGGCCACGTTGACGGTTCCCAATACCTCGTCCGCAGGCCAGATTTTTCAGACTGACTTCACCGGCGATGGCACCACACAGGACCCAATCCCGGGAACCAAGGTGGGAAACTTCGATCGCGGCATCAGCGCCCACGACCTGGGTACGGTCATCTCGCGGTACAACACGACGGTGGCGGGGCAATCGACTCCGGCGGGGAATGTGCTGCTCGGAGCCAGTCTTGGGGTTCAGGCGAGCGATCTGGTCGGATTGGGTGCGGTAGCCCCGATTCTGAGCCCGACGCCGCTCGATCAGCCAGACTACTCGTGGCTCAAGACTTTCGACACTTCGCTCGCGTGGACTTACACCTACAAAGATCGAGTGACGTTCAGGCCATCAGTCCGCGTCTACAACCTGTTCAACTTCGCGAACTTCGATCTGCCGAGCAATATGATGTCGGGTTTGCTCAATGGTTCTGTGGGCAGCCTGAACGGCACCACCACCGCCAGTCATTTCGTCAACCGCGTGGGTGTTGGCACGGGCGAGTTCAACCTGGGAGCGCCGCGGCAGATAGAATTCGCGTTGAAGATAAGCTTTTAAGGGTTCAGTTCCGCCCGCAAATGTTTCGAGAGCTTTTCGATCTGCTTCAACTTCTCAATGGCATCCTTCGGCAACATGCCTTTGCGGATGCTGGCGACGTCCGACGGAATGGTCTGCGCGGTGCGCGCCAGCGCGTCGGCTTCGCGCTGAAGTTGCTCGATATCAACGTGCCGCGAGAACGTGGTGGATTCCTTTTCCGGGGGCGCGGGATCCATCGACTCCGGGGGCGTTGGAAAGTGATGCGTGGTCTGCGGAACAGCCAGCGCAACGAACAGCCCGAGTACTGCGGGGAGTGACAGCCAAACCGATTTCTTCACGGTGCGCCTCCTGCCGGGAGAGCTGAAACAAAGAGCTAAAGAGCAAAGATTTCAGGAATTGTACTCTCGGTCCGCCCGCCGTTCCTTGCTGTTGGTGCGACGCCGTCTGCAGCCCTTTGTGTACAATGCCTGCATGCCCCTCCGCGCTCCTCAAGGGAATCCTAACGCCGCCAAGCGCAGCCGCACACCGCCGCCGGAGGATACATTCGAGGAGGCTGCTTTCCTCAAGACGCTGGGAGAAAAGCAGAAGCCAGTTTCGGTGAAACTCATGGACGGCCAGACCTTCCACGGATGGATCGAGTACTACGATAAGAACATGGTGAGGCTGACCCGCGAGGGCGCGCCGAATCTGTTCATCTTCAAGCACGAGATTATGTACATCGCGGAAGACGGTGGAAAGAGAAAGTGAATTGGGCTTCCGGCTCTCGGCTTCCGGCTTCCACAACGTGCGAATGAGCCCCGTATTGTTTTACTGATCTCGAATTCCGAAAGCCGAACGCCCTAACCAATGTCATCTACAGCGCACCATCCCGAGAGCTTTCTCCCCGCCATGTCGGCCATCGCTCGCGAGGCGGGCGCGCTGCTCATGCAATATTTCCATCAGGGCATCAAAGTTGAGTACAAGGGCGATGCCGACCTCGTGACGGCGGCGGACCGTGCTTCCGAAGCGCTGATCCGGGAGCGCATCACACAACAGTTTCCTTCTCACGACGTGCTGGGCGAAGAACAGGGCCTCAACGACCAGGGCAGCGACTACCGCTGGTATGTTGATCCGCTCGACGGCACCACGAATTTCGCCCACGGATATCCGGTATTTTGCGTGTCCATGGCTCTGGAACACCGGGCGCTAGAGCACCGGTCAGGTGCGAAAACGGAACGCATCGCCGGCGCGGTCTACGATCCCACGCGCGACGAACTGTTCACGGCCGAACTGGGGAAAGGCGCGCAGCTTAACGGCGAGCCGATGCGCGTGTCGAGGGCCTCGCAGCTAAAGGAATGTTTAGTAGCGACGGGTTTTCCCAGCCACAAACGGCACAAGAATCCCAACATTCATTTCTATCACCAGATCACGCTGCGCACCCACGGCGTGCGCCGCGCGGGTTCGGCCGCGCTCGACCTGTGCAACGTGGCCAGCGGGCGCTTCGACGGCTTCTGGGAATTTAATCTCAATCCCTGGGACACGGCTGCGGGTGTGCTGATCGTGGAAGAAGCCGGCGGCAAGGTCAGCCGCTTTGACGGATCTGCGTTTGCGATCGACAGCCGCGAAACCCTCGCGTCAAACGGCCTGGTGCACGACGCGCTGCTGCACGAGTTCGCGGAAATCTTCGCGGGACGCGGGCTTGAGCCCCTTCCGGTGCCCGGCGATTATCAAAGATGATTTCCTCCGTGCCCTCTGTGTCCTCTGTGGTTCAAAGATTTTCGTCACGACAAGCGCTGCCTCAGCAAGCGCCGCTCTCGTCCTCCGCAGCGTTACAATAGTTAGGGACGACCCGCCAAGCTTCATTCCGGCCGTCCCTCATTTCTGATTCTGGCAGGGTCAACGTGATCGATTCACTTCTGCAACGAAAGATCGAAAAGCGCCAGGACAAAGTCCGGCTGCAGGGCCGCATTCTTTTTCTTACGGAAGATCCGGAACTCGTCAAGCGGCAGCTCGCGGGCGAAGACCTACCCTGGGATTCCGCGAATCCCGCCAACAATCCCAAGCTGCGCGACGACATCTCGACCGACGAGATCACTCCAGCTCATTACTGCTTTTACTTTGATGAAACGCTGGGTGAAATTCCTTACCTTGGCCTGAAGTGCGGCAACGTAACGCCCATCGGACGCGGCGACGTGAAGCGCGGCGGATTTGTTTGCGCAGTGAGCGGCAAGCGCCGCGGCAAGGGATCAAGCCGCGAACAGTCGCCGTACGCCGAAATGTGCGCCGGTATCCGCGTGGTGATCGCTGAAAATATTGAACGCATTTACAAACAGAACTGCCAGAACCTGGGCCTGCTGACCTCGACCAATTTTTCCCTGATCGAGCGCATTCGTAGTGGGGAAGAGATTGACCTGAGCGAGTTCACCGCCGGAGAAGACGAAATTACGCGACAGGTAATCGAGTACGGTGGGTTGTTTCCGTTTAACGTCGCGCGGCTGCAAGGCAAGGTCTCTCTGCCTAAGCTGCAAACGGAAAAGCGCGCGATGACACTCGCCGAGAAAATCTTCGCGCGGCACATGATCAACGAAAAAGGCGAAGTTGGAGTCTCTGCCGTGCAGCCCGGCGACACCGGTTTCGCCCGGGCCGATCTGCGCTTTAGCCACGAATACGTCACGCCCATGGCAGCAATCTTCTTCGAGCGCTACGTTGGCAAAGACGCGAAAGTCAACGATCCCGCGAGCATTCTCTTTTTCCGCGACCACCTGACTTTTCTCGATGAGGTCATCTCCGAGGAAAAGAAGAAGCTCGGCCTGCTCGATCTTGCCACCCAACTCAAACTTAAGCAGCAGGATTTCGCCGCCAAGCAGGGCATCCGCCTGCACGGAGAATTGACTGACCGCAAGGGTTCTGAGGGCATTTGCCACTCGATCGTGCTCGAAAGCTACGCGCTGCCGGGGCAGTTGAACATCGGCTCCGACTCGCACACCCCGCACGTGGGCGCGATCGGTTGCGTGGCCTTCGGCATCGGCACCACCGACGTGTTCAATTCGTGGATCACAAAAGATGTCCGCGTGAAGGTGCCCGAGTCGGTGAAGATTGTGGTCCGCGGCAGGAAGCATCCCAACGTGACCGCGAAAGATTTCATCCTCAAGATTCTGAGCCTCGACTACGTGCGCAGCGGCAAGGCGCTGGCCAAGGTCATGGAGTACGCTGGCGAAGCGATCGAAGAGTTGAGCGTGGACGAGCGCGCCACCATGACCAACATGGCGGCCGAGATCGGCGGTTTCACCGGCATCGTCGCACCCGACAAGAAGGCGGTCGACTTTCTAGTGGAGCGCCGCGGCATGAGTCGCGAAAAAGCCGAAGCGATGATCGAGGGTCTGTACAGCGATCCCGGCGCGCAGTACGCGCACGTCATCGAACTCGACGCTGCCGAGATTACGCCGATGGTCGCCACGCCCGGAGATCCCGGCAACGGAAAATATGTGCGCGAGTTGAACACGCCCGTCCCGGTCGAGATCGCCTACGGCGGCACCTGCACCGCCGGCAAGAATGAAGACATGGACATGTACGCCGCCGTTCTCGCCGACGCGCTCAAGCACGGCAAGCGCGTAGCTGATTCGGTGCAGTTCTACATTCAGTTCGGATCGCAGGAGACGCGCGAGTACTGTCTGCGCAAAGGGTATCTGGAAGTTTTTCAGAAGTCTGGAGCGCGGGTGATCGAGCCCAGTTGCGGCGCCTGCATCAACGCCGGTCCCGGAGTTTCTACACGTCCCGACCAAATCGTGATCAGCGCCCAGAATCGCAACTTCCCCGGCCGCAGCGGCCCCGGGCAAATGTATTTGGCGTCGCCCTACACCGTGGCTGCCAGCGCCGTTGCGGGATACATCGTCGAGTACGAGCCGAGTGAGAAGAAAGAGCTAGTCGGAGCTTGATCGCCCTACGAATCTTCCCGTGCTTCCGGCCAGCACAAAAGCGTCTGGGTACGCCAGTACCCATCTTGATTCCCTGAGGTAGAATGAATCGTCGCCTCGCAAGCGGGGCAGTGTCAATTCGGCGGAGGATTAATGGAAACCATTAAACGAGGCATTGCCTGGGGACGTTCCCTGGATCGCGAAGCTGCGCTCGATTCGGCTCGCTCTGTGTTCGCCCTGATCGGTGTGGGCGCCGTCGTAGCTTACATGGGAACCATGCCACCGTTCCTCGTTCCCCTCGCGCTCGTAATTATGGCGGGCGCGTGGTACGCCGACTACCGCCGGCATTTCTAGAACGAGCGGAAATTCGCAAAGGTTCGCCTGCTGGCGCGCTGCCAAAGCCGCCAAGCCTTCTGTCTATCTGCTCCGTATTTCTTCTGCAAAACCACCGAAGCATGGATTTAGCTCCCCTGTGGCCTCATTCCCCTGTAAGTGGTTGGTTTGCACCAAGATGGCTGAAATCAGCCACCCCAATTCCAGCAACTTTTTTTCGCTACTCGCGTTCAAATAGGTAGCGAAGTTGGAAAGGGCTTTCCGGATCGGAAGTGCAAAAGGATCCAAAAAAGCCACAGGAGGTGAGTATGCGGTACATGAAATACTTGGCGGTGTTGGCGGTGCTGATGGTGATGCCGCTTGCTTATTCGCAGGCGCAGGTTAGCGTGGGAGTCGGAATCGGGCCGGTCGGCGTGGCAGTTGGCGCGGCCCCGGTTTGTGCGTACGGATATTACGGATATTATCCTTACGCCTGCGCGCCTTACGGCTACTACGGCCCTGACTGGTTTGTTGGCGGCGTTTTCGTCGGAGCGGGCCCATGGTTCCACGGTCCTGGCTGGTTGGGCCGTTGGGGCGTGGCGAATGGATGGTACGGACGTCCGTGGTACGGCCATCCGGGCTGGGGCCGCGCGTGGGGTTATGGCGGACGCGGCTATGTAGCGCGCGGCGGTTTCCACGGCGCGGCGGTGGCTCGCAGCGGATTCCACGGAGCAGCGTCGTTCCACGGTGGAGGTTTCCACGGTGGCGGCGGCTTCCACGGCGGCGGACGCCGGTAAGGTGTTCCAGCGGTGAAGCGGTGACAGCGGCTGGCAGCCCTTAAGCTGCCAGCCGCTTTTTCCTTGCTCGCAACCCCAAGAACGATCAAGGTACCTGCAAACCCTAGATTTACCCCGTTCTAGCAGAAAAGCCGACCCGCTATAGCGGCCGCCCTTGTAAGTGGTTGAATATAGCCAGGATGGCTGAAATGAGCCACAGCCAGCAGTGCAACTTTTCGATGCCTGCCGCGTTCAAATACATAGAGAGAGTTGGTCAGCGATTGGCTTCAAAGGCGAGCGCGGGGACCAGGGGGGGGTTGTATGCGATACATGAAACATCTTGCATTAGTGGCTGCGCTGGCTTTGCCGCTGGCGTACTCGCAGGCCCAACAGGTGGATGCCACAATTAGCGCCGGAAACGATCCGGGCTACGCCAATCAGGGGCAGGAGCAAGCGGATCAAGGCCCGCCCCCCAATCAGGGGCCGCCTCAGGCTCAACCCAATCAAGGTTATTCCGATCGGGACTATGACGATCGAAACTATGACCAAAGCTATGCGGCCGCGCCTCCGGTGTGTTCGTATGGTTACTACTCGTATTATCCCTATGCCTGCGCACCCTACGGCTTCTATGGCCCGCGGTGGTTTGTAGGCGGAGTGTTCATCGGCGCCGGCCCGTGGTATGGCTGGGGCTGGGGTCACGGTGGATATTGGGGACGCGGCGGATACTGGGGCCACGGAGGATATTGGGGTCGCGGCTATGCCGGTGGACGCGGCTACGCCGGGCGCGGCTATGCTGGTCGCGGCTACGCCGGACGCGGGTATGCAGGCCGAGGCTATGCTGGACGTGGTAACGCCGGTGGCGGATTCCATGGCGGCGCGGTTCGGGGTGGTGGCGGCTTCCATGGCGGAGGCGGCTTCCACGGTGGCGGCGGACATGGTGGCGGTGGACACCGCTAACGTCTCCAGTTTCATCTTCTGACGACGGCCGGCAGCCGCAAGCTGCCGGTCGTTTTTCTTTTCCCGCCGCCCGCATTCTTGCTAGAATGTCCGGTCACGAAACCGCCGCGGTAGTAAAATTGACACAGAGACCCTCAGGAGACTGAACCCGTTATGACCTACGTGATTGCTGAACCGTGTGTTGGAACCAAAGATACCGCATGCGTGGATGCCTGTCCGGTGGATTGCATTCATCCCAAGAAAGATGAGCCCGCCTACGCCACTGAGGAATTGTTGTACATCGATCCGGTGGAATGCATTGATTGCGGCGCCTGCGTTCCGGTCTGCCCGGTCTCGGCGATCTTCGCCCTCGACGATCTACCGGAAAAATGGAACTCCTTCACCGAGCGCAACGCCAAGTACTTCGGGCGGTGAAGCGGCTTTAGCCGTTGGCTGTTAGCTCCTGGCCTTTTTGAGTCGGAGGCGTGCGTCTTTCCCAGGCGCGCGCCTTTTTCGCTTCTGGAATAAGGCCGGAGTTTGAGTGGGAGCTGAAGTCCGGGCTTGAGAAGGCCGAGCCAAGAGAACGTCGAGTAGAAGAAGGCGGGTTTGAGAGAATGCAGACCTACCGCTTCCGGGCGTTGCCCACAACTTCCGCGTCGATTCCCGTATGCGCCTTCAGCGCGTCCAGAATGTGCAGGTAATCGCGCTTGTCCATCTGCAGCACGAACACCTTGGGAAGACCCTGATCGCGATAGTGGATCTCCAGCCAGTGGTCCTTCTCTCCCATGAGCGCGTCGGAGTATTCGTAATCGCACTTGTCGATCGTGCCGTAAGGAATGGTCACGGTTGCGCCCTTGGCCGGATGCACCTCGATCGCCTTGTCCTGATCGCTGAGGGTCAACACGGCCTTGATCTGTTTCCCCTTCGGGTTGGGCGTCCAGACACGGCGGAACGACGTCTCCTCCGCCCACCCGAGAGAAGTGACGATCACCATCACGAGAGCAACCGCAGCAATTCTTTTCACGATTTTTAAAGTATATCGCTTGAAGTGTATCGAAAAATGAAAGATGAAAGATGAGAAGCGCGAAGCGCCCGCCCGGTTGCTCCGTCGATGCCGTTCTTCCACTAAAATCAAGCCTTCACCCCAGAACCTCCCATGGCCCTCAGAGAGTCGGAAGCGATCGTGCTGCGCACCTATCCCCTGCGCGAGGCCGATCTGCTGGTCACGTTCTTCACTCGCGTGGAGGGCAAGGTTCGGGGCGTGGCGCGCTCGGCCAAAAAGTCCAAGCGCCGCTTCGGCGGGGCGCTCGAACCGCTCACTTATGTGCGCGCGTTTTACGACGTGAAAGAAGGCCAGGACCTGGCCCGGCTCGATTCCTGCGAGGTGCTGGAATCTCCCATGGCATCGGAAGTCAGCTACGCGCGCGCGGTCGCCCTGGGCCACATCGCCGAATTGCTCGACGAGCTGCTCCCCGACCGCGAGGCCAACGACGCCATCTTCCGCCTCACGCTCTCTGTGCTGCACGTTCTGACCGGTCCCGAAGTCTGGATGCCGGTCACCTACTTCGATTTGTGGCTGACGCGGCTGGTCGGCTTCTTGCCCGAGCTAACCGAGTGCACCGTTTGCGGCCGCAGCATGAACGGCAGCCGCGCATATTTCCACGCGCTCGCCGACGGTCTGATGTGCCCTGACGACAAGCGCCTGGCATCGTCCGAAATTTCGACCGAATCGCGCACGTTGGCCGCACAAATGTTTCGCGCCCCGGTGGAAAGCTTTGCTGGAATGCCCTGGCCCAAAGCGCAGGGCGCCGACTTGCGCAAATTCCTGATTCAAATCTTGCAGCGGCATCTGGAGAAGAAGCTGCTCACGGCGGGAATGTTGGAAAAGGGCGGGTTCTAGGGCTTGGCAATTGGCCCTGGTGCGTTTACGCTTTGATCGTTATGAAAAAGCGACACAGCATCCCGTTCGCGATTCTTTGCGTGGCTACATTTGTTCTTAGCGCGGTTGGGCAGACAGTACGGGACGAGCAAGTCGTGCAAGCGTGGCTGACCGAACCCGGGAGTGCGCCGTTTTACCTGCAGGCTACGATTACCGAACGCAGCGATCCGAACGAGCGCATTGAGGTCGAGATGTCGTGGGTCGCTCCCGACAAGTGGAAACGAACGATCCGGTCGCAGGAGTTCTCTCAAACGCTGATCGTGAACGGCGATAAAGTTTTCGAGCAGGATTCTGCCGACTACATGCCATTGGCCATCCAGGTTCTAATCACGGCCATGGTTGATCCGCGGCCGATTGTTGCCGCGGTGCGGCCAGACGATCTGGTTCGAACCAAGGCAAATGGCCGATCCGCCGAGTCTGGCAGGACTTGCTTCGACGCCGCGGGAAAGATGTGTGCCATAGAACGTGACGGACTGACCGAGTCCCTGACAGGGCCGGGCCGATCTGTCTCGTTTACCGACTATCGCAAATTCAAGGGCAAACGAGTTGCGCGCTCACTTACCTATATCCTCGACCACGGCGACAGTTATCAGGCCCATGTGAACACGCTGGGAGAACTCACGAGCGACGATACGCAATTTTTAATCTCCGCGACGACTTCGAAAGACAAGCAGATTCGAAGCGTGGTTGTGCCAGAGGCTGAGTTGCGCAGTCTTGCTCTGGAGTCGACTGAAATCATCTGGCCCCAGGTGCTGGAGGATAACCGCACCACTGGCGAGACCAGTTATTACGTATCTCTTGACCGGGCGGGAGCAGTCCGGGAAATTCTTCCATTGAGCGTCTCGGTTGAGCGGGCGGATGATTCGGTTCGTCGGCAAATCATGAAGTGGAAATTTAAGCCGGCGTTGAAAGACGGCGTCCCTGTGCAGGCGGAGGGTGTTCTGAACTTTCATTTCGACACGCGAGCCTACGGTCCGACCGCTCCTCTGACCGACGAAGAAGCGCGAAAACTGGCCTCGAATATCGTCGAGCCGGTTTTTCCATCGGGAGCGGCGTCGGGATCTACTTTTGTCTTGGCGATTGCCGTCGACGCGGAAGGCAAGGTGATCGAGTCCATTGCCCTCGACGGTCCTCGCGAGCTTTCTCAGGCTTGCTCAAACGCGATCGGTAAATGGCAATTCAGCCCGATTATGGAGGACGGGAAGCCGCGTCCGTATCGGGCAAAGATTACCTGCCGCGTTCCGTAAGTCACAGTGTTCCCGCAGAAACCTTTTCCGCGCCCGGTGCTGACGGCTGCCCGCTGCTTCCATTACAATCGTGGATTACCTGCTGGCCTCTGGCTGCGCTGTAGGAGTTCGCGTAACCACTCGCATCCTGAGGTTTTGAGCCAAGAGCTAAGAGCTGAATCTGTGACCCCATCCTCGCCCAACCCGCTGACCTTCCAGGAACTCATCTTGCGCCTGCAAACTTTCTGGGCGGAACGCGGATGCGTGCTACAGCAGCCCTACGACGTTGAAGTCGGCGCCGGCACCATGGCACCCGAGACTTTTTTGCGCGTGCTGGGCCCGAAGCCGTACAAGGTCGCGTATGTGCAGCCTTCGCGGCGCCCGGCAGACGGA
>Ga0181537_10003557_pt1 | contig 13309 bp, 10 predicted proteins | sample PEATcosm2014_Bin_39_FD_119765 | JGI IMG/M metagenome (GOLD analysis project Ga0181537, IMG submission 119765) | Peatland microbial communities from MTU Mesocosm Facility, Houghton, MI, USA - PEATcosm2014_Bin23_10_metaG | ecosystem: Environmental > Terrestrial > Soil > Wetlands > Peat | place...
GTAGTCGCGCGTAAAAAAGCTCACGATCAGGTCTGCCTCATGCACGGGCCAGGTGCGCAGAACCACCGCTTCTGAGGAGAGCACGGGCATGCATTCCCATCATCGCACCGGAGGGAGCAGGGGCCTTTAGGCCCCTGACGATGCGGCCACGAGGCATCGGGCCTTGAGGCCCGGACGTAGGTCTTCATCTGCGCCTTGAGACACGAACGCGCGTCCCATACATACGGGACGCGCGCCGCGATAGCCAAAATCTGACGGTGTGAAAGGCCGCTTAGCGGCCGAAGTGCTTGGCGTTCTTTTCGGTAAAGTGGGCCCACTTCTCCGGCAGGTCGTCCTGCGCGAAGATGGCCGATACCGGGCAGACCGGAACGCAAGCACCGCAGTCGATGCACTCGACCGGGTCGATGAAGAGCTGATCGGCATCCGCGTGACCATCTTCATCTTTCTTGGGGTGGATGCAATCGACGGGACACGCGTCCACGCAGGCGGTGTCCTTGGTGCCGATACAGGGTTCTGCAATGACGTATGCCATTTCTGCTCTCTCCGGGGAACTCCGGCGGCCTTGTTTTTCAAGTGCCGTAACGAACTTCTCGACGCTGATAGTAGCATACGGCCCCACCGCCTGAGAAAGGCGCGAGCGCAGGGAAATGGGGAAAAGCCGATAGGCAATAAGGACCGGAGTCCGACCTATTATTGGCTACTCCCTATTGGCTATTGGCTGTTCTTTATCTTCCGCGCCCGCGCGAACTCTTCAGCAGTGGGAATGGGCGAAAGGTTGCGCCCCGCGAACAAGTCGGCAAAGAAGCCGATCAGCTCCTCGTGGATCAATCCATTCGAGGCCAGAATCTCATCGCTCGCCAGCCGGTAGTGCGCGCCGGCAAAGTCTGTCACGCGGCCGCCCGCCTCTTCCACCAGCAAAATTCCCGCCGCCGTGTCCCAGGGATTCAGGTTGAACTCCCAGAAGGCCTCCAGGCGGCCGCATGCTACGTACGCCAAATCGAGCGCTGCGGAACCAGCCCTGCGCACCCCGTGCGAGCGCAATGTGAACTCGTGGTAGAAGTGGATGTTCGGGCTGGCATGGCGCTTGCGGCTGGGAAATCCAGTGGCCAGCAGCGCTTCAGCCAACTCCGGCACGCGGGAAACCCGCGCCGGTCTGCCGTTCACCTGCGCTCCGCGCCCGCGCTCGGCCGTAAAGAGCTCGTCCCGCATGGGATCGTAGATCACCCCGGCCACCAGCGTGCCATCGTCTTCCGGCTTTGTGCCTTCAGACCGGTGCTCCAGACCCATCGAAACGCAGAACTGCGGGAATCCGTGAGCGAAGTTGGTGGTTCCATCCAACGGGTCCACGTACCAGCGGTACTCGCCGTCCATACGCTCGCGCGTGCCTTCTTCGCCGTAGATGCCGTGCTCGGGAAAGGCCTCGCCCAGCCGGCCGCGAATGAGCTTCTCCACGGTGCGATCCGCCACCGTCACCAGGTCCACATCGCCCTTGTACTCGGTTTCGACGCCCTCGATGAAGTACTCGCGCAGCCGCGCGCCCGCTTCGCGCGCGATCTCCGCCGCCTTGGGAATGAATGTTTGAGTCGCTGTTCCCGACGTTACCGTCACAAGCCTGCCTCGCCCGGCCCCGGTCCGTCTGCAGTCTCATAGCGTGCCACGCGTCGCCGGCCCACTTCGCTGATGCTGCGGATCTGGTTCTTGTAAATAAAGAGATTGGGCTGATTCTCGCGAGTCAGGCGCAGCATGGAATCGTCAAAGTACTCGATCCAGCCGCGTACCGTCTCGCCGTCGCGTAACTTGATCGTCACAATCACCTGGCGATCGCTCAGCGAGCGCAAGTAGAGGCCTTCCTGGCCGGTTTCACCCGGAGGCGGCGTCTTGGAGCGGCGGCGCGACGAGAGTGGGGAAGTCATATTTTCATTTTAGATGCATCGGCGCTGAAAGTAGACCACCGATTCAGTGACTTGCCAATTTCCGAATAGCCAGCGCCACAACCGCGGGGGCTGGGAGAATGGTAGATATGCCAAGTGAGCGCCTTAATCTGAGTGCGGCCGCCTAAAATCAAATTCGGTCTGCCAGTTTCGAGGCACTGCCAGATTGATGAGAGCTAGCGTGTTCTCTCAGCGCCGAACCGGTTGACCTTCCACAAGAACTCGGAAGCCGAAATAGGCATAACGGCTGAACGGTTCCGCATGCCGCCCACGGGCTTCTTCACGGCACATATCCGGGCCGTCGTTGTAGGAACAACCACACGGTTTAGGAACGCCTGTGGAAGAACACCATTCATCCACGTTGCCGAGCATATCGTAGAAACCCCAAGGGTTCGGTTTGAAACTGCCGACTGGCGATGTGAACGGATATCCATCGTCGAAGTTAAACCCGCCAGGGGAGGACTCAGGTTCGCCCAGCACTCTGCGCAAGGATCGATCCGCAACGTTGGCATAGCCTTCGAGACTATCTGGAGAATCTCCTGTGAAATACACGGCCGCTTTGCCGGCATGAGTTGCTCTGTCGAATTCATCGTCAGTCGGCAATCGCACCTGGATCCCGAGTCTGGCGCTCAGCCATCGGCAAAATGCAGTAGCGTCATCCCACGAGATGTTCGATACGGGCTGTTGGTCGGTAAGAGGCCAGCCGGTATGGCGCCATGTGTACTGTGGAAACCACCCGGCAAACCTATGGTGTTCGGCATCCCAGCCATGACCGCCGACGCGCCCAGGCCCATTGCCTGCTGGATTCTCCGCGTCGGTTCGGTAGCCCGTTGCGGCAACGAAAGCCCTAAACTGCCCGATCGTAACAGGAGTTCGCCCCATCCAGATATCGTGTAACCCAGGAAGAGCGATCAGATCCATCGAGACCTTTTCGTTCAGATGAACCGTGACGCTCGACGCTGCAGGGAGTGGCTGCGACGGCAGTTGGCAGGAACCAATCGTAATCAGCGTGGCGAGAGCTAATCGAAGCAAGTTCACTTCGCTTTTACCGCGTCTGCAGGTGCCCAACTTCATCGAACCTTAACTCCGCAAGTCAGTTCCCCTTGACCGGCGAGTCCCCGTAATACCCCGTCTTGTTGCGGACGTTGAACTGTTCCGCGGCGGCGCGCGGAATGGTCACAGTCAAGCGGTGGAAGGTCGTTCCCGGCACCTGGTGGTGTGGATAATAGCCGATGAGGTATTGCGTGCGCAGGTCGTCGCTCACCCGGGCAAAGGCTTTGTCCAGGCCGCCATCGCTCACGTAGTAATATTTGCCGCCGGTCTGCTCTGAAATTGCAATCAGCGCGTGTTCACCGCCCAGGTCGCGGCCGGCGCTGGCCTCAATGGGCACGTCGATGAGCGAATAAATCATCACCTCGTTGCGCAACGCCGCTTCCAGAGCCTGGGCGTAGGTGGAGCTTTGGGCTGTGTCGTCGCCATCTGAGATCACCACCAGCACCTTGCGCCCTTCTTTCTTGCCAAGCTTTTCTGAGCCCAGGCAGATCGCGTCATAAAGCGCGGTCGCAAAATCGCCATGCAGCTCGCTCAGGCCGCGGTCGATCTGCGCAATCTTGTTGGTGAACGGCGTAAGCTCGTGCACTTCGGTGGCGAACTGCAGCACGCTCATCTGGTCTTGCGGACGCAGAATGGCGTGCGCGAAGCGCCGCGCGGCGCTCGCCTCCTCGCTCATGTCCTTGTGCACGCTGCCTGATGTGTCGATGGCCAGTGTCAGGTTCAGCGGCAGTTCCGACTGCCGCTCGAAGACCGCGATCTGCTGTGGCCGTCCGTCTTCGTACACCGCAAAATCGTCCTGCGTGAGGCCGGGCACAATCGCGCCGTTCTTGTCGGTCACGTTGACGAAGATGCTTACCAGCTTCACGTCCACGTGAAAGGTGGCCACGGGATCCTGTGCGGCCAGTGCAACCGTCGCCAGCGCCAGTAGCGTACCCAGGCCTATGCGCCTTGCCATGCCGGAGCCGCGATTAGCCTTCATGTGGCGCCTCCGCAGACTCTATGGCGATTTCCTTCGGAAACGGCTCGCCGGGCGCCCACACCGCGCCATCGGCAAAGGACTCCTTCTTCCAGATGGGCACGCTCTGCTTGAGCGTATCGATGAGCCAGCGGCAAGCCTCAAAGGCTGCGCTGCGATGCGCTGAAGCCACCACGATCAGCACGCTGGTCTCGCCAATCTCCAGGCGGCCCAGCCGGTGCAGCATGGTCACTTGTCTGATGGCGAATTTCTCGCATGCCTTCAATCCCAGCTCCCGCATCTGCTTGAGGGCCATCTCTTCATAGGCCTCGTAATCCAGGTGCAAGGTGCGGCGTCCCCGCGTGTGGTTGCGCACAATGCCGTCGAAAACCACCACCGCGCCGTCCTCGCCACTCTTGGCCGCGGCAACAATCTTTTCTGCGTCGATGCGCTCGCGCGTCAGCGCGACGCGGACGTTCTCCCGCCCGCTGCTCCCGTCCAAAGGATTCGCAGTCCGCGCAGGACCTGGACGCGCAGTCCCGCCGGAGACTGGGGGCAACAGGCCCACCTCGTCGCCGTCGTGCAAGATGTGCGTGGCCTGGGCGTACTCGGCATTCACGCTCACAGCGATGCTGCCCAGCATCTCTGCCGCGGCGCCGGCGGGCATTCTGGGGCGCAGGCGCTCCAGCAGCACGCCCACTGAGGCGCCATCCGGCAGCTCCATGGTGGCGGCCTGGGAGCCGAGCCAATCCTTCAATACCCCAAATGAGATCACTTGCACACGCATCGCTCGAAAAAGAATACCGCCTATCGATTAGACGCGGCTGGCAGAAATCTGGAACTTGCGCGGGGATCGGGCCAGGATGTGGAGATAAATCAGAAGATGCGCGCAAAAAATAGGCCGGCAGTTTCGCCGGCCTTTTTCTTGACGAGAAGCAGAGCTTACGCCGCCGCGCCCACCGGGAGCTCGGTCGGGACAGGCTGTGGCTGCGGACGCATAGCCAGCTTCGGCAGAGCCACCGCGAGCACGTCTTCAATCTGGCTGGCGTAGTGCACATCCACGCCCGCCATCATCTCCGGCGTCAAGTCCTCTTCCACGTTCTGGCGGTTTTCCGCAGGCAGGATGATGGTGTCCACCCCGGCCCGCCGCGCGGCCAGAAACTTTTCCTTGATCCCGCCCACCGGCAGCACGTTGCCGCTCAGCGTGATCTCGCCGGTCATGGCCGTCAGCAGCCGCACTGGCGTATCGGTCAGCAACGACACCAGCACCGTGGCCATGGTGACGCCCGCTGAAGGACCGTCCTTGGGAATGGCGCCCGCCGGCACGTGAATGTGCAGGTCGAGCTCCTTCGTGAAGTCCTCGGCAAGCCCTAACCGCAAAGCGTTCGAGCGCACCCAGGTCAGCGCGGCCTGCATCGATTCCTGCATCACCTCGCCGATCTGGCCGGTCATGGTGAAGCCGCCCTTGCCCTTCATCTTGTTGGCCTCGATGAAGAGGATGTCGCCGCCGGCCGGCGTCCATGCCAGGCCCACAGCCACGCCCGGCCGCTTCACGCGTTCCGCAACCTCGGTTTCCACGCGCACCTGGATGCCGCCCAGGAATTCCTTGAGCAACTCGCGCGTGACCACGAGCTTTTCCGTGTGCCCTTCCACTACGCGCCGCGCTTCCTTGCGGCAAACCGTCCCGATGGTCTGTTCCAGCTTGCGCACGCCCGCTTCGCGCGTGTAATGGCGGATGATGAGCCGCACCGCTTCCTCGGGAAACTCAATCTGCTCCGGCGTGATTCCGTTTTCCTTGATCTGGCGCGGAATCAGGTAGCGCTTGGCGATGTGCACCTTCTCTTCTTCGCTGTATCCCTGCAAGGGGATGATCTCCATACGGTCGATCAGCGGCGGCGGCACCGTGTCCAGCATGTTCGCCGTGCAGATGAACAGCACCTTCGAAAGGTCGAACGGCACGTCCAGGTAGTTATCGCGGAACGTGTTGTTCTGCTCCGGATCCAACGTCTCCAGCAGCGCCGACGCGGGATCGCCCCTGAAATCGCGCCCCAGCTTATCCACCTCGTCCAGCATGATCACCGGGTCGTTGGTTTCCGCCCGGCGAATGCTCTGGATGATCTGCCCCGGCAGGGCGCCGATGTACGTCCGGCGATGGCCGCGGATCTCCGCCTCGTCGTGCATGCCGCCCAACGAGACGCGCTGGAATTTCCGGCCCAGCGCACGCGCAATCGACCGGCCCAGGCTGGTTTTCCCCACCCCGGGAGGTCCCACAAAGCAAAGGATGGGCCCCTTCATGTCCGGCTTCAATTCAAGCACGCTCAGGTAATCGAGCACGCGGTCCTTCACCTTCTTCAGCTCGTAGTGATCCTCATCCAGAATCTCCCGGGCCTTCACAATATCGACCTTCGAGGCCGAGCTCTTGTTCCAGGGCAGCACGGCCAGCCACTCGATGTAGTTGCGCGTGAGCCCGTAATCAGCGGCCATGGGCGACATGCGCTGCAGCCGCGCAAGCTCCTTCAGCGCTTCCTTCTTTACGTCGTCTGGCATGCCCGCGGCTTCAATCTTCTGGCGCAGGTCCTCCACGTCGCGCTGGCCCTCGTCTTGCTCGCCCAGCTCCTTCTGGATCGCCTTCATCTGTTCGCGCAGATAGTAGTCGCGCTGCGACTGTTGCACCTGGTCCTGCACCTCGGTCTGGATCTTGGTGCGCAGCTGCTGCACCTCAATCTCCTTGACCAGCAATTTGTTCAGCAGTTCCAGCCGGTCCACTACGTTCGGCGCTTCCAGCAACAGCTGTTTGTCATCCGTGGTCAGGAAGGGCAGGGAAGACGCCACAAAGTCCACCAGGCGGACGGGTTCATCAATGTTCGTCGCGATGGTCCGCAGCTCATCGGAGAGCGTAGGCGATTCGGTGACGATCTGCTGGAACTGGCCGATCACGTTGCGCACCAGCGCCTCGAACTCCGGAGAGGTCGCCGGCGTCTCGTCCTCGAGCGTCTCCACCTCGGCAACCATGAACGGTTCGGATTGGACAAAGCGCACCAGTCGCACGCGGCTCACACCTTCAGTGAACACAAAACGGCTTTGGTTGGGCATGCGCACAACTTTGTGCACGGTCGCAAGGGTGCCCACGTTGTGCAGATCTTCGGGCTTGGGCGTGTCCTGGCGCGCATCCAACTGCGCCGCGACCACAATCGCCCGCTCCTCGCCCAGCGATTCGATCAACTGGATGGAGCTTTCCCGGCCTACCGTCAAGGGCAGGACAGCGTGAGGAAACAGAACTGTATCGCGAACCGGCAAAACCGGGATCATGCGCGTTCCGGGTGCGGTCTTCGGTGTGAGCTCATTAGAGGGTAAAACTGGCTGGTTTGGCATTGAGTGTCCCCGTATCAACTTTTCTACCATTAGATACAGCAGAAAGGGAAAAAGTCGCAAATTCGGCTTTCCCGCACCTCTCCTTTGCTGTGCGCGAATTGGTGTTACGTTCCCGCCCCTTCCGGGGTTCCATATCCTCTTAACAGGCTTTTATTTGAGCGTTTTACCAGGTGCCAAGACATGGCCATAACCTCCTTGACGGACCGGTACAACCCTCCGGCTAGATCCAAGCAGCCATCCCACCGTTCTATCGGCCTAAAGCCCGCGAAGGTGAGGGATGGGGGCGCTTGCGACAAAGACAAGGGCGGTCAGATAGGATTCAATCGGCCTTGGGAACAGGATGGGCCACGGTTCAACCGGCGCGGTCGACTCCACAGAAGCCAGGCAATGCAACGTCGCCAACCCGCGTTCAAAACCGTCTAGTTTTTCTGCTTGATGGCGGACTCGATGTGTTCCCACACCTCGTCTGGCGGTTCCACGCTGGGAAACAACTGCCGTGCCGCGTCGGCGATGGTTTGCAAATCTGCCAGCAAGGCGCGGCAACCTTCACAATCCTTCAAGTGAGGATGTAAAGTGAGATCCTCTCCTGAACCGATCAACTCGGCCATCTTGGCTTGAAACTCTGCACAACTCAACGTGCTGCGGTCGTCGTTCATGGCCGCGCCTCCTGGCGGTTCTGCATGCGCAATGCCTCACGCAATTTTAGACGCGCCTTGTGCAACTGCGATTTACTGTTGCCAATCGAACATTCCAGCATCGACGCAATCTCATTATGCTCAAAACCCTCCACATCGTGAAGGATAAAGATGAGCCGGTAGCCGGCCGGAAGATCGGCAATGGCGCGCTCCAAAACCAAGCGGTCGATGGCTCCCGTGAGCATCAGATCCGGAGCGCCAAAGCTGCGGCTGGGGCCCTCCTCCGGATTCGGCTCCATGGCTTCATCCAGAGAGATCAGCGACAAACCCTTCTTGCGCAGTTGCATCAGAACCACATTGATGGCCAGGCGGTGCAGCCAGGTGGAAAAGGCCGAATCTCCGCGAAAGGTGGCAATTTTGCGATGCAGCTGCAGGAAGGCTTCCTGCGTCAAATCTTCGGCTTCGGCCACGTTGCCCACCATGCGCAGGCAAAGCGAGTAGATGCGCCGTTTGTGCAAAGTGTAAAGCTGGGCAAAGGCCTGGTGATCGCCCGCCTGCGCCCGCGCCAGTACATCGGCATCGGCTGGCAGGGTGACCGCGGATTTGTCTGTTGCCGCTTCCTTCCCGCCGTTCACGCGGGTGCGCTGGGGCGTTTGGGTTGGAGTGGGGACGTCGGCCATTCGTTTCCTTAGGGATGCTGCTTTGGGCTTAGATGCACGATTGCAATGGTGGGATTGCCGAACCTGAATCCGCGTCTTTCATTCCGGCGCGGGTCTGGAAGCTACCACTCCAATGGCTGCAATTCCCGGTGGGCGGTTCGTGCATTCCGCAAGACTAAGACAGATGGATTCCACCATGGGAACAAGGCCGCAATTCCGGCGGTTCTTGAAGGATGCAAAACCTGGAGTCGCTCCTCAGGTTTTGCCGTAGCTTCTTTCCTCGTTAGTATAAGGGAAAGCATCTGGGATTGACTGACATGGTCAAGAATCGACTCCAGCCGATACCCTGCAACATCGCGTGGTGAACCTTTTGGCTCTGATCTGGCAATCGGTTACCTCGTACACTCTCTAAAATATGGTCTTGCGGACAAAGCCGGCAGAAAGATGCGATGCTCGCCCGGCCCCCCAATGCAGGCTCTGTCCTATCCCACCCCGTCCAAATTCCTCTGATTGGCGAGGTCTGGCCCATCGCCTGCCGCGCCCCGCAGTTCTGCTCGCCTTCGTTCTTCTGGTTGCAGTGAGCGGATCGCGCCATGGTTGGTGCCAATCGCCCGCAGCCGGTCCGGCTCCTCAGGCCTCTCCCGTCATCGGCAATGAACAGAGCCCGGCGATTTCCACGCCCTCGAGCCCTCCCGCGCAAGCGGCTGACTCCGTCCTTCAGTGGGAAGGCCTGCCGGTGCGCAGCATTGCATACGATGGCGTTTCCGCCGATCAGCTCAAGCCGCTTGCCGGCCATCTGCCTCAGGGCGAAGGAGCGCCGCTCACCGAGGACAATCTGAAACGAACTTTGCGGCAGCTCTATGCCACCGGCCTCTATGACACCATTGAGGCGCGCGGCACGCGTCAGGCGGATGGTGTGGCTCTTGTTTTCGCCGGGACTCCTCGCACGTTTATTGGAATCGTCGGCGTAGACGGCGCCGCCGGCGCAACCATGAATATGCAACTGCAGCGGGCCAGCCAGCTGGATGCTGGAACCCGCCTGACTCAGGAAAAGATGGTCCGCGCCGCCGAGCAGATGCGCGCTACGCTCGTGCAGAACGGCTACTACGAAGCGGTCATTACGCAAACCATCATCCCGCATCCCGGGCAACAACTTGCCGACATCGCGTTTCGCGTGGTCTCGGGGCCGCGTGCGCGCGTGGGCAAGGTCACTGTCACAGGCGATTCCGGCATGACCGTCGACGAGTTCCGCCAGCACGCTCATCTCTGGAAGATCGCGCACGTCGATCACGATACCGTGAATCGCGCGCTCGATGGCGTGCTCCGCGACTATCAGAAACAAGATCGCCTCGAGGCCGAGGTCAAGCTTGAGTCTTCGGCTTATGACCATGCCACGAAGGCGGTCAACTATCAATTCACCGCCAACCGCGGACCGGTAGTGCGCGTCGAGGTGCACGGCGCGAGCATCGACCTCGAGCGCATAAAACACATCATCCCCATCTACCAGGAGGGCAGCGTCGACGAAGATCTGCTCAACGAAGGCAATCGCCGCTTGCGCGACTACTATCAGCGCCTCGGCTACTTCGATGCGCAAGTCGACCACGAGCGGAAATCTGCCGGCGCCGATGAAGTGATCATCCTTTACACCGTCAAGCTGGGGCAGCGGCGTCGCGTGGAGCAGGTCAACATCGCGGGAAACCATTATTTTTCCACGGCCACACTCATGGATCTGCTCAGTGTTCATGCCGCGGATGTACTCGACCGTCACGGCCTCTACAGCCAGGCGCTGGTTTCCGCCGACGTCAGCGCGCTGGAGAGCGCGTATCGCAACAACGGATTTTCTAAGGTGAAGGTCACGCCCGAAACCAGCACTCCTGAGACCGCGGACAATTCCCAGGCTGGCGCAGGCGCGCCGCCACAACAGGCCGGCGCAGGCACCGCGCCTCTGAAGGTCGTCTATCGCATCGTGGAGGGCCGGCAGCTTCGCGTCGGCGTCCTCGCATTGCAGGGCAACGATCATGTCCCTTCGGCAAACTTGACTGCGCTGCTCAACACCACGCCAGGTCAGGTGCTTTCGCCCAGCTCTCTGGCCGGCGACCACGATGCAATCGTCACGGCGTATTTGAGCCGCGGCTTCGATCAGGTGGCTGTGACCCTGTCGCAGCAGGCCGATCCCGCCGATCCTGGCAGGGTCGATGTGGTGTTCCATATCGACGAAGGGCCGCAGATTTTTGTCCGCAATGTGCTGGTGACGGGCCTCGAAGAGACGCGCCCGCAAACAGTGATGCGGGCTATCACCGTGCATGCCGGCGATCCCCTCAATCAGAACGCGCTCGCTACGACGCAAAGCAATCTCTACGCCTTTGCGCTCTTCAATCAAGTGGACACTGCAGTCGTGAATCCCGCCGGCGATGCGCCCCAGAAAACCGTGCTGATCCAGGCCATTGAGGCGCGGCGCTGGACATTGACCTACGGCTTCGGCTTTGAGGTACAAACCGGACAGCCGCAGAACAATTGCTCCGGCGCGTTCGCCGCAGGAGTCGCCTGCAGTCCCAACGGAAAGACCGGCGTCAGCCCGCGTGTGCTGGCCGCTATCACCCGCAACGGGCTCTTCGGCCGCGACCAATCGTTCTCGGTGCGCGGCACCTACGGCTTGCTCGAGCAAAGTCTCGGCCTGCTCTATCAGGTTCCGCATATCGAGGGCAATCCGAATTTCGGATTCACATTTTCAGGCGGCTATGCCAACAGCGAAGACGTATCGACCTATGTAGCATCGCGTCTCGAGGGCGCATTCCGCGGGACTGAAAACTTCAGCCATCCCGGCTCATGGCTCTCCCGGGCCAACACCTTTATCTACGAAATCGACTTCCGCAGAGTGAAGGTAGAAGCCAGCAGCTTGCAGGTCTATCCCGGTGCGATCTCCGAGCTGGCGACAGCGACGCGCGTCGGGGGCCCGGCATTCACATGGATACGCGACACGCGTGACGTGCCCCTGGATGCGCATCGCGGCACTTACACCAGTTTTCAGGAATTCCTCTCCGATCGCCTCTTCGGCGCGCAGGCTGAGTTCAACCGCATCGACGCCTCGAATTCCAGCTATTACAACTTCGACAAGAATCGCTTTGTGCTCGCGCGCAACACGCGCTACGGGCAGATTCGCGCCTTCGGCAACGGATCGAGCGAGCTGATTCCGCTGCCCGAACGCCTCTATGCCGGCGGTCCGGTTTCGCTGCGCGGTTTTTCGCAGAACGCCGCCGGGCCGCGCGATCCTGAAACCGGCTACCAGATCGGCGGCGCGGGAGCCTTGATCAACAGCACGGAATTGCGCCTGCCGCCTCCTACTCTGCCGTGGTTAGCCAACACCGTGAGCTTCGTCATCTTTCACGACATGGGCAACGTGTTTACCAATGCCGGCGACGCATGGGCCAGTATCTTGCGTACGCGCCAGCCAGACGGCGCGGCGTGCAGAAACGCGGTCATTACAAATCCCAGCACCGCCTACCCTGCTGGCGACTACAATCCCGCAGGCACCGGTCCGTTGACATCGACCGGCCAGCAAGGTCCTTGCAGCTTTAACGACTTTTCTCATTCGCTGGGTGCGGGTTTGCGCTACCATACGCCGGTCGGCCCTATTCGCTTCGATTTCAGCTATAACCTCAATCCGCCCATCTACCCGGTGAATATCAACTATTCGATTCCCACCGCGACCGGGGCCACGATTCCCGGTTACGCAACAGGTCCGTACCTTGGCCAGGGGCCGCACATCAATTTCTTTTTCAGCTTGGGGCAGGCTTTCTAATGAGCACGCACGCTCTAATTCGATTCGGTTTCGCCCGCCCGATGGCTGTCGCTCGCAATTTAGCTGTCATCTTGAGCGGAGCGTGGCGCGCATTTGCGCCGCGTGGAGTCGAAGGACCTGCGGTTGTTTTTCCGGTGGATCGCGGAGAAATCATTCAAGGGCCGCAAGAAGTGTCAGGGCACGACTTTAGTCGTGCCGTATCCGCTTCAAAACCGGGTCTGGCTTTAGCCCCTGCGCGATTCTTCCCCCTCAAATGCGCCTTTTTTCAGGGACTGCTGAAAGGCAGAGCAGCGAAGTACATTTTCCTTGCGCTGCTCCTTCCCGCACCTTCAACGGTCGCGGCCCAACAACCGGATTCGCCCAACCCCGTAGTCCTCGACCGCGCCGTCGCCGTCGTCAACAAGCACGTCATCCTCGCCAGCGACCTTGACGACGAAATCCGCCTCTCCGTTCTCGATCCCAACACCGTCCCCCAGATCGAGCTCACAAGGCAGCAGGCTCTCGATCAGCTCATCAGCCGAACGCTCATCCAGCAGCAGATTCGCGAGCAGGACGCGCAAGCCATCGAGCCCTCAGAAGCGGAAGTCAATGCACGCCTGCATGAGATCCGCGCGGAGCTGCCCAATTGCGTACGCCAGAACTGCGCCTCCGATGCGGGATGGAAGGCATTTCTTGCCGCGCATGGGCTCACGGAGGAGCGCGTCGAGGCCTATCTCCGCTATCGTCTTGAGATTTTGCGCTTCATTGAGATGCGCTTCCGGCAGGGCATTCAAATCTCTCCCCAGCAAATCAATCTCTACTACCACGAAACGCTGGCGCCGCAATATGCGCCCGGCGAAACCGTCCCGCCGCTGGATGAGGTAGCGCCGCGCATTCAGGAAATCCTGCTGCAGCAACAGGTCAAC
>Ga0181537_10003558_pt1 | contig 13308 bp, 13 predicted proteins | sample PEATcosm2014_Bin_39_FD_119765 | JGI IMG/M metagenome (GOLD analysis project Ga0181537, IMG submission 119765) | Peatland microbial communities from MTU Mesocosm Facility, Houghton, MI, USA - PEATcosm2014_Bin23_10_metaG | ecosystem: Environmental > Terrestrial > Soil > Wetlands > Peat | place...
AGTACCAGTACCGGCACGCCGAAGGTCGGTGCTTCTTCCTGCAAACCGCCGGAGTCGCTTAACACGATCCAGGCGTCGGCCAGCGCCTGCTGCATTTCCAGGTAGTCGAGCGGCGGCACCAGGCGCACATTTGCGCAATTGCCGAGGATTGCATGCACCGGGCCCCGTACCGCCGGATTGAGGTGCACCGGAAACAGCACGTCCAGCGCCTGGTCGCCCGCGGCGAGCTCGGCGACCGCGAGGCAGATTTGCGCGAGGTCGTCCCCCCAGTTTTCCCGGCGGTGTACCGTTACCAGCAAATGGCCGCGACCCGCGACCCGCCGCTTGATGCCGTGCCTGGCGCAGGCCCACTGCTGGGCGTCGATCACGGTATTGCCGGTAAGGTGGATCAGCCCGGGAGCGATGCCTTCGGCCAACAGGGCCGCGCGCGAGCGCGCGGTCGGCGCAAAATGGAAGCCGGCCAGCCGGCTGATCATCTGCCGCAGTCCTTCTTCGGGGAAGGGGCGTTGCAGGTTATAGGTGCGCAGGCCGGCTTCGACATGAGCCAGCGGCACGCCGTTATAGAACGCGGCGAGCGCGCCCTGAAAAGCGCTTTCGGTGTCGCCTTGCACGATGACCAGCGACCATGCCTGCCGTGTCATCACCTGGTCGAGCTGTTCGCGGCAGGCGAGGCAAAACTCGAGCAGCCTCGCGCCGGGGCGCCGCAGCGTGATGTCCGGCGTAACCGCAAATGACTCGAAGATCTGCCGCGCCATCTCGTCGTGCTGGCCGGTGTGCAGCCATTGCACGCGAGCCCACGCCGTCTCGCGCAGGGCGTGGTAGACCGGCGCCAGCTTGATGATTTCGGGGCGGGTGCCGGAAACCAGCAGTACGTTCCGGGCTGGCGAGCGCGAGTCCTGGTCCGTCCGTGCGCGGGACCGCGCATCCGCGGGCAGTACCGTGCTCGTCGAGCATTCTTCAGTGGCAGATTTCATTGGCCTCGGTTCCGTTGCGCGATCAACAGGGCGTTGACGCGCTTGACAATCAAAGCCACGGAACATCTACCGACGCCGAAACCCGATTTCGCTACTGAGTATCGCCAGACTGGCAGCCGCTTTCCGTGCGATGGCGCACATACCATCGCAATTGCGTTGGGACTATCGGCAGGTACGAAGCGCTGTCCGTAATCTGGAAATTGAAGCCTCGCTGCGTGGCCGCGTATTGTCGCCGGGGTCCGCGCTATGCATCGTCCTGCAAGTTCCTCACGATTCGATAACAACTGCAGGCGGCCGCTTCGAGGCGCTTGCGCTCGAGGATTCTGATGGCGCCGCGGCTGTAAGCGATCAGCTTCCTCTGCTCCAGGTTGCGGGCGGCCTTGGTCACGCCGACCCGTCGTATCCCCAGCATATGCGCGAGAAACTCCTGGGTAAGGTGAAATTCATTGGTGTGCAGGCGGTCGCTGGTCATCAGCAACCAGCGGGCGAGCCTGGCCTCTGCCGGATGAAAGCGGTTGCAGGCGGCGGTCTGTGATACCTGGGCCATCAACAGATGGGTATAGCGGAACAGGGCTTGCTGCAAGACGATATTCTTCTTGAACTCCGCGCGGAAACGAGCCGCTGTCATGCGCAAGGCGGTTCCGCTGCCCTGCACCAGCGCGCGCACCGCCGAAACGCTGATGCCGAGCACCATCGGCATGCCGACCATGCCTTCGTTGCCGACCATGCCGACCTCCAGGTTCCGCTGATCATCGACCGCCGTCAGCAATGAGACCAGCGAGTCGACGGGAAAGTAGACGTGGTCGATCGTCCCTTTGGGTTCGTACAATACCTGCCCATAGTTCAATTCGACCGGGTCGAGGCCGCTCTGCATGCGCCGATATGCGGGCCGTGACAACACGGCAAGCACGTGGTTTGCGGTAGTGAGTTGTTGAATGGCCGGCATCGGTCGACTCCTTTGAAGTTTGCATCCTGCGGAAATCCAACAGGTGCGCACGGAGCCGCCAGGAGACAATCCGCGATTGAAAAACAACTTTGACGGTTGTTTGGAGCAGGCGCCTGATGGCCCCGCAGCAAGTATTTCCTTCGTCAGCTGTTTGACATTACCGCAAAGACTCCTGGATGTATGTTCGCTGACGCACAGAGTCCGCGCTCGTGCTAGGGGATAAATGACGTCAGGCAAGTGTGGACGGAGGAATGGATGCCGGATGATTCTTATGCGCTGGTATTGCCAGTCGCAGCGTATGTGCCCACTGCAGGCAGCGCCTTGGTTCGCCATTACTTCCGGCGCCTGGAAGCGCAGCGCCAGCGGTACGAACTTTGCACCTGGGAGGGCGAGGGCGGCAAACTGACGCCGGTCGCGATGAGCGGGAGGCGATCCGGCGGGACAGCTTTTGCAAATTTCAGATCTACATAATTCACACGTTACTCACATAAGGTCAAGTCATGAAGCCAACCGTACTGAAAGTAGCACCCAAGGCATCCCCGCAACTGACAGATATCGCGACCTTGCGCAAGCGCGCGCGGCAGCACATCGAATCGGGTGCCGTTACCACGGGCTACGCCGCCGACCGCGAAGCCGTGATCAAGATGTTGAATGAAGCGCTTGCCACCGAGATCGTCTGCGTGCTGCGGTATAAGCGCCATTACTTCATGGCGGCCGGCATCCATGCGGCGCCGGTTGCCGCCGAGTTTCTCGAGCACGCAAACGAGGAAATGCTGCACGCCGATCTCATCGCCGCGCGCATCGTGCAACTGCGCGGCGAGCCCAATTTTTCGCCGGACGGCCTGGCAGCGCGCAGCCACGCCGAGTACGTGGAGGGCGGAACGCTCAGGGACATGATCAAGGAAGACCTGATCGCGGAGCGCATCGCCATCGAGAGTTATCGCGAAATGGTCGCATACCTGGCTGACCGCGACCCGACCACGCACCGCATGCTGGAACAAATTTTGGCGATCGAGGAAGAGCATGCGGAGGACCTCTCGTCGCTGCTCGAAGGGCTTGCCGCCTGAGCCACCGATACAATACGGCCCGGGCTTGGTCGTGCAACAGGCTAATCGATAGTGGCGCCTGAATCCCTGACTACCTTGCCCCACTTGGCAGTCTCGGCCACGATGAATGCGGCGAATTCCGACGGCGGCATGCCGCCGGGTTCGGCGCCGATTTCGTCCAGGCGTTTTTTCATGTCCGGCGTCTGCAGGATCGCCACGATCTGCTGGTGTATCTTGTCGATGACTTCGGGCGGCGTACCGCGCGGCGCGAGCAGGCCGTACCAGGTCGTGACTTCGTAACCCTTCACGCCCGCTTCGTCCACAGTCGGCAAGTCCGGGAAAGCGGGGGAGCGGCGGAAAGTGGATACCGACAGCGCGCGCACTTTGCCCGAGCGCACGTAGGGCGCGGCCGAGCCGCTGGTTTCGATCGCCATCTGGATTTGCCCGCCGATGAGGTCGATCATCATCGGCGCGCCGCCTTTGTAGGGTACGTGAACCATCTCGGTGCCGGTCATGAAGCGGAACAATTCGCCCGCCAGATGCTCGACGCTGCCGTTGCCGGCCGAGCCGAAACTGACCTTGCCCGGATTGGCCTTGAGATAGGCGATCAATTCCTTCTGGCTGTGCACCGGCAGTCCCGGATTGACGATCAACAGGTTGGGGACCGAGGCGACCACGGTGATCGGCGCAAAGTCGCGCTCGAAATCGTAGGTCAGTCCCTTTTTGTACAGGCTGGGCGCGATGGTGTGCGCGATGGTTGCCATGAACAGCGTGTAGCCATCGGGCGCCGCCTTGGCCGCGATGCCGGCGCCCAGCGTGCCGCCGGCGCCGCCACGGTTGTCGATCGTCACCGGCTTGCCCAGGCTCTCCGAGAGTTTCTGTCCGATCTCGCGGGCGATAATGTCGGTGGTGCCGCCCGGGACAAACGGCACGATGATAGTGATCGGCTTGGCGGGCCAGGTTTGCGCCGCAGCCGCAATCGGCAGGCAGATCAGCGCGAGGCCGATCGCCGCACGTGCGAAATGTAATTTCATTCCGGTTCTCCTTTGGCGGCGCGCGGGAATTATGGTTTCGGGCCGGCCGGCCCGTCGGCGCTTTCCAGTCCGGATTATGCGCGATCTGCGGCGGGCCGTGCGCCCGTATAATCCGCATTACCGGGAGGGCGTAAATGATTGGACGGTTGATTGCCGTGGTCGGTTGCCACGCCGAGGGCGAGGTCGGCGACGTCATCGTTGGCGGCGTGCTGCCGCCGCGCGGCGATACCATGTTCGAGAAAATGCGAACCATGGAACGCGAGCACGACCATATCCGGCGTGTGCTGCTCTGCGAGCCGCGCGGCGCCGTCAACCGCCACGTCAACCTCGTGGTGCCGGCGACCCGGCCCGACTGCGACGCCGGCGCCATTGTCATGGAGCCCACCGAATACGTGCCGATGTCGGGTTCCAACACCATCTGCATCGTCACCGTGCTGCTGGAAACCGGAATGCTGCAAATGCGCGAGCCCGAAACCGTGGTGCGGCTCGACATGCCGGGCGGCGTGGTCGAGGTGACCGCGCGCTGCCAAAACGGAAAGTGCGAATCGGTCGAGTTCGTGAACGTGCCGTGTTTTGTCGACCGGCTCGACGCCGCAATCGAAGTCGAGGGCGTGGGGCGGATCGCGGTAGACGTCGCTTACGGCGGAATGTTCTTCGCGATCGTCGACGCGGAAAAACTGGGTTTTTCGGTGCTGCCCGCGGAGGCGCGCGAGCTTGCCGAGCTCGGCGAAAAAATCCGGCTCGCCGCGCGCGCGCAGCTCGACGTGGTGCACCCGGAAAACCCGGACATCCGCGGCGTATCGATCGTCCAGTTTGCGCAGACTTTCCAGGGCGTCGGCAAGACCACGCGCAATACCTGCATCGTGGCGCCCGGGCGCTCGGACCGCAGCCCGACCGGTACCGGCACTTCGGCGCGGCTCGCGGTGCTGCACGCCCGCGGCGCGATCGCGGTCGGCGAGACCATGACCCACAGCTCGATTATCGGCTCGAAATTTCACGGCCGCATCGTCGGCGAAACCACGGTGGGCGGCAGGCGCGCGATCATTCCCGCCATCACTGGCAGCGCCTGGATCACCGGCTATCACTATTACCGGATCGATCCAACCGACCCCTGGCCGCAAGGTTACGTGGTGGCCGACACCTGGGGCGTCACAGGGAAAATCTCGCAGTAGATTTAATGCGCGGCTGACAGCCGGCCGGCGAAAAGCTCACTCCGCTGCGGCGGCAAACTTGCGGTAAATGGCGGACCCTGGCGCAGCCGCGCGCAACTGCGAACCGGCTACGCGGCCGTTGTCGATCGTGAGGACTTCGCGCCCGAATACTTCGGCATCGGCCTCGTCATGCGTAATGAGGACGATGGGCACCTTGAAGCGTTGCCAGATTTGCAGCACTTCCTCGCGCATTTTCGCGCGCAGGCCGGAGTCGAGTGAATTGAAGGGTTCATCCAGCAGCAGGAGCCTTGGCTCAGCCGCCAGCGCGCGCGCGAGCGCAGTCCTTTGACGCTGGCCACCCGAAATCTGGCTGGGGTAGCTCGCCTGCACCGGGGTCAGCTCGAATACTTCCAGCAACGCATGCACGCGCTCTCTTTGCGCCGGGTTGAGCGCGTGCCCCACCAGCGGCGCCAGCGCGGCGGAGACATTCTGCAGCACGGTCTGGTGCGGGAACAATGCGTAGTCCTGGAATACGTAGCCCATCCGGCGCAGCCGTGCGGGCAGATTCACCTTGGCGTCCGAATCGAACACGGTCTCGCCGCCGAATTGCACGATGCCGCGATCGGGCGTGAGCAGCCCTGCGATCGCCTGCAGCGTCACCGACTTGCCGGCGCCGGAAGGGCCGAATATCACGACCAGCTCTTCGCTGGTTTCGAAGTGAACCGAGAGATGAAAGCTGCGCCCGGGCGAGTGCAGGGTTTTTTCGACCTCGACCTTGAGCCGCATCAGTAGCGCACCAGGCGCAGGTGAGCGCTGCGGAACAGCGTGCTGGACGCGACGAGGATTACGAGGCACACCAGCGAGCTCACGATGACGAGAAATGCCGCCGCCTGATCCTGCGCCGCGGCCACCGCTTCGTAAATCGCGATCGACAGGGTTTGCGTGCGGCCCGGCAGGTTGCCCGCCACCATCAAGGTGGCGCCGAACTCGCCCATCGAGCGGGCGAACGCGAGCATGGTTCCCGCGAGTATGCCGTGCCAGGCGAGCGGCAGGCTCACCCGCCACAGCACCTTGAATTCATTGTAGCCGAGCGAGCGCGCCGCTTTTTCGTAATTGGCGTCGACCGCTTCGAACGCGGCGCGCGCGGCCTTGAACACCAGCGGGAAGGCGACGATGGCGGCGGCCACCACCGCGCCCTGCCAGGTAAAAATGAGCGAGACTCCGAAAGTTTCGTCCAGCCATTGCCCGAGCCAGCCATGGCGGCCGAACAACACCAGCAGGTAATAACCGAGCACCGTGGGCGGCAACACCATCGGCAGAGTGAGAATGGCATCGACTACTTCGCGCCCGGGGAAACGGCGCCGCGCCAGCAGCAAGCCGGCGGCAATGCCCGCAATCAGCGCCAGCAGCGTTGCCCAGCCCGCGACTTTGAGCGTGAGCAGAAGCGGCGTCAGTACGCTGGAGTCCACGTCAGGGCTGGCCGAATCCGTAGCGCTTGAACACCGCGCGGCTCGATCCGGAGGAAAGGTAGATGAGGAAGCTTTCGGCGAGCGCCGGGTTCTTGGTGCCCTTGATCAGCGCAATCGGGTAGACGATGGGTTTCAGGGTCGGGACGGTCGCGGCCACGCGGACTTTGTCCGGCATGATTGCAGCGTCGGTGGCATAGACCAGGCCCGCGTCGGCCTCGGCACGGGCGACGTAGTCCAGGCACTGGCGCACGTTGAGCGCGAGGACGTAACGCGGCTCGAGCTTGCTCCAGAGTTGCGCCTGTTCCAGCGCTTTGCGAGCGTAACGGCCGGCGGGCACCGACGCCGGGTCGCCAATGGCGATGCGCCGGATCGCCGGTCTGTCCAGTCCCGCAAGACCGGTGAGCGCAGCCTTCGAGCCGACCGGCACGATCAGCACCAGGCTGTTGGTCAAAAGCACGCGGCGGCTGCCGGCGGCCAGCAGGCTTTGCGTTTCCGCGCGGTCCATCGTTTCCTTGTCGGCGGATGCGAATATGTCGACCGGCGCGCCATTGGCAATCTGGCTCAACAGCACGTCGGATGCGGCAAAGTTGAAGGTGATCCTGTCTCCGGGATGCGCGTCCTCGTAACTCTTGCCGAGGTCGCGAAACGCGTTGGTCAGGCTGGCGGCAGCGGAGACGATGAGTTCGCCGGCGTGGACCGGCGAGCAGCTCAACGCGAAAACGAGCAGAGCTGGAAAAATTCGCGGCATGGCGTGCGCCCGGGCGGCGGGGCCGAGATAAGGAACGCCGAAGTATACCGGCAGATATGTCGGAGTTCCAGTCTGCGCCCTCGTCCCTGGCCGGGCTATTTTCGCAGCATGTGCAGCAGGGCGGCGATTTCGGCGGCGGCCGCGCGCGTCGACATCGCCTCGATCGCTCGGTAGCGCGCGATCACCTTGAGCCCGAGCGGCGTGACGGCCGCGCCCCCGCGCAGCTTGCCGCCCCTGCGGGTGCCGACCACGGGCGTGCGGAAGCAGCGGTTGGTGGCATCCACCAGCAGCCAGGCGCGGCGATACGACATGCCGAGCATCGTGGCCGCGGCCGTGATCGAGCCGGTCTCGACGATGGCTTCGAGCAGGGCGACCTTACCTGGGCCGAGCGCGACGTCGCCGCCGCGTTCGATGCGGATTCGGAATTTGAACGTCGTGCGAGGCGGCATGAAACGAGCGGTGTCTCGGGGCGAAAATCGATTCTCGCATATTGCCGGCACCCGATCAGCGGGACGCGCTAGCCCGGCGGCGATTCAATCAGCTTGTGGCTCGCGCTTGAATCGAGGTCGAGGCCATAGATGCGTTTGAGGTCGCGGATGCGCGCGAGGCTCGCCGGACTGAACGCCGTTTTTCCGTCGAACGCGTGGAGTACGATGCCTTCAACCAGATCGCCCAGGCTGAGATCGTGGTACTCCGCGACGGCTTTCAGGACCTTGAGCAGGCGTTTCTCGATGCGCAGCCCGGTTTGCACCCGCTCCACCAAGTAGTTCCGGTTGCGCGCGACCGGCGCGGCCTTTTTCCTGACGCCTTTTTTTGTCATGCCTGCCTCGAAGGGATGCGGCCGCGCGCGTCGATCATATGGAAACCGAGCGCCAGCGCAAGGTACAGGTACAGTCGCCACGCAGTCTGACCCAGCATCGCGTGCAGCACGATGGCGGCCGAAAACGTCGCGCACAGACCGGCGAGCGCCAGGGCGTTGGTGCTGACTGCGAAAGCGACGGCGGCGATGGCTTCAATACCTGCGATTGCCGGCAATAGCGCCGGCGGCAGAGCGCGGCCATCGGCGAGCGTGCCGCCAAGCGAACCAACGAAGGTGGTGACGCTCAAAAACGCGATCCAGCCCGCAAACAGAATGCGCGCTGTATCGAGCCAGCGGCGCGGCACTTTGGCATTGACCCTAAACACGTTGCGACGCGGCGTTGGCGACGCGGGTAGGGTGGCAAGCCGGCTCACTCAGAATGAACCGGCTGCGCGCGCGCGGCGATGCAAGCAGATCCGGCGGATAGTAGCGGTGGAGCAATCCGCGGTCGCTCAAATCCGGATTGGCGGCGAGGAATGCATCGCAATCGAGGTCATCGCCCTTTGGCAGCAATTCCGCCAGCCGTTCCGCCACCACGCTCATGAAGGCGATCGTGATGGTCTCGTGGTAGAGGTTGGGCTTGCCGGCGCGCACGGCAAAGGTCTTTAGCGCATCGCGCATTGCAATGCACGCTTCCAGGAACGGCAGCCGGCGCAACAGGATGAACGCAAATCGCAGGTGCGCGCGATGATTGAATTCGTTGAGCGGGAACTGCCCGCCGCGCACTTCGCGCTCGAAACTATGGTCGTCCATGGCCGCGTCCTGTCGCTGAAGGAGCATATGGTATCATGTTACCAAAATAACACAATGCCGGCAGCTCCCCGCGAACCGCGCCTCGCCGCGCGCGGCGGGCTGCGTCACGCCTCGTTGCGCCGGTCAGCCCTTGGCCGGCGGCACCAGCAGCCAGGTAATGCGCCCTACCTCACGGCCGCCGTACAGTTGCCGGATCGCGACCGTGTAAGTTTTCTGCTGGCGCCCGGGGGGAAGCCGCACCAGCAAGTGGCTGGGCGCCTGCGTGCCCCGCGGCAGCCGGATTTTTCCAAGCGGTTGCGGGCGCCGGTGCTCGAGTGCAATGCGCACGCGGTATGGGTTGGCGGGATCGGTCGCGGGATCGCCAAACCGCTCCAGCGCCGTGCGCGCCGGTTGCAGGTTGCGGCCGAACCAGTCGGCGACCTGCAGCGCGAGGCCGGCCTCGTTCGGCAGGTCGGCCTCGGTCTCGAAGTCGAAGGCGTGCGCTTCGTCCCAGGCGCCCACCAGCTTGAAAGGCAGCGGGATAAAGTCGCCGAACGGGTGGCGGTGCATCGGTCCCGGCTGGCCCGTGGTCACTACGTTGAAATTGCGCCACGCAATGTTGTTGTTGGCCGCGATGTAATTGACGTAATCGTCGAAAGTGGCGAAAGTCTGCGGGTTGGGCGGCGGGTCGTCGGCGTTGCCCACCGCCGCCACGAAGCAGTAGTGTCCCGCTGCCGGTATCTGGTCGGCCGGCCAGACCACGCCGGGATTGGCGACCTGCACGGTGCTGCCCCGCGGCACGGCCGGGAAATAGGCGTCGCCGATCAGGTTCCACATCGGCGGCGTCACCAGCGTCGCCGGCGGCGACCAGTACACCGTCGCGAATGTATTTTCGGCATCTGCCCCGCCGCGGTTCCACACCCGCAGATAGACGTAATTGGCTTGGCCGTCGAGCACGTTGGCGTCGCTTTGGGTGGCGCTCCCGATCGAAGCGGCGGTCGAAAACGTCGCCTGCGGATTGGCGACCGGAGCGTTCTTCACAATAATGTCGGGGCTGCTGGACAACGGCGGGCTGTGAGTGGTGCCGTCGTCCGCAAGGTTGTGGCGGATGTACAGGTCTGGCACCGGTTGCGCGATGGCGCCGAGGGGAAATAAATCGTCGGTTTGCTGGGCGTTAGGGGTGCCGGGCGGATAAATCGGCGAACCTGGCGGAAAATACATCTGCATCAGCGCGGAAAAATCATTGAAGGCATTCTGCACGCCGAGCGTGGTTGCAGTTTCGGCAAGCGTGTTGGTGTTGGGCGCGCCGGCGGCGATGATGTCGGGCCAGCGGAAATTCAACTGGTAGGCAAGATAATTCAGGAACAGGGACCCGCACGCGATCGACACGTAGTCCTGGTCGGTGTGCTCGACGTTATCCACCCAATCCGGGCGCGTGCTGCTGGTGAGCCAGCTCGGTCCCGTTGCGAACAGCCAGCTCCCCTGCGGGTAGAGTAATTGCGCGCTGACTCGCGACAGGGCCTCGCCGTTGCTCCAGCCCGGGTTCCAGCCATGCCCCTGCACATTCATGAAAATCTCGGCGAGTTCCGCCACCATCAGCGACTTCATTCCGAGCGGATAGCCGGAACCCGGGCTGGGGTAGCACCAGATATGGTTGACGCCATCGTTCGATGCGCCTGCGCCGCCTGTCACGATCATGACCTCAATCGGCAGCGACGCCGGCGGCGGCAGGATGTTGCCGAACAGCATGCTGAGGCGTGTGAGATCGTATTCGCAGTAATCCCACATGTCCTGCGCCATCTCGAGGCCGCTTGAACTGTAGCCGTTGGCGGTCGTGATGCTGTCGTCGTAAGAGATCGCGAAGTGTGCCGTCGACGGGAGGGAAATCATCATGGTCGTATCTCCAGGTTTGGGCGTCCGTGAAGCGGCGGCGCGGGCAGGGTGGGTTCGAGAGCTCGCCGCGACAGCGGCCCGAAGCCGCGCCGCTCCGCTCAGGCGCGACCCAGTGTACGAAGACCGATGCCGGCGCGTTAGCGAAGAAACCAGCGAAGAATTGCGGAGAATTCACAAGCCCGCGCCCGGCGGCGCCGCTATGCTGGAATATTTTGGGTGAACGGGCCGTCGCCCCGTACGCGGCACTTGCCGCGCTGCGTGCCACGCTCGACCGCTCGACCGATTTCCCTTACCATCGTATCCAGCCCTGTGACAGGGACAATAGAATAGTTCTTAAAACAAGCGGTTAAACGGAGGAGGGGAAAATGCGATTGAATGCGCGGAATATTGCTGCGGGGTTGGTAGCGGGATTGTTGTGGTCGGCGCCGGCTGCCAACGCCGCCGATACGCTGAAGATCGGCGTAGTGGCGCCGATGACCGGGCCGGTTGCGGAATCCGGCAAATACCAGACCCAGGGTGCAAAGCTCGCGGTCGAGGAAATCAACAAGGCGGGCGGCATCCTCGGGCGCCAGGTCGAATTGATAATCGAGGACGACCAGTCCAGCAATCCTGGCGCGGTGCTGGCGTTTTCCAAGCTCGCGGGCGACGCCAGCATTCCGGCCTTCCTCGGTTCCATTCGCAGCACCCAGGTGCACGCGATGGCGCCGGACATTCTCAAGTTCGGCAAGCCGGTGATGATCGGCGGCACCGATCCCAAGCTCACGCACATGAGCAACCCTTGGCTGTTCCGCTGCCGTCCCAACGACAGCTATTCCTCGCGCGTGATCGCGGACTACGGCGTCAACACGCTGAAAAAGAAAAAATGGGCCATCGTGCATTCGACCGACGCCTTTGGCACCAGCGGCATGAATGCCCTGGTTGATGCACTGAAGAAGCTCGGCGCCGAGCCGGTGCTGGTCCAGGGCTATACCAATAACTCGCAGGACTTCACGCCGGTGGCGCTGGCGATCAAGCAGTCCGGCGCCGACGTGCTCGGCAGCTACATGACGAACGAACCAGACCAGGGCATTTTCGCCAAGCAGCTGCGCCAGCTCGGCGTCACCAACATCCAGTGGGTGGGCTCGCCGACCACGGTGACGACCACCGCGCTAAAGCTCGCGGGGCCGGCGCTGTTCGGCACCCACGCGGTGGTCGACTTCAACAAGGATTCGAGTCCCGAGGCGCGCGCGTTCGGCGACAAATACGTCGACCATTACAAAACGATTCCCGACGTGTTCGGCGCCTGGGCCTATGACGCGATGCATATTCTTGCCGACGCGATCAACAGCGCGAAAAGCCTGGAGCCCGCCAAGATTCGCGCCGCCATCCTCGCCATCAAGGGCTACAAAGGCGTAGAAGGGGTGTATACCTTCGACGCCAACGGCGACGGGCTGCACGGCTATAACATCGTTACCAACAAGAACGGCAGCATTGAATTCGAGAAACATATCGACTTCAAGGATTGAAGGGCTGGCTTTCCCGCCAGGCTCGCCCGGCATACATGCGAATGGCAAAGCGTCGCGAGCGCAGCCGAGACGAGGCGCGAGGATTCGAACGAGCGACGTGTACACCTAAGTACACGAGCGACGTGAGAAGCCGAGCAACGAAGTATCGGCAAGCGCAGCAGCTTTGAGCATGGGCATCGCGCTTCAGCTTTTGTTCACCGGCCTGGGCGTAGGCAGCATCTACGCCCTGGTCGCGCTGGGCTTCGTGCTGATTTATCGCGCGACCAACGTTGTCAATTTCGCGCAGGGCGACTTCGCCATGCTCGGCGCGTTTTCGATGGTCGTGCTGTGCATCGACCTCGAGTGGCCGTACTGGGTCGCGATCCCGCTCACCATCGCCTTCATGGCGGTGTTCGGCGCGGTGTTCAATCTCGCGGTCTATTATCCGCTGCGGCATCGCAGCTTCCTGCCGGTCATCATCAGCACCATCGGCGCCTCGATCCTGCTGGAGAACGGCGTGCTTGCCGCCTACGGCCCGCGCCCGCAGAGCCTGCCCGGCATGTTCGACCTGCCGGGGTTCAACGTGGGCGAGGTATTTTTCGACACGCAATATCTCGTGATCCTGGCGGTCACCGCGGTTTTGGTGTTGCTGCAATATCTTTTCTTCGAGCGCACGCTGATCGGCAAGAAAATGCAGGCGGTGTCGCAGGACAAGGAAATGGCGAGCCTGCTCGGCATCCCGGTCGCCATAATGATCATGCTCACCTTCGTATACAGCGCGGTGCTGGGCGGCATCGCCGGCATCCTGGTGGCGCCGATCCTGTTCGTGTCGGTGGGAATGGGTTCGTCGATCGCGCTCAAGGCCTTTGCCGCCAGCATCATCGGCGGCTTCGGCGACGTCAAGGGCGCGATCGTCGGCGGTCTCGCACTGGGCGTGATCGAAACCTTCGGCGCCGCCTATATCTCGGTGCC
>Ga0181537_10003560_pt1 | contig 13306 bp, 9 predicted proteins | sample PEATcosm2014_Bin_39_FD_119765 | JGI IMG/M metagenome (GOLD analysis project Ga0181537, IMG submission 119765) | Peatland microbial communities from MTU Mesocosm Facility, Houghton, MI, USA - PEATcosm2014_Bin23_10_metaG | ecosystem: Environmental > Terrestrial > Soil > Wetlands > Peat | place...
AAACCGGTGGATTTATTGCGCCGTGTGCCATCGGCGTCAATGAACTGGATGAACCAAAACGGCGAATTCTGTTTTCTGTAAATGGATGCCATAATCAAGTGCAGTTTGTGCAGTAATCTTACTGCACAAAACTCGCAAAGTCCAGCAAATCAAGGTATATTACACCACTATAAGCCACTATACCAGTAACGAGGGTTCGATTCCCTTCACCCGCTCCATTTTGATTTGGCACCAGCCGGGAAACTTAGCCAGACCCTCAACCGAATCCGAAGCCATGTTTCATCCAAGAGTTAATTGGGTCTGTGGTCCGGCGCCGAATTGGCGGCCACAACCTCGGCGGGCATCGGGCCTCCGGTGAATCGCTCATCGGTCAGGGTTTTCAGGAAAGCCACCAGCGCCCGCTTGTCCGCCGCGCTCAACGGCACGCCGCCGTCGGGATGCTTGGCCAGGTTCGGATCCAGCGTCGCGCTGCGTTTCACGCCCGTCACGTAATGCTCGACCACCTCCTCCAGCGAGCGAAAGCGCCCGTCGTGCATGTATGGCGCGGTCAACGCCACGTTGCGCAACGACGGCACGGCGAATTTTCCGCGATCTGAAGCCCTGCCCGTGACCTGCTCTCGCCCGGGATCGGTGGACACTTCGTCCAGGCCGTTGTTGGCAAAGCCCTGGCTCTGAAACAACATCCCGCCGTGGCAATGAAAACAATCCGCGCCGAACTGTCCGCGGCGCGGGTCGTATTCCGTCGAGAACAATTCAAAACCGCGCTGTTCCTCGGCGCTGAATCTTTCCGCGCCGCCCAGCACACGGTCAAACTTCGCGTCGAAGGACGTGAGCGTTAGCAGGTAGTTCTCGAGCGCGAGTGAGATTTTTTCCGCCGTGATTTCCGGCGAACCAAACGCCTTCGTAAACAACGCGGGATAACCGGTCCCCGCCCGCCCCAGCTTGACCGCCAGGTTGGTCAAGGACTGATGCATCTCGAGGGGATTCTGGATCGGCTGCAGCACCTGTTCGCGCAAACTTTCAGCGCGGCCGTCCCAGAAGAACTCCCTCTTCCAGGCCAGATTGAACAGCGGCATCGTCTTGCGCGGCCCGGATTCGCCTTCCGCGCCGCGCGCCGTGGGTCGTCCATCCGTGAACGCCTTCTCGGGCGCATGACAATCGGCGCAGGATTGCGCGTCATTGAATGACACGCCCCGGTCGAAAAAAAGTTTCCGGCCCAGCTCCACGCGTTCGGCGAGGAGCGGATTGTCGCGCGGCAAATCCGGAACGGGAAAGGTCGCGCTCATCTGAAACGGATACGGCGTGAATTTCGCCGGCAGGTAGAGCGGCGGCGGGTGCGCCACGGCGATTTCCGCGTCCGTCAATGGGGAAACCCGGCGCACGCGAAATGCGCCCGGCAAATTGACGACGAGCGCGGCGGAAATTGGATCACCATCGCGCGAGTGGGTTGACGACCCGTCCCTGCCGAACGAAAGCGGGCGCGGCGCATTCAGCAGCGTGGCGAGGTCGAAATCGAGTTCCAACCGGGTCTCATTGGTGACCGCGAGGGGCACGGCGAGCGTGATGCGCGTGGCGTTTGGGTCGCGCGCCAGATGGTAGGCCCAGCCGTCGAGTTCGCCGGCGGAGTTGCGCCACAAGCCTTCCAGTGCGAGAAAAACATATCCGCCCTGCCAGCCCCAATGCAGCCCGTCCAAATTCGGATTCAACGGATGGCCGGCCGGAAAGGATGCGGCATCGGCGTGATTCAGATTGGTATTAAGCCCGATCGTGAAGCGGACGGTTCGGAATTCGCCCGCCGGGATTCTATCCAACCAGATTGAATTCCGGTCCCGGTCGAAGTCCAGCCACGCCACCGAATTGGAAATTTCCAGCCACGAGCCGTCATCGCGCTGCAGCGCAAAATTGCTGACGAGATAGCTGACCCGCGTGATGGAGAATCTTTCACCCGCAGAAGTCTGGTAGCGCAATGACGCCGGCTGGAGATTTTCGCCCGAGACCACGGGTGTGATTTCAATTTGCAGCGCGGCGGCGGACGAGGCGGTCAGGCCGCAGAACATGCTAAAGCAAAGCGGGGTTGTCAGCTTCCAGTTCATTTTGTCGCGCAATCGCCCAAGTTCGTTTCAATAACCCGTCGAATCGAAGGCGGCGACGCCGGTGCGGCTGACCCGGTAGAAACGGGTGCTGTTGGTTCCCGCAACATTTGTTTCGGTTGCCGTCGCCGTGTTGTTGGTGGCCGTCAGTGTCAGCGCGAGATTGGTGGTCCACGTTGAAAGCAGGTTGCTGGAAACGTTGACCTGGTAAGTCCCGCCCTCCACGGCGCTCCAGGTGAGCGTGACATTGCCGGCGCTCACCACGGGCGCATTCAGGACCGCCGGCAAGTTGGTATCGCCCTTGAAATACAGGGTCAGCGGGGTGTCCGCATTCATCACGGTGACGGTCGTGGAACCGCCGGTGGGATTGCCAAAATACCAGCGGCCCGCGTTGTAGGGATACGCCGGCGAACCGTCCGCATTGATGGTCACAAAATACGCCCAGGTGCCGTTGGGATATTCCGGCGTGACACAATAACGCGCGTTAAACTCGTTCAAATCATAGAAGGCCGTGTAGCCGCCGACGGTGTTGGTGACCCCTTGCGCAAAACCAAGATCACCGAGGTAGTCGTAGTCCTCGGCGTAATGTCCCAGTCCGTAACTGATATTCCCACCGGCGCCACCGGACGTGTAAGTCGTGCCCGGCCCGTATTGGCTGGTCGTCAGCGTGGTGCGGCCTTCCGCCAGTTGCGCCCACACCGGCAAACTCGTGCGTCCGGAAACGGCCAGATTCGAGTTGCCGTAGCTGCCGTTCCTCAACACATAACCTGAAACCATGCGCCGCACGCCGCTCGCGGGATTGGTCGGGTTGGAATAACCGTAGGGACCGTAGAGCGGCAACCCGTCGTTCAACCAGCCGATGATGGGCGAGTGCTTCAAGTTCGAGTTGCCCGAGTTTTCTGAATACGTTTTCGTGCCGCCGTTGTAGTTCACATTGTCGCCAAGCAAATAACGTGTGGCGATGGGGTTGGCGTGCGAATGGTACTGGCCGCTCGGCTGCGCGTGATTGAAGGCGTAATCAAACGAAACGTATTCGTTGGTCCAGGCGTCCCGGTTCCAAATGCCGTCGCCAGTGCCGATGCCGGCGACGGGGTCGGCGTCCTCCGCGTGGGAATTGGAATAGGAATACCCATCCGAGGTGTTGTAAATGGCGACCCCGTCCACGAGAAACCCGATGGCCCCCATCCCCGTGAGCCGCGCAGTGCTGGTCGTCCCGGTGTAATTGGTGACGCCGGCCACGCCGCGCGGGAAACGGTACACCGAACTGCTGGTCCCCTGGTTCTTGGGCAGATTGGGATTGCTCCACGGTCCCATAACAAAGGCCGACAACCCGGTGTTCTTGATATAAACCCAACTCGCCGAGTAATCAATTTCGTGAACCCCGGCGTAAGTAGGACTGGACTGTCCGGTGCTGCCGCCGCCCCAAGTGGTGCTGGAGATGCCCGCAGCCCGGTTGTTCGTGCTACTATAAACCCGGGCGTACAGGCCGCTGTCGGCCGTAAACCACGAGGTGAACAGCGGATCCGCCTCTGCGGTCGCCGTGCGGTAAATCAAAACACTGACCACCAAAAGATCCCGGCAAATGATTTTTGTTTTCATAACGTGTTGACTCCAATGTGCGTTCCGATTGTTAAGAGATTATGTGTCCACTCACGGAGATTTGTTAAGCGATTGTAAATCATTGCGAAAGCCGGGCTCTCTCCGCCTTTCCCGATCAAGCCTTGCTCCAATTGCGGTCTGCCCGAGCCAAGCCAGGAACTGGAAGCGGAAGAATTCGCCGCGAATCAACAACGTCCACCGGCCACCAACAGGATGACATAAGATTCTATCAATCAGTGAATTGGCCCTGCAATCATCCGAAACCAAGTGAGTTGAATTCCATTCAAAATCGAGGTAAAGTGCATGCCATTGCGTGTGTGCGCTCCCCTCAAATCTCGAAGTCGTGAAGCTTAAAATAGGGCGCGTCCGTCGCCGAATTTCGGCCCTCATGCTGATGCTGGCGTGCGCCGTCGCAACGAACGCCACGGCGGAAATCGTGTTTCAGGATTTTTTCACGCAGCCGCCGGGGAACATTTCCAACAGCGCCCCGTGGATTGACGTCGAGGGCAGCGGCTGGCAGTCCGGGGCGCCTATTTCGCAAGTAATGCTTGATGGCGGCGGCCATATTTACAATGGCGCCACCAATGCCACCGCCGAGGCCGGCATTCAACTCATCAACATCGGGCCGCACGGCTCGATGACGGCGACGGCAACGATGCTGCTGCCGGTCGGTTCGGGCGAATCCATCGACATGGGTTTTTGCAACAGCAACCAGTTTCTGACCGCTTCCGGCAGCGGCAGTGGTCCTTGGATCCAGGTTTTTGGGAACGGTACCATCAATCTTTACGGCGGCGCGGGCCTGAGCAACAAGACGTCCGTTCCCAACGCGTTCACCAACACCACGAATTCCTTTCAAGTCTTTCTTGCCTACGACGCCTTCCACGGCACGGCGAGCGTGGGAACGGTCGGCGTCGGCGCGACGAACCTGGTGTTCAACCAGTGGCCGGTCACCAACACACCCGGCCCGATCACCGCGCAGTATCTCGTCCTCCAGTTTTCCACGAACCTGACCGCGCCGACCTCGCGTTGGGCCGCCGCCGTGTCGGTGGATTGGATTCCGCGGCCGCCGCCGATGCTTGTCCTGCCCGTGCCCATCGCGGACACCGTCCTGGTCGGCTCGCCCGGCACCAACGACGTCCAGCTCATCCAGAACGCATTGAACCAGGCCTCCAATTCACTGAACGCGACAGAAATTCGTTTCACGGCCGGAGCGACCTACATCATCACCAATGATTCAGTGGTGGAGGACGTGCCGCTGGGGTTGAACAATGCAACCAATGCGGTGGTTAATGGCAACGGCTGCAAAATCCTGGTTACCAATCCGCGGATTGGATTTCTGGGCGTCAACAACTGTTCCAACATCATCGTGGAGGGGTTCACCGTGGATTACAACCCGCTGCCGTACACGCAGGGCGTGGTGACGCACAACTTTGAAACCAGCAACGACGTTCCCAAGGAACTGGCCATCGAGTTTAAAGTGGATGCCGGCTATCCGGCGCCCACGAACGCCAATTACACCGACACCAATGCCGTGAACATCGCCCGCCGGTGGGGCACGGTCATGGACCCGACGCGCCCCGGCCGGGGTGCGGATGACAGTTATGCGGCCTGCATCTATACCAACGTCGTCCAGACCAACACCAACGGCGCGTTCAAGGTATATCTGCAGTTTACCAACCAGGCCAAATCCATCCCAACGGGCGCCCTTTGGAACATGATTTCGCGCTGGAACGGTTCGCCGGTGTTCAACGCTTTTCAGTCGTATCAGGTCACGTTCCTGAACAACACGAATTACGCCGGCGCGGGCGCCAGTTATTCGGGAAGGTATTCGCCGCTGGTGTCTGAAATCAACGACCAGATCCAGATCGGTCCGGCGCCGTCCGGCGCCACGAACACGCGCCTGCGCTCGTCAAATGCGGACGGCGGTTATTTTGTTGATTCCCGGATCGGGCCGTGGGTGCAGGGGTGCAACTTCACCGCCTTGAGCGATGACGCCGCCAACCCCAATATCAGCCCGTTCATCATCACCAACGCGCCGGTCCAGCCGACGAACACCTTTGCCGTGTTTCAGAATGCCGAAGCGGCGACCGCGCCGACAACCTTGATTCCATTTGAAGCCGAGACGGGTGATGTGGTCCTTTTTTTCAATCCTGTCAGCGGTCTCGTCTTCGATCGTGCCACCATCACCTCGGTCAATCTGCCGGACATCACCTTTGATCATCCGATTACCAACGTGGTGGCCGGCACCTACAACACCAACACCCTGCTGGTCGATGAAACCCTCAACACTTCGGCGGTGTATTTGAACAACCAGTTCAGCAACAGCCGGCAGCACGGGATTTACTGCCGGGCGGACAACACCCTCATCGCCCACAACTCGATCAGCGGTCTGGAATTGAGCGCGATTGCCGCATTCCCGGCCATGACCAGCACTTTTCTCAATCTCTTCGTGCCAACCAACGTGGTCATCATGGACAACATTCTGTCCGATTGCAGTTATTCCGAGCCGGCCATCGGCAACGCCATCCCGACGCAGGAACCCGCCTTCGCGCTGGTGGAATTCCATAATGCTGACGTCAGTTCGGACTACGTAACCAATGGCCTTGAAATTTCCGGCATCCGGATTCTTTACAACGCCTTTCTCAACTGGCGCCGCGCCCCGCTCACTCTCCATAACGCCACCGACGTGAATGTCATCGGCAACTATTTTGGGCCGCCCGTGACCAACGACGGCCTGGTTCCCTTGACCAACGATGTGATTGGCGACCTCTGGGTCTCGGATTATCCGAACCTGCGCTTCGCCAACAACGTCAACGCCACGACGCTGCCAGACAGCGCAGCGATCAGCGAAGACGGGACGCTGACGCCCATTGCAAATGCGTTCCAACCCCTGGCCGCCCCGCGACTAGCCGCGAACCTGTCAGGGACCAACCTCGTGGTCAGTTGGGTGAGTCCATCGCCGGGTTTTGTCCTGCAACAAATCGACCAAATCTCCGGTGGCACGAACAACTGGACGGACGCCACCAACTCCCCCTCGCTCGCGGGCGCATCCAATATCGTCACGATGCCGCTTTCTCCCGGGGCGACCAATCTATTCTTCCGGGCACGGCAACAGTGAGCGGGGACGGAATTATTTCGTCCCGGCCTTGAGGATTTCCGTTCCCGCCAGCAAAACGGGCCCCCGCCCGTGCGGGTCATCGTAGGGCTGCTTCCGCTTGATGTAGAAATCCAGGTCCCCGCCGATGCCGGTTCCCTCGCAGGTGCCGACGATTGCCCCGTCGTCCCGCACATTGCGGCTGATGCCGGCAAACGCCTTGCGCGCGACAGCCAGGTTTGCCGGATCGATCCAGCCGCGATTGACCGCGCGCGCGATGCTGTAGGCGAACATCGCGGTGCCGGAGGTTTCCTCCCAAAGTTCCGGGTGGTCGAGAACCTGCCGCCACAAGCCGTCGGGCGCCTGGACTTTTTTCAAGCCGTCCACCTGCTTGCGCAAGATGTCGAGCAGCGCCGGGCGCAGCGGATCATTTTGGGGCATCGCGGAAAGCGTTTCCACAATCGTCACCATCGCCCAACCATTGCCGCGGCTCCATTTGAATGGGGCGTGCTTTTTTTCGTTCACGAGATAACCGTGGTACCAGAGTCCGTCGGCGTCCTGTTCCAGCGCGGCCTGATGAATGATCTGGTTCGCGGCGTCATCAATGAATTTCGGGTCGCCCGTGTAAATGCCGTAACGGACCAGAAACACCCCGCCCATGTAGAGGTCGTCCGGCCAGACCGTGCCGCCCAGCGCCTTCGGGCGCCAAAGCGTGCCATCGGGCAGGCGGTCCTGCTGGTTGACCACCCAGTCGGCGGCGCGCGCGACCACTGCCCTTTCGTCCACGGTGACCCGGCCGGGATGGCGCAGCATGCTTTCGAGGATGCCATTGCCCATGGCGCCGCAATTGTCCAGCTTGCCCAGCGCCACAAACTCCTTGAGCCTGGTGCCGAGCGCAAACTTTTCGGCGTCACTTCCGAATTGCTTCTCCAATCCGGCCAGCCAGGCATAGTAACGAGCGCAAATGAGATTATGCTCCACCACAAAGTTGTCCACGGCCCGGTCCCGGCTGACATCCGTTGAGCATTCCAATCCGAAAAGATCCACGCCCCACGGATACGTCCAATCGATGCCCTCGGGCGGGCGCGCCGCCCTGGCCTCTTCCATCGACGCGGCGTCCGGATATTCGCCTTCCTTGAGCGGCTGGAGCTGATGACGAGCCACGCGGTTGAGCACGTCGCGAATTTCGTCGTCACTGATGCCGCCTTGCGATATCACCGGCGACGGGGTCGAGGACGGATTCGTAGCGTGCGTGGCGCATCCGTTGGCCAAGAGCAGGAACACCGGTGCGACCGCGGCCAACACTTTGAACCTGACGGCCGTTGGCGTTTTGGCGGGCGGTTTCACGGGTTACTGCGGCTCAACAGTCACCTGGATTGGTGCCTGGACGTCTTGGGCGAATTCGGCGACGTATATCTTCCAAGCGTCCTGGCTGGTGATTTTCCCCGCTTTGTCCCACGCGAAACCGGCCCAATAATCAATGGTGTTGTCCGGTTCCGTCCGCAGCAGCAGGAGATTGTTCAATTTGTCCACCTTCTGCTCCACAAGTTTTTTTGGGTCCACAATCGTCGCCACGCCCTGCATTCCCCGGTTGGCCTCCATCGGCTCCCAAATCGCCAGGGCGCCATGGGCGGCGTCGAAGTCGGCCTGCTCGCCCTTGACTTTCTTGAGGCCCACCGCCGCCGTCAAAGGTTCGCCGGGGTTTTGCGGTTTGAAAGTGACGCGGTAATGGTCCATCTGGCTGCCGGCGTCGAGTGCGATGCGCACCGTTTCCGCGACGTTCCTCCCGTTCACGTCGAATGCTTCGTAATCCAGCTCGAACATGACGCGAAGCGGCCCGTTGGCCAACTCGCGCGAGTTCACAAAATTCTTCGAGACCCAGAGTTTGTCCGCCGCCCAAAGGCCGTTGCCGCCGTCGCCGCGCGTCACGCCGGAGGTGTAGTCATCGCCGCCGTTGTCGGTCATGTGGTGGTAAAAGGCGTCGCCCATCATGTACCATTCGTTGACGATCAATTTCGGCGTCAGCTTCGACCAGATGTCGATGGAACTGCTCGTCAGCGGTTCGCCCTTCCAGGTCTCCAGCGCCCGGCCAAACGTGCGATGGGCGATTAAATCGTTTTCCCACGCGAAATCATCAAACCGCTCGCGGACAAAACGGCCGTAAGCCTTGACATCGCCCGGCAAGTATTGCTGTTTCTTGCCCGAAGTCACCGTGAACGTCCTGGTTTCGCCCGGCGCAAAATCGCCCTGGAAAATAACGATGTCCGGCTTGTGCAGTTCGTCGTAATCGATGTCCACCGCCTGGCAGATTAATTCATGGCCGGCGGCGTCGAGGACGTGGATCTTTTCGAGATTGGTTTCGCCCAGCGGCGCCAGTTGCGCGGCGGTCAATTCCAGCGTCTGGCTGGCGCGCGCAATCTGAAGCGGGTTGACCGCCTTGACGGTGAGCGACTCCGCCGCCGGTGACATTAGCGGCAGCATGGCCAACACCACGGAAATCGGAATTGTCTTGATGGAAAACATTTGTTGGACGGCTATAAGGCTTAAATGTTAATGGCACAACGTCAAGCCCGCGTTTGCCCCTTCCCGAAATCAAATCACCCGCTGTCCTTGGCGGCCGCCGACCCTCCGGCTCGTGGCGTCCCGGAGGCACATCACCGACGCGGGATAACACTTGAGTAGATGAAAAATCGGGGACAAGCTCCGTTATGCTTGAAAATTCCATTCGCCGGATGCCCCGTCCGCAAGAGGTCGCCCGGATGGACACGCAGGAACTGCGGGACAGCTTTCTTGCCGCGGATCTTTTCGCACCCGGAGAGTTGCGGGGCAAGTTTACCGATCTCGACCGGTTCGCTCTCGGCGGCATTATTCCGGCCAAAGAACCCATCGAATTGCCAAATCATCGTGAAACTGGCCGGAATTTCTTTCTGGAACAGCGCGAACTGGGCGCCATCAACATCGGCGGCCCGGGCGTCGTACATGCCGACGGCCGGATTTTTCCCGCCAACACCCTGTCCTGCGTTTACGCCGGTGCCGGCACGCGCAAGCTCGTTTTTGAAAGCAAGGACCCGGGCAACCCGGCGAAGTTCTTCTTTCTGAGCTGTCCCGCGCACATGCCGCATCCTGCCGCCATCCTGCAGCGCGATGAAGCCGTTGCCACCCCGCTCGGCTCGACGGCCGGCGCGAACCAGCGCGTCATCCGCAAATTCATCCACGCCGGCGGCATCCGGAGTTGCCAGCTCGTCATGGGTTTCACCGAACTTGACGAAGGCAACGTGTGGAACACGTTCCCGCCGCACACGCACAGCCGCCGCACCGAGGTTTATTTTTACTTTGACCTTGGCGACCGCGTGCTCGCGCATTTCATGGGCGGACCGGCGGCCACCCGGCATCTGTGGGTGCAAAACGAGCAGGCCGTGCTATCACCCTCGTGGTCCATTCACTCCGGCTGCGGCACGGCCAATTACAAATTCATCTGGGGCATGGCCGGCGAAAACCAGGCGTTCGATGACATGGACGCGGTAAAACCGGCGGATTTGCGGTGAGACGATTTGAGAACAAGGTCGTCGTGGTTACCGGCTCGAGCCGGGGCATCGGGCAGGCCATCGCGGTAGCCTTCGCTCGCGAGGGCGCCAAGGTGCTGGGCGTCGCCCGCAGCGATCAAGGCGAAACGTCGGCCAAAGTTCGCGCCGCCGGCGGCGAGTTTATTCCTCTCGCCATGGATGCCAGCCGTGGCCTGCAACAGGACGCCGCTGACCTGGTGGCGAAAGTGCTCCACTTGGCCGGTCAAATTGATGTCCTGGTCAACAACGCCGGAACCATCCGCCGTGCGCCCGCCGTGGATTTTTCCGAGGCGGACTGGAACGATGTCCTGCGCACCAATCTGTCCACGCCATTTTTTCTGTGCCAGGCGGCCGCGAAATGGTGGCTCGCCAAGGGCCGCGCGCAGTCGCCCGCCGATGCGCGGTTGAGAATCGTCAACATCGCGTCGCTGCTTTCATTCCAAGGCGGCATCCTGGTGTCCGCCTACGCCGCCAGCAAGCATGCCATCGCGGGAATCACGAAAGCGCTGGCCAACGAATGGGCGAAGGAGCGAATCAACGTCAACGCCATCGCCCCAGGCTACATTGCCACGGAAAACACCCGGCCCCTGCGGGAAGACGCCGCGCGCAACCGCGCCATTTTGGAGCGCATCCCGGAAAACCGCTGGGGCACGCCGGAGGACATCGCCGGCAGTTGCGTTTTTCTGGCCTCCAGCGACGCGGATTATCTCAATGGCACCGTGCTCACCGTCGACGGCGGCTGGCTGGGTCGTTGATGAAGTCCTGAATTCAAACTGGTGAAACACCCTTGCGCCCCGAGTAAGCCGGTCAAAACACGCTGGATGTTTACCCGTCTTGCGCCGGGAGCAGTGGCACTGTTGCTGCCGTTGTTGTCGGGCTGTCTCACGGGAACCGGCAAATCCGCCGGAGCCGCGGCCACCGGCCGGTACCGCAATTTATTCGCCGAGAACGGCCATTCCCAAACGGAAATCGACGCAAAAATCAACGGCGCGTTCCAGCAGTTGTTCCATGGCGATCCCGCGAACCAGGCGGTGTATTTTTCCGCCGGCACCAACGCCAATGGCGCGCTCGCCTACATCACCGACGTCAAGCACAACGACGTCCGCACCGAGGGCCTGTCCTACGGCATGATGATCGCGGTGCAACTGGACCGCCAGGCAGAATTCAACGCGCTCTGGAACTGGTCGAAAACTTTTTTGTATCACGACTCGCCCGCGCATCCGTCCTACGGGTTCTTTTCCTGGCAGGCGAAAACGAACGGCGAAACCTTGAGTGAATTCGTCGCCCCGGACGGGGAGTCGTATTACGCCATGGCGCTCTGCTTCGCGGCCAACCGCTGGGGCAACGGCCGGGGAATTTACGATTACAAAACGCAAGCCGACCAACTGCTGACGAACATGCGGCACCGCGCGGAAATCACGGGGCAGGTTTCCATGATGCGCCGGGGGACCAATGCGATCCTGACGGTGTCCGCGGGGCCGCTCTTCGACGCCAAACATAGAATGGTCCTCTTTTCGCCAAGCAACGAACGCGCGCCGTTCACCGACCCGTCGTATCATTTGCCGGCGTTTTACGAATTGTGGGCGCGCTGGGGGCCGGCGGCGGACCGGAGTTTTTGGCGCCAGGCCGCCGCCGCGAGCCGGGACTTGTTTCCGCGCGCGGCGGACCCGGTCACCGGGCTGACACCGAACTACGCAAATTTTGACGGCACGCCGGCAACGAACGGCTGGAACCGGGGCGCGCCCAGGTTCGGGTTCGATGCTTTTCGCACGGCAGGCAATTGGTCCGTGGACTGGTCGTGGTGGGCAAAGGATCCTCGTGAAAAAGAATTGTCTGACCGGCTGCAGGCATTTTTTGAGTCGAAGGGGATGAAGAATTATGGCTGCCAGTTTTCGCTCAATGGCACGCAATTGGACGCCCGCCACGCGCAGGGTCTGGTCGCCGTGAATGCCGTGGCGGGCCTTGCGGCAACCAATCCGCGCGCGAAAAAATTTGTCGAGGCGCTTTGGAATACGCCGCCGCCGGACGGCCAGGAACGCTACTACGAAGGCCTGCTCTACATGATGGCGCTGCTGCATTGCAGCGGCGAATTCCGGATATGGCCGCCGCGGTAGGCCCGAGTATAATTCAGCTCAATCCTGCGTTTGCGGGCAACCTTCGGGCGTTATGCGCGTGTTTGGGATTGAAATCTCGGGCGCGATTGCGGATGGTTGTGAAAATTCAGCCAATTTTGACGCCCCGCCCATGAAGAAATCATCCGCCTCCAGAATCCCGTTGTATAAAAACCCGTCCGCTCCCGCGGCCCGCCGCGTCAAGGACCTGCTCTCCCGTATGACGCTTGAGGAAAAGGCGGCGCAGATGATGTGCATCTGGCAGGAAAAATCCACGAAGCTCCAGGACGCAGACGGCCATTTTGATTTCAAGAAGGCGAAGAAAAATTTCGGTCACGGCCATGGCCTCGGCCAGATTGGCCGGCCCAGTGACGCAGGCAGCAAACCCACGGACGCCGGCGTGGGCCAGCGGCCGCGCGAGACCGCCGAACTGACCAACACGATCCAAAAGTTTTTCATGGAGCATTCGCGGCTCGGCATCCCCGTGTTTTTCCACGAGGAATGCCTGCACGGTCACGCGGCCATCGGCGCCACCAGCTTCTCCCAGCCCATCGGCCTCGGCGCGACGTTCAATCCACAACTCGTCCAGTCGCTCTACGCGATGGCGGCGGAAGAGGCGCGCATCCGCGGCGCGCATCAGGCGTTGACGCCCGTGGTGGACGTGGCGCGCGACCCGCGCTGGGGGCGCGTCGAGGAAACTTTCGGCGAAGACCCGTATCTGGTGGCGCAAATGGGCGTCGCCTCGGTGCGCGGCTTCCAGGGCGACGCGAAGTTCAAGGACCACAAACACGTCATCGCTACATTGAAGCATTTTGCCGCACACGGCCAGCCGGAGTCGGGGCAGAACTG
>Ga0181537_10003561_pt1 | contig 13303 bp, 5 predicted proteins | sample PEATcosm2014_Bin_39_FD_119765 | JGI IMG/M metagenome (GOLD analysis project Ga0181537, IMG submission 119765) | Peatland microbial communities from MTU Mesocosm Facility, Houghton, MI, USA - PEATcosm2014_Bin23_10_metaG | ecosystem: Environmental > Terrestrial > Soil > Wetlands > Peat | place...
ATCGCCCGCGGGCCGATTCGCCGGCAGGGTTTGCAGCGTTTCAATGAGGGCGTTCGTGAACAGGCCGTGAGGCGTGTCATCCTGAACATCGATGGCGGATTGATCCTTTTGCGCGGCCGACAGCACCAGCACGGGATTGTCGGCACGGGTCTCCGGAGGCACGCCGTCGGCCTCCGCGGGATAGGGATTCTCCGGCATCGGCCGTGGGTCGAAGACGAAGTCGCGCGACACGAGGCTCTTGCTCGCCGCGCCGCGCGCCAGCGACCCGGAGTGGCAGGAGTCGAAAATGGCCGTCACATGGATGCCGCGGTCGGCCGCTTGATTGAAGATATGGCGCAGATCGCGGCTGAAAATATCGTCTTTGCCGAGATACCAGTCATAAGCAACAATGGTGTTCTCGGCGGCCGATCGCGTGCCATTGAGGTCGAAGAGCGGACCATGTGACTTGGGGTCGGCGCGCAGCGATCCGTGCGAGGAGATGTAGAGCAGCACCGTGTCGCCGGGCTTGGGATCGGTGACCAGGTATTGCTGCATGGCTTTGAGTATGGCGTCGTGCGTGGCGGCCTGGTCACGCAAAATGTGAATGTGCTTTTCGTCGTCAGGAAAGCCGAATTTCTCGCTCGTGAGCAGTTCTCGCATCGCGATGACGTCGTGCTCCGGCCCCTTGAGGTCGTGATAGATCACCTGGGGCTCAAATCTTCCATGGCGCGGCGTCCCGGCAGGCGTCTTGACGTCGGTCGCAGGATGGTCGTATGTGCCGATGCCAATCAGCAGGGCGCTCTTTGTCGGCTCCTCCGCCCATGACAAACGAGCACAGAGCAGAACCAGGAGCGTGGGGCAGAGTAAGCGAAGCGTATAGCGGGTCACGGGGAAGCAACGCGGGCCGGCGCCGGTGCCCCTATCGCATCCTGCTCAGACGCTTGCAACTGTGCCGCAGGAAGATCATCTGTTTGGCCGGATCCGGCCTGTAGGCGGCGAGGGCCCCAAGAACATCCTTGGATTTCGGCGACTCACCGTATTCGTAAACGTTGCCGGAGCACTCCAAGTCCCCATCGAGCGTGAACAACGCGTATGTCCCGACCGAGCCTCCGCTGTAGCGGATCTTCGTGCCCAAAATGTTGCTGAGTCGCGTGACGGAGCCGCCGGACTCGAGCGCCTGGATCAGCAACACGTGGACCGATGCGCGATCGTCCGGGGACAGGGTGCCGGTCTCCGGATCCACCCCCAGCTTTGCCGCAAGGCCGTCCGCCATCAAAACGGCACTAAGATGAGATGAGGACGGAGCCGCTGGAGCTCCGCCCGGATTCTTGCCGGGGGCCGCCCCGCCGTTGTCCTTCGGTGCCAGCAAGGCATCGCTCGTCAGCGTGTTCAGATACGCGTCGATTTGCAGGATCATGCTTTGCGGGGTATTCGGCTGGGGATTCGACGCCGTCGGCTTGGTGTCCTTAGGTTTGGTGGTCTCATGGGAAGTGGTCTCATGGGAAGCAGAGTCCTTGAGGCACTCATCCCGGTCAATGAGGATCTTATTGAGGCTGGCGAGAAACGGCGATCCGGTTTCATCCAACGCGACCAGCGAGAAAGGCGTGTACCCAGTCGGCATCAACACCGGCACGCTCAATTCCTGTAATTCCCGCCCTACTCCGTCCATAAACGCCTGATCGTGAATGGTGCCACCGACCGAGGAAGTGGCAACTCCCGAGGCCACCAAGGACAGTACGCTTTGCGCAAGTGCGAGTGGTGGACCCGCCGGCGAGGCGCCGACCACATCGCTCACGGCAGATGCTAATTTAGAAGTCGCCGCATTGACTCCGCCTTTGTTCGACGCGGCAGAAACCGAGGGACAATCCACCCGAGCCTTATGGTTCAGCCGTGCCATCGTCGCCATGTCCGCGCGCCAGATCTGGAAATCTTGGAACTCGCTCGAAGCGAACGGCAGCAGGATCACAGTGGCCCTGCTCTTTCCAGGTTTGACATCGCAAATGGAGCCCGGCGGCGGGCTCTTGAAGACATCTTCGGCTCCGTTCAAATAGCCCGCAATGTCGCAAGCGATGGCCTCGCTGTTCGACTCGAGCGCGCGATAAGTGAACATCTCTGTTTCGATGGAGAAACCGGACGAGTCCGGGGGGGCATCCGTGCTCTGCTTGGCCGGGTCGCTCTGCGCCCGAGCGCCATGGACGCACAACACGCCGAATACCAGAGCGACCATAATCCCGCGCGCCGCAGCGCTCACTCGCCCGTGCCAGGCAATTCCATTATTCATCCCGTCTCCTCACCCTTGAGTCAAACTATTGCGGCGTGGTTTTCGAGCCGTCCGGCGCGATCGCCGTCTGCCAGCTGATCAGACGCATGCGCGCGGCCTCGATATCCTCGACCTTCGCGCGGGCTCCCCGAGTAGAAGAGGCGCCAAACGCCGCATCCGTTAACAACGCGTTCAGAGGACTACTGCTTGCCTCGCCGCGCGCTGTCGGAAGCGTCGGCTGCTGCAGGAAACTGAAGTCCGCGTTGGGTTGATTGGGCTGGGCCGGGACTGAAATGACCAGCATGCGTTCCACTCCCACGGTGTCGGCGTCGATCTGTATTGTTGCGTGATCGTCCCCACCCGGCTTGATCCGATTGAGCCTCCCGGCCAGCGGATACATCGCAGTAATGCCATATTGGCTGTCGAGGAACAACAAGGTGACGTCCGCCGCCTGCGGTCCGTTGTTCCGAATTTTGAATTCCACAGTGTCATCCGTATAGAGCTTGGGCAGCACGCCGTCCGGAAGCGGTGCCGATTCCTTGGCGTGAGCGCGCGTCAATATCGCCTGGACTCGAATGTCCGCAACGCTGCTCGTACCGGCCGGCATCTGCGCGCTGACCCTGAGAAGGTTGACGTACTTCGATATGCGCTGCAGGCTGTCCGTGAGCTTGGCGGACACGTCGGCATCGGGCTGCGCGAGTGCGATCGAGTGGCTTCTCGCAGGACCCGAGGTGATCAACTCGCCGGTCGGCGGCAGCAGCCATAGTTGGCCTGCGCGCTGCGTCGCCGGCGCGCCGAGTGCACCGAACGACAAACGCAGATCGGCGGGTTGGTCCGCGGCCACCCACATCACGCGCAGCCCGCTTGGAGGCGCGGCTTGCAGCTGCTGGATGATTTTGCGCGCGCGCGCCTCATCGCGGCTCTCACTCGGCACGACGGGCGGCACCGCCACGGTGAGCGCAAAATTGGGCGAGGATTGCAGGAGGCGGGCGTAGGATCCTTTGGGGATGGCGTCGGGCGACAGGGCGGGCACGCCTTCCTTTCCAGGCGGGCGCTGCGGCGTGTCCACCAATGAGGTATCAAAGACCTTGACCGCGGCTGCCTGCAGATAGCCGATCGCTTGCGCGTCCGGCTGCACGGGGTCGGACACGATGGCGAACAGTGCCCCGTCGGAGATGTCTTGCATCGCGCCGGCGCGGATTCTCGCCTGGCCCCCGTCGAGCGAGATGGCCCATTGCTGAACGCGCTTCACGTTGGCGTCGCCGAAAATCGGTGCGTCGAGGTCCGTGCCCTCGATCAGCGGAGTCGTCGCCAATTGGCCTTGCGCCGCGTACTGGTACAAGACGAAATCTCGCAACTGCCGGTAGCTGATGCTGCCATTTTGCTCAATCGCCTGAGCGAGCGTGAAGGAGAAGAGTCCCTGGGGTTTGCGGTCACCGGCGTCGCGTGGCAGCATCCCTTCCGGCGCGCTTTCCGACGTTTGTGCGGCATAAAACGCCACGAAGCCGGCGGCATCGCTGTTGAGCTTCGTGGGTGCGCCCAGCGGGCTTTCGACGGCGGCGCCTGCAGAGTCGGTGTGAACCGCGGCGGCGTCCCGCATGGCCTTTTCGATGCGCTTGGCAGGAACGCCGAGCACGGCCGGATCGACTTGTCGAATGCGCACATCCTGGGGCGTCGCCCCGCGGGCCATGGACGCGGAATGACAGCTGTCGAATACGACCCAGACAAAGACGCCCTTGTTACGCAGGGCGGTGATGGCGGTATTGAATTCGAAGTCGACGATCGCATTGCTCACGGCGGTTTGCCCGTCGCTCCATGCGCCGATGTCCCGGGGCAGGAAAATCTCATTCATGCCGTCGGGCTTGTGACCGCGGTCGGTACGGGCTGCATCCTCGGGTTGCTGGGAGCCGTGACCCGAGAAATGCAGGTAGACGAAATCTCCGCGCTGAGCTCTCTGCGTGATTGCGGCGAGCGCGCCCATGATGGCTTGTCGAGTCGGGGCCTGCGCTCCGGCGATACCGTCCGCCACCAGCAGGATGTGGTCGTCGGCAAACCCGCGGGATCGCAGCACCGACTGCATCAGCGCGACGTCGTTGGCGGAGCCGTGCAATTGATTTTGGGGATCGAGGTTGACGTAATTGTTGACCCCGACCAGCACCGCGTAGTTCTCTCTTGCCGCGCTGGTCGCGCTCAGCGCGACGAGGGCGGTTGAGCCCACCAGAAATGCAAGCCATCGCGGCGTGAAGCGCCGCATCCGGGGCAGCTCGCTCATTGCGCGGTGGATGCGACTATGCTTCGAAAGCGCCAGTACAGTCCCACCGTTTCGAGGTTCACACGCTCGAGCACGGAGTTATCCGCGCGCTTCTCCGGCGGCAGGCTTTGGCGGATCACGTACTTCATGTCCGACATCACCGTGCCGTTGTCGCCGTAGTAGGAATGACCGACCAAACCGGTATCGACGGTGGAGGCGTCGACGGTGTCGATGCCCTTCATCAAGAAGATGTTGGGGCCGCTCTCGCCGAGGCGGCGATAGCCGCCATGCAGTTCACGCGACATCATCAGCGCCTCGTCTTTGCTCGAGGCGTACAGCGTGAACCGGGTGCCCTTGTCGAGAATGACGGGACCAATGTTGCGCCTGAACACTTCCGCATCGATGTCGGGGGCAGCCATCACCACTTCCTTGAACGGCGCCTGCAATTTCGGATTCTCGGAGACCATGGCTTGGAAACCCCTGGCGAATACGCGATTGCCCATGCTGTGCGCGACCACGTAAATCTTGGTATCCGGCGCCAAGGTCGCAAGCGACGTCAGGACGGTCTTCATGTCGGAGGTCGCCCAATCGGCGGCATCTTCATCCGCCATGTAGCCGTGCACTTCGTTGCGCGAGGGCCAGGAGAACATCACGGTCGTACCGCCGAACTTCAGATCGTACGCGAGCTGACCAGCTTTCAGCGCCGCATCGGCGAAGCTGTTCTTATACCCGTGAACGAACACGAGAATGCCTGGGTTGCCGAGGTGCGTGGCGCGCTTCGCGATCTCGGCGCGCCAGGCGTCGGAATCGAGGGGCTGCATGCCTTGCAGAGTGACGTGCTTGTCGGGGTCCGACTTGAACTCCAGCATCCACATCGACGGGGCTTCGAGCTGTCCAATCGCATGGTTCTTCGGCAGCGTCACGTTGACGGCGCCGTAGGAGATATCATTGTTAGTGGCCCGATCGCCGCCGAAAAAATTGTCGGGATCCAGCGCCGCTTTAGGCACCGGCTTGCGGTCCGTGGCGTAATAGACTCGCATGACGTGATAGCGCAGCTTGCCTTCTTTATCGGTCACCGCCACGCCCGGGTTGGGCGCAATATCCCGGGGCACTCCCAGAACCGGCGGCTTGGCGGGATGCCCGAACAATGGCACGTCGCGCGACTGCATGGAATCGTCTGTGTGGTTTTGCACGACCGCGGGCGCTGCCAACAGCGCTGCCACCTGTTCGGCGGTCAAATTGACGGTCAGGTGCAACTCCGGCGCCACCGCCGCCCCGCACAAGTCCGCGTCGAAGGGCTCGCCAAAGGTCTCTTCCGCCGCGCCATTCCAGAAATTGCGATTGGCGAGCACGGCGCCGAGGCGCGGCGCCACCGCCGAGACGTCGGTACCCATGACGCGGAGGTGCAGGTGCGCCGTATGGATTTCCTCGAGCGATGAGCCGCGCACGCATAAATCGAAATCTGCGGCGGAAGTAGCGGCCTGAGTTGCGGCTGGGGCGTCGGCTGGGGCGCGCTGTGCGGCGCCGACGCAAATCAGCGCCGCCAGATTCAGCCAGAGAACGCGCCGGCGCATGCAATCGGGTGTCGACATCGAACGCTCCTGAATGATCGGATTCAATGATTGGATTGGCTGATCCGCTGCGTCACTGCCGCGAACAATTGCTCGACCTGTTCGCTCTGATCGCCCGTCAGGGTCAATTGCAGTGTGCCCTTCGGCTCGGTATTTCGGAAGAGTTTTGCGGTCACTTGCAGGCCTTGAGGCGTCTGCCGGTAGCGCCCGGCAAGGCGCCAGGCATCCGGAAAATCGTCCGAATCGACGTACGCGAGCTGACCGCGCACGGCCACCGCGTTCTCCGCGCGCAAGCGCTGATTGAAGCGTGTCGATAATTTGACCACATCCGCCATCTCTTCTTCGTCTTCGAAAATACTCTGCACCATCATCTCGCGCACCGACGCAAGCGGCACCGCCCGTTGATCGTCCGCGAGCATCTGGCCAATGTCAAAACTGTCGCCGTTCGGCGCCGCCACCAGCGGCGCCTGAATCCCGCCGATCTCCTGCGCGAGCTTGGGCACCTCATCACGGGTGTACTGGAATAGACGCGCCACGTCCACGAACTCCCCGTCGCGCAGCGCCATCCCCTTGATCCCGCTGAGCAGCGCCCGCGTCAATAAACCCTGTCCGAAGCGGGTGGTTTCGTAGCTCACCTGATCCGCCGCGGCGCCGGCGAGCACATAGAATCCGGTCCGATCTTTCAGCCGGTCGAGGGCGATGATCTGCGAGCTGGGTACGGCACGCTTCAAGGTTAACTTCTGAAGCGCACCCCCCGAGGCACAGGTATCGAGTACCATCATCTGTTTATTTGCGTGAATCTGCTTGATCCACTCGGTGAGCTCGGTGCTCGAGACCCCCCAGAGCTTGCGCACCGACGGATCGGTGAGATCGAGGCCCGCGGCATCGTTGGTCAGATAATAATAGTCCCCGTCGGCGCCGGCGCTCATCACGCCATGCCCGGCGAGAAACACCACCAGGATATCGCCCGGCGTAGCGTCTTTCGCGACTTGTGCGAAGGCGCTTTGCAGATTATCGCGACTCGGCGCTTGCGTGCTCAACGTTCCGGCGCTGCCGCTCGGGCTCGGATCCTGGTAATCGGTGAGCAGATGCAGCCGCACCTTGTCCGCGCCAAACAGCCGATCGGCGCCAACGGTAATCGCCTGCGCAAAATCGTGGGCATCCTTGCCGGAGAACGTCAGGTTCATGCTGGGGTCGCGATAATGCGCGACGCCCATGATGATCGCGTGCAAGGTCGGGGGCGGCTCCGTCGATGCTTGCGAATCCACCACGGCCTTCGCGCCGCGAGTGCCCTCGAGCTTGACGCTAACGGGAGGGCTCGAGAGGTTGCCGTCCGCGTTCCAGGCCACGACGTCGACGGAGTTATCGGCGACCTTGAGCGAGTCCGCGGGCACTCGCACCGTCAACACCTCGGCATTTTCTTTCAAGCGGCGGCCATTGCGCGCATCCGGTGTGATTTCCTTGCCGTTCAAGCGCACGCGAACCTTGCCGTAGCCGCCGCCCTGATCGTGCAGAGTGATGAGTAGCTGCAGCGGATGCGAGGCATCGAGTTGCGCACGCACTTCCGGAAACAGGTGCGCAAAGGCGTCCTGGAGACTGGGCACGGTGCGCAGCGGCTCGGCGTTGTAGCCCATGATTTTCCCCAAGAGCCCGGGGTCGTAGTACCGATCCTTGAGCTGGTCCAGTGCGATGGGCGTCATGCCCACCACCCAATGTAGATTGGGATTGTTGCCGGCATTCGAGTCATCGAATCGGCCGGCGGCATCGGTGACGGCCCAAGAGCCGTCGTCGAATGAGGTGAGCGTGCCGAGCAGCGCGCCGTCGGCGACGCGCCACAGCTTGACGGTCTTGTCATCGCTCCCCGACGCGAGCGTCTTGCCGTCGGGGGAAAATACCACCGATGTGACGCGTTCTTGATGGCCGGCCAGGTTGCGCAGCTCCCGACCGCTGGCCACTTCCCAGAGCCTCACGGTTCTATCGGTACTCCCCGATGCGAGGATCTTGCCATCGGGGGACAGCGCCACCGACCAGATGCCCTCCGCACGATTACCCAAGACACTCAACTTCGCCGTTTCAACCGAGCCCCCGAAATTCTCGCTTCGCGAGCTAATCCCGGACTGAAACGTGCGCAGTAGATCTCCGCTGGCCACGTCCCACAGCTTGACACTCGTATCTTCGCTACCCGACGCCAGCGTCTTGCCGTCGGCGGCGAAGGCCACCGACGTGACCGCCTCCCGATGGCCGGTGAGGGTATGCAGCTCCCGACCGCTGGCGAGGTCCCAGATCTTGACGCTGTTATCCTTGCTGCCCGAGGCCAGGGTCAAACCGTCGGGCGAGAACACCACCGAAAAAATTCCGTCCGTATGGCCATACAGTCCACGCCTGCCGCTGCCGCTCAAATCCGACAGGACGATTGCGTTGCCGCTGCCGGCGAACGCGACCATGTTACCGTCGGGGGAGAGGGCCGTCGACAGGAGCACATGCGGTTTCCCGAAGGGGAGTGTGCGCAACTCCGTGCCTGCGGCCACATTCCAGAGCTTGATCGTGGTATCACCGCTGGCAGAGGCCAGCGTCTTGCCGTCCGGAGAGAAGTCAACGGAAGACAGCCAGCCCTTGTGCCCCGTCAAAGTGCGCAGCTCCCGCCCGCTGGCGATGTCCCAGAGCTTGATACTGGCGTCATTGCTGCCCGAGGCCAGCGTCTTACCGTCGGGCGAAAATCGCAAGTGCTGGACTCCGTCCGAATGACCGGTAAGGGTGCGCACCACCCGTCCGCTGGCGACGTCCCACACCTTGATGGTTTTGTCGTCGCCGGCCGAGGCGAGCATCTTTCCCGTCACCGAAAAAGTCACTGAATTGACCGGTCCGGTATGTCCCGACAAGGCACGCAGCTCGCGCCCGCTGGCGACGTCCCAGATTTTGACGGTCTTGTCGCTGCTCGCGGACGCCAGCGCGCGGCCGTCGGGCGAGAAGGCGACCGAATTGATTTGCTCTGCATGGCCGGTCAACGTGCGCATCGGTTGGCCGCTCGCCACATCCCAGAGTCGAATGGTCTTATCGATACTGCCCGATGCCAACAGTTTGCCGTCGGACGAAAAGGCGACCGAATTGATGCAATCCGAATGGCCGGCGAGCGTCGTATCCGGATTTCGTCGAGCTTTGAACCACAGCTTGATTGTCCTATCGCAACTCCCCGCCGCCAGCGTGTTGCCATCAGGAGAAAACGCGACCGAGTTGACCCAGCCCCTATGGCCATCCAATTCGCGGAGGGCTTCCCCGCTGTGCGCGTCCCAGAGTTCGACGCCGTCGTCGACGCTCCCCGAAGCAAGAATGGTGCCATCGGGAGAAAAGGCGACCGAACTCACCCAATCGTCATACCCCGGCAACGACTTCTGCGCTTGACCCTGTGCCAGGTCCCACAGCTTGACGGTATTGTCCCAGCTGCCCGAGGCCAAGGTCTTGCCGTCCGGGGAAAATCCAACGGCCGCGACGTCGCCGGTGTGGCCGGTCAGGGGATGCAATTCTCGGCCACCGGCCATGTCCCACAGATTGACGACGTAGCCGTTGCCACTCCCGAAACTAGCCGCTGCCAGAGTCTTGCCGTTGGGTGAAAAGGACACCGATGACACTCGGCCGGAATGCCCCGCCAGTGAGCGGTTTTCCTTGAGATTGGCTACCTCCCACAATTTAACGCTGCCATCGGAATTTGCGGAGGCTAGCGTCCGGCCGTCGGGAGAAAAGGCCACCGACCAAACTTCGATTCCGCCCGGGGAATGGTCAGGCGGCCGCTGGCTACGCAGCGCTTGGCCAGTCGTCACGTCCCAGATCATGACCGTGCCATCCCAACTCCCCGTTGCCAGAGTTCTGCCGTCGGGAGAAAAGGACACAGAACGCACGGAATTCGCATGACCGACGCAGGAGCGTAGGTACTGCCCGCTGGCCACGTCCCATATCCTCACGGATTTATCTTCGCTGGCGGTCGCCAGCGTCTTGCCGTCGGGGGAAAAGGCCACTGACCAAACGTCGCCAGAGTGCCCGGTGAGGGTGCGGATTTCCCGGCCAGTCGCGGCATCCCAGAGCTTCACGGTCTTATCATCACTGCCAGACGCGAGCTGTTTGCCGTCGGGGGAAAAAGTTACCGAGCTGATCCTTGCCGTGTGGCCGCTTAAGGTGGTGAGCTCCTGCAGGCTGGACACGTTCCACAGCTTGATGGTGTTGTCTTCGCTGCTCGATGCCAGCGACTTGCCGTCCGGCGAGAACACCGCGGACATGACACTATCCGTATGGCCCACCAGCGTACCCACTTCCCAGCCGCTCGCAACATCCCACAGCTTGATGGTGTTGTCGCTGCTAGCCGTCGCCAGCGTCCTACCGTCCGGCGAAAAAGCCACCGACTGCACCGCGCCTATATGGCCGGCCAAGGTGCGCAGCTCGCGTCCGCTGGCCGCATCCCACAGCTTGGCGGTCCGGTCAACCCAGCCCCCCGAGGCAATCAGCTTGCCGTCGGGGGAAAATGCCACCGAGGTTGTACTAGCGAAATCTCCGGTTTGAACCACTAAGCGGGGCCGGAGCATCACCTGCTGGTTCGTCCAAGAGGTCGAACCGATGATCGAGCGCGACACCCAGGGAATCTGCGCTCCATTGGTCTTGTCACCAACCCGCTTCGAAAGCTCCAGAAATGCGCTGGGCAAATCGTCGTGGTTGTCGCCCAGCGTCTCGATCAGACTGGCTGCGTACGGTGAGTTCTGACTCTTTTCTCCGTCCGGCAATCGGTAGCCGTCGTGCGGTGCGTGCTGCGGCGAGCCGGAATACGCTAACACCACATTATCCGGGACATGGCTCGGTTCGCCATGGGTATCGAGCAGCACCAGCATGCGTCCCGGGATGGCGTCATAAATATCGGCAGCTGGGAGCAGCCGGTCCAAGTTCTTACCGGCCTTCAGTTCCTCGCTCTCAGGGGCATCCACACCAAAAATGTAATTTCGATTCTGCAGGTTCGTGCCACGGCCCGAATAGAAAAAAAGCGATGTGCCGCCGGGTTTGCTCGTCTTGCGGAATTCAGCGATTGCTGTCTTCAAATCCCGCAAATTCAAATCCAACTTCAACGTTACAGGTATGCCGCGCCTCTGCAACGCGGCCGCAACAGCGTTTGCATCATTGATCCGATTCGGAAGTTTCTGGAAATTGACATAATCGCCGTTGCCGATGACCAACGCGGAGGTGATGTTCACTCCCGCGAATTGATTTTCGGCGGCGGCGCTGGAGGCAGACGGCAGTGAGGCCAGCGCCCATCCGGCCGCCAGCAACCCTAGGAGTCCTTTCGATCGTTGCTCCATTGCTCTGGCCACCGTAGAGGTTTCCCTGGCGAGACCACACTTTATTCCGGCGGCTCCCTCATCGGCAAGGAGACGCCACGTTGCATCTCTCGCGCCAGGCCTATCTCTCACCTCACCGGCTGCAACTCGCTCCAGTTTCCGGAGACATGTTCGTTCGGATTGAAGCTCGGATCGTTGCTCATGATGTATTCGCCGGATCCATTCTGCCAGGCGTGATCGTAGAGATAGCTCAACTCCTGCGTTTTTCCCGTCGCCGGATCGCGGAAAGTCTGAACACCGCGGACATTCTGATCCGCGTGGAAAGCGCTGACGTTGGCGCCGCGTATCGCGTTTGCGGTCACGCCATTGATCGTTTGCACCTCGTGCATATAGAACTGGGACTTTACTTGGTTGATCGTCGCCACCTTTTGCGCTTGCGCCTGGTACAGCTTCGCCAAAACGCCGCCGGAATACGTCACCCACTGGGGCTCGGGCTGTAGGGAACTGACCATCACCTGAAACAGTTTGTCGTTCGCATCCAGCTTGCCTTTAGGCGCCGAAAACGACACCAGCGACGTCGCATGAGAATCGTATAACGAGCCGCGGCCGGCAGGATAAATATTGACCACGATAGCCACGGCCACCCAGTCCTCCATATCCTTCCCATCTTTTTGGTATGCCAAACGGACGCGAATGGCCTCGGTGCGCGTGGCTCCCGTGTTGCCGTTCCCCGGCGGCAATCCCTGTCTCTTGCGCACGATCTCGTTGAGTTCAGGAAAGGGTGCCACCGACACGACCGTCGTGCCGCTCGGGTACAGTTTGACAATGTTCTGACGGATGTACTCCTCCGCCGTCATGGGTTTGGCGACCGGACAGGGCTTGCCTCCGGCTCCGAGGGCACGCAGTTTTGGATCATTCAGGCTTTGCAGCACCGACGGATCATCGGCGTATTGCGAGCTAGAATCGGGGCCGGCCTGAAACTTGGTGGAATCATCCGGGCTGCTCGCCTGCAGATGGGTGGCAAAAATGTCCGAGTAACACCCGGTCGGGCTGCCCGCGCCGAAGCTGACATTTCCTTGAATCTTCCAGGTCGATGGAATCAGCAGATCGAAAGCCGGCATCGACGGATGGGCAGGATCCATCGAGGTACCGGTTATCTGAACCTTCTTCATGACCAGATAAGATCCGCCGGCGCCAGCAGTCGCCGGCTTTCCGCTGACCGATGCGGTGGGGGTTCGGGCCGGGGCCGACTGCGCGCGCGCCAGCCCAAATTGCGCAGCCGCTGCCGCACCGACCATCAGCGCGCCCGCCAGGCGTCTCATCCGTAACTTCGATCTGGTAGTCATAAATATCCCCTGGCATGTAAGGACCCATCGGGCTCGCCGACAAACAGCATACTTGGTCAATTTTTCTGCCGCACCTCCTTGAAGTATTCCTCGTCAGTCACTTCCTCCAACCATCCGACGTTCTCTCCATTGAGCGACTCTTGGATCGCGAGATGGGTCATCGCTGTCGTCGGCGAGGCACCGTGCCAGTGCTTGTGGCCTGGCGGGCCCCGGGCTCGAAAGTCACGTAGGCGCACGAGGCGCGCGCGGGCTCTGGGGGAGAGTTCAGCGGATCGATACGAACTGTTCCTGTGAAGAATTCCGCCGGGCCTTGGATGGCTGCGATCCTGCGCGTTTGAGTTGGCCGCGCCGATGCTCAGGGATCAGAGCCAGTGCGCTTCCGTATTCAGCCTACTACGATCGCTTGTTGATCGCTTGTTGCGCTCAACGCCGGTGGCACATTCCAACGCCGCTCGACGTCGCCGCGGCGTGACTTCGGGAATCGGTGGCCAAACCATGGATAGCGAACACCGTGGCCCCATACAGCGTGAGCGCGATCAGCACCCGAAGGGATCGCTGCGATAACGGACTCGACCGCGGCGCCG
>Ga0181537_10003562_pt1 | contig 13299 bp, 12 predicted proteins | sample PEATcosm2014_Bin_39_FD_119765 | JGI IMG/M metagenome (GOLD analysis project Ga0181537, IMG submission 119765) | Peatland microbial communities from MTU Mesocosm Facility, Houghton, MI, USA - PEATcosm2014_Bin23_10_metaG | ecosystem: Environmental > Terrestrial > Soil > Wetlands > Peat | place...
CGATGGTGTGGCCCTCGAGGTCCTTGAAGTCGTGGATCGGTGAGTCCTGATGCACCATCACGGCCTGCGGGTCATGCTGCATCGTGGCTGCGACGGCCATGAGGGGCAGCCCGTTGGAGCCCCATTCGAGCATCTGGTCGCTCGAGCCGAGTCCAAAGTCTGCCTGACCCGATGCAACGATGGGGGCTGTGCTGCCGTACTGCGGCAAAGGCAAAATTGTGACGTCGAGACCTTCGGCTTTGTAGAACCCCATACGCTGCGCGGTAAAGAAGCCGCCGTGTTCAGGCTGCGGATACCAATCGAGCTGAAGGCGCACCGGGGTCAAACCGTTGCTGGACGCAGACGAATTGCGATGGCATCCCGCAAGTGCGAGTGAGAATACGACCACCAGCGGAATCGCGGCGAACGCTTGAGATCTGACGGGTCGCAAGTTTGACCTCGACGGGCGGGAAGTGAGCCCTTGGTATGAAAGTTATCATGCGGTGGGAGCCAGCTCCGGAACTTGGCTTCGCAATGCGATAGCAGTGCAGCGGCAACTGATTTTCTTGAGGCGCCGGGGCTGGCCGCCATGCTAATTTCAAGCATGGGAGTCGCCTCTTCTTCCTCGCACCACCTAAGTGCACATAAGAAACTAAGCTCCGGCTCGGCTGCCGACCGGGAGCACATGGCCGCACTTGCGGCATTCACCGCGCGAAGCCTGAAGACGGCTCGTCCTCGGCCATTCGGCGCTTCCATCGTTGAAACGAGAACTGGAGAATTGCTGCTCCGCGCGCTGAATGCAGTGAGGCAGGAGATCGACCCCAGCGCGCATGCCGAGGTTCGCGCCATCCGCCTGGCCACAAAGCGACTGAAGAAGATTTCGCTCGGTGGCTACACGCTTTACACCACCTGCGAGCCTTGCCCCATGTGCATGAGCGCGGCACTGTGGGCGGGATTGGATCGAGTGGTGTTTGGCGCCACCATTGAAGACGCAAACCGGCACTGCAACCAGATTCTGATTCCAGCCACCGAGGTGACCGCGCGCGCCGATATGAAATGCGTTGTCGACGGGCCACTGCTGCGCGAGGAATGCTACGGCCTGTTTACGCACCCGCGCATGTTGCGGGCATTCAAACTTTGGTCGACACGCAAGAAGCCGCCTGCACGTTAACGTAACCTGATTGGAGATTTCTTGGCTCATCGGGACAATCTCGCCGCGGAATTGTCAGAGGTGATTGGCGATGGGACGCGCGTGTTGACCGAGCCGGCGGTGCTCGATCGGCTGTCGCACGATTTCTATTGGTACTCGCCCGTGCTGCGGCCGCTGCTCGCGGACAAGAACGGCGACGTGGCGGTGCAGACAACGAGCGTGGAGGAAGTGCTTGCCGTCATGCGATTCGCCGGCGAACGCGGTGTTCCGGTAACGGTGCGCGGCGCGGGCACAGGCAACTACGGACAGTGCGTGCCACTCGAGGGCGGAATCGTGCTCGACCTTTCTTTAGTGGACAAGCTGGAGGCGATTACGGAAGATGGCGTCGCGGTATGCCAGCCGGGTTTGCGCCTCGGCACGCTGGAAACGGAGGCGCGCCGGAAGGGCTGGGAATTGCGCATGTACCCTTCAACGCTCGTAAAGGCTTCGGTGGGGGGCTTTCTTGGCGGCGGCTCTGGAGGAATTGGTTCGGTGGCGCATGGCGGCCTGCGCGACTTCGATAATGTGCGAGGCTTTGAAGTGGTGACGATGGAGGATCCGCCGCGCGTGGTAAAACACGAAGGCGCCGCAGTCCATGAAATTTTACATGCGTGGGGCACCAACGGAGTACTGACGCGGATTTGGTTTGCACTTGCGCCCGCTGTGGAATGGACGCAAGTGACTGCGGCCTTCGATACCTATGCCGAAGCTTTTCGCTTTACGCAGGCAATTGCGGTTGATGCGGCGTGGACCAAGCGGCTGGCAACCGTCTTCGAGTGGCCCATCCCGTCGTTTTTCGCGCCGATCAAGAATGTGACCCGCGAGGGCAAAGCGCTTGTGCTGGTTATGATTTCTACCGCGCAGGCAGAGGCTTTCTGTGCCGCTGTCGGCTCCGCCGCCGGTGAGGTCACGTTAAAAGGAGCATTCGAGGGCCCGCGCACACGGCCGCTACTGAGCGACTACACGTGGAACCACACAACGCTGTGGGCGATGAAGGCCGACCCAGCCTACACCTATCTGCAATGCGGCTTCTCGCCCACGGAATGCGTGGAGCAATTCCGGAAGTTGCGCGAGCGCTACGGGCAGGAGATTCTCTTCCATATTGAATTCATGAAAAACGGCGACGGTGTCGTCATTCCCGGCGCCATCCCTGTGGTGCGCTTCACGACGGAGGAGCGACTGAACGACATGATTGCTTACTGCCGATCGATTGGAGTCTTTGTCGCCAATCCACACGTCAACTATCTTGAAGACGGCGGCCGGTTCCGTCCCGATAACATTCAACTCATCGCGAAGCAGAAGTACGATCCTCGCGGCCTGCTGAATCCGGGCAAGATGATCAGCTTTCGCAGGCAAGGGGTTGCACCATGAAGACATGGATTCCCGACGCGCGCAATTTTGCGTATTTGACGTGGAAGCAGGTTGACGCGCTTCCGCGCGAGCGGACACTGCTGGTGCTGCCCACGGCGGCGATCGAACAGCACGGCCGTCATCTCCCGCTCGCCACAGACACGCTGATCAACAATCTTCTGCTAGGCAAGGCGCTCGCGCTGTTGCCCGCTGAGTTGCCTGTCTACGCGCTGCCGCCCGTCTGCTACGGCAAGAGCAACGAACATATCGGATTTCCCGGAACACTCTCGGTGCGCGCAGAAACTTTCATGGCCGTCGTGCGCGATCTGGGCGCGAGCATCGCTTCGGCGGGCTTCAAGAAGCTGGTCCTCTACAACACGCATGGCGGTAACACTTCGCTTGTGGATGTGATGGCGCGCGATTTGCGCGCGGAGTTTGGGCTGCGCACTTTTTCTCTGTTCGGTTCACCGGGCGCGACCTTCGAGGGCATCAGCGAGCAGGAGCGAGCTTACGGCTTCCATGCAGGCGAAGTGGAAACTGCATATTTGCTGCACGCGACGCCGGCGCTCGTCAATCCCGGCGAATATTCGGCCAACTACATTGCCCGCGTGGAGCAGCCGGAGCCGATCAAGCCGGAGGGCTCGTCGGCAAATTTCGCGTGGCTCACGCGCGACATCGCACCCAGCGGCGTGCTCGGCGACCCGTCTGCGGCAACGGCGGAAAACGGCGAGCGCTGGTCGAATGAAGCGGCGGCGCACATCGCTGAGCTTCTGATTGCGATGTACAAATTCGAGCCGAGGCACGGTGCGTGAAGATGATCGACTGCGGAAGCGGAGTGCGGCTCGAGCGCGGAGTCGAATGCCGGCTCAGTGACGGAACTACGCTGGTCTCCGATCACTATTACCCAGAGAGTGACGGACCCTGGCCGACGCTGTTCATGCGCCAGCCCTACGGGCGCCAAATTGCTTCGACAGTCGTCTATCGCCACCCGGTGTGGTTTGCGCGGCACGGCTATCATGTCGCGATCCAGGATGTGCGCGGGCGCGGCGACTCGAGCGGCGAGTTCTATCCATTTCGAAATGAAGCTCGCGACGGTGCGGAGGCGATCGGGTGGTTGCGCGGGCATTTGGCGTGCAACGGCCGCATCGGCATGTATGGATTTTCCTACCAGGGCGCGACGCAGTTGCTCGCTGCCGCCGAACAGCCCGAGGGCCTCAAGTGCATTGCGCCGCACATGACCGCGACGGACCTGTATGACGGCTGGTTCTATCATCACGGAGCGCTGCGGTTAAACGCGACCTTGAGCTGGGGCATCCAGTTGCTTCGCGAAGACGCGCGGCGAATGGGCTTGCGTGAGGCGAGCGATCGACTGGAGCGGGCATGGGCCGATGTGCGCTCGGAGTCGGCAACGGTTCCGTATGCCAAACACCCGGCAACCGCGGATCCAGCGTTGCCGAGTTATGTTCGCGACTGGTTTCGGCATCGCGAGTCAGGATCCTATTGGAGTGAACAGGACGTAAGCACTCGGATCGATCGCATCCAGATTCCGGCGCTGCACATTGCCAGCTGGTACGACACTTATCTTGAAGCGTCGATTCAAGGCTATGTCGCGTTGCGGGATGGCGCAGGCAGCGAATTTGCGCGCAAGAATCAGTACCTGATTGCAGGACCGTGGGTTCACCTTCCGTGGGGCGACCGCGTGGGCGATTCGAACTTCGGCGAAGCGGCGAATCTGGACACCGACGAAATCCTGCTGCGCTGGTTCAATCACTGGCTCAAAGATTCCGAAGAATTCCAAAGTGAGCCCAAGGTCCAGTACTTTTCATTGGGCGCCAATCGCTGGCGAACGGCGGATGCGTGGCCTACTGAGGCAACCTGTCCGATCTTTCTGCACAGCGCCGGAAACGCAAATTCGCGCAAAGGCGGCGGGCGGCTGGCGGCTACGGCGCCGGTTGGTGATGAACCGCGCGATGTGTTTGTTTACGATCCCGAGGTGCCTGTTTTGGCGCCCGGCGGCGCGCAAGCAATGAGCGGCCCCTACGATCAGTCGGCGCTCGAGATGGGCAATAATCTCCTTGTCTACACGTCCGACCCCGTCAAGGCCGATATGGAAATCTTCGGCCAGCCGCGTATCCGGCTGTATGCCGCCACGTCGGCGGCGCAGGCGGATTTTACGGCAAAGATCGTACGCGTCACCACCAGTGGGCGAGCCGAGCTTCTGTGCATCGGAATCGCGCGCAGCTCGTGGATGTTTCGCGGAGCAGGCTATGCGGCCGATGAGGTTCATCAGTGGGAATTCACGCTCGAACCCACTGCATTCACGCTCGCTGCAGGCGAGCGGCTGCGCCTGGAGATCGCAAGCTCTGCTTTTCCGCTCTATGATCGCAACCCATCGACCGGCACTGCGCCCGAGCTTGCCGACAACTGGAACTGGGCGCGCTCAACGCAGCAGATTCTCCATTCCGCCGAATGTCCATCGGCGCTCTATTTGCCCATAACAGGAGAGCCGGGATGGTGAGCGAACCTCGACTTCCCGAAATTTCTCTCGGCGGTGTCGGCAAGAGGTTCCGCAATGGCGCGGTGGCCTTGCACGATATCTCGCTCGATGTCGATCGCGGCGAGTTCGTCACATTTCTTGGACCCTCCGGTTGCGGAAAATCCACTCTCCTCAAGCTCATTGCCGGCCTTAGCACCGCGAACAATGGCCAGATCAAAGTGAACGGTATGACGCCGGAAAGCGCGCGGGAGATGATCAGCTTCATCTTTCAGGATGCGACGCTTCTTCCCTGGCGAACGGTGGAGCAGAACGTGGGGCTGGGCCTCGAGCTTGAACACACGGCGCGCGCAGTCCGCTATGAACGCGTGGCGCGCATGCTCGAAGTTGTCGGGTTGAGCAAGGTCGCTACGAGTTATCCGCGCCAACTTTCCGGTGGCATGAAGATGCGCGTCTCAATCGCCCGCGCGCTGGTGAGCAAGCCGCGCATCCTCCTGATGGACGAGCCTTTTGCCGCGCTCGACGAAATGACTCGTGATCGCCTCAACGAAGAGCTCTTGCGACTGCACGCGGAACAGAAATGGACGGTTCTTTTTGTTACGCACTCGGTGGCCGAGGCAGTTTTTCTTTCCACGCGCATCGTCATTCTGGCCCCGCACCCGGGGCGGGTGGCACATGAGCTGGACGTTCACTTGGCGTGGCCGCGCACCGCCGACACGCGCGAGTCACTGGCGTATGAGGAGATTGTTACGCACGCCACGCGCCTACTGCGGGGAGTGGTTGAGCCATGAGCCGGCGCGCGGTGATGGCCATGAGCAGCGCGCTTGTGCTCGCCTGCCTGCTGGGCGTGTGGCAGACCATTATTTGGATCAATCATCTGCCGGTCTATATTCTGCCCGGCCCTCTCGCCGTTTTAGAGGCAATCGGCTCACGCTATCCGTCGCTGCTAAACTCGCTGTGGATCACTACCGAGGAGGCGGCCGGCGGCCTGATCGCGAGTATTGCCGTTGGGCTCTGCGTGGCCATGATCTTTTCGCAATGGCGCGGGCTGCGGCAAACGCTTTACCCGTACACGATCCTGTTACAGACTGTTCCGATCGTCGCGATCGCGCCTTTGATTATTCTCTGGGTCGGCGCTGGGATCTTCGCCGTCACAGTCGTGACGTTCATCATCTGCCTGGCGCCCATCATCGCCAACACAACGCAAGGGCTGATCAGTGTCGACGAGAACCTGGTTCACCTGTTCGTGATTTACAACGCTTCGCCGGCGCAGATTCTTGCAAAGCTGCGCCTGCCCAACGCACTGCCCAACTTCTTCACCGGCCTTCGGATCTCTGCCGGGATCAGCGTGATCGGCGCCATCACGGGCGAGCTTTTTGCCGGATCAGCGCGCGTGGGCGAGGGGGGACTTGGCTATACGATGATTTACGCCAACAATCAAATGGAAACCAGCTATCTGTTTGCGCTGGTGCTGGCTGCAACAGTGCTGGGGTTCAGCTTTTTCTTTATTGTGATGTTTCTGGAGTGGCTGGCACTGCACAACTGGCACGAATCGAGCCGCCCGCAGTTGGAGGAATGAGGAACGCGATCGATGTTACGCATGGAAACTGAAACCGGCTGGTGGCTCATTACGCATCCTGACCACGCACGCCTGGCGGGAGAATTTGCCGCGGCGTGGGGAAATGAAACATTCCGAAAGCCGGAGCCGCGGATTCGCGTGCTGAAGGGCATCGCGCGCCACGACGATGGCTGGGCCGCTCGCGACGCGCGTCCCGTGATCACGCGCGAGGGCAAGCCTTCGGCATTTTCTGTTGAGCTCGTGGGGAAGTACTCCGCTTTCGAGGAGATCGATCTCGACGAGTATCTTGGAGTGCGCGAGCGCGCCGTTCGCATTATTGCCGAAGAAGATGCTTATGCGGCGCTGCTTATTTCGATGCACACGTACAGCTTGCTGACAGAGCACGCCGACCGCTCCACGATTGCGGCTGAGAGTCTTCCGCTCCTCGATCACTTCCTCGACCGCCTGCGCGGCGTTCAGGAAAATCTGCGCGAGGCGATTGCTGCCGACAGCACACTCGCGCCGGAGCAGAAGACCGAGACGGCGATCCTGGAACACTTCCGCCTTTTGCAAGCATGCGACAATCTCTCGCTTTTGAGCTGCGTGGCATTTTCGCGACCAGCCGATCTGTTGCATCCATTGCCCCTCAACGACGGTGGGACAAGTCGCGTGAACGTGATTCCCCTGGCGCGGCGGCATTTTCGTTTGACGCCGTGGCCGTTTGCGGAGCCGGAGCTTACCTTTCACTTTTCCGCGCGACCCATCGAGGGAAAGACATTCGCCTCGTCGCAAGCGCTGAGCGCGGCATTTTCGGCCGCCGACCCTGCAAAGATCTCTGTCACGCTAACGCAATGACGATTTAAGCGGGGAAAAGCTCGCGACGGGGAAGAATCTGCTTGGCCAACGCAGCGCTCACCGTGTGCACAGGCTCATTCACGACTTGGCTCAACCGCAGGCGCATCGCAACGCTGCACAGGATGTAGGCATGCACCTCGCTGAATCCCCACCGGCTTACGAGCAGTTCGATCATGCGAAGTGTCGCACTGCGCGCCACTGCTGCGAGGTCAGTACCGGTTTCGACCACGACCCATGAATCGGGGATTGAGTCGGGCGCAACCGCTGCGCTTGCTTCTACCAGCGGCCCGGCAAGCGGCTGTTGCTTATGCAGCGTGAATCGCAGCGTGGCATCGAGCGGACACTCGATGCCATTGATGCACACCTCGCCATCACCTTGAGCGGCGTGCCCGTCGCCGCAGCTAAACAACGCGCCGCGGTTAAACACGGGCAGGTAGAGCCGCGATCCGGCGCACAACTCGCGCACGTCGAGGTTGCCGCCAAACGGGCCCGGCGGCCGCGTGCGAAAGGCGCCATCCTCGGCGCGCGCCACGCCCATCACGCCCAGAAACGGACGCAGCGGAACGACTGCGGGGGCGAGTGAGCGCGTGAAATCGCCGTCCAGATGCCAATGAAAAAGGTAGGGCTCGGAGAATGTTTCTTTGAGGAACCCAAGGCCCTCAACGATACTGCTCCAACCCCACCCATAGTGGCGAATGGCAAGCACATCGATCTGGAGCACGTCGCCGGGCTCTGCTCCCTTTACAGAAACAGGACCGGTGAGCGCATGGATGCGGGTCCTGTCGATCGCCAGGTACTCGGCTGTCGACATCCCGTCCTTAACCTGGCCGCCGCTGGCGTCGACGCACGTAAAGTTCACTTCATCGCCAGGCTCGATCTCAAGCCGCGGCGGCAGCGAACGGTCCCACACGGAGTGCGTCGGAGGAGCGGATAGGGAGTGCTGCTTCATTCCTTCACTCTCACGCTCATCTGGACTTCGACTAGCGCGTTGCGAGGCAAGGCACTAACGCCGACGGCCGCACGCACATGGCGGCCCGCATCCCCGAATACCTCGAGGAGCAGGTCGGACGCGCCGTTGATCACCGCGGGCGAATCTCCGAATCCCGGCGCCGCGTGCACGTAACCGTTCACCGAAAGCACTTCGGCGATGCGATCGAGCGAGCCGAGTTCGCGCCGCAGCACGGCAAGATGCGTCAGCGTGCAAGCCCGTGCCGCCGCATAACCTTGTTCAACGGTGCGATCCACTCCGGCCGTTCCGGTAATTACCCCATCTGTGCCGGTCGAAACGACGCCGGACAGATAAATGAGCTGACCGACCTGCTTGGCCGCCACATAATTGCCGCCGGGCGCGGGCGCTGGAGGAAGCGTAATACCGAGTTCTAGCAAATTCTCTTCGGGTGTGCGAGGGTCTGCCATTTGGATTTGAATGTACCATGCGCGCATACGATTTCACTTCGGCGCGCGAACCCTTCCCGTTTAGCATGAGACCTGCCGCGGATGTTCGACGAGGCGCTAATTCCCTGCGGGCCGTCTATCCCAAGGCCGAAGCTCAACGAGGCTGCACACATGACGATTCGCGTTGCGAAGCTGCTTTTGCTGGCCGGCGTGGCTTTTTTCTACACCCTCGTGGTGTTCAACAACTTCACCGACTACAACTCGAATGCGCAATTTGTCCGTCATGTTTTGCTGATGGACACAACCATGCCGGGCAACAACGGCATGTGGCGCTCCATCTCCTCGCCGACCATGAATCGTGTCTTTTTCCTCAGCATCATCGCATGGGAAACTGTGACAACCATTTTGCTCTGGTGGGGGATCGCGAGCCTGCTGCGCGTGCTGCGTCAGCCCGCTGCGAGGTTCAACGCTGCCAAATTCCTGCCAGTAATCGCGCTGACGCTTTCGTTGCTCATGTGGCTCGTGGCGTTTATCGGAGTCGGCGGCGAGTGGTTCCTGATGTGGCAGTCGCGGGTCTGGAACGGCGAGGAAACAGCCTGTAGGGATTTTGCTGTCGTGGGTCTGGTGTTTCTGATTCTTGTGCAGCCCGACACTGACCCGCAATCCTGAGTCGATTGCGGTTGGGAAGCAAGCCTAAGCTGAGCGGGCGAGCCCGAAGCGCTGCGCGGGCGAACCAGGAGCGGGGCATCGTCTCCAGCGTCAGTGAGAAAACAGTTCACGGTCGCGAGCGAGCGGGCTGTTTTCTTCATAGTACCGGGCAAACCATGTGGCCTTAGCCTTTGCGATCGCGATGGGCTTCTGAAGGAGGAGCTGGGTTGGATTCTTGACCGCATTCATGCTGGCTGCAAAGTGCAGGTGATCGAAGATAAGAATGGCCTGGATGGCGTACGACGTGGCGACGCGGGGATCTTCGATCATGATCAGGTGATCGCCATTTGCTTCTTCGCCGCTTTCAGAGAGATTGGAAGAACCGGTGAAGACCTTGGCGGTGGGCAGACTGAAGTCAGTGACCACGAACTTGTTGTGTTCATGAATTCCGGAGCCTGAGCTAAATTCCGCAGCGAACGGCCCGATACTTTTTCTGAGGTAGTTCCACGAAACGATGCCGGAGGTACCGTCTGGTTTCTTGACGCTGAGGCCATTTGATTTATCGGAGATTCCATAGCTGAAAACAGGTTTAGAGGTAAGGCGGTCAACGGCAGCACGGACCGTGTCGGTGGTTTTTGTCTGCGCGAGGAATGCGATGGCAAAGAAGACCGAGGACGTCGCCTGATCAATGGCTGCAGCGACAGGGTTGAGCGAAAGATCGGCATTTCCATGCGGAGCAAGACAGAAGCGGACGGCAGGCCCATCCTGAGGTTGGATGAGATGCCATTTGGTTGCGAGATCGCTGGTGGGGAAAGTGCCCGGAGCAGTCAACGCGGCATTGAAGTACTGTTCGAAAAGACCTGCGGCGCCGGGCCCCTCGAAAACCAGGGTATTGTTCGATTGCAGGTAGAGGCCGTTGAAGCTGAAGTTGGTAGAGCCGCAAAGAACCTTGATGGGGCTGCCATTTCGCTTCACGATCAGGACCTTGTTGTGCTGAAGCGATTTGAAGTGCATGCGCTGGACGGTCGCCTTCACTGCGGTCAGAGTCTTCGCTGCCTGCGAAGGCCCGCTGGTGGCCGGAGCGTGATTTCCGCTGTTGTCGATAATGATGCGAAGGCGCTTTCCTATTTTCGCGAAGCCGTTGATGATGTCCGGTTCGTCTAGGTCGTAGGCGAAGGCGTCGAGGGAAAGAGTAGGATCCGTGGCTACTTCATTGAGGATTCCGAAGATGAGATCGTAGGCCTCAAAGCCAAGCCACTGGTAGGCGCCCGCAGGCGCCACGCTCTTATTGAAAGTCGGTCCCGCGCCACCGCCGGCTGGCGTTAGCGGCGGAAAAAAGTTCGGCGTATTGCCGAACTGTTCAGTAAACGCCTGCGAAGAGGCGTAGCCGCGTGTGAAGCCGACGTCGAGAAAGCCACTATAGAGCTGCGCGTCGAGCGAGATGGTCGTGGTGGCGCTGTCGCCCGGTTTGAGAGTGCCATCCTTTGGCATGTGCTGCTTGGTAACGCGATAGCTATAAATTCCGGGTTTAGGGTTCTGCGGGAAGTGGACCCAGCGGAATTTCTGGAAGGGCGCCTGGAGTGAAGAGAATTGCTTCGGGGTGGTGACGGAAGGCGCGGTGGCTGACGGGTAAGAAAAGGCAATGCGATTGCGCAGCGGCATGAAGGCCGTTTCGCCCGGGCTCTTGACTTCAATTGAGAAGCCGACGAAATCCGGCTCCGGGTTGGCGACATCCATCGCGATCAGGCACATGCGTTCGCCTCGCCAAAGCTTAAGCGTGAGAGATTTGCTGGTAGCTGTATTCGTAAAGTCGTTCATGGGATCCTCCCCGAGACTGCAGGCGTTGCGTTCCGAGGTGCGGCGGCAATCGAAAGCGATGGAATCGAATGCGCGAATTGCAACACAACTTTAGAGCAAGATCCCGATTGCGCAAAATGAAATTCTTGTTCCAAATCCGCAATTCCTGTGGACAGGCAAAGTAGAGCCTTGGCCCGGAACCGGTGCTCCAGGGACTTTCCCGACAGCGGGCTAGCTTCCAGCTTTTGTCGCCGCGCCCGACCGCTCGAAATTCACAAAAAGGGCGCAATTCACGATGGTGCGCGCTTGAGTGCCGGGTATAAAATTGCGCACCCGGGGAACCGCAACTTAAGCCCCGGCGAAAGATGAGGTCGCACGATGTTAGGAGACAAACTTGGTGAAGTGAAAGGCAAGAGGTTGGTCCGGCGGGTGCTTTCCGTTGATCCCCCAACTGCGGAAGTGTCTTTTGAAGACAGCGGCGAGATTTTGGGTGTCCCAACGACCGGCATGGGCACCTATACGTCGGTTGTGCGTCCGGATGGCTCGATCTTCGGCCATGGTCAGGGCATAAGCACATCGGATGACGGCGAGGCCGCAACCTGGACGGGAACCGGAGTCGGTCACTTTGGGTCGGGTGGATCAGTGAGCTACCGGGGCATGTTGTTTTTCCGCACGACTTCAAAGAAACTGGCACGACTGAACAACGCGTGTGCCGCCTTTGAATACGAAGTGGATGCCAAGGGCGGCACCGTTTCGAAATTCTGGGAGTGGAAATAATTCGAAATTGCACCGGGCCGGTGCTTGTTCAAGCCTCCCCCATTTAAAAAGCATGGAATAGGGAACATGGACCGGCGGGTCCGTGCGATGGCGTGGCAGTGTGCCTGCGCAATCGATCAAATCGCGGGAAGGGTCGGGCGAAAGATCGCGCGATGGGCTGTTAAGAGCAATGGCGACACGGGAACCGATTTAGGTATGATCCCGTCGTATTTGTAGCTCGATGAAATTGATTCAGGAGCGTTACGAATGAGACGAACTGTTTAGCCTTGGCTCCTGTACATCTCGCCGAATTAGCGACTCGGTCTGGTATTTTGTTCCGTACAGGCTTCCCGAATTCCCGCGAAGGATACGTCACAGAGATGAGTGCAAATGAGATCGTCGACCAACTAGCTGAACACAAGACGCTTGGTGGGGCGCCGCGCGCCGAGCTAGAGTGGCTGGCTGAGCACGGTCACCTGCGTGAACTGAAGACGGGAGAGTTAATTGCGGAAAAGGGTAAGCCGATCGAAGGCATGTCGATCGTGCTCAGGGGGCACATTGCAATCTTCGTCGACCGTGGAGCGGGCCCCAAGAAAATGATGGAGTGGCGGACGGGCGATGTGTCGGGCATGCTGCCTTATTCGCGGTTAGTGACTCCTCCCGGCAACTCGATAGCGCAGGAGCCAACATTAATATTCGAACTGCCGACCGGTTGCCTGCGCGCAATGGCTCGCGAATGCTATGAGATCACATCGATTTTGGTTCACGCAATGCTGGATCGCGCGCGCGTCTTCAATGCGAACGACTTGCACGATGAGAAGATGCTTTCGCTGGGCAAACTTTCGGCTGGGCTGGCGCACGAGTTGAACAATCCTGCGTCGGCGATTGAGCGCAGCGCGACGCTGCTTGAAGACAGACTGAATGATGCGGAGGCGGCGACGCGAGCACTGGGCGCGGCAAAGCTGAGCGACGAACAGCTTGCAGCCGTGGATTCGGTTCGGGCGTCGTGCATGGCAAAGCGCGTGCAGGGCGTGCGTTCGCCGATTGAAGAGGCCGAGCGGGAAGAGAGGATTGCCGATTGGCTTGCCGATCATGGGGTGGATGAGTCGACCGCGGAGCCGCTGGCGGAGACACAGGTGACGATGGAGGCGCTCGACCAGTTGGCGGGAGCGGTGAGCGGGCCGGCGCTGAATGCTGTGCTGCGATGGGCGGCAGCAGGATGCTCGGTGCGTGGGCTGGCGGCGGAGATTCAGGATGCCGCAATGCGTATCTCCGGCC
>Ga0181537_10003563_pt1 | contig 13297 bp, 8 predicted proteins | sample PEATcosm2014_Bin_39_FD_119765 | JGI IMG/M metagenome (GOLD analysis project Ga0181537, IMG submission 119765) | Peatland microbial communities from MTU Mesocosm Facility, Houghton, MI, USA - PEATcosm2014_Bin23_10_metaG | ecosystem: Environmental > Terrestrial > Soil > Wetlands > Peat | place...
AGCGGTGACACCGGGGTGGCCCTGGCTGAGGTCTTTGACGTGCCGTGATCCCGCGGGTCAGACGATCGGGCTCAGGAACATCCGGCCGTAGGCGATGAACGCCATGACGAGGCCCAGCACCGCGCTCATGACGATGGGAGTGACCTCGCGGTACTTGGCGTGAACCCCGATGAACACGAGGCTCTCGATCGCCAGGACCGCGGCGGCGGCGGCCGTGAGCATCGGCTGCCAATGGAAGGCGGCGGGGACGATCAGCCCGACGGTGCAAACGAGTTCGATGATCCCGAGGGCCGCCCAGGCTTTCCGAGGCAACGCCCCAAAGGATCGAACGTCCCCGCTTATCTTGTCGAACATGAGGAGCTTCATGCTGCCCGAAGCCCCGTACATGAGTGCGGTGAGCACCTGCAGGATCCAAAGAAGGATGTTCATGGCGAAGGCTTCGGAGGATTCAATATGAAGGCAACAACGTCGTCGATGGAGTCCGTGATCTTCAGCAAGGGGTCGAATTTCTTTTCCTGCGCGAGCTTGAGGAGCAGGGGATACACGGGCTTGCGCCTGTCCCTGGAGGGATCTTGGGAAACCGACCGGGGGTTCCAATAGTCGGTGCCAAACAGGACCATGGCAGCCTGTCTGTCCGGGATAGCATAGTAGTTCAAGCATGCGTCCTGAAATATCTCCTGCACGGTGCCTCCACTGCCCTCGGCAAAAATCACGCCGCGGTTGGCCAGGGTCAAAAGGCCGTCCTCCCGGATGCTGTTTTGGAAATACTTGGCGATGTGCGTGGCAAACGGATTTGGCGGCTCGTGTCCATAGAACCAGGTGGGGACGCCCAGGCTGTTCTCGGTGCCCATCGGCGTCGGCTTGAGGGGATAGGCGTCCATCACCCGGTAGGCGGGAGCCATCCACTCACCGCTGTTCCAAAGATCCGATCCGGGGATCTGCCCGATCGTCGGGACCGCGGCCAATGCGCGCACAGCGTCGCGAAGCTCCTCCTCCGGGCGGCCGGCGAACCACGCACCCAGGTTGCCCGCTTCCATCGCTCCCGGTCCCCCGCCGGTGGCGATGGTGAGGCCGCTTCGGGCTAGGCGCCATGCGAGGAGTGCGATCTGCATGTACGGCGAGTCCTTCCCGTCGATGAATTCGGCCCGTTCCCGCTCGTGCCCTCCCATTATCGCCACGACCTTACGCGGTGCGCCGGACACCGGCCGGAGAAACTCACGGAGGGCATATTCGATCGAATAGTCGTGGAGACGCTCAAACATGACGGCATCTGCGGGAAGGTCTTCCAGCGGAGCCTTTTTCTTCGGGTCCATCGAGACCATGTAGGCCTTCCAGTCATAGGTCCTGCGATAGCTTTCGTCCGGGTTCATGGGATCGAACCCCTTCAGGAGAGACTCGGCATCGTACAGCTTCGTGCGGAACGGATCAAAACCTGTTGAGGGCGGAGCAGGCGGGACGATCAGTGCGCCGTGACCGGCAAAGTATGCGTTCAATTCCGGCCGCGCGACGCAGCCGATCAGCACCGCCCCATTCGGTGTCTCGTTGAGCAATCTCTGCTCGAGCGGCCCAGGAACAAGATCCATCCCATGAAGTATGGTCTTGGACCAGTCCCGCAGCGGGTTGGCCAGGAACGCTTCAAGTTCCGACTGCGATTCGATTTCAGTCTTTGTCACGGGCGTGCTCGCTGCGGGCAAAGTTTCGGTATGGGGCACAACGCTTCATCACAGGTGTACTTGGGGAATAGCCTTTCTTGAGTGCCATGCCAGCGGCAAAGCCCATTGCGATCCGGAAGATCGAAAGAAATCGCCCTTCAAAGTGCCACCCGATTCCCGCCATTCCCGCGCGCCCCCAGATTGACATAACGCAATCCACCCGAAATATTTAAGACGTTTCCAAGCCGATGTTCCGATACCAGACCCCTTATAGGTTTTATACCTTGGCCAAGGTCGGATTCGGCCTCGCCTACCTATGGTATGTTTCGGACTTTTTCCGGATCCATGCCGCCGTCTGGGGCCAGCTTTCGCTCCTGCTTCCGGATCCCCGGAATGCCGTATTGTCCGGAAATCAGCAGCTGGATGTCACCCTGCGCCAGATCGCCATGCTGCTAAGCGGCAGGGTGATGGTTTGGGTGTTCACATTGGCCTCACCCGTGGCCGCCGGCCTGTTTCTCTGGGGCCGCCACAAATGGCTCCAGTTCGCAGTGGGATGCTGGATCAGCCTCAGCATGATTTCCCTGAACTGCCTCGTGGGTGTCTTTTCATCCACGGTGGACGTGTGGGTGAATCTTGTCTTCGTCACTTACAGCCTCGCCGCCCTGGTCAGCCCGGCGGACGCGTGGGAAGAATCCGAAGCCGGGCTTAGCCGGACCCGGTGGCGCAACAACCCGACGCTGGCCAGCGCATTCGCGTGGCTCGTGGTCTGGCTTCAGTTCATCGTCTATTTCTTCGCCGGTGTTAACAAGCTTGTCTTTGGGTGGGTCCCGTGGACGACGGGGATCGCCCTTCAAAACCTGGCGGCCGACAGCTCGTTTCACGACTTCGCCCGGGGAACGCAGGTACCCTACTGGATCTCGCTGATCCTGTGCTACGTCACCCTGCTTCAGAGGCTGGTGGTACCATTCGGCTTCTTCTTCAGGCGGTGGCGGTTCTGGTCGGTGCTCATCCTGGGAACGATGCATGTGGGATATGCCATCCTCATGAACGTGAATCTGTTTCCGCTCATCGGCATAGCATCGCTGCTCATGATCCTCCCGCCCCGGGTGACCCCAGGGGTCTCCTCATCGGAGGGGAAAGGGGTTTCTCCACAGCGCGGGATCGTCGTGACAAAAGGAGCCTGGGTCGAAAGCGCGGTGATCTGCCTCTTCGCCGCGGTGCTCGCCCTGGAATCCGCCCGCCTCACCCGTTTCGACGCGAAGCCCTGGGAGAACAAGCTCATGGTCACGCCCGGCTGGAAGATGTTTGCGGACGGTGGGACGATCTCAGCCGGCGGCGAGTGGCGGATCATCCTGGCGACCCCTCGCGAAAGAATCGATGCCACCGACATCGCCCTGCAGCCGCTTCCCCACCTGTGGCGGGATCGTTTCTACATCAACATAATCCTCAGCGATCTCCTGAACAGGAACACCGGACCGGGTTCGCTCGTGGACCGGCTCGCCCGGGCCACAAAGAGGATATATCGCGAGCGCCAGCTCCGGTCGAATCTAAGCCCAAGTTTCGCAAACGTCGGATTTGAACTCTACAAGTGGGAGCCGACCCCCGCCGTCGCCAGCCTGGCGGCGCACTGAGTCGTCCGCGGACGAAAACGACGGATTTCTCGTCTGTTTCCACGCGGCTCCTTCGGACGGCATCTTGTGTCCCGTGACCCTTCGTCCCAGCCAAGCCACGAGAAGGACTTTCAGCTTTCTCGCGGGATGCCGCACCCGGGCCAATGAAAAGGGGGCGGGCGTCTGCACGCCCGCCCCCTTCCAAGCAAGCCGGTTGTCCCCGGCTGATCGTTGCCCCTACTAGAACGTCAACACGAACCCGCTCGCGAGGAATGTTTCTCCACCGGCGCAGTTGCTGAAGGAGAAGTTGTTGAACGTCGCCGAGCCGTCGCCGGTATATGATTCGATGCCCGCACCCAAGTGCGCCTCGGTGTACTTGCTGGCGCTGACGCCGTCCAGCCCGGTTCCGTCTGCCACGCAGCTGTTGAACACGAGGCCCGGCCCGATGCCTCCGGAGAAGCCGAAGGAGTAGCCGTCGTGCAAGGCATCTATAACCTGGATGTTGGTGAACGTGAAGTTCTGGACCGAGCTGTTGCTCGCTTCCAGGTCGATTGCTCCCAGTTCGCCGCCCCACGCATCATAGTAGGTTCCGCAACAGATGAACGTGTTGTTGCTGAGGGTGATGCCGGTGTTGTTCTGGAACTGGTAGCCGGAAAAGCCGGTCGTGACGCGGAAGCCGGCGGACATGTACAGGTCCTCGACCACGTTGTACGTGATCTGGTGTCCGGATCCGCCGTAAAGGGCCATTCCGGAGGAACGCCACTCGAATTCGATGGTGTTGTGGGTAAACGTGTCGTTGTACGCCATTGGCGCGCCGTTGTAATTGTTGGGCCAGACCGCCAGGCCGTCGTCACCACCGTTGCGGATGTTGCAGTTCTCGACCGTGGAATTGTACGTGCCGTTGCAGAAGTTGACGCCGTCCGCCAGGTTGTTGCGGATGCGGTTGTTCTGGATCGTCAGGCCGGAGGCAATCTGGCACGGGTTGTGTGCGTAGTCCGCCACCCAGTAACCGCACTCGAAGTGTTCCTCCCACAGGTCGTGGAAGTTCGAGTTCACCCCGAAGTCGTCCTCGAAGCACTTGTAGATGGCGTTCTCGTCGTAGCGCGACCGGAGCATCGAGTTCAGGTACATGTTGCTGAAGTTCATGCTGCCCGTCGGCGCGCACATGATGGAGAAACCGCCTCCGCTGACGTTCGGGTTCGTGAACTGGATGTTGGTGTACCAGATGCCGGCGCCCGTGACGGTCAGTTGGGGGACACCGCTGCTGGCGGTGCCGATCGCCAGCTTGGACGAGATGTAATAGGTGCCCGCGGGGATATACAGGGTCTTGCTGGACGAGGCCAACGCAGCCGTGATGGCCGAGTTGAATGCGGCGGTGGAGTCGGTCACCCCCGGCGCGGTCGTGGTGCTTCCATAGCCTCCGGCCGACTCGAACCCGGCGATTTCGGCATACGCGGCTGAGTTGTTGCTGTACGCCACCGCCCCGTAGGAGGCGACCGACACCGAGCCGGCCGGCTGCGAGATGGCCGCGGGAACCGTCTCAATCTCTATGAAGTCGACGCCGACCACGGGGCCGCCCGTGCTCTGGATCTTGATGACGTCTCCGGAGTTCAACGGGGTGGCGAGAAGCCAGTGGACCTCGTCGAAGGCGAAGCCCGGGCTCACGGTGCTTCCCGTTTCCGGCGTGTCGCTGGGATCGCCGCCGGCATCGAAGTATTGCCAGGCGTAGTACGACGTCAGGTTGATCGTCTGCACCAGGGTGCCATTGACGTAGCAGCCCACCGTCCCGTTCTGGCCGTAGCCGTTGGCGGCATCGGGGAGGGTGAAGCGCATGGTCACGCCCGCCTGGTTGCTCTGGGCCACCTTCCATTGCACGTATGAGCCCGAGGAAGACAGCTGCACGTAGGCTTGGTTGGAGGCCTGGGCGGCAAGGTTCTGCTCGTTGAAGGTCGGATCGGAAACCAGCGTGGCTCCCCCGCCATAGGTGGCGACCGTCGAGTCCGCCGCGCGGTATCGGGTGTAGGGGAACGACGCGCCCTGGCCCGTGGCTGAGAGCGGAGTGGCGCTGACCTCGCCGGACGCGGGCGAATTTCCGGCGGAATCCACCGCGACGATCGTGTAGTAGTACGTCGTGCCGGCCGTCACATTGCTGTCGGTGTAGGTGGTGGTAGTGATGCCCGTCGCGTAAGCCGTGGTGCCCTCGCCCCCCGCCGAGGTGCCGCGATAGACATTATAACTGGTCGCGCCCTGACTCGCGGTCCAGGACAGCGAGACGCTGCCAAAGCCGGCGCTGGCCGAGGGATTGGCAGGCGCGACCGGCGGGACAACATGGGGCAATGCCGAAGCCTCGTTGGAGAGTCCCGATGTGCCGCCGGTGTTCACCGCGGCAACCTTGTAGTAGTAGGTGGTGCCGTTCGCGACCGTGCTATCCGTGTAGCTCGTTCCGGTGACGCCCGTCACGATCGGCGTGCCGCCTTCGCCGCCCGCGGTGGTGCCTCGATAGACGTTGTAGGTGACTGCGCCCGTGTCGGCGTTCCACGCGAGGCCCACCTGGCCGTTGCCGGCGGTTGCGGTCAGGCCGGTCGGCGCCGCGGCAATGGCCGCCGGGGTCCAGACCTCGATTCCGGCGATGCTCGGATTGTCGGCCGAGCCCTGGGTGAAGGCTATAACGATCTGACCGGAGCTGTTGGCCGTCACGATGAACTGCTCCACCAGCGCGGCGTTCTGCCCGACATGCGCATAGATGTCGAAGTTCGACAGGGCGCTCGTGCCGTTTATCGCGACATTGAACAGGCGATCGCCGGCCGCCGTGAACGAGAGTTCTACGAAATGCAGGTACAGCACGTAGTTCTGGCCCGCGGTCAGGCCGGGAAGGGTGTAGGTGAACGACGAGTTCCAGCGCACGTCCTGGTAAACGGCCATGGGCGCGGCGTGGTTCTGGCCGGCCGTGCTGATCGTCGCCGTGCTGCTGAATTCGTTGCCCGCGCTGCTGTAATCCTCGTCGGCCACGAAGGGTGACACCGCGCCGCCACCGGCGTTGATCTGCAGAATCGGTGTGTTGGGCTGCGACCCGCTGCCGGTCGGTGTGGGAGTCGGCGTCGGGGTGGGTGTCGGCGTCGGGGTCGGCGTCGGCGTCGGAGTATGCGTCGGAGTGGGCGTGGGTGTGGGGGTTGCCGACGGAGTGGGCGTGGGCGACGGTGTGTGTGTCGGCGTCGGGGTCGGCGTGGGTGTCGGAGTCGGCGACGGTGTATGCGTCGGCGTGGGGGTGGGCGTTGGCGTCGGAGTGGGCGTGGGGGCTGGCGGCGTCCATACCTCGATGCCGGCGATGCTCGGGTTGTCAGCGGAGCCTTGAGTGAACGCGATGACGATCTGGCCCGAGCTGTTGGCGGTGGCGTTGAATTGCTCCTCCAGGGCGTGGTTCTGGCCCACCTGGGCGAAGATGTCGAAGTTCGACAGGACCGAGGTGCCGTTGATCGCGACGTTGAAGACCCGCTGGCCCGAGGCAGTGAAGGTGAGTTCCACGAAATGCAGGCGGACGATGTAGCCCGCACCGGCGGTCAACCCCGGGAGCGTGTAATTGAAGGAGGCGTTCCAGCGCACGGTCTGGTAAACCGCCGCAGGTGCGGCGTTGGTCACCCCGGAAGTGTTGATGGTCGCCGAGCTGCTGAATTCGTTGCCGGCGCTGAAATATTCATCGGCCACGAAGGGCGAAACCGCGCCGCCGCCGGCGTTGATCTGCAGGACCGGCGAATTGGGCTGAGAGCCGCCGCCGGTCGGAGTCGGCGTCGGGGTAGGTGTTGGAGTTGGCGTGGGGCCGGGCGTCAAAATCTCAATGCCCGCGATGCTGGGGTTATCCGCGGAGCCTTGCGTGAACGCGATGACGATCTGGCCCGAGCTGTTTGCGGTGGCGTTGAACTGCTCGACCAGAGCATGGTTCTGGCCCACCTGGGCGAAGATGTCGAAGTTCGACAGGACCGACGTGCCGTTGATCGCGACGTTGAAGACGCGCTGGCCCGAGGCCGTGAAGGTCAGCTCAACAAAATGCAGGCGCACGACATAGCTCGCATTCGCCGTCAGCCCGGGGATCGTATAATTGAAGGAGGCATTCCAGCGTACAGTCTGGTAAACGGCCGCGGGCGCCGGATTGGACTGGCCGGAGGTGTTGATGGTCGCCGAGCTGCTGAATTCGTTGCCGGCGCTGAAATCGGTATCCGCCACGAAGGGCGACACCGCGCCTCCGCCGGCGTTTATTTGTATCACGGCCGTCTGCGCACGGACACTGGCGGCAAAGGCGCAGGAGAGGAGTCCAACGATGGCAAGCGCCCCAAAGCGGAGGCGCGAACGGAGCAGGGGTAATGGAGACGTGGCTTTCATGATAGAAAAACGCGGCTGACGAGGTTCGACTTTGCTGGGGTACTGCGAGGGATGGCCGGAAAGTCGCGCGAATTCGCGCAGCAACCGGCTGGGGTAAGAAAATCGGGGTGACGCAAAAGACCGCGGATTTGGCCGATTCGCCACCGCTTCGATTCGCAAACGTTGCCGACGGGTGGCGTATATAGCGCTTATCGACTTATGCGCTGCGCTTTAGGACCGCCTAGAATATTCTATATGAAGATCTGAACGATAGAGGCCGCGAATATAGGGGAAACCCCCTAGAAATTTACACGAGCTTCGCGCATTCCGAGTGGCAGAAGCAGACTGTCAGGTGATCGTTTACCATTCCAGACGCCTGCATGAATGCATAGCAAATCGTGGTTCCCACAAACTTGAATCCTCGCGCCTTCAAGTCCCGGCTCATCGCGTCGGATTGTTTCGTGCGCGCCGGCACTTCGCCACGGTTCCGGCGACGGTTGACCCTTGGCGATCCCCCCACGAATGACCAAAGATACCGGTCAAAGCTCCCGCACTCGTCTTGGACGGCCAAGAACGATTTTGCATTTTGGATAGTCGCCAGAATCTTCAATCGGTTGCGAATGATCCCCGCATCCGCCATGAGGCCCGCTATTTTCCGTGCGCCGTAGTTTGCGATCTTTGCCGCGTCAAAACCGTCGAATGCTATTCGGTAGTTCTCCCGCTTGGCGAGAATCGTGGTCCAACTTAGCCCGGCTTGGGCGCCCTCCAGGATCAGGAGCTCGAAAAGCGCCCGGTCATTGTGGAGCGGCCTTCCCCACTCCTTGTCGTGGTACTCGATATCAATTGGTTTGGTGGGCCAAGGGCAGCGGCAGGGAGAGGTGTGAAACGGCATACTGTTACAACCAACCGATCTATAATATCTTGTCAAAGTGGCGGGACCATAGGCCTGCAATCCATTTGGGTCTGTATTGGTAAACGCGGGGCCAGGGGCCCGTCAGTAGCGGGATTTGGCGTGTGCCTTGTCATCAGCATGGGGACGTTCGACGGCGGCGCCCTCCAAGCTATGCCCAGAATTTCTTGGTTTAAGAAACCCATCCTTCTCTTCTCGCTCTCAATGGGTGCGGTGATCGCCGAGGCCCAGCCGGTGATAACGGTCCAGCCCGTGAGCCAAACGGTCAATCTCGGGGGCTCTGCAACTTTTTCCGTCACAGCCACGGACGCCAATCCGATTGGCTATCAATGGCAGTTCAATGGAACAGCTATCGACATGGCAACAGGCGCCACGCTGACGCTTAGCGATCTTGGAGCGCCACAGGCGGGCAGCTATACGGTCTACGTCTATGATTCCGCCGGCGGCGTGACATCCACCGCAGCGACACTCACCATCGCGGGCGGCCCGGTCATAACCAGTTCGTTGACCCTCTCGGCCTATTCCCAGACCTTTCCGTTCTATTACACGGTAACGGGCACGAATTCGCCGACCCAATTTGGGGCAACGGGCCTCCCACCGGGACTCTCAATGGACCCTCTCACGGGGGTCATATCCGGGACGCCGACTGCGAATGGTGTCTACTCCGTCGACCTCAGCGCCACGAATTCGAGCGGGGTCGGCACGGCAACACTCACCCTCACGATAACCGAACCCCCGTATTATCTCTATCCGCTGAGCGTTACCACGCCCGTACCGTTCTCGAACCTCACGGGCATTGTCAGCGGCGGCTCCGGGATCTTCTACCTCGCAGACTCAGGCAACAACATCATCTACCGCTTCGATTCTGGCAAATTGGCGGCGACGGTCTACGCAGGAACAAGCGGCGTTGCTGGAACCAGCGACGGGGTCGGGACGGCGGCCGCCTTCAACGGCCCAACAGCCCTGGCCATTGATGGCAGCGGGAACATCTATGTCGCCGACACGGCGAGTTCTACTATTCGCAAGATAAGCAGCACCGGCAGCGTCACGACGCTTGCAGGCGTCCCCGGCGAGCCGGGGACCACCGATGGCCCGGCCAATTCAGCCCACTTCAACTATCCGCAGGGCGTCGCGGTTGACGCAGCCGGGAACGTTTATGTCGCCGACACCGGAAACCACACGATCAGGCAAATCAGCACGGGCGGCACGGTGACGACGATAGCCGGAACCGCCGGTTCAACGAGAATGACCGACGGCACGGGCGCATCGGCGCAGTTTATCAATCCGCTCACGTTGGTGTTCGATTCAAAAGGCATCCTATACATCTTGGATTCCTTCAACGGTATTTACGGTGTGAGGACATTGGATACATCGCTCGGCACGGTTAAGACGCTGGTAACGCAATCTGCAGGAATTTTCTCCGATGGAAGCGATGGCAGCCTGGCAATTGATTCGTCCGATAACCTTTTCTTGATGATCGCCGAATCTAGGAATGCAGTGCTGGAGGTGGTTTCCACCTCCGGTGTCGTGCTCTCGCAGAGCGCCCTCTTGAATTCCGGCGGCTACTACGGTGCAGTCGTGCCAAATGCAACGGTCGTGGACCAATCCGGCCAGATAATCGGAACCTCAAAGGGAAGTCTGATAGGGAGCACATTCGCGACCGGTGCCACGATTACCAACCAGCCAACAATCGTCGAATCGACCATCGATTTGGATTATCCGAACACCGAGACCCTCGCAACGATCAGCGTGGGAGCCAGTTCACTGCCCCAAAATAGTTCCATCGGGGGGCCCGCACTCTATTACCAGTGGTTTCTCGATGGTAATCCTATTCAGCAACCGAATATCCCAGGCGATTTTTTGACGCCCCCATCCGGGAGTTTTGAAACGCTCGTAAATGCCAACACCGTGGGCACGTATTCGGTCTTGATAACCGATGAATACGGCGGCGCTGTGCTTTCCGATGGTGTCTTTCTTTCGTTCACGCCGCAGTTTTCGGTTTTATGTGGGCCTGTAGAGCAAGCGGTCGCTCTGGGTTCGGACGCCACATTCGTGGCCACGACGGCTGGCACGGTTGCACCGGCCTACCAATGGAACTTCAATGGGACGCCCATTCCCGGGGCGACATGCACCTCATATACGGTCTCAGATGCGGTGATCGCCAATTCTGGCGCATATTCCGTAACCGTCATCGACCAAGGCTATAGCGTATCCAGTCAGCCCTGCTTCCTAACGGTTTCAGAGGCATCGGGAGGGCCTTCGATCGAGTTCCAACCTCAGTCACTGACCGTGAATGCCAACGAGACCGTGGTCCTTGGGGTATCCCTGTCATCCCCTCAAGTGACAGCCACCTCGTCCCATGTTGAGGCCCGGGCCGCATCCGCAGACACCTTTCAATGGTACTTCAATGGATCACCTCTAACTGACGGGAACGGGATCAGCGGCTCGCAAACCTCAACCCTCGTCCTTTCGGGAAGCGGGGCATCAGCGGGGAGCTATTCCTGCCTTATTGAGAATTCAGCAGGTTCCGTTTTCACCTTTCCCGCGACGCTCGCGCTCTCGCAAACAACGGATATCGGACGGCTGACCAACGTTTCCTGCCGGGCGCTTGTAGGAACGGGTTCCGACATCCTCATCGCCGGATTCATCGTCGGGGGAAGCGGAACCTCGGGGTCGGAACCATTTCTGGTCCGGGCGTCCGGGCCGGCCCTCGTTCCGTTCGACGTCACGGGAACGCTTTCGGATCCCGAGCTTGAGCTTTTCAACACCACATCGGGGACCGCTCTCGTCGCATCCAATGCCGGGTGGGCGGGAAGCCCTCAGGTCACAAGCACCGCGGCATCCGTGGGTGCGTTTGCCTGGGCTAGTCCCACAAGCCACGACGCCGCGTTGGTGGAATCCTTGGCGTCCGGACAATACACGGCCAACGTTTCCGGTGAAACCGGCGACACCGGGGTCGCCCTCGCCGAGGTCTACGACGCAGCGGCAGACGGGGAATACACGCCTACAAACCCTCGCCTCGTTAATATCTCTGCGCGCGTGCGGGTCGGCACGGGGAGCGATTCCCTCATTGCCGGCTTTGTGATCGGAGGCTCAACTTCTAAGACCGTCCTCGTTCGCGCCTCGGGCCCGGCGCTCGGGCAGTTTGATGTCGCCGGAACGCTTCCGGATCCCGAGTTGCAACTTTACAAGAGCAACGGCGATGGGACATCAAACTTGCTCGCCTCCAACACCGGTTGGGGAGGTGACGTCGAACTGGCCGCAGTGGCAGCCTCCGTGGGAGCTTTTTCCTGGGGCACCTCTGCCACTCCCGACTCCGCGATCCTCCTCACCCTACCCCCTGGGGCCTACACTGCCCAGGTCTCGGGGGCCAGCGGCGACACAGGCATCGCCCTTGTAGAGGTCTACGAGGTGCAGTGATTCGCCCGGTTTGCTAAGTTGGGAGCAAAGCAGGTGCAGCGAAGTTGTGACAGATTCCGCGGCCCGGCGGCCTTGCCCGCGCTTGGGGCGATTTGAAAGGCCGGCTTGGCCGGGGCTCCCGGCGCATTCAGCGGGTTTTTCGGGGATCGAATGATGCGCCACTCTCCGCGCGCATTCAGGCGGAAAAGGTCCATGCCGCGATTTTGCGCCAGCTCGACTTCCTTGCCGTCCCTGTGCTCGATGAGTTTCCAAGTGCTGAATTCCGCCGCCAGGTCGCCCGAGGCCTGCACCTCGTCGATGCTGCCGACCCATTCTGCCGTGGTGTCCGTCTTGAACTCAGCCGCGTAGCTGCGCTCGAGCTCGGCGTAACCGACGTCCGGGCCACCTTGGAAGGCAAACCGCACCTGGGGGTCGAATATCATCATGGTTTCCTGCAGGTCGTGCCTCTTGTAGGCCTCGGTCCAGCGCGCGAACTCCGCTCGCACACCGGCCTCGATCTGCTTCTCAGACGCTGCAGGCTCGCCGACTGCAAGGATTTTCGCGACCGCGAGCATGGGCAAAACCCGTATCCAACGGATCTTCATCGAGGGGCGAGAAGGGTCAGGTCGAAAACGACATGGTTGACCGGTCGAGAAAAACTCGAGGCGGTTAAACCCTGGCAAGTCCAAGAAACCGGCTTCCAATGCAAGTAAAGGGAAACCCGATCGGGGCGACGCAGCGGTCGCCTCCTTGAAGAAGACCCTAGAAAATGGCGGGATGGACGGTATTCGGACCCGCCCAGGTCATAGATCTCACGTTAGGATGCTAAGGCACCAGTATCGAAGGGGATGGTCGGCCCTGAATTGAGACCCAGCCGGACAGCGGTCGCGAGCGCGTGCAAGGAATGGGGTTTAAGGAGCACCTGGGTGATCCCTGCCTCCCTGAGCTTCGCGGGTAAGACCGAGATGTTGTTGCCCGTCATGAGGATGACGGGCAGCCCCGGCTGGATCTCCTTCAGGTGACGAGCGAGGACAAGGCCTGTCATTCCCGGCATCGTCTGGTCGGTGAGCACCAGCGCAAATCTCCCGGGGGAGGCACGAAACATCTCAATCGCCGCCTCCGGCCGGGCCGCCGTCTCGACCTCGTAGCCGAGGCCGGTGAGGGCAAGCTTGCCCAGGTTGGTCAGCAGCTCCTCGTCGTCCACCAGCATGATCCGCTGACCCTGGCCGCGGGGCACCTCATTCTCATCCACCGCGACCTTCGCCGGCGCGCCCAGGTATTCGGGGAAGTAGAGCTGAAAAATCGTCCCCTCGCCCAGCGCACTGTAGGCGGTGATCGCCCCGTCGTGGTTGTCCATGATCCCGTGGACCACA
>Ga0181537_10003565_pt1 | contig 13293 bp, 13 predicted proteins | sample PEATcosm2014_Bin_39_FD_119765 | JGI IMG/M metagenome (GOLD analysis project Ga0181537, IMG submission 119765) | Peatland microbial communities from MTU Mesocosm Facility, Houghton, MI, USA - PEATcosm2014_Bin23_10_metaG | ecosystem: Environmental > Terrestrial > Soil > Wetlands > Peat | place...
CGACATTTCCGTCATTGCCAAGGCGCGCAACGGCAAGGAAGCGCTCGATGCCGTGCTGGCACACAAGCCGGATGTGTTTCTCACCGACATCGAAATGCCGCACATGAGCGGACTCGATGTTGCTGCGGAATTGAAGCGTCGGAAGACTGGAACGCGCGTGGTGATCGTGACCACATTTGCGCGCGCGGGATATTTGCGCCGGGCGCTGGAAGCGGGCGCTTCAGGATACCTGCTGAAAGATATGCGTGCGGAAGAATTGGCGGATGCCGTGCGGCGCGTGCATCAGGGATTGCGCGTCATTCATCCGGAACTTGCGACGGAAGCTTGGGGAGAAATGGATCCGTTGACGGATCGCGAACGCCAGGTGTTGCGGCTCGCTGGAGAAGGCATGGCCAGCGGGGACATTGCCGGCGAATTGGGATTGTCCGACGGCACGGTGCGAAATTATCTCTCGGAAGCGATCAGCAAACTGGGCGCAAGCAACCGCGTGGAAGCCGCGCGGATCGCGAGAACCAAGGGATGGCTCTAAAGCAGTGGCGAGTGATTAGTGATCAGCGGCAAAGTTTGATGCGACTAATCACTGTCTCTCGATCACTTGTCACTAATCACTTACCGCTTTCTTCTGGTCGCCCGGCAATTCGCCATGCATACATCAGAAATGACGTTGCGGTCAGGTCGATGGCCGGCTCGTCGGTTGAATACGACTGCACGTTGTCTTTGTAAACCGCGCCATTGCCGTTGAATTTCTTATAGGCATCGCCGCCTCCGGCCGGGCATTTCACCATGCCATCCAGTAATCCAAATGTGGGGAAGCTGTTCGCTCCTTCGACGACTGCGCCTGCGAGCACAGGAGGCTGGCCGTTCGTCGATCCAACAATGTTGGCGACCTGATGCTGCATGCAGTCGGGAAATGTGTCGCCGTCGCCCACAGTGAAGGTCACGCCCCACGCGTTGGCACCAGAGATATTTCCGAGCCAGCGGCGCGAAGCATCATCGGCAGCCTCGTTCGAACGCAGATAGTTGTATTCCGCGGCCATGACGGCAAGTCCGGCGCCGTGTGCGATGCTGTCGTACGTGTCCCAGGGAAGGCCGAAGCTGAAAGGATCGCCCGGGTTGTTGCTTACTGATTTCGCGATCTGCTTCGCGATGTCGTTGGCCAGTTGATCTTGGTTGACGGCAAGGCCCGCCGGATTTCCTGCCTGTTCGATCGCCCGATAAAGCTCGAAGTGCGCGAGTCCGCTCACGTCGTAAAGATTCAGCGTGTCGGTGGCGTCATCCGGTCCAGTGATGTAGGAGTGCGCCCAAAGCGCGGCGAGCTTTAAATAGCGATTCGGATCCGAGTGCGGCAGTTCGTCGCACGCGCTGCATTCGCGAAGCGCGAAGTAGAGTTCAGTTGCGCCGAGTTCAAGGTCGTCGGACCACGCGCTCTCCGGATAGAAGTCGTACGGCGCCGTTGTCAGCAGAGTTCCGGTGAATGAAGTGTCGGCCAGATCGAAAATGTGCTCGGCATTGAGAAGACATCGCCGGGCGAACTTCGGATCGGTCTGATGAAAGAGCTGGAAGCATACGGCGAAATCGGCGGCGAGACGTCCGGCGAGATTTGGACTGAGTTTCGATCCGGCGGGGCCGGCCTGAAAGACGGGGCGATGACGAATGTATTGGAAGACGGGATCTTTTCCGGCGTAAGTGTCGTCGACCTGCGGCAGTCGCCAGATGTCGTGATCGCTGAGGTAATCGTAACTTTCAAAATCGGTGCCGATGCCGACCTGGTAATAAAGCGTGCGGCTGGAGTCGTCCCACATCTTCAGCAGCCAGTCGAGGCCGAAGCGCGCTTCGGCGGTGAAGTCGGAAGCCGATCGGTTTCCCATCTGCGCAGGAAAATCGCGAATGCCGATTTGCATCAACGCGACGACGTAGCTGTGAGTCTGGACGAATTTGAGGTAGTCGCCGGCATCCCACCAGCCGCCCTCGGCGTCGATCGCCGCGCCCGTCGGATTGAGGGCTCCAATGATGTTGTCATCGCCGTCGAAAACCGGTGAGCCGTAGACCGCTGCATCCGAGTCATTCAAGTGTCCAGGTGCGGAGCGCAGCGCAGTGGGAATGAAGTCGGGGCCGTCGCGTTCGTTCTCATAAAAATACAGATTGTTCGCGAGCGGAGCGGTGTAGAGATCCTCCGGCGAATCTACGCGGAAGGCCGGCGACGTTGCCGACGTTCCATGGTCTACGCTGATCGTGTAGGTGTCATGCTTCGTCAACGTGAAATCAATCGGGTAGACATTAAACGTTCCCCATGTGCCGAGGATAGTTCCGACGGAACCTGTTGCGGCGGTCTTGCCATTCGAATCGCTGATCGTGAAATGCGCATCGGCCGGCGACGCGGGCGTCATCAGATATGCGCGCGCCGGAAGTCCGGCTTCGTAGCCGATCTGATTTATACGAACGTAGCTACCTGCAGCGTGCGCTGAAATTGCTGCGAAACAGAAAAACACAATGACTGAAAGAGTGCGAACGGGGCTGTGCTGCACAGGAAGCATGTTATCGCTCCAGAAAAGCCAGATGCATTCCTCGCGACGGTCGCGAGGGGACGAGGGGGCGTGGTTGCCGGAAAATGGTTAGATCCAGCCTATTAAAACGGTTGAATATTGCCTTAGTCGTCTGTAGCTGTCAAGGAGCAGAAGGGCTCCAGCGGGGCAATGTTCAGGATTCGACGAAGCAGGATCGCCGCACACGCACCAGCAGAAATAAGATCCCGGCGCTGACCGCCAATCCAAGCAGGGCGTACTGCACCGTGCTCAGTGCTTCGCGGTGACTCTCTTCCGCCGTTGGCACGACGGTGTAAAGCTGAACGCGAGCGCGTCCTTTCAGATTGGGAAAGAAGTAAACGGGGATGATCGTTCCGGGTGGAACCAGCAATGAAAGTTCGTCTTCATTGCGAACGCGCGCCTGAATGTAGGGCCGCAGGTTCATTCGCTCGCGATTGCCATCGACCGTGCCGCTGGCGGAGAGATCGACGCTTCCTTTCAATCCTTTCTGATAGTGAACCTCCGCAACCTGAAATTCGCTGCGGTGATAGGGCTGCCCTTCATACTGATGCCAGCGCGTCCATTCGTTCAGGAACATGACCGATCCGAACAACAGGAAGCAGACGATCGCGAGAGCGCAGATGGCGACGCCGATGCTGGCGATCCGAAACAGAATGGGACGTGACAAAGGCTTCGGCGGCACTGGGATGGGCACCGGCCTCGTCTTTGCCCATGCGGACGCCGCCGTGCCGAGCAGGATCATGCCGACGAAGATCACGATCATGATTTTCGGAAATCGAAACGCCACCATAAACGCGGTCGAAGCGACGATCTGAACCAACATGAGGATCCAGATCTTCGCGCCCGGCGGAGACACGATTCTCGAGCCGCACATCGGGCAGACCGATGCGGGGCCGGTGAGATCGAAGCCGCACTTCGGACATTTGCTGATGGACGTCATCCGCGGCGATTACAGCACGAATCGTGTGTCGAGGATATTGACTGAGGTAATGGCTGGGGTCGTTGGTCATTAGTCGTTCGTCGCTTGTCCCGCCCGTCTAGGGATTTGAAAGACGGGCAACGTTTAGGCAGGGTTGCGACTGACTTTCGTGGGAAATGACGGCCAAGATTTCACTCCACCAGCTTAGGCCCAGTTAGTTTTCGCGGACGACGCCCGATTCTTGCTTCTTCACGGTTCTGTAGGCCCAGGCCATGCGCGGGGTGTTGTGGGCGATGCCGATGTGGCCTTCGGGGTTGAGCACGATGATGCCGCCGTGTCCGTTGACGCGCTGCTTGAGGTAGTTCATCGCTTCCTGCGCGGACCACTCCGGCAGGTTTCCGGCGGAGATGCGATCGGCGGTCCACTTGGCGAGCACGAGCTTCATGATGGGCTCGCCCCATCCGGTGGTCGAGGCGGCGGCGCTGAGATTGTCGGCGTAGCATCCGCAGCCGATCAGTGAAGAGTCGCCGAGGCGGCCGGGAGCCTTGTTCAGTGTGCCTCCGGTGGAAGTTGCTGCGGCGATGTTGCCATCGCGATCGAGGGCGACCGCGCCGACGGTGTCGTGAGAAATGGTCGTGTCGTCGGAGTCTCCGGCGAACAAGTCGTTGCCGTCGGGTTTCGATCCGGATCGCTTCAATTCAGCTTGCGCGGCCTGATAGGCGCGCAGGCGCTCGACCTCGCGCGGGATGATCAGATCTTCGTTCGAGCAGAGTGGGACGCCGTGTTCGGCGGCAAACTTCTCCGCACCTTCGCCGACGAAGTAGACGTGAGGACTCTCGCTGAGAATCTTGCGCGCGGCGCGAACCGGATTGCACAAGCGCTCGACGCATCCGACGCCGCCGGCGCGGAGCGTGGCGCCGTCCATGATGAGGGCATCCAGCTGGACTTTCCCGTCGCGATTGAGGAAGCTGCCGCGTCCGGCGTCGAAGGTCTCGTCGTCTTCCATGATGACGACGGCTTCCTCGACGGCGTCGAGCGACGAACCGCCGCGCTCGAGCACGCGCCATCCCGCGGCCAGCGCATTGTTCACGCCGCGGAGGTGGGCCTCGACCATGTCATCGGGCATGGCCCACGCGCCGCCATGAACGACGAGTACGGGATCAGTCGGCATTTGAATTCAGGTACATTCCGAAAACGACTCGTCAGAATATCAGGTGCGATCGAGGAACCGCGAGTGCCGGCTAGTTCGAGATGTGGCACCGCAAGAAATAATCGGCACCGAGGATTCGCAGCGCCCCGCGCACGATGAGAGGAAATCGTTGTCGTGAGGGATCATGAATGACCTCAGGCGAGGAAAGATTGTAATGCCGATGCTGAGTTACAAGTTCGGCCCGGCCCGCTGCGAGAACGTTCTGGACCCACTGGCTATTTGGTCCATAAGTGAGAGCGAAAAGAAATCCTTCAGGAGCACGGAAAACATTGACCGGGGTGCGAAATTGACGTCCGGACTTGCGACCAACATGCGTGAGGACGCCAAATCCAGGAAAGGAAGTGGCGAAGGGTCCAGTAATGCGATTTGTCACGACGAGATTGAACGCCGCGACCCATCGCGGATGAAGCCGGAGCAGGATCGGAGCGCCGATCAAGAGGCAAACGAAGACAGCTGCGGCCACTTTGAGCATGGGAGCTGGGAATTATGGTACTGCGCCCGGAGGCTTAAGGTACTGCGTAAATCAGTGGCCCGGGGATGGTGGCACCACGCAGCAAGCTAGGCCGCTTGGCCGGGGCTGAGGCTTACTGGCGGGTCTTGCGTTCGGGTCCAGGTGTAGCGCATGCGGTGTATGACTGTGATCGTGCTTAGGACTGCAATCACCCATAGCACCGGCGCCATCCGGTTGAATAACGCTCCGAGGATGACTAGCACGAGGCGTTCGGGACGCTCCATGAATCCTACGCGGCACGAGCCGATCAGGCTTTCGGCTCTCGCTCTGGTGTAGCTGACCATGATGGAGCTGACCATGACGAAGGCGGCGAGGACGACCCAGAAGAAGCGTCCGCCGCGCGCATAGAAAACCAACAGTCCCAAAAACTGGCTGGCGTCGGAATAGCGATCGACGACCGAGTCGAAGAAGGCTCCGAAGCGGGTGACGCGATTGGTGGCGCGGGCGACCTGTCCGTCGACGAGATCGAAGAAGCCGGAGAAGATGATGACTAGTCCGGCATAGATGAACATGCGCTTCTGGTTATTGGCGTTGGCCGAGCCGAACAGGATTGCGGCCCAGGTGTTGACGACCAGTCCCATGAAGGTGAGGACATTGGGATTGATTCGGGAGAGCGCCAGCCAGCGAACGATGGTGTCGAGAAGGACTCCGCAGGCGCGTCCGAAGGCGGAGGTCCAGGAGACGCTCATGCTTGCTTCCCCCGAGCGCCGTGGAGATGGAGATCCCTCGCTCCGCCTGAAAAGCGGCTCCGCTCGGGATGACAACACCTCTTGTTGAGAGGCAGAGACATTACGCTTGCGCCTCTTTCGGAGCCTCGCCGTCGATTTCTTCGTGGATGGTACTGAGCTTCAAAATTTCCAGCGTGCGCTTGCCGTTGGGCGTGACCACGACGGCTTCGTCTCCTACCTTTTTATTCAGCAGGGCGCGGCCGATGGGGCTGGTGGTGGAAATCTTTCCCGTGGCTACGTCGGATTCCTCGCTGGTCACCAGCTTGTATTCGATCTCTTCTTCCTTGGTGCTGTCGTAGACCTTGATAGTCGAGCCGAGCCCCACCTTGTCGTGGGGAATGTTATTCATGTTGACCATGGACAGGTCAGCGAGGCGCTTTCCGAGCTGGCGGACGCGCGCCTTGACGAACTCCTGGCGCTGCTTGGCCATGTGATACTCGGCGTTCTCGCTGAGGTCGCCGAGGGCGGCAGCTTTCTTGATTTCCTTCGGAAGTTCGTGGATCAACTCGTGTTCGAGCGCGTTGATCTCTTCCTGTAGTTTCTTTTTGATTGCGTCTGTCATGGATTACTAGCGGCCGGATCTACGGCAAGGCTTGAAACATTATAACCCCGCTCCTCCGTTAGGCCCGAGAGGCCGAGCAGATTCGTCGCCGCACTCGGAATGACTGGTTCTCCTGAAAATTGGGAAGTTTTTGCCTGATGGCCAGAGATTACCCCCGTAATCTCCGTGATGTGTTTTCGATTCTTGGAGGGAATCTTGCGCCCTAACATCGATGTATGCGCAATAAATATGAAGAACCATCGGATCTCAAGATCCGTTTAGGGCTGGCGATCATCACCATTTTCGGGATGATTGTTCTGGCCGGTACGTATAAGGGCAACATGGTGCGAGGCGCGGCGTCGGGGCCGATGCCGCGAGTTACGTCGATCACGCAGGTCACGCACGACGGCTACCGGAAGTCCAATCTGCTGGCCGACGGCTCGGAGCTTTATGTGACGGAGTTGCCGGCGTCGGACCGTGTAATTGCCAAGGTCGCGTTGCCAGGGTCGGACCGGTCGGTGATGCCGAGTTCGTTGTCGAATGTGCAGGCTTTGGACTTGTCTCCGGATCACTCCAAGCTGCTGGTTTCCTCGAAATCGAAGTCGGGCGATAGCGAATTCTGGACGCTCCCAGTGGCGGCGGGCGCTGCCGAGCGCGTGGGCGATCTTACGGGACGCGACGGAAGCTGGTCGGCCGATGGAAAGCAACTGGCGTTCGCGAAGGGATCGGTCCTCTATATTTCAGGCGCGAATGGAAGCGATGCGCACCCTCTCTATACGGCGAGTGGATCGGTATTCGCCATTCATTTCTCGCCGGATGGAACACGGATCCGGTTTACGGTCAGCGATACCGAGCTGAATACGACCGCGCTGTGGGAAGTGGGGCGCGATGGATCGCATCCGCATGCGCTGCTGGCCGATTGGCCGTACAAGACGACGGCTTGCTGCGGAAGCTGGACCGCCGATGGGCACTACTACATTTTCCAGGCGAGCCAGACGATGCCGAACACGACGTCAGTGGTGACGGCGTTGTGGGCGTTGTCAGATTCAGATGCGGCTCCGGTTCCTCTGACGGGTGGACCGATGTCGTTCGGGAACGCCTCAGCGGCGGGAGATAGCAAGAACATCTGGGCGATCGGAGTTCAGCCCACGGTCGAGGTGGTGAAGTACCTGCCGGGGAAAAAGAAGTTCGTTCCGGTGATACCGGGGCTATCGGCAACGGATCTTGATTTTTCGAAAGACGGCAAGTGGGTGGCATACGTCGCGATTCCGGATGGGACGCTGTGGCGCTCGCGCGCGAATGGCTCAGACCGCCTGCAACTGACGGCTCCGGGCGAACGGGCGGCATTGCCCAAGTGGTCGCCGGATGGGAATCAAATTGCTTATGTCAGCCTGAAGCCGGGCGATTCTTGGAAGCTGTATTTAGTGCCGTCGCAGGGCGGAACGCCGGAGGAAGTGGTGCAGGAAGCGGGCAGCCAGATCGACGCCAACTGGTCCGCGGACGGCTCGAAGCTGATGTTCGGAGACTTTGCTCACGATGCGGGCGGCTTGAGCATCCGCGTTCTCGACTTCAAGACTCACAAGACGGAAATCGTTCCCGGATCGCAAGGACTCTTTAGTCCGCGGTGGTCTCCGGATGGACGATACATTGCCGCGCTTTCTCCGGATAACACGGCTTTGCTGCTGTTTGACGCTGAAACGCAGAAATGGTCGAAGTGGATTACGGCCTCGGGAGCGGTGAACTATCCGGTGTGGTCGGCAGACAGTAAGTATCTGTACTTCGATGATCTCGTCGACGATGCGGAGTCGATCAGGAGAGTAAAAGTCGGCGAGAACCAGGCCCAGCCGGTCTTTGTACTGGAAGCGCTCGATCGCTATATGGGCGCATTGGGCGTTTGGAGCGGGCGAGCCGCTGATGGATCGTGGATGTTCGTACGTGACCGCAGTACGCAAGAGGTCTATCAGTTGAGCGTGGTATTGCCATAACGGGATCGCGAGGGGATGCAATCATGTCGACATGCTTAGACGCAATTCGCCGGGCGGGTAAGAGCGGAAGCGTCTTGATGTTCGGGGTAGTTCTGCTGTGCGGATTTTCCCTGGGGGCGGCGCGGGTGCCGCAGTCGTACGAAACCAGTTCTTCCGACGAAAGAAAAGTTTTGACCCGGGTCGATCCGGATTATCCGGATGCGCTGAAGAAGCTCTACATCGGCGGCGTGGTGCGCGTGGAAGTCGTCGTCGCGCCGAACGGGGCGGTGAAGAGCACGAAGCTGCTGGGCGGCAGCCCGATTCTCGGGCAGTCCACCATGAAGGCCATCAAGCAGTGGAAGTACGTCCCAGCCGGGTCGGAGGAGACGTTGACGGTGAAAGTGGAGTTTGATCCGCACCGGTGAGCGGTGGTGTTAAGGTGCCGTCCATTGCGGGACTCGGTCCGTTATATTGTGCTACCCAGCGCTTACGCGCTGGGCTAATGGATGTCGCCCCTGCGCGGCTAGTTCGCTGAGACCGACTCCTCTTCAATTCCACTCCTCTTAACTAAAATCCGCATCGATGACGCGGAATGCGCGCGAGCAGGACTTGCTGTTGCGATGGGCTCGGGCATGCGGGGCTCCGCTTAACTAATTCAAAAGCTTTCACCACGGGGGGCACAGAGGCACCCACAACACACTGAAGTCCGGCCTTTTTTTTCTGAATTTACGCTTGGAATTCTGAGGCTTCGGGGAAGCGAAGATTGCACTTGGCCAGCGTTAGTGTGAGGAGTTCCTCGACCTTGGCCTCTTCGCAGTTGCGGGCCATGGCCAGCTCGCTGACCAGGAGGTAACGGGCGCGCTCGAGCATCTTTTTTTCGCGGAAGGAAAGCGGTTTCGCCTGGTGGAGGGCGATGAGGCTCTTCAGAACGCTGGCGACTTCGAGCAGCGATCCGGTGCGCATGCGGTCGGAGTTTTCCTTGAACCGGTCTTTCCAATCGCCGTTGCCGCCATTTTCGGCAATGGACAGCAAATCCAGCACTTTCTGAACTTCCCCGTTGCGAACGACACGGCGGAGTCCGACGCTGCCTGCGTTCTGGCAGGGGACCATCACCTTGAGGCTGCTGGCCTTGATGTGGAGCAGGTAGAACTTTTCAACATTCGCGCCGATGGACCGGCTGCTGATCTGTTCGATAACGCCAACTCCGTGATTGGGGTAGACGACCTTGTCGCCAATATGGAAATTCAGATCGGCAGTGCTCATAAGTCGGACACCCAGAAGGCGAAGGGATCGAGGGGAGAAGCGCTGAAACCTACTATTAACATGTTACTCCTCGGCCAACGGTAAGGCAAGTTGAACGCCGTATCTCACGCGGGACGACTTGTAAGTTGTTGATAACTCGTAAGCGCATTTCGCCGCGCCGCCTTGTGCGCGATAGCCTGCGAGTCGCCGGCCGACGGTCACAGGGCCCGATTTTCCATCCAACCTTGGAGGATCAGGATGGCGGCCATTCGGTCGACCGCCTTGCCGCGCTTTTCGATGGAGAGATCGGTCTCGCGGAGCAGGCGGTTGGCTTCGGCCGAGGTCAGGCGCTCGTCCCAGAGGTGGACAGGAATCTTGAAGCGTTTGCGCAGATCCTCGGCAAACTCCTGAATTTTCCCGGCTTGTATCCCTTCGGCGCCGCTCATGCGCAGAGGCAAGCCGACCACGATTTCGTGAACATCGTATTCACGGATAATCCGGTTGAGAAATTGGAGATCGTACTTTTTGTTCTTGCGATGTAATGTTTCGAGCCCTTGAGCGGTAATGCCGAGCGGGTCGGAAATGGCGACGCCAATGCGGCGGGCGCCGACATCAAGGCCGAGCACGCGGCGCGAGCCGGTTTCCCCGTCTGCAGTCACCGGGCGATTATAAAGGTGGTAATCCTGCAGGGTTACTAATGTTCGCGGATACCTACCAGGGAACCAATCTGAGGCGCTCTTCGAACGCGTACTCCGGGCATGAAAAATATTACGGAGACTCTCGGAATCGGATCGGCCGCGCCCGATTTCAGCCTGAGGGCCGCCAACACCGGAGAGATATTTTCCCTATCGGCAGCAACCGCGCGAGGTCCGGTTTTGCTTGAGTTCATGCGCGGCACATGGTGTCCCAACTGCCGCCGGCGCATGGTCGAACTGGCGAAGCTGAGGACGGCGATCTGGCAGGCTGGGGCGTCCCTGGTCTGTATTGCCGCCGAGAAACGAGATGGCATGTGGGAGCCGGAAAAATATCTGGAGGCCAACCCCATGCCGTTCCCATTCCTGCTGGATGAAACGCGCATTGTGGTGAAAGCGTACGGCGTCTATCACCGGATCGGAGTCGATGCCTGGGATATCGCGCACCCCGCGACTTTGGTCGTGGGTCGCGACGGCCGCATCCGCTACATCTTCAAGGGAGAGAGCCAGAGCGACCGTGCTCCGGTGGAAGAGGTTCTGAAAGCGCTGGAACGGGCGAAGGGAAGCAGTGCCGCTGTTTGAAGCTTGTAGGTGCTAAGGACCTATGCGAGACGACTGCAGCCATTCTATTCGACTGACGTAGCTCTAACCCAATGAGTGCACTGAAATCTTACGCCAAACAACGAAACCTTAGATCGGTTCAGCAAGAGTCTCAAAGCGTACGCTAGAAGCGGGCGCGCTTTTTCCGGCCGTTCCAATCGCTTGGACACGCTCCGACCCTTCATCCACGCGGAGATTCCATCCTTTGCCTTGCTTCTCTACCCAAACCAGGGAACCCGTCTGAGGCCCACCGCTTACCGGAATGCGACTCTTGTCCCCTCCGTGAAGCAGAGTTGGGGCCGCCAGGAGATTGCGCACGTGCGTTACTGCTACGATGCACCCTGTCGAGCGGGCCGCGATGTCGATCAACTCCTCAAGCTTCCGCAAATATCGATCACAGAATTGAAGGAAAGATTCCCCTCCCGGCGCAGGCAGAGACGGGTCGGCCTCTAGTTCTTGCAGGATCGGAAGAATGTCTTGCACCCGCTGTCCGGCCAAAGTTCCCACATTCCAAGGCCGCAGGTCAGAAGTATGCACAACTGGAGCGCGCGTCGATCTCACCACTGCATACGCCGTTTGGCGCGCCCGGTATAGATCGGACGAGTAGATGTGCTCTATGGGATACTGAGCCAGCCTTTGAGCAGTTTCCTCGGCTTCCCGCAAACCCTGTTCGTCGAGGGGAACATCCATCCAGCCACGAAGTCTCTCGGAGCTATCAATTGAATTAAGCACGGTTTTCCCGTGGCGCACCAAAATCAGCTTTCCCATTTGCCGGGAAACTCCTCGTGAAATGATTTGCTGACCTCAACTGGGGGGTATCGATCGGGGAGTTGAAAATCAGGAGCTAATGCCTATCTTAACGATAGACATAATCGTATTGTAACACTGTGTTCACATTAGCACCGGGGTTCATAACGGTCAATCAGGGTTTTCCCTGATGGAGGAGCGCGCACAATCTATCGTTCAGCGTATGGAAAGCCGTAACTCACTCTTTCGAAAAGGAGGCGGAGAGGTGCCCGATTACGCGTTGTTGCAAACCCTGGAGCAGTTTTCGACATCAGATCTCGGGCTTGTGGGGGAATTTGAAATATGCGGTCTTTGGCAGTTCGACTTCTGTGTGCAGCTCTGTGTCTTTTTGTCGTTCTGGCTTGTACCTCGTGCGGATCGGGCACTCGTTCTACCATGCCGACCAATCCGAGTCCGAACCCTAACCCCAATCCGAATCCCACTCCGACGCCGACTTCATTTACGCTGACCCTTACGGTCCTCGGCACTGGGACAGTCACAAGTAGTCCAGTAGGAATCAGTTGTCCCGGAACCTGTTCCGCAAGTTTCACTCAGAATACGAACGTTACTCTCAGCGCAATTCCCGGAACGAACTTCACATTCTCCGGATGGTCCGGAGCGTGCACGGGAACAACGACGTGCAGCGTGACGCTGACAGCGTCGAACGCGGTCGCCGCAACTTTTGGTGCGATAGGATCGTTGCAGAGCCTGAATCACATTATTTACTTCCTGCAAGAGAACCGGTCCTTCGATCACTACTTTGGAGCGCTGCGTGAGTACTGGGCGCAAAACGGAATTGCCGACCAGGCCTTCGATGGCCTACCGCAATTTAATCCACCGGCCAATCCTGCGCTGGCCCCGACGAATCCTGGATGCGATCCGAGTCAACCACCTCCAGCAGCGTGTGTGGCGGATCCAAGCGTGACCGTGACTTCGTTTCACCTTGCGTCTGAATGCACAGAAGAACCCAGTCCGTTTTGGAATGAGGCGCACATCGATTGGGATTACACGAATCCAATCGGCACAACCCCTGCATTGCTCAACGGATTTGTCCAGGCTGGCGCGAACGATGCTCGGCAAGTAACTCCGCCACTGAACGATGTCAACGGACTGCGCGTGATGGGTTATTTCGACGGAACGGATCTGAATTACTACTATTTTATGGCGTCAAACTTCGCTACATCGGACCGCTGGTTTTCACCAGTCATGGATCGCACGCAGATCAACCGCATGTATGCGCTGGGAGCCACATCGGCAGGACATGTGTATCCACTGGCTCCGCCATATGGGCCGATCCCCAACACGACCATCTTTGAAGAGCTGCAGAACGCCGGAATCACCTGGAAAATATATGTGAACTCGCTCGACACCGGCTGCGCCGACACCGATTCGGCGTGCCTGGCTCAATATTCTGCGCTGGGCATGTTAACTTACGGACAGACCGTTGCGAACACTCCCAGCCTGTTGGCCAACATCGTTTCGATCAACCAATACTTAAGCGATGTGCAGAACGGAACTTTGCCCCAGGTCGCGCTGATCGCGCCGGCAAGCGTCGCG
>Ga0181537_10003566_pt1 | contig 13290 bp, 9 predicted proteins | sample PEATcosm2014_Bin_39_FD_119765 | JGI IMG/M metagenome (GOLD analysis project Ga0181537, IMG submission 119765) | Peatland microbial communities from MTU Mesocosm Facility, Houghton, MI, USA - PEATcosm2014_Bin23_10_metaG | ecosystem: Environmental > Terrestrial > Soil > Wetlands > Peat | place...
ATCCAGGTGAGGAGCATATGGTCCCAGTCAAACGTCGGGACGATCTCGAGGCTCCTCCGATATTCGCGTTCCGCTCCGCGATCGTCCCCCAAAAAATATAGAACGAAGCCCTTGCGGCGGTGAGTGCGAGGATTGAGCGGATCGACCGCAAGCGATGCGTCGATGCGGAGGAGGGCTTCTTGATAGCGGCCGCGATGACTCGCCAGCCGCGAGGCGAAGTCCAATGTCATCGGATCTCGCGGACTCAACGCGAGCGCCTCATTCATCTCCGCATCCGCGGCCACCCAATCGTATTCGTACTCCGCGTGCATCAGGCCCAGCACGGCGTGCGCCGGCGCGGAATTTCCGTCAATGCGCAGCGCATTCTGAGCGGCGTCCTTGGCGCGCTGCCAGGCGAGGTGGCTCGGCATCTCTTGGGTCAGGCCGGCGTAGGCGTACATCCAGGCGAGACTCTCCGCAGCACGCAGAAAGGAAGGGTCCAGAGCGAGCGCTTGTTCGTAGTCACTCTGCGCCTCGGGTATGTCGCCGGGCCCGTCATAGGCCGACCGGCCACGCAGGTAAAGGTTATAAGCCTGGGTATTGTTGAGAGAGCGCGGGGGGCGCATATCGTCCGCTCCCACCGCGAGCTGAAGTGCCCGGGCGATACTGGTTGCAATCTGGCTCTGCAGGGCCAGCACATCCCCCAGGCCGCGATCGTAAGTCTCGGACCAGCGATGGGTGCCGCTCTGGGCGTCGATGAGCTGTGCCGTGACGCGTACGTGGTCACCCGAGCGGCGCACACTGCCTTCGACGACGTAGGTAACACCGAGAGAGACCCCTATCTTGCGCAGATCCTCCGCCTTTCCCTTGAACTGAAATGAAGACGTGCGGCCAATCACCTTCAGAACGGGAATTTTAACGAGGAGATTCAAAATCTCCTCGGCCATACCGTCGGCAAAATACTCCTGATCCTTCTTCTCGCTCATGTCGACGAACGGCAGCACCGCGATCGATTTCTCCGGCATCGTGTTCTGCGCTGTGTCGATGGCGGACACCGAGGCCGCCGCACGGTCGGCGTCTACGGCTCGCGGCGCGAGCACGAAACGGTTCGCGACGAAATAAGCAATGACGACGACCGCTGCCGCCGACGCAAGAATCAGCGCGTTTCGCCCGGTAACCCTCTGATTCGGCGCCATGGCTGCCGATACTGGATCCTTCGGTGCGCCATGTTCCGGATTGACCGCGCCGGACGGTCCGGACGGTTGAACCGGGAGGAGCAAGCGCGCAACTCGATCGACGAAGGCGGCCGACGTCTCGCCGCCCGGCAGGCGCGTCCAGTGCATCTCCCGGAACCTGTCCGGAACCCGGGCATCGGCTTCGTGGGTAGCGTCAATGACGACCGGCAACAGAAAGGGTTTGTCCGCCGCCATCAAGTGCGAACGATCCACCGCGAGCTTCCATTCGAGCCGAAAGTAGCCCTCGGCCCGCGCGCGAGAATTGCTCGAGATAATCGGTATGAACAAGGAGCAGGCCTTGATTTGTCGCCTGATGGCCGCGTCCCACGCATCGCCGCCCTTGATCTCGCTCTGGTCGAACCAAACGTCGATACCGGCGGCCCGAAGCGCCGCGCAGATCCGCTGCGCCGCTTGGGCGTCCTCGGACGCATAGCTGAGAAAGACGCCCGTGCTCGATTCGCTCAACGTGCTTGGCCGCCGGCAGATGTGAGATCGATAGGATGCGCGATGCAGCATTTGAGCGCAACGAGTGTCCTGATGGCGGCCGGTGCGTCCAGGTGGTGGCGGGTCTAAGCGACGGACGGGGATCGTTGCTTGCTGCGTTGCCAGTATAAATAGAGCGGAATCCCGATCAGCGCGAGCCCGAGTCCCTCGAGCGATTCGCGCGGCTTGGTGATCAACGTCGAGATGACGAAGCAGGAGGCGACCAGCATGTAAACGATGGGCAGCCACGGATATCCGAAACAGCGGTAGGGACGCGGCCTGTCGGGCTGCGTCCGGCGCAGCACCATCACTGCCCCCACGGTCATGACGTAAGTCAACGTCATCATGAAAATGAAGCAGGTGTACAACTGATCGTAGCGGGCGCTCAAAATCAGGATGCACACCCACGCACACTGAACCAGAAGACTCGTGCTCGGGGTTTTCCAACGCGGGTGCAGCCGCGTCATTCCAGCGAAGAAGGCCCCATCCCGAGCCATCGAATAGTAGATCCGCGCGCCGCCGAGTACGGTCACCGAGGCGCCGCCGAAGGATATGACGGCGATGAACAGCGATACCCATCGCCCGACATTCGCGGAGAACAAAGAACTCATGGCGGCGGCCGCCGGTGTCGCGGAATGGGCAAGATCCGCGGAGGGCAGCGCGTACAAAAATACGGCATTGGCGAGCAGATACGTGACGATCACCAACGCGATCCCTAAGATCAAGGCGAGCGGCAGATTGCGGCGCGGATCCTTGATCTCGCCGCCGACCCAAGACAGGAATTCCCAACCGTCATAGGAGTAGAACAGCGGGATCACCGCGATTCCCAATCCGGCTGCGGTGATGGGCGCGGCCGCACCGTGGGGCACCCATTCAAAATGCGACCAGGACCCGCGGCCGAGGGCGAATCCCAAGGCGACGATGGCCAGCACCATCACGAGGTAGGACATCGCAGTCAGGTTCTGCAGCCACGCGGCGACTTTGACACTGCGCAAATTGATGGCCGTGAGAATGACGGTCGTCGCGACCGCGATCGCGCTCCCCTGTTCGAGGCGGTAATGCCATCCAAAGATCGGAACCGTACAGAGGATGTGATCGGCCGCGAGCCCCGGCACCGCCTGTCCCAAGAATAAAGCGACCGCAATGCCCATGGATGCGAGCGCCGTGCTGTTGCCCGCGGTAAAGAGCACCCAACCGTACAAAAATGCCGTGAAACCACCGTACGCCTCGCGCATGAACACGTACTGGCCGCCGGCCTCCGGAAACATCGCACCCAATTCCGCGCAGGCGATGCCGGCGATCAGGGTGATGAAACCGACGACGACCCAGAGCAGCAGGGCGAGACCCGGATGAGGGATTCCGGTCAGTACGTTCCCGGGCACGATGAAGATGGAAGGCCCGACGGTGCCGCTCACGACCAGCATGACGGAATCGAACAGCGTGAGCCGGCGAACGAGATGTCCTGCGGCCGCCGTCACGTCGAGCGCATGCGGTCGGTCGCGAACCCCGCGAGCGCGTCGGCGAGCTCATCGACGGTCTGTTCATCGCTGGTGAGGCACGGCATGAACTTCACCACTTTGGGCTCGATCTCGGAGACGCTATGGCACAGGACGCCGCGCTTGAACAGTTCCGCGCGTACCGCCTGCACGGCCGCCTGCCCGCGCACGCCGATCGAAGCCATTCCTCCGAGCACCGATCCGGGGAAGTACACGGGGGCGAAACGCTCACACAGCAGTTCAAAGCGATCCGCCAGCGCGCGCTCGAGTCGCGCGACATTATCCAGGAGCTCGCGGCGCTGGATGATCTCGATGACCTTGGAGGCGACGAGCAATCCGATCGGACTGCCCGCCATGCTGCTCATGAATCCCCAGCCCTCGTTCATGCAGCGGTCGTACACGGGTTTGGAGGCAATCAACGTGCTCACCGGATACAGCCCGCCGCCGAGCCCCTTGCCGAGGACGATCATGTCCGGGGTTATTCCGTAGCGGGAAGTCATGAAAGGTTGTCCGGAGCGCGACAGTCCGGTTCGCGTTTCGTCGATGATGAGGAGCGCACCCGTCCGGCGGCAGAGCACGGCGAGCGCCGGCAGGAACTCTGCGGAGGCGGGTTTGTAGGTCTCGAAGTTCATGGGTTCCAACACGACGGCCGCGCAATCCTCATTGACGACTTGCCGGATCGACTCGAGGGAGTCGTACTCCAGAAAGAAGCCGCTTTGCGAGCCGGGCAATGCGTAATAATCCCTGACGCCCTCGCTGTCGGAACCGGTGATCAGCGCCGCAAAGCCGCCGTGGCCGTGGTATCCATGGCGATAGGCGACCACCCTGCCCCGGCCGGTAAAGCGGCGCGCGAACATCACCGAGAGATCCATCGAATCCGTGGAGCTCAAGGTGACGACGCTCCGGCAATCCGGAATCGGTGCGATGGCCGCCACGGCATCTTGAAACGCCAACCCTTCGGGCGTGGGCATGGTCCAGATACCCGCATCGTAGCGATCGAGGGCCGCCCGCATGGTTGCCAGCAGTTCCGGATTGCGATGCCCGAGCGAATGGACACCGCCCGAGTTGCCGCAGTCGAGCACCCGGCGCGTCCCTTCCAGATTCCAGATGTAGCCGCCGCCCGCCTCGCCGATCACGAACTCCATGCCATTGGAGCGCTGCAACTCGGCGAGGAAGCGCCAAGACCGTTGCGTGTAGCCGTCGAGCACTTCAGCGGTGGTGAGGCTCGCCGTTGGGACGTCGATTTTCTTCACGTGCCGAGCATCCCGATCCCGTGCCGCGCCGTCAACCGATATAATTGCGATCGCTTCATTCGATCCGCGACAGTAATGCCCGAAGCTTTGAGTGACCCATCATGACCGGTTCCCGCGTGGATGCCGACGCCTATCGGCTGATGCGCGCGGGCCGGTTCAGCGAGGCTTTGCCGCTGGCGGAGCGGGCCGTGCGCGGCGCACGCAGTTGCGTTCCCGGACACAGCTTTCTTGCCTCGATACTCTTGAAGCTCGGGCGCCGCCAGGATGCGGAGGCGGTGGTTGCGCAGGCGGCGGCGCTCGAAAGCGGTGAGCCTTCCGGCTACGATGGACTCGCCTACCTGTGCGTGGAACTTGCGCAGCACGAGCGCGCCAATGCGTTTTATCGGCGCGCCGCGCAACTGTCGCCGCGAACACCGCGCTATTGGTACAACCTTGCGTGCAGCGAGCGCAGTCTCGGTCGGCTCGAAGAAGCGGAGGCCGCCTGCGACCGGTGCATCGCCCTCGACGCGGCCCAATACCCGACGTATCTGTTGCGCTCGGAATTGCGCGTTCAGTCGCCGCAGGCGAACCATATCGAGGAGATCAAGGCGCGCCTTTCGGGTTCGGGTCTCGACAGCCGCGCGCGAGCGCACCTGGGGTACGCCCTCGCCAAGGAACTGGACGATATCGGGCGTGTGGACGAAGCCTTTCACTGGTTCGAGCGCGCGGCCAAGGAACGCCGGTCGCAGATCACATACGATGTCGCCGCCGATGAACGCACGCTGCGCCGCATCGCCGGGACGTTTTCGGGCAGCGAGACGAGGGGCTCAGCCGGCGTGCGGCCGCCGGACGAGCGGCCGCCGCGCGATTGTCGTTTCATCTTCATAGTCGGCCTGCCGCGCTCGGGTACCACCCTGGTGGAGCGGATCTTGACCGGGCTTGCGGGTGTGCGATCGAACGGGGAGACCGACAATTTCTCTCGGGCCCTATCGGCCGCCTCCGTGGGTGGCGGCGACATGTTCGCGCGCGCCGCCGCCGCGAACCCGCAATCGATCGCCGACGGATACGTGCGGCTCGCGCGGCGCGGCGATGACGCGGACAGCGTCATCGTCGAGAAGCTGCCGACCAACTATCTGTACCTCGGCGCCATTTGGCGCGCGCTGCCGGAGGCGATGATCATCGGACTCAGGCGCGCGCCGCTCGACAGCTGCTTTGCGATGTTCAGAACCCTGTTCGGCGACGCCTACCCGTTCAGCTACGACTTCGATGAACTGGCACGCTACTACGCGGCGTACGAGCGGTTGATGACCCATTGGCGCGCGAGCTTGGGCGGCTCGCTGCATGAGATCGTCTACGAAGACCTGGTGCGCGAACCTCGGGCGGTCGCAGCCGCGTTGGCCGGGCAGTGCGGGCTCACGTGGAGCGATGCGGCGCTCGACATCGAGAACAATCGATCGGCCGCGCTCACGGCGAGCGCCGCGCAAGTGCGCCGGCCGATTTACGGCAGTTCTTCGGGCCGCTGGCGCCGATACCGGCAGCATCTGGCGCCGCTCATCCGCGCGCTGCGCCATCACGGGGTGGCGTTGCCGGACGATGCTTGAGCCTATTGAGGTTTGAATCGCCACTTCAATTCGAGGCCGACCGTGCGCGGTTGCTCGATCATCCAGCGCGGGCGCAGCGGAGTCTGCAGCTCGACCGTTTCGGATTGCTCATCTCCCAAGTTGGCGCGGGTGTCGAAGAGGTTCTTGGCGAACACGGATAGCTCGTAGGGACCGGACGTACCGCCGACGTGGACATCGACCAGGCTGTAGGCGTTGCGCACGCGGCCGCCGTCTTGAACCGGAATCACCGAGTAACTCACGCTGCGCCCCGTGAAGCTTACCTGCGAGCGCACGAAAGCCTCCCCGAAGCTCGCGGGCACCGTGTATTCGCCGAGCAGGGACGCGGTCAACTTGGGGACGCCGTTGAGTTCCTGCCCGACGACGAAGCCCGTGGCGCCGGCAGGCACCTCGGTGATCTTGGCATTGTCGTACCCGGCGCCCAAGCTCAAGTTCAGGCCGTGCAGCGGTGCGATATCGGCCTCGAACTCCGCGCCGGTGCTGGTGGCGGCACCGGCGTTCTGGGTCACGCTGTAGGTGCATGCGAGCAGGATGCTTTGCTGAATGTTGCTCCAGTTGATGCGATACGCCGCGAGGCGTGTATTCATTCGTCCGTCGAATAGTGTGTTCTTGGAGCCTACTTCGTAGCTCCACAGCGAGTCGCTCTTGAACTCGCCTCCCTCCGCTCCGCAGTAAGCCGGCACCGCGTTGGCGCCGCCGCTGCGGAAGCCTTTGGCCGCATTGGCATACACCATGGCATCAGGGGTGATCTGATATTTGGCCGTATAGCGCGGCGTGATGGCGCTCTCGCTGTGCCTGACCAGCACGTCCTCCAGCCCTTCATTGATCCATCCGTACCAGAACTTATGCTCAACGTATTGCAGCGAGGCCTGGCGTACGCCGGCCGACAACTCCACCGCGGCGATGGGCTTGAACGAGATGTCTCCGAACTCCGCCACCTCGTTGCTCGCGTGCGGCACCTCTTGGATGTAGCCCGGTTGGCCGTCGATGTACGGGATCGTAATATCCTGCCCGGTGTGGCTCGTGCCGTGGTTGTAATAACCACCGACGATGACTTGCACCGGGCCTTTGAAGGCGGACTCGAAGCGCACCTCCTGCGTGAAAGAAGTCGAATCGAGAAAACTTGGCGCGGGCGAAGCCAGATACACGGGCGGAATCGGCGGCGTGACATAGTTCTGGCCGAACACGGTCGTGGTCGCCTCGGTGCCGTCTTCATTGTCGAGCGCTTCGCGATGGAACCACGTGCTCGAGGCGATGAAAGTGCCGAAATCCGCCTGGTACTTGGCGGTCAAGCTCTTGAAGGACCACTCATCCAAGGTCGACTCCTCGATGTCGAGCGGTCGTAACTGCACCAGATTGTCGGGATTGAAATCCGCGAGCGGCAAGCCATTGCTGCGGGCGGATTGATAGATGACCATCGGCGTGACGGTGAGGCCGGGAAGTGCGGCCGGCGTGTAACTGAGCGTCATGATGCCGCCGTATTCGATGTCATCACCCACGTGAGTTTCTTTGCCCGGCGTCGTGCCGGGCGGCAGGCTGTATCCCGGCGTCGTGACGACGCCCCATTCGCGCGTGAAAATTCCCGGCTTGTAAGAACTGTAGGCACTGACCTTCAACGCCATCTCGTCCGCAACGAGCGGCACGTTCACCGTACCGGATAAGTCGTAACCGGCCCCGCCGTGGTTGATGTCAAATCCCTGAACATCGACGAAGCCCGAGACATTCTTCGGATCGCCCGGCTTGGTGATGAGGCGCACGGTGCCGCCCATCGCGGATGATCCGAACAGCGTGCCCTGCGGGCCGCGCAACACTTCGATGCGCTCCAGATCGAGCACCCGTGGATCGAGCGACAAGGGCACCGGCGTGTCGTCGACATAGAAGCTCGTGGTGGCGAGTCCGTAGCGATAGCGGCCACCTGTAATGCCGCGGATCGTGATGGTGCGTCCGTTCGTGACGCCGAAGTCGCTGCCCGTGCCGAACGACAAGTTCGGGATGGCGTGGGCGTAGTCGGCGAAGTCTTGTGCGCTGAATTTCGCGAGCGTGTCGCCGGAAATCGCGGTAACGCTCAACGGCACTTCTTGAATGCTCTCGCTGCGCCGTTCGGCGGTCACGGTGACGGTCTCGAGCGTGGTATCGCTCGGAGAGGTATCTGCCGCGGCGGCGCGTAACGCCGCGCAGACCGCCGCGGCCAAGATCGTAGTCTCGCCACCCACCACGCGCGCGTTGGCTTTTCTACGCATCGTCATCCCCTTGTTATTGACCCTCTGCGAAGTATTGTCATAATTTTTTCTTTTGATCAAATAATTGAGCTTAGATCTAGGTGCGCACTTTTCTGAGGCGACAATTTGCTACAATTTGCTCGCCGTGCACCATGACGGTGCCGTCGGAATCACGCAGGGAACGTAGGAGGCGTACGCGAGTGGAGCGAGCACTTTCTGGTTTACCGTCGGCAGGTACGCTGACGACACGTGGCCGCGCGCCGCCGCCCGCCGCCGAAACGGACAATACGCGTGCCTATACGTCGCTCAAGCAGGCCGTTCTGGCCGGCAGCTTCCGCCCCGGCGACGTGCTCACATTGCGCGCACTCGCCAAGCGGCTCGCCATCGGCGACACGCCCGTTCGCGAAGCGGTCAAGCGGTTGATCTCAGAGGGCGCCTTCGAGGGATTGCCGAATCGTTCCGCACGTGTGCCGTTGCTCGATCGGCGCGAGATTCAACAAGTACTCGATCTTCGCATCATGCTCGAGAGCGACGCGGCCGCGCTCGCGGCGCACAATATTACGGTGCACCAAATCGAGCAGCTGCGCGCCTTTCATAAAGGGATGGGCGAGGCGGTCGCGGCCGATGACGGTCTGCGATACGGCGAGCTCAATATGGCGTTTCATTTCGACATTTACCGGGTTGCCGACAATCACATTCTTGCCAAACTGATCGAGGCGCTCTGGCTGCGCATGGCCCCGTTCGTTTCGCGCACCCGCTCGCTGATGCCGGGCGATCCGCAGCAGGCCTGGCACGTGGCCTGCGGACAGCACGACGCTCTGCTCGCAGCATTTCAAAGGCGCGACGCGGAAGCTGCCCGCCTGGCCATGCGCGAGGATCTGTCCGCGCTGCCGAAGATCGACGGCTACTGGGAATGCATCGAAGGCGCGGGCTCCCCTTAAGCGCGTGCGATGCGGGCGACGGAGACGAGCGCCGCCGAGAGACCGGCGATCGCGTGCGACATCGCCTCATCATCGTGGGCGGTCGACACCGTGAGGACGCCCCCGGGGCCGATCAGCACACCCTCGTTCGCGCACGCCAGATGAAATAACGAGGCCACGCCGAGTGCTGCCGGGTTGTCCTCGTGCCGATCGGGGTCCGCGGCGAAAGCGATTCCGGCGACCGAGCCGATCCCAGAGACGATGATCTCGATGCCCGCCGCGGCCGCACTCTCGCTGAGCGCACTGCGCATGCGGGTACAGGCGGCATCCATCGTCTCGATGCGCTCGCGAGTCAAATCGTGCATCGTCACCCGGCCGGCGGCACAGCCGACCGGATTGCCATTGAAGGAGCCGCCGTGAAACAAGGGGCCCGGTCGCGTGGGATCGAAGGCCTGCATGAGCTCGCGCGATCCGCCGAATACGCCGAGCGCGGTCCCGCCGCCCAAAAATTTGCCGAGCACGAACAGATCCGGTTGCAAGGAGAATTTTTCAGCCGATCCACCGTACGCGAGCCGCAGCATGAGGCAGTCGTCGAGTATCGAGAGCGTCCCGTAGCGTTGCGCCAGCGATTGGACGGCGGTGAGGAAGCCGGGTGCCGGGGCAACGACGCGGCCGGTGACGAGCACCGGTTCGATCACCACTGCCGCGATCTGCCGGCCGTGTTGCGACAGGATGCGCTCGAAACCGCCGAGATCGTTGAACGGCACCGCAAACGCGCGTCCTTCCAGATCACCTTGGCCGTACAGGCCGGCTTCCAGATCGGGGTAACTGCCGTGATAGGCGCCGACCGCCTTCAGGATGCAGGGGCGCCCGGTCACGCGCCGCGCAAGCTTGACCGCCAGCATGCCCGCTTCGGAGCCCGAGTTCGTGAACCTCATCGAGTCGAGTCCGGGGATCCGGCTTTGCAGCATCTGCGCATAGGCGATCTGCTCGCGCGATGTGCCGGACCACGCCATCCCATTTTTCATGGCCGTCTCGATCGCTCGTCGAGCCGGTCCGTAGTTGTTGCCGTGAATGAGCGACAGGCCGTTGCAAAAGAGATCCACGTAGCGGCGACCGTCGACATCCCACAGCCACGGCCCCTCGCCGCGTTCGACCACGACCGGGTAGGGTGGATGAAAGCTCGTCGTGCGGGTGTTGCCGCCGGGCATGAGGGCGGCCGCGGTTTTCATCAACGCCGCAGAGTTCGGTGTCGCCTGCCGATAACGAGACTCGATCGCGCCGGGGGCACTCACGGTGTCGTGACGACGGCAACCGCGTCCACTTCGAGTTTCGCGCCGCCGAGCAAGTCGGATACCCCGACGCTCGCGCTCGCGGGCCAGTCGGCACCGAAGATGTCGGCGCGCACCTTGCTGTAGATCGGGTAGTCGGCGAGATCTTTGATGTACGCGGTGATGCGCACCACGTCTTTGAACGTCGCACCCGCACGATCCAGGGCGAATTTGATGTTCGCAAAGCATTGGCGCGCTTCGATCTCAAATCCGCCCTTGACGACCGCCCCCGAGGCGTCTCGCCCCACTTCGCCCGAAACGAAGACCAAGGATTTCGGACCCAAGGGGACCACCACCGCGGCGCTGAACCCCTTGTCGCGCTCGTTATGGATCCTTCGAAGTGGGAGATCCGCGGTCATGATGGCTCACTCCTGGCGCAGCTTTTGATCATATCGTCAATATTTGATCATAAGACAAGAGCGCCGGACACGCCACCCGCCCATTTGCCACCCGTCGCGGTCCGCGCGGGTTGCGCTACCCGCCCAGCGCGGCGCTGAAGGCGGCGCCTAATGTGGGCACATCGTCTTCGGACAAACAGGTCGTCACGAGTACCAAGACGCCCTCGTCGGCGTTGGTCGAGTCGACATGGACGGAGGGAGTTCCGGCGCGCAGACGCGCCGCCAGCGCGATGGCATCGAGGATGCGGACTTCGACCAGCGGTAGACCCCCGTGCGCGCCGTCGCAGACGCCGCGGACCTCAAGCGCGGGCAGCTCGCGCAGCGCCGCGACCAAAGAGTCCGCGATGGCGGCGAATCGTTGATTGCGGGCAGTGTCGGTCTCTTGCACAAATCGCGTGAGCGCGGCGAGCAGCCCCACGATCTGCTCTTTGCCGACCTTGCATCCGCGTCCGATGCCATGGCGCGGTACGCCGGGCAGGTCACGCTTATCGATGAGCTGCGGCGGCGGTTGCCAGTCCGGGTACAGATAATCGAGGTCGAGCTGCTGCAGGAGCGCGGAACCGACGAGATCCCGGCGTCCGCACAAGATGCCCGAGGCGGACGGACCGCCCAGGCCCTTGCCTCCGCTGAACACGACGAGATCGGCGCCTTCGTCGATGAAGCGTCGTAGATTGCTTGCCGGCGGCAGCTCGGCCGCCGCGTCGACCAGCACCGGCACGCGCGCGGACTGCGCCACGCGCACGACCTCGGGAAGCGTCGGGCGTGCGTCGCTGCGCGCGAGATACAGAACCCCCGCCGTGCGCTCGGTGATGGCGCTTTCGATTTCCCACGCTTCAGTGTCGCGCACGCCGCATGCGGTCAATCGGTCGGGCAGCCCGACCTCGATGAGCCGCGCGCCGGCCGCGCGCACGCCGTGATCGTATGAATTGCGGTGGCTGCGCGGAACGACGAATTCGTTGCGCATGCCCGAGGTGTCTGGAAGGCGCGCCATTTTGTTGGGATCGAGGCCCGCGAGACAGGCGGCGGTCCCGACCAACAAGCCTCCCATGGCGCCGCTCGTCACGATGCCGGCGGCGGCGCCGGTGTATTCTGAAATCAACTCGGAAGCGCGCCCTTGCAAGGCGCCGATATCCACACTCGATTGCGCAGCCGCATTCATCGCCTCGATGACTTCCGGATGAATCCGACTGGCGCCCAAGCGGGTGACCGTTCCGGCCGCATTGATCACGCGGGTCACACCGAATCGGGCGAGAATGTCTTGTTGTGGTGGCACCTTGACCCTATGTTGACGCGCTGCCAGACTTTAAGCGCACTCCCGCCGCAGATCAAACGCCCTGGCGCCCGGACCTCTCATGACCGACGATACACGCTTCGCGAGCGCCTCCTTTCGCGCCTTGTCCGAGGCCGTGCCGAACGATTGGCAGATCATGGAACGCGCCGAGCGCGACTACCGGGAAAATCATGGTCCGGGCCGCGGTTTATTGACCATACTGGCCTCGGTGGCGAACATCGATCCGCTCGGCGCCCCGATCAATCTGTACCAGCACTCGTTGCAGACGGCGACGCGCGTGTTGAGGGCGGGCCTCGACGATGAACTCGTGGTCGTGGCGCTGTTTCATGATTTGCCCGAGGCGTTCAGCGACAACCACCACGGACTGCTCGCCGCCGAGATGCTCGCGCCGTGGCTTTCGGCGCGGCGCAGGTGGCTGTTGATTCATCACGTCGAGTTCCAGGCCTACCATTTCGCCAATCATCCGACGCGCGACCCCAACGAGCGCGAGCAGTATCGCGGCCATCCGCAATTCGCCGAGACCGCCGAGTTCTGCGAACTCTACGATCAGAACTCATTCGATCCGGGCTACCCGACGCTGCCGCTCGAGCACTTCGAGCCCATCGTGCGCCGGTTCTTCAGAGGTACCGCGCCGCCGCAGGCTGCGCGGGACTGAAGTCGCGGGGGCGCCGCAACAGGCACGTTATTTCTTGGCGTAGGGCGTCCCGTCCATCCGCACGTAGCCCGCGTCGCCTTTCAAGAACCGCATGCCGATATCGGGATATTCCCCCTCGTCCTCGGAAATCCTGCGTGATCCGACCTCCAGGAGCAGCACGTCCCGATCCGACCGATTTTGCAAATGATGACCATCCTTCACGCCCGCCTTGAATCCGGCGCAATCGCCGGCGCGCAGAATCTCCTCCCCGCCTTCCGTGACCAGCACCGCCTCGCCTGAGATGACGTACACGAATTCGTCTTCCGCCGAATGCCAATGCCGCTGACTGGACCAACAGCCCGGCGGCAGCCGCAATAGGTTCACCCCAAAATCCGACAAGCCCGCCGCATCCCCCAAGCGCTGCCGCACGCGCGCGGCGCAGGCGGCGTCAAA
>Ga0181537_10003567_pt1 | contig 13289 bp, 12 predicted proteins | sample PEATcosm2014_Bin_39_FD_119765 | JGI IMG/M metagenome (GOLD analysis project Ga0181537, IMG submission 119765) | Peatland microbial communities from MTU Mesocosm Facility, Houghton, MI, USA - PEATcosm2014_Bin23_10_metaG | ecosystem: Environmental > Terrestrial > Soil > Wetlands > Peat | place...
ATGGGCAGCGCCGTAGGCACCGGCAATGCCGCATCAACGCGAAATTCCGGCCGCCCGATGGACGCATAGGCGCTCGCACCCTGACCCGTCAATGTCGCAAGCTGGTGAGCCGCGAGCGCCGTGGCGGCCTGGGCCTGGTTGCGTGCTACGCGTGCCTGCGGCAGTTGGCCTTCGGCCTCACGCAACTCGAGCTGAGTATCGATCCCGGCGGCGACGCGGCGACGCGTGATGTTGACGATGTTCTGGCGCTGCGCTTCGGAGCGTGCAGCAATATCCGCCAGCGCATATTCGCGATACAGGTCTATGTACGCTTGGGTGATGGCGCCGGCGATCATGAGCCGTGCGTTGTCCACATCGAAGTGCGCGGACTGGGCAAGATCCCGGGCGCGCTGCACGGCGTGCGCCTGGCGCCCCCAGAAATCAAGATCCCAACTCAAGCTTGCGCCGGCCTGGCCCATCCAGAAGCTGTGTCCCGCAAGCGGCGCGGGGATCAGATAGTTCTCGGGTGCGCGCTGGTACAACGCGCTGGCATCCAGCTTGGCGCTTGGCTGCAAGCCTGCCTGTGCTAGCTGGGCCTGGGCGAGGGCCTGAGCCACTCGGGCTTGAGCTTCGGCCAGGCTTGGATTGTCTTTCTCACCCACGCGAATCAGTCGATCGAGCTGTGGATCCTGAAAGGATTCCCACCAGTCGTCGGCTGCTGGCTCAACGGCCACGCCGCTCAGGCCGACTGCGGCGCCGGTCAATTCCCGATAGTGCGCGCTCTGCCTCGGCGGCAATACGCATCCGGTAAAGACAAGCGTACTGAGTAACAACGCGAGCTTGCTGCGCATGGCGTTTTCAAGCCTCTGCGCTCGCCGGCGTCGGCTCGACGGCGGACTGCAACTTGGTGTTGAGCTTGATGAGCAGGCGCTTGAGCTCATTGAACTCGGCGCTGCTGAACTCGGCGAGCGCGAGGTTGAGTCTTTCGACCACCAGCGGAATGAGCGTTTCGACCGTCGCACGGCCGGCCGGTGTCAACTGCAATTCCACTTTGCGCCGATCTCGGTCGCGGCGAACGCGCTCCAGTAGGCCGCGCTCCGCCAGTTGGTCGATGACGCGCGTGAGTGCACCGCTGTCGTGACGATAGCGGGCGCAAATGTCCTTTGGGTTCAGCGCAACGCCATCGCGCAGCCATGCCAACACCACGTATTGAATAAAGGAGAAACCCTGCGCCTCGAACACTGGCTCGATCGCGTCGAGCATCAGGGAGTGCGCCCGCTTGACGAGGTAGCCAACGCTGTCCTGCGCCCGAAAGCTCTCCGCCTGATAATGCTGCCTGGACATTTACTGCCTTATCACTGACTGCCGAGACACTTACTGCCTAAGCAGCTATTATCCACATAGTCCATGGCTTGTCAATTTCGAAGGCCCCCACTGATTGATTGGATAATTCTCATTAATTCATGGCCTTACGACATCGTTCGCATTCCTCGGCAGAATGCGCGTCAGCTTCTCGCGATTGAGCAGCCGTCGCAGCGGAGTGATCGGATGCCGATTTGCAGTTGGGTGTTTTGGTGGCAGCCGCCGACATGAGCGTGGCGAGGTAATGATGCACTGGCTCTTGCGCTCTCGGCTGCGGGTAGTGCTGGCAATCGGCCTGCTGTTGCTTGCGCTGGATGTGGGCCGCTCCATTTGGGCGCGGGTGGGCCTGGAGCGAGCAACCGCTGAATATCGACCGGCCGCCGCACAGTACGCGGATCTGACTTGGCCACCGGGGGCGGATTTGGAGAAAGGCGCGCCGCTGGGCGCACAGGTATTCGCGCGACACTGCGCGGTTTGCCACGGGCCGGACGGTCGCGGAAACGGTCCGGCCGCCCCCTCGATGTTCCCACGTCCTCGCGATTTCACATCCGGCAGCTTCAAATATAAGTCCACGGCGGCCGGCGAGCCGCCCACCGACGAGGATCTCCTGCGCACGATTCGCGATGGTCTTCCCGCCAGCGCGATGCCGTACTTTGCGGGACTGCTCTCGAGCGAGGAGTTGAGCGCCACAGTAGAGCAGGTGAAATCCTTCTCGAGAGAGTTTTCGCGCCCCGCGCGCCCCCTCGAAATCCCCGCTGCGACCCCGAGTTCAACGGAGAGCGTGGCGCGCGGGAAAGTGCTGTTCGCCAACCTGGGCTGTGCCGCATGCCATGGCGATGCCGGTCGCGGCGGTCAGTGTTACGATGACGGATCCGGTCACGCGGTGTTTGCGCGAGATCTGACAGCGCCGTGGGCCTTCCGCGGCGACAGTCGGCCCCAGGACGTCTGGCTGCGGCTGACTACTGGCATCACGCCAGGGCCTATGCCCGCCTACGCGAGCGTGCTGGCGCCCGCCGCCCGCTGGGATGTGGTCAACTTTGTCGCCTCGCTCGCCCGCACGCCGCCGTGGGAGCAGGGCGGCAGCTTCGGGGGCGCGGGATTTGCCGCGAATCCAGCGCAACGCGGCGAGTACATTACTCGCTGGGAACTGTGCGGCCTCTGCCACACGCAGATCGAGCGCAGCGGAATCTACGACGTCGACGACGCATTCCTCGCAGGTGGAATGCGCGTCGGCTACTACCCGCACGGCTACTCAGTGAGCCGCAATCTCACTTCGGATACTCAGACGGGCCTGGGCCAGTGGACTGTGCCGCAGATTATCCGAGCTCTACGCGACGGTCAGGCGCCAGACCGGGCCCTCAACCCGTTCGCGATGCTATGGGCCCAATTCCACAACTTCAGCGACGAGGATGCGATCGCCATTGCCACCTTTCTTAAGACGGCATCCCGAGCGGTGCATAACCCGATTCCGCCGAAGCTCTCCTACGGACTGTTTGAAACCATTGCGATGAAACTCACGCGGCCACTGCCATCAACGTTGCCCAAGGCCCTGACCTATGCCGATGGCAACTTCGCGATTGATCCCACGAAAGGCTCCCCCGCGCACGTTCAAACTGTGCTCGTCGACGCGCAGTGGTTGGTACTGGTGCTGGGGCTCGTGCTATTCGTGCGCGCAAGCCCGCGTTTTGGGATGTTCGCAACCATCGGCGCCGTACTCGGGCTCATCGTCGCTGGTGTGCTGCTGTTCATTCTGTCGCAGTGGCCTGCTATCAGAAATATGCCGCCCGATGCGCTGGTGAAGGCTGCGAACGCTGGGGAATTCAAACCGGACACGCGCGCAATGCCAGCCGAGCGTGTTCGCATGGTGGAGCGTGGTCACTATTTGTACTCAGTGAGCTGCCTCATCTGCCACGGCACTGACGGCAGCGGGGACACGCCAATCAGCTGGAGGCCATTTGGTACGCTCTGGACCCGCAACATCACCGCGCATGCGCAGGCGGGCGTGGGTGCCTGGAGCGATGCGGAGTTGGAACGCGCGATCCGCAGCGGTGTGAGCCGGGATGGCAGGCAGCTTCATTGGCAGGGCATGACGTGGGACCAATTTTCTAACCTCGAGGAGGAGGATCTGCGCGCGATCGTGGCCTATGTGCGATTGCTGCCCCCCGTGAGCCATGCGGTTCCCGTCCCGGGTCCGCCGGCGGCCGATGACTGCGAGACGTATGCCTTTTATCTGGAGAAAAGCGACCAGCCCGGATGCCACTGAGCCCATCCGCGTGAGAACCGTCGCTTTCGATTAATAATTCGGGGCCAGTCGCGATTGCACTCGTATCACTCGTCGCGCTCTCCCCAGCGCCAGCGCGGTGGCTCCCCTTTCTTGTAGCAGATTGCCAGCAACAAGAGGCTCATCACCAGCGTGAAGACAAGAAACAGGACAGTTCGACGGGGAATGAAATAGCGCATCGCAGAAATGAAAACAGCAAACCAGACGACAAACACAACCCAGCCCTGCCAGGTGATCGGTAATCCCCAGCCCCACCCATAGCGCTTGGCTCGAAACCAGTAGTCATTGTTGCCGTCGTTCATGAGAACCGGGATGTTGCACCGGAAGGTGGCTACTTCCAACTTGACGTGGTTGCCAGTCTGGCCGCCTTCGGCAATCATGGCTCGAGGTTACCGATGCAGTGACGTTGGCAGCCAATGAACAAGAACTCCAGCCTCCCGCCGGTCCGCGCCGCGACCTCGCCTGCGACGCTGGTGTTTCTCGTCTCGACGGCCTTGTTCATCACCTACGTCGACCGGGGCACGCTGGCGACGGCGGCGCCGCTGATGCAGGACGAACTGCACCTGAGCGCGAGCCAGCTCGGCATCCTGCTGTCGGCGTTCTACTACGGCTATGTCCTCGTCATGGCTCCGGTCAGCTGGCTGGTAGAGCGTTACGGCGCGCCGCGGATGCTGGCACTCGGCCTTGTCATTTGGTCGATCGCTACGCTGGCCACCGGGTTCGCCAACGGCTTCGCCACGATCCTGGCGCTGCGTCTGTTGCTCGGACTCGGGGAAAGCCCCGCGTTCCCGTCGGCCTGCAAGGTGTTCGCGAACGCGCTGGATATCAGCAAGCTGGGCCTCGCCAACGGCTGGCTCAGCTTCGGCTACCTGCTTGGTCCGGTCGTCGGCACCTTCGTCGGCGGGCTCATGATGGCAGCCTACGGCTGGCGGCCGGTGTTCATCGTCTTCGGCTGCCTCTCGCTGCTCTGGCTCCTGCCCTGGAGTCGCGTCGTCGTTCCCCAGTCAGTTGCCGTGGCGGAGCCCTCGCTGCGGCCACCGTCGTTGCGACAGATCCTGCGTCAGCGCTCGCTCTGGGGGGCGTGCCTCGGGATGTTCTCAGCCAACTACAGCTTCTATTTCATTCTCGCCTGGCTGCCGTACTACCTCGTGAAGGCACGCGGCCTGTCGATCGAATCCATGGCGTGGACCGCATCGTGGGCGTACTTGCTCAATGCGGTCGCCGCGCTGTGGATGGGTTGGTTAACCGATCGTCGGATCCTGGCCGGCGCAAGCCCAACTGTGGTCTACAAGAGCCTGATGGCGCTGTTTCACATTGCCGCCATCATCTGCATGGCAGGTATGGTACTGCTGCCGACCACTGGGGCGATCGCAACGCTGTTCGTCTTTGAGCTCATCGTCGGCGTGGCATCACCGGGCCTCTTTGCGATCCCGCAGATCATCGCGGGGCCCAGCGCCTGCGGACGCTGGGTGGGCATCCAAAATGCCTTCGGCGCGTTGCCCGGCTTCGTGGCCCCGCTCGTTACCGGCGTCCTCGTGGACCGAACCGGCCAGTTCGCACTCGCGTTCGAGATCGCCGCGGCGGTCAGCGCCCTCGGCCTGATTGGGTGGTTGCTCATGGTGCAGAAGGTCACCCCGCTGCGTTGGGCCGACTCGCCCACATGAGAGCGCGGCCGAGACGTGCGCAGGTTGGCGGCATGTACACCGATATTAGTCGATATAAGACAACAGTCTGGATGGCATGCGCCTGTCTGGTGCTTGGTGCGTGCGCGATCCAACCTCATGCTGAGGCCGCCAAGTCTGAGCAATTGCAAAAGCAATATCAGCGTGCGATTGAGGAGGCGGCGGTTCGGCACTCAGATTGGAACATCGCGCTCTGGTCGTTCGGGGACGCGAGTGACGCTTTGGTCAGTACCTTCACCGACGACCCGGCGCTCGACACCGTGACGCAGTACAACTGGGTAGCTCCGACCGCCCAGGTCCGCGCCCTGTGTCACGGAAAATCCAATTCCGTCTTATTTTTGGAGGAGCTTCTAGGATTGCCACCGCAGATCACTGCGACCCCTGGCAAGCGTTGGCACGTGTATACATTCGAAGTCTCGCAGGAACTCATCTTTCGTCCTTGCCCGGGTGGGGTGGACCGTTCGGTCCCGGACCGTCCACGATGTATTGCCGGGACCTCGCTGGATCCCAATCTTGATCAGCAGACAGCGCGCTTTCTGCTGCAGCAGTTTTGGTATTCCCATCGCACCGCCATCCCCAACGGCGGAACTTTGGAATTCGGGTTCCCCTGGACCGGCATGGGCTGGACATATAACTGGGATCCTCATTCCAGAAACCATATCGGCGTTTCGGAGTTCGTTGTGCAAATGGGCGCCTCCACAAGCAACGTCAGTGACGAAAGCCCAGCGCAATTTTGCCGTGCAGGCGGTTCGAGTCATTGAGATAGGGGATAGCAAGAATCGGAGCGCGGTGAGCCCTACATTCACGCTCACAATGCAAAGCGCGGGTGTTATTCGGGGCGGATTGATCGCGCATGAGGCATGCTTGGGTGACACCCGTTACGGGACCAGGACGACTTTGCCTTGGATGTGGCCGGTCTCTGCCAGCTGCTGCGCGGCGGCGGCCTCGCTCAGCCTGAATGTCCTGGCGATCGGAATCGCGAGCTTGCCGCTCCGGACCGCCTCAGCCATCCGGGCGAGCCGCTTCGAATCGGGCTGTACACCAATCACCTCGATGCGAATGTCCTTACCCTCCGTGGCCTTGGGCTTTCCGAGCACCGAGCCGAGCGCGCCGCCGCGCTTGAGCTTCGGGAGCAGTTTGCCGGTGGTCTCCCCATCGATAGTGTCGGCGATCGCATCGAGCTCTGGCAGCGCGCCGGTCTCCTCATCTGAGTCGAGCGCGACGATCTGCGCGGCCTGCAGCGCCTGCGCTTGCTGCTTCTGGTTTGTTCGCACGCCGACGATGACGCGCGCCCCGCGTTCGAGGGCGACATAGACCGCCGTGCGTCCAACCCCTCCAAGCGCTCCTGTCACCAGCACCGTGTCGCCGCGCTGCGGTGCGATGCGCTCCATCAGCTCTGCCCCGGTGGAAACAACCAGCGGCAGAGCCCCAGCCTGTTCCATAGCCAGTCCCTCGGGTACTAGTGCGAGCGCTACGCTCGGTACAGTGACGAATTCGGCGTACGTGTGATTGCCCAGCGCCATCACCTTCTGGCCGACCCCGAAGCTTGACGCTCCAGCGCCGGCCACGCTGATCTCACCGGCGAGGTCGCGGCCGAGTATCACTGGATACTGCAGCGCCATGGTGGCCTTGCGATCACCGCGCCGGATTTTCCAATCGATGGGATTGACGCTTGTGGCTGCGAGCTTAACCAGCACCTCATTGGGTCCCGGAACGGGCGTTGGCACTTCCTCATAGCGCAGTTGTTCCACGCCTCCATATCCGTGCATCTGAATGGCTTTCATCCCAGCGACCTCCTAAGGATCGAACTGTTGGCTATTAGGCTGCAGCTTGCCGCATAGCGGTCGTTGAGGCATCCTGTTTCAGCCCGTCATACCAGCAACATGCAAAGACCGGTGAATCAAGCCGGCGCAGGAAGATTATGAATATGCGAATGCTCATGGCTGCGGTGTTTGCAATAACCGCGGCAATTCCGCTCGGTGCCGCCCAGCTATCTGGAACCTGGATCATATCGGGTCCGGTGGCGTCGACTTGCATCTTCGTCCAAACGGGACAATTTCTAAGTGGATCTTGCAAAGGATCCAGCGTGGAAGGGCCAGCCTTTGGACTTATCGAAGGGCAAGTGGTGAGAGTAAGTTATCAGTGGATAGCGCATGTGGGTCAAAATCCTGGGGCATTTGATTTTGTGGGTCAATGGGATTCTGCGGACAACATTGCCGGTACGATGATCGAAGGCAATGCGACCTCACCGTTTACCGCCAAACGAGTGACCGACGAAAACACACAGGTACAACCGCACGCCGTTCAGAGTGGTCTCGGCGCCGGGCGTGTTCCGACATCATTTCAATGGTATTACCAATTTATTCCGAAGGGTTGGCGGTTTTGGACGCAAACCAGCGCAACGACCTGGACGGAGAGGTACGACACAGGAGAGCAGACTATCTTCACCCTTACAGGTAATGAGATCGTGAATAACTGCAGTGGTGTCGTGGTACTTAAAGGCGATCAGAGCACTCAAGTATTTATTCCAGATGATCAATGCACAAAGCAAGAAGCTCTTTTTCGGTTTGTGGGACCGTCAGGACCGACATCGCAGTGGCGCGGGTTGGGTCTAATGCAGCAAGTGCGATATTAGGACCGTCACGGCCTCATCAAATCGGGGAGCAACAATGTTGCATTTCAAGGAACGAGAGAAGACGATGGAAAGTCTGTTCTCTATCTCGCGCCTCTTGGCAATCGCCGCGTTTGCCACTGTCTTGAGCTGCGCACCAGCAGCGGCGGCAACCGACTTGGCCGCCCAGAAATTTGGCAATAACCCCGTCGCTGGCTACAGCTTCGTGTTCAACGGCAACCGCTTCTATTACGAAACTTACGGCGAGGGCGCACCAGTGTTGCTGATTCACGGCAACGGTGGGTCGATCAAGAATTTCAAGGCGCAAATTGCAAGCTTCGCCCTGCACCACCGGGTCATCGCGATGGATAGCCGGGGGCAGGGCAAGTCAGAGCTTGGTACAGACGCTCTGAGCTACGAACAGATGAGCGAGGATTCCAATGCACTTCTCGATCACCTGATGCTCGATCACGTCAAAGTCCTGGGTTGGAGTGATGGTGGCATCATCGGTCTGCTCTTGGCGATCCATCACCCGGAAAAGGTCGGGATGCTGGCAGTGATGGGCGCGAACCTACAACCGGAAGCCGCATATCCATGGGCGGTGGATGGCATTGTACGAGTGCGCAGCCGGATCATGGCGCAGCTTGCGACTAGTCATGATCCAAAGCCGCTGCAATTGGAGTTGCAATTTCTCGACCTGGTGGGGAATCAACCCCACATACCGCTAGGTGATTTGGCTACCATCCAAGTTCCGACGCTGGTCATGGCCGCCGATCGCGATGTGATCCGCGACGAGCACACGCTCAGCATATTCCACGCCATCCCCAAGTCACAGCTGGCGATCTTCCCCGGCGCGACGCACATGATCCCGCTGCAGGATCCGACGCGCTTCAATGAGACGGTACTCGACTTCTTCGATAAGCCGTTTGCAATGCCGGATACCAAGGATCTCGGGTGGTTTGATTAGGTGCGCTCGTCGGCACCCCACTAAGCCGGATGAGTCCAACCTTCGCGCGCGCGGCGAGCTTCTGTAAGCGCTTTGGACTGCGAGTGCCCATTTTGCTCGCACCCATGGCCGGAGCCAGTGCACCTGTCCTATCCATAGCCGTGGCGAACGCGGGGGGCCTTGGATCGTGTGGTGCTCTCCTGATGCAGCCTGAGGAAATCATTGGCTGGGCTGCTGAAGTGCGTGCCCAGAGCAACGGCGCATTCAACCTAAACCTTTGGATTCCCGATCCCGCGCCCAGGCGCGATGCCGCCCACGAGGCACGCGTGCGTGACTTCCTGGGTGCCTGGGGCCCAGCGGTTGCGCCGGACGCGGGCGATGCCCCGCCGCCGGATTTCGCCGCGCAATGCGAGGCACTGTTGATCGCTCGGCCGCCGATCGTCTCGTCGGTCATGGGGTTGTATCCCGCCGATTTCGTCGCGAGAATCAAGCAATGCGGCATAGCTTGGTTCGCCAATGTCTCGACCGTTGCGGAAGCGCGTTTGGCCGAAGCGGCCGGTGCGGACGTGATCGTAGCGCAAGGTATGGAAGCTGGGGGGCATCGCGGCTGCTTCGACGCCACCCTGGCCGAGCGCCAGCAGGTCGGTCTGTTCGCGCTGCTTCCATCGATCGTTGAGGCCGTGCACTTACCAGTGGTGGCGACCGGCGGAATCGCTGATGGGCGCGCAGTTGCCGCCGCTCTCGCGCTCGGGGCGAGCGCAGCGCAGATCGGCACAGGATTCCTGCGCTGCCCGGAGGCGCAGATTCATCCCGCGTGGGCACGGGCCCTGGCAAGGACCGCACCGGAGGATACCGTGCTCAGCCGCGCCTTCAGTGGCCGTGCGGGGCGCAGCATTGCCAACGACTATGTGCTGGCTGCCTTGGCACCGAACGCACCCGTGCCTGCGCCGTATCCAATCCAGCGCGGATTGACCGCGGCAATGCGCGCCGAGGCTCAGAAAAGCGGTGACGTCCAGCGCATGCTGGCCTGGGCCGGTCAGGCCTCGAGTCTCGCGAAATCCGAACCGGCAGGCCAACTGGTACAGCACTTCTGGGCTCATGCAAAAGAATTGCTGGCGTAAGTCGGCGCTGGTTTCCAGGCGAAAGCACCGATAGGGACGACGGTCCTGGGCAACCGCGTGGTTCATATCGAGCTTTCAGACTTGCTAGCCCGTCCCGCCAGCGCTACCTTTGTTGGGCCACAGGGTACTGGCGCACATCGCTCGAGTTCACGAGCAGGGAGCCTGTGGAGAATCTTGCCGCGCGCCTGGGCACTCGTGTTTCGCGTTGAAAGCACGTGCCCAGGAGGTTCTATGTCGTTGCAAGATTCCGCGCTCTTTCGATTCGATCCGGAAATAGCTCGTGCCATTATTGCCGAGGAAGCTCGTCAGACCGATACCCTCGATCTCATAGCCTCGGAGAATTACACGCATCCGGACGTGCTCACCACGAACGCGTCCGTGCTGACGGATAAATACGCTGAGGGCTATCCCGGCCGTCGCTATTACGCGGGACAGCAGCACTACGACACTATCGAGCGGCTGGCGATCGAGCGCGCAAAGACCGTGTTTCGTGCCGAGCACGCTAACGTGCAGCCGCTCAGTGGCTCGCCGATGAATCAAGCTGTCTATTTCGGCCTTCTCAAACCAGGCGACACCATCCTGGCGATGGATCTCTCACACGGTGGCCACCTGACGCATGGCTCACCGCTGTCGCACATGGGAAAGATTTTTCGCTTTGTCCGGTACAAAACGAGCGGCGCTAACGGCGATATCGACATGGACGCGGTTCGTGCGCTCGCGTTGGAGAACCGACCGAAGCTCGTTCTGTGCGGACACTCCTCATATCCGCGAGAGATTGACTACACAGCCTTCAAACACATTGCCGAGGAAATTGGCGCACTCACCATGGGCGATGTCTCTCATCTCGGCGGCCTGATAGCCGGCGGTGTTCTGCGTAATCCGCTCGATGAGGGATTCGATGTGATGACGACTACCGCACACAAGACGCTGCGTGGACCGCGTGGTGGACTCATTCTGTGCCGCGCTGTGCATGCGAAGGCGATCGACCAGTCAGTGTTTCCGGGACTGCAGGGCGGACCCCACATGCATACTGTGGCCGGGATCGCGGTAGCGCTGAAGAAGGCCGCGACGCCAGAATTCCGAACGTACTGTGAGCAGGTGCTGGCAAATGCACGCGCCCTGGCTCGTGAACTCGTGAATCTGGGTGCGACACTAATCACGGGCGGCACCGAGAATCACCTGATGGTGGTCGATGTAATGAAATCCTATGCAATGACCGGCGCAGAAGCGCAAACGCGGCTTGAGGCCGCTGGCATTGTTTGCAACAAGCAGGTCATACCCGACGACCCTCTTGCGCCCATGCGTGCCAGCGGTATCCGGCTCGGTACGCCCGCTGCCACCACGCGCGGGATGAAGGAACCCGAGATGAGACGGGCGGCGATTTGGATCGACCGTGTACTGCGTGCGCCATCGCAGTTGACCGATGCGGACGCCGTTTTGGGCGACGTACGGAACTTCAGCCGAGCCTATCCGGTTCCGACTCTATCGTGACGATATCTTCGCAGTATGTCACAGCGGATAAGTCTTCACGCACATGTCCGCCTACGAATATTATCCCTAACATCTTTTCGCGCAGTGCTGTTATGTCGATTCAATGCACAACTTGAGGGGCGATCATGGGCGATAGAGCAGGTCTCACAGCGCTGACCGACGAACGTACACGGCGGCAGGCGATTGTCGGTATTGTTAGCGCATTCAGTGGTCTGGTTCTGAGCTCAACTACGGTCTGGGCGGGAGCTGAGAACGAGGTATCGCATACGGCGGAGTCGATCCACCAGGAGCCGGTATTTGCAGCGAGCCCGCAGCGCGTCTACGAAGCTCTCCTCGATCCTAAGCAATTTACCCGCGTCGTACAGCTCAGCGGAGCCCTTCAGGCGATGCACCTACCAGACAAAGCTGCAGAGATCAGTAGCGAAGCAGGGGGCGTGTTTGCGCTTTACGGCGGGTACATCACGGGACGGCACGTCGAGCTTGTGCCGAACGTGCGCATCGTCCAGGCCTGGCGAGCGGGCCACTGGCCTCCGGGCGTCTATTCGATTGCCAAGTTCGAGCTTGTAGAGCAGGGCTCAGGGTCCAAAATCGTCTTCGACCATACAGGCTTTCCCACGGGCGAGGCAGAGAGCTTGGCTTCGGGATGGCAAGCTCACTATTGGCAGCCGCTCGCAAAGGTGCTGACATAATTGGGAGAAGACGGCCGTACTGGCGAGCACGAATCCAAGGCGGCCCCAGCGGCCGCATCAGCTACCAACCAGGAAAACGCAGTACCTATGCTCGATGTCCATCCACCTCACGACGCCGTGCGCACATGGAAGGATTTTTTCATCCATATTGCGGCCATCGCTGTCGGCCTGCTCATCGCAATTGGGCTCGAACAGACCGTCGAGTACTTCCACCACCGCCATCAAGTGGCGGAGATCCGTCGCTCTCTCGCCGAGGAGCGCCACATAAACGAGCTCATGTTCACCAGTGCATGCAACGAATTCCGCCGCTACGCTCCCATTTTGCAGGGCAGCTTGCAGACCCTCACCTATCTTCGTACTCACCCCGGCGCGCCACCGAGCCAGTGGCCGGGCCGATTCAGTTTCTATATCCAAATTATTCACTTCCAGGACTCAGCGTGGAAGATTGCCTTGCAAAGCGCTGCGCTTGCGTACATGCCGCGCGCTGAGGTGCGAATTTACAGCGATCTCTATGCCCGTCTGGCCGAGGTCAGTGACCATTCCGTGGAGGAGTTCCATGCCGTCATTCGCGCAAAGAGCTTCATGCTTCAAATCACTGATCCTTCCTCGTTCAGTTCAGAGCAAAGCATCCAGGCCTACGCTCTCATCTCGGATGTCGTCACTAGCCTGTATTTCATGGGTGTCGGTGAGCGCAACGTCGCCCGCAATTACGGCGACTTCCACGGTTCTCCAACGGACATGGAACTCTATGCCCTCATTCCGCCAGCGCCAGCGAAGCAGGATGTTGACGCAGTTACCGAGCTCGACGCTCCCATGCATCGCGAAAAATAGACCTCAGCCCGTTAGTTCAGCCCAGGTCGAGGCACCGCGCGAGGCGCGGATTTGCGAATCTCGAAGCCCGGTTTACAATCCGCCGTGGAAGCGTCCGAATGCACGGGCAAGCATCAGCGACATGAGCAGGACGCCGGCTCCGAGTGTGAGCACGTGCGTGGCTCTACGCAGGTGGAAGCTGCCCACGCGGCAGATAAGCACATAGGCGACGGCAAGGTTGAGCAGACCCCAGAGGACGTTGATCGTTGAGGAAGACAAGCCTTGGCCGGGCGGTGATGCAAAGGGACTTTGAAAGG
>Ga0181537_10003568_pt1 | contig 13285 bp, 11 predicted proteins | sample PEATcosm2014_Bin_39_FD_119765 | JGI IMG/M metagenome (GOLD analysis project Ga0181537, IMG submission 119765) | Peatland microbial communities from MTU Mesocosm Facility, Houghton, MI, USA - PEATcosm2014_Bin23_10_metaG | ecosystem: Environmental > Terrestrial > Soil > Wetlands > Peat | place...
ATTGAGGCGCGTCGATGCCGAGCGCGACGCCGGCGAGCATGGCGAAGAAGGTCCATAGCAGGAGCGAGCGGCGGCGAAAAACGAAGGGAAGGAGCAGGCCCAGGGCGATCCAGCGAATAACGATTGCCGCGGGCGCGTGAAGGAGATTGGGGAAAAGAGTGGAGACGAACCCCACAGCGCCGACTGCGGCGAGAAGCGGGAAAGAGCGCACGCGAGTGTGCGGCGAGGGTTGGCGAGGGATGAGCGGGTCCTGAGGCATGGAGGACTCCATTATCCTATGGCCATGCCGAACCGGATCTGGGAATAAGTACGCCGACGTGCTGGCGGCGAAGTTCAGGGCAGTGGGCGCGCTGGCGAGCTAGGTTGTGGAACCGGAATTCGACGCGGAGTTGGGCGTTGAACCTGACGTCGAACTGGGCGTGGACGGAGGCGCGCTGGGCGCGGACTCGCTCGACTTGGATTCCGACTTATTCTCAGACTTGGTTTCGGAGGCCGGGGTTTCCTTCTTGGAGTCGGCGCCGGAATCGGAGGATGGCGCGGAACTCTTGCTGGCGTAGTCGTTTACGTACCAGCCGGCGCCTTTGAAGTTGAGGCCCGGTGCGGTGAGCGGGCGCTCCAGCACGCCATGGCACTTGGGGCATTCGGTCTCCGGCTCGGCGGAGAAGTTCTGGATCTTTTCAAACTTGTGGCCGCACTGGGTGCAGCGATAGGCATACAACGGCAAGGTCTTCACACCTTCCAGACAAGAAGTAACTGCTTTATCCATTGTATCGGCAGGGCGGCAAATAAAGTGCAAATTGCTACCCTGCCGTGAACTGCGGCTGATGGCCGGAAAACTACTTGACGGTGACGGGCACGCTCGCGATGTGGTTTTCCCAGGCGAGGGTCAAGGTTCCCATGGGGCCAGGGGTGGCGGTGATGGTGTATTTCAGGTCCTCGATGGTATGCGGCGGCATGGTCATGGTCATGGGGACGCGGCCCAGGTCTTTTGTTTTGTCGTAGACGGTGCCCCACTGGCCGGTCTGCGTGTTGACGATGAGGACCCAGTTGTCAGGATCGGAAACGTCAGCGTAGAGGGTGTAGTCGCCCTTGGGGACGGCGAGGGAGCCAATTTCGAGATCGGCGTCGGTGTGCAGCACAGTGGCGGAGTTGGCGCCGGCGCGCCAGACGGGGTAGGTGGGATCGTGGCCGATCTGGCCGTCTTTAGTGAACAGCTTGCCTGCGCGGCCGTTGACCCTGGGTGAACTGTAAGTGATGGCGATGGTTTTTCCCGCGATGGTGGCGGACGCGGTGGCGGCGGGGCTCTTGGGCGGAGGCTTGGGTGCTGGCGTCTGGGCGGAGAGGACGGCTGCTGCGAGGAGCAGCCCGGTACAGGCGAGTAGACGATTCATTGCTGTGTTTCTCCTTTGGGCGAAGTCGCGTGTAGATATGGACGCGGCGACGGGATGATTGTCGCACTGGACGGCTGGGTTGGGGAATTGGGTGGGGTTTGGACGGGAAGGCCGGGCATGGCGGCTGCTATGATGCGGCGCAAGGTATTGCATGCGGCAGAGACACGATCGATTATCGGCTGGTGAGAGATTTCGGGCGGCGGTGCGGGACGAAAAACCGCTGCAGGTGGTGGGCGCCATTAACGCGTATGCGGCGCGGATGGCAGAAGCTACAGGGTTCAAGGCGCTCTATCTTTCGGGCGGAGGTGTGGCCGCCAATTCACTGGGGATGCCGGACCTGGGGATCAGCACGCTGGACGATGTGCTGACGGATGTAAGGCGGATTACGGATGCGAGCGGATTGCCGTTGCTGGTGGACATCGATACGGGATGGGGTGGGGCGTTCAACATTGCGCGGACCATCCGCTCGATGGAAAAAGCGGGCGCGGCGGCAGTGCATATTGAGGACCAGGTGGGCCAGAAGCGCTGCGGACACAGGCCGGGCAAGGAACTGGTGGCTGCCGGAGAAATGGTGGACCGGATCAAGGCTGCGGTGGATGCGCGGGTCGATGAGCAGTTTGTGATTATGGCGCGAACGGACGCGCTGGCTAATGAGGGGCTGGCGGCGGCGATTGAGCGGGCGCAAGGCTATGTGGCGGCGGGTGCGGACATGATTTTTGCCGAAGCGGTGACGGAGCTGGGGCGGTATACGGAGTTTCGCAGGGCTCTGTGTGTGCCGATTCTGGCAAATATTACGGAGTTTGGTCAGACACCGTTGTTTACTCGTGAAGAGTTGCGGGATGCGGGCGTGGATATTGTGCTGTACTGCTGCGCGGCGTACCGGGCGATGAATGCGGCGGCGCTGAAGGTGTATGAGGCGATCCGCGCTGAGGGGACGCAGAAGAGCGTGGTGCCGCTGATGCAGACGCGGGCGGAGCTTTATAAGTACCTGGACTATTACGGGTATGAGAAGAAGCTGGATGAGTTATTTGCGAAGGGGAAACAGTAGAGGCTCGCAGGATACAAGTTAGATTTGCGAGTGGCGGAGAGAAGTTATGAGCGAAACACAGACTAACTCAAGTGCGGCTTTCAAACCGAAGAAGTCGGTGGCGCTTTCCGGAACGCCGGCGGGGAATACGGCGCTGTGCACGGTGGGGCACAGCGGGAATGACCTGCACTATCGTGGGTACGACATCAAGGACCTGGCGGCGCACTGCGAGTATGAGGAAGTGGCGTACCTGCTGGTGCACGGGAAGTTGCCGAATGCGGCGGAACTGGCGGCTTACAAGGCGAGCTTGCGGCCGCTGCGGAGTTTGCCGGCGGCGGTGAAGCAGGCGCTGGAATTGCTGCCGCCATCGACGCATCCAATGGATGTGCTGCGGACGGGCGTTTCGGTGCTGGGATGCGTGCTGCCGGAGGGTGCGGCGCACGACGATGCGGGGGCGCGTGCGATTGCGGACACGCTGCTGGCGAGCCTGAGTTCTATGCTGCTCTATTGGCATCACTACGCGCGCAATGGACGGCGGATCGAGGTGGAGAGTTTTGAAGACTCGATTGCGGCGCATTTTCTGCATCTGCTGCACGGGGAATCGCCAAAGGCGGAGTGGGTTGCGGCGATGCAGACTTCGCTGATTCTGTATGCGGAGCATGAGTTCAATGCTTCAACGTTTACGGCTCGGGTGATTGCGGGGACGGGGTCGGATTTGTATTCGTGCATCGCCGGGGCGATTGGAGCGCTGAAGGGGCCGAAGCATGGGGGCGCGAACGAGGTGGCGCTGGAGATTCAGCAGCGGTACGATTCGCCCGATGCAGCGGAGACAGATATTCGGCGGCGCGTGAGTGAGCGCGAGGTGATTATCGGGTTTGGGCACCCGGTGTATACGATCAGCGACCCGCGTAGCGACATTGTGAAGGAAGTGGCTCGGGGGCTGGCGGTCGCGGCTGGCGATACGCTGCTGTTCGATGTTGCCGAGCGCATCGAAAGCGTGATGATGGACGCGAAGAAGATGTTCCCAAATCTGGATTGGTACTCGGCGGTTGCTTATCATCAGATGGGGATTCCGATCGATCTGTTTACGCCGTTATTTGTGATTGCGCGGACGGCGGGGTGGTGCGCGCACGTGATTGAGCAGCGGCAGGATGGGAAGATTATTCGGCCTTCGGCTAACTACACGGGGCCAGAGGATTTGACGTTCGTGCCGATTGAGGAACGTGCATAAGAGGAGATAGATTGACATCGCACATCAGTAATGAACGCCCGGCGCCGGATAAGGTCTTAACCGATATTGCGGACTACGCGCTGAGTTACAAGATAGACAGCGAGTTAGCTTATACCACGGCGCGGTATTGCTTGATGGATACCTTGGGTTGCGGGCTGGAGGCACTGGAGTATCCGGCGTGCACTAAATTGCTGGGGCCGATTGTGCCGGGAACGGTGGTTCCGCATGGGGCGAAAGTGCCCGGGACTTCGTTCCAGCTTGATCCGGTGCAGGCGGCGTTCAATATTGGCGCGATGATTCGCTGGCTGGACTTCAACGACACGTGGCTGGCGGCGGAGTGGGGACATCCTTCTGACAACCTGGGCGGAATTCTGGCTACGGCGGATTGGTTGTCGCGGGTGGCGATTGCAGAGGGAAAACCGCCGCCGATGATGCGCGATGTTCTAACAGCGATGATCAAGGCGCACGAGATTCAAGGGTGCATCGCGCTTGAAAACTCATTCAACAAAGTTGGCCTGGATCACGTGGTGCTGGTGAAGGTGGCGTCGACCGCGGTGGTATGCCAGTTACTGGGATTGAATCGCGAACAGACGATCAATGCGCTGTCACTGGCGTTGGTGGATGGGCAGAGTTTGCGCACGTATCGCCATGCGCCGAACACGGGATCGCGCAAAAGCTGGGCGGCGGGTGACGCGACCGGCCGGGCGGTGCGGCTGGCACTGATGGCGCAGGCGGGCGAGATGGGATACCCGTCTGTTTTGACCGCGAAAACGTGGGGATTCTACGATGTTTCGTTCAAAGGGCAGGAGTTCAGGTTTCAGCGGAGTTATGGCAGTTATGTGATGGAGAACGTGCTGTTCAAGGTAAGTTATCCGGCGGAGTTTCATGCGCAGACGGCGGTTGAGGCCGCTGTTGCGCTCCATGCTGAGCTGGCCGCGCGCAAGCTGACCGCAGCTGCCATACGGAGAATTCATCTGCGCACACACGAGGCTTGCCTGCGGATCATCGACAAGAAGGGGCCGCTGGCGAATCCGGCCGACCGCGACCATTGCGTGCAATACATGATCGCGATTCCGCTGTTGTTCGGGCGACTGATGGCGGCGGACTATGAGGACGCAATGGCGCTGGACCCGGTTTGGGGCAAGCGAATCGATATTGTGCGGGGCCTGGTTGAATGCGAAGAGGAGCCGCAGTTTACGCGCGATTATCACGACCCGGAGAAGCGTTCGATTGCCAACGCACTGCGCCTCACGCTGGACGACGGAACTGTTCTGGAAAAGACAGTAGAGTATCCCATCGGCCACAGGCGCAGGCGCGAGGAGGGGTTGCCGTTGCTGGTGGAGAAGTTCAAGACCAACCTGCGGCGGAGGTTTGACGAGGATCGGCAGAGGCGGATTCTTGAGGCTTCGCTCGATCGGGAGCGGCTTGAGCAAATGGCGGTGAATGAGTACGTGGATTTGTACACCTTCTAGTTGAGGCCAGCGCTGCGGAGGGTGCGTTATACTCCGGTACGCAACAGGAAAGAGGGGTTCGACTATGCGTAATTTTGCGATTCTGAAGACGATTGCGGCCGGGACGATGGCTGTGGCGATGCTGGCGGCGCCGTTGGCGGCGATGGCGCAGGGAAGCGATACGGTTCTGAAGCCGGCGGATACGCAGAAGCTGCTTCCGGCGAGCGTGTATTACAAGGCTCAATCGGCCACAACGCAACTGCGCAACTCCGGCGGCGTGAAGTTTGCCGATGGGTATTATGTGCTGGCAACGATGGTGGATACGAGCGGCTACTCGACGGATGTGGCGGCAAAGTACCAGGCGTATTTCATCGCCGAAGTGCCCATCAAAATTGGCGGCCAGGATCTTGCGGCGGGCGTCTACGGCGTGGGGTTTGTGGCGGACAACAAGTTTTTGGTGACGGACGTGGGCGGGCATGACGTGCTGAAAGTTGCTACGGGTGAAGATGAAGGCATGAAGCGGCCAACACCGCTGCAGGTGATAGCGGACCCGGCGGGCGGCTTCCGGCTGTATTCGGGCCGGCGGTATGTGATTTTCAGCAGGTAACTTAAGAGCAGCGAGATAGTGAACGAGTGAAGAAGTGAAAAAGTGAAGAAATGAGTGGAAGCCCGGTTTCGGGGTCTTGAAGCGCGAGACCTTTGGGAGCCGGGCTTCGTCTATTTTGGGTAAAGAGCCTTGCGCGGGGTTGTGCGACGGCCCTATTCTTCCCTTGTCGACTTGCGCGGCTGATCGCGGCTGGCGCTATCGACAATTCAAGCTGATCTTTTCTTTAAGCCAAACTTTTCGCGAACGCTGGGGGTGAAACCATGGCGCTGAAGTTGACGATCAACAACGTGGCCACGACGGTGGATGTTTCGCCGGAAACGCCGCTGCTGTGGGTGCTGCGGGACGTCTTGAATTACACGGGCACCAAGTACGGCTGCGGCATAGGCCTGTGCGGCGCGTGTACCGTGCTGCTGGACGGCAAGGCGATCCGCTCGTGCATTACGCGCGTGAGCGCCGCGGTGGACAAGCCGATTACGACGATCGAGGGGCTTTCGCCGGACGGCCTGCATCCTGTGCAGGTGGCGTGGGAGGCGCTGGATGTGCCGCAGTGCGGGTACTGCCAGACGGGGCAGATCATGTCCGCCGCAGCGCTGCTGGCGCACACTCCCCATCCCTCGGATGCGGATATCGATGCGGCCATGAGCGGTAACCTGTGCCGTTGCGGGACGTATCCGCGCATCCGTCAAGCCATTCACGAAGCCGCCGGCGCAGTTGCCGCGAACAAATAGAAGGGAGGCTCGCATCATGCGTATCGATCGTAGATCATTTCTTCAGTTGAGCGCCCTTGCCGGTGGCGGCCTGGCGCTGAATCTTTATCGCACGCCGCTGGCCTCGGCCCAGGGGCCCGGCAAACCACCGGATTTGACCCCACAGGCCTTCATACATATTGCGCCCGATGGCCTTGTGACCATCATGGCGCGCGCCTCTGAAACGGGCCAGGGCATGCGCAATATGCTGCCCATGCTGATTGCCGAGGAGTTGGACGTTGAGTGGAAAGACGTCCGGGTGCAGCAGGCCGAACTGAATGAGAAGATCTACGGCACGCAGTTTTCAGGCGGATCCGCGAATACTCCCCAGGGTTGGGAGCCGATGCGCCGCGTGGGCGCGGCCGGGCGGCAGTTGCTCATGACGGCTGCGGCGCAAACATGGGGTGTACCGATTGCCGAATGCACCACCGATTCCGGCAGGGTGGTCAACGTTGCCTCGGATAGCAGGCCACAGTCGTCTTCAGCCCACGTGGTCAGGACAGCTTCCGCGCGTGTGCTGCACGCCGCTTCCGGCCGCTCCCTGGGCTATGGGGAACTGGCCGCCAAAGCCGCTGCTCTGCCTCCGCCCGCGCTGAGCAGCGTGACGCTCAAGGATCCTAAGGACTACCGAATCATTGGCCACTCGCAGACAGGTGTGGATACACCCGCGATTGTCACAGGCAAGCCGCTGTTCGGCATCGATGTCAAACTACCTGGCATGCTCTACGCGTCGATAGAGAAGGCGCCTGTGTTCGCGGGCAAGGTGAAGTCAGCCAATATGGATGACATCAAAGCGCTGCCGGGCGTACGCCATGTGCTGATTATCGATGGCGGTATTACGCCGGCGGCTTTCACGCCCTGGGAGCCAGGGATGGAGCCGGGCATCGCGATTGTGGCGGACACGTGGTGGCAGGCACAGCAGGCGCGCAAACAGCTCAAAGTGGATTGGGACCTGGGTCCGGCTGCGACGCAGAGCAGCGTGGGTTTTGCGGCCAAGGCTGCCGAACTGCTGAAGGCCCCCCCGGGAAGAACGGTGCGCAAGTATGGCGATGTGGATGGGGCGCTGAAGTCGTCGGCCAAGGTGGTGGAAGCCACCTACGAGTTTCCGTTTATTGCGCACGCGACCATGGAGCCGCAGGGCTCAACCGCGCATTGGAAGGACGGCAAGCTGGAGATGTGGACCACGAGCACGTTGCCGGGAAACGGCCGTGAACTGGTGGCGAAGACGCTGGGCATCCAGGAGAGCGATATAACGACGCACATGGTGCGCGGGGGCGGCAGTTTCGGACGGCGGTTGCAGAATGATTTCGCGGTGGAGACCGCTTGGATCGCGAAACGCGTGGACGCACCGGTCAAGCTGCTCTGGTCGCGCGAAGACGATGTTACTCACGATCCGTTCAGGCCCGGTGGCACGATGGGCCTGAAGGGCGGGATCGATGCACAGGGTAAGGTGACCGCGTGGCGACAGCACTTTATCACCTTTGGCGACGGTAAGAACGCGACCTCAGGAGGCGGCATCGGAGGAGACGCTTACCCCGCGGATTTTCCGCCCGCGTACGCGATGCACACCTCCATGCAGCCGCTGATGCTGCGCACTGGAGCGCTGCGTGCCCCAGGGGACAATGCGTATTGCTGGGTGGCGCAGTCGTTCCTGGATGAACTGGCGCACGAGGCTGGACGAGATCCGCTGGAGTTCCAGCTCGATCTGCTGAGCAATGCAAAGGCGCAATGGAAGTCGGGCGAAGGCGATGCGGTTGGAGACCATGAGCCTACTGGACCGTCCGTACTGATCCCTGAGCGCTACAAGGGTGTGCTGGAACTGGTGGCGGAGAAATCCGGCTGGGCCAAGCGGCCAAAGGAGCCGGGGCGCGGAATGGGAATCGCCGCGTGGTTCTGCCACCTGGGCTACTTTGCCGAAGTGGCGGATGTGAGCGTGGACGCTAACAATAAAGTTACCGTACACCATGTGTGGGCAGCCGGGGACGTGGGCAGCCAGATCATCAATCCGCAAGCGGCGGACAGCATGGCGCAGGGCGGCGTGATTGACGGTTTGAGCGAGATGGGACAGGAGATCACTCTGGTGGACGGCAAGGTGCAGCAGACCAATTTCCACCAGCATCCGATTTTGCGCATGCGGCAGGCTCCGCCGGTCGAGGTGCATTGGCGGAAGACCGATTACGCGCCCACGGGCTTGGGCGAACCGACCCTGCCTCCGATTCTGCCGGCGGTGACGAATGCCATTTTCGCCGCTACGGGCAAGCGGATTCGGACGCTGCCGCTTCAAAAGAGCGGGTTCAGCTGGGCATAAAGGGTTGATGCAGCCGGGTCAGGGAGATGACAGCCCTGGTCCGGCTTGCTTCGCCAATCTCACTCGCGCAACTGCAATTTCTTTTCAGAAATTGAGCCGGCCGTCCGGTCACAATCTCTCCCATCCAGCCACAATCCATAGAAACCGCGAACCGCATGGCTTTATACGTTCAATTTAGAGAGGTAATGGGATGCACTATCGCTTCGTTCAACTTCCTCTCGATTTCTTCGAACTGGTGCAGACCGGGGTTGACAGTGAACGATATAACAATGCCGGTGAAGTGTTGCGGGTTGCGTTGCGCGCCCTGTATCGTGAGCAGGGGGTTTCAGAGCAACCACGCCGGACGAATGGCAATGTCGAGGGGGATGTATCCAGGAGACTTTGGGAAAAATCGGTCCAGCCCTTGTCTATGGTGACCCGCGAATAGTTTCTGGAAACGAGTAGCTGCCGGAGAATCGGATGCTATTCCCGAATTGGGTCGGAAAGCGCAATCCTTGGTCAAAATGGGTTTCGAAGAGGCGAAGTAATTTGCGTTACAACTTTTGTGGGATCAGCGTCTCTAATAATATGTGCAAGGAGCTTCTTATGACTGGTCAGATTATAAACTTGCCCCCGGATTTGGAAGATTTTGTCATGTCGAACATTGAGAACGGACGATTTGAGAGCACCACGGAGCTGGTGCGCGCAGCCATTATCGCGCTCAATCGCGAGCAGACGGCTGCCGCGGACAAGCGGGTCGCCTCTTCCTCGAGCATTGCCGAGGGCGATGTATTCCGGAGGCTGTGGGAAGCGTCGCCGGAGTCCGCGTTTTCGCCTTCGCGGAGGTAGAGCAAGGCTTCGGATTCCACTCCTCTCCCAATTGGTTTGGGGAGCTTGACGCCGCGTCGGTACGGCTGTGAGACATATCTGCCCTTTTTCATCGATTTTGGACCAAAACTGCGCCGAAAACGGAGTAAATTCGCAATTTTATTGCCACTTTTGTCTGCTGTTTGTGCTATGGGTGTATTTTCTATTCTCTTTATTATCAGATGCTTACTGGAAAACTTGGGCCGGATTTGCTCTCTTCTTCGGGGGAGGGGGTGGGGGTGTTGCTTTCCGGCGAAGAGGCTGGTGTTTTGGCAAAGGCGTCCATGCGACTATTGTGCGCTTGCTGCGGGTAATTATCGGCGAATGGAGTCTTCAGAGGAAAGACTCAGTGTAATTTGAGAATTCGGGAAGGTTGGCGGAGACAGAGCGACCGGCGCTACGTGCTTTCCAGAGAAATGAACTGAGTAAAGGAGATTGCTTTTGAAGTTGCGCAAAAGGCTGACGTTGGTTTTACGGCCGAGGCGCTTGGCGAAGGCACTTTCACGCAGGCCGACACCTGGGACGAACTTAGGACCAAGGTCCGCGAGTCTGTGCAGGCGTTCTACTTTGACTCCGCTCCTCCGAATTTGATCCGGCTGCGCTGGTGCGGGATGAAGTGCTAACCGTGGCATGAAGCTGCCGCTGGATCTGAGCGGAGATGACCTAATCAAGCACCTTTGCAAACGCTAGGAATACCCGCGAGTGCATCAGGTTGGAAGCCATGTCATTCTGCAAGTACAGGAGCTAACGCCCCATTGAGCCGCCGTGCCAGCGAACAGTACGCTGCGTGCAGGGACGCTGATCTCGGTTCTCGCTGCAGTCGCAGCGCACAAGACTGTGACCAAAGAGGATTTTGTCAGGGGCATTTGACGTGCTGCGCTGCGATATCCTTGCAGCGCCCTACGCTTCATGCCGAGGTGATAACCTGGCCTGCAGGCAAACTGACTCGCCCCCATGACCTCCTTTTATAAATCGAACGTTGAAGAATTCCTTGCGCAAACGGATGACTTCATCATCGCGCGATTGGAAACCGCGTACGCGCGCCAGGGCTACACGAATCTCTTCACCGATCAGACACTTACATGGGAACGGGATATTCGACTTCTTCGGTGTTCGTTGGAACAATGCGTCAAGAAGTCGGAGCCGGCAGAGTCATGGGGCCTGATTCTCGAGTTCTCGATTCCGCGCAAGGAGTCGAGGATCGATATCGTTTTGCTTATTCGAGAGGTCGTTGTTGTTTTGGAGGCAAAATCCACGCTTGCTGCCACACAAGCGAAACGTCAGATTGAAGAGTACGCACTTCTTCTACATTACTTTCACAAGGCATCTGCGGAGTGCCGGATTGTTCCTGTGATTGTCTCACCTCAAGCGATTGAGACCAACTATGACGCAATTAACCAGCGGGAGCTGTTTCCACAGATACCTGGGCATCGTGTCGCGCCCGTCTCACGCAGTTCTTGGGATGGGTTACCGGGTTTACTTCTAGAAGTTGAGCGATCTTCCTCAGAGCAGATTAATTTCGAACTTTGGAACAGCAGTCCATATTTCCCCGTACCCAATATCTTTGAAGCGGCGTTGTCTCTGCGAACCGGACTTTCGATTAGAGAGATTGCGCACTCAGAGGCTTCAGAGCATGAAATCGAAAGTGTACGAGCGGCGATTCAAGGATACGTAAACGTTGCACGAACTGAGAGTTGTCACTCGATTTGTTTTCTGACTGGCGTGCCCGGCTCTGGAAAGACGCTCGTTGGTTTAAGCCTTGCCCACTCGAGTGAGAACAGTTCGAACGCAATCCACTTCATGAGTGGGAACGGCCCGCTCGTTAAGGTACTGCAGCATCTGTTTACGCATGAGAGCATGCGGAAGGGTGCCGGAGCCTCGCAGGCTCGGGCAGAGGCAAAGACTCTGATTGAAAACGTTCATGTTTTTGCCCGGTACTATACTGATGATACTCTTAGGCCACCATCCAACCATGCGATCATTTTCGACGAGGCACAACGCGCCTGGAATCGCGCGCAGCATGTGAAGAAATTCAAACGTGATTATTCTGAGCCCGAGATGCTATTGCGCATCATGGAGCGACATGAAGACTGGGCCGTTATAGTCGCGCTGGTGGGTGGCGGTCAGGAAATTAATGATGGAGAAGCCGGCCTGGAGGAATGGGGAAGGGCACTGGTTGGCGCGACGAAGGATTGGGCGATCTTTGCCTCCCCCGAAGTGCTGGAGGGTGGGCCGTCCACTGCGGGTCATCGATTGTTTAGTGACACTCAAGGGGGAGAAGTTCATACATCTCCGACACTTCATCTCCGGACCTCCAATCGAAGTTTGCGCGCCGAAAAGTTGGCAACCTGGGTCAATTGTGTTCTGGATGGGGATTGGGAAGGGGCCGTTTCTTTGCAGATTACGGAGAAGTTTCCCATTCTTCTTTCGCGCGACCTGAACCGAACACGCTTGATGCTGCGCGCGCAGGGAATCGGAGTGAACCGGTACGGTCTTGTCGGTTCTTCGGGGGCGGCACGATTACGAGCGGAAGGTCTGGAGCCGAGTTCGACGTTTCATGCGGATTATCCGTGGGAGCATTGGTATCTTGCCGAGAAAACCGATGTGCGATCGAGCTTTCAATGTGAAGTGTTCGCGACAGAATTTGAGATCCAGGGCTTGGAACTCGATTGGATCGGACTTTGCTGGGGCGGAGACTGTATTTGGAATAAGGCAAGTGGTTGGACGTTGCGAGCCCTTCGGCCGGGAGTGCAAAGCAAATGGAGCTCGATTAAGAACAAGGATAAGCGGGAGTTTAGAAAGAATGCTTATAGGGTTTTGTTGACCCGCGCGAGGATGGGGATGGTTGTCTTTGTTCCTCGAGGTGATGCTGCAGATCCTACCAACTCGCCGGAGGAGTTTGATGCGACTGCTGGTTACCTTGTTCAGTGCGGTGTTACACCGGTGAACTAACCTTGTAAGGCAGCAGGAACAAATGCAGGTCCTTCGGGTCCGCTAAGAAACGCTCTGCTCAGGATGACAGCCTCATTGTCTGTGCAGTGAAAGAGGATTTGCCCCTCGCGCAAATTACGAACGCAGACCTTGCGGCCCGCGCTCTTGTTTTAGGGGTATTCGCGTAATGTCCGGGGTGAACCCCGGACCTACCGTGCCCGACTATGTCAGGCCTTGGCTAATGCGCCGCCACTTACTTTTTCGTTGAGGATTTCGCGGGCGCTTTTCAGGAACTCTTCCATTGGGATTTTGCCTGCGTCTACGTCGGCTAAGATTGCCTTTTGCGCGGCGTATTCCTTGTTCACGATTCCCGCCTTGGATTGCAACATGCGCCACGCCTTGCGGCGTTCTACACAGAACATGACTAACTGACGACTTAGGGCGCGGTACTCTGTTTTGCCGTTTTCTTCCCAGGTGATGTATACGCCGAAGTCGGGAATGAAGGCGCGGTGACCGGGGGTTAGATAGCGCCGATAGACTACGTCCTGCTGGGTGATGCGGACCAGCATGTTATCTAAGTGGATGAGTTTCGCGGCTGCCTCGGGCTTAAGCTTCTTGAGATGGTTGCGGAAGCGGGCTTCGGTGGTGCACCAGTGGGCGACGGTGTAGCGCTGCGGCTCGCCGGTGGTCTTGGACTTGGTCTCGTACCAATCCAAATCAATCGACGGGTTGCCCTTAAGGTCGAGG
>Ga0181537_10003569_pt1 | contig 13285 bp, 10 predicted proteins | sample PEATcosm2014_Bin_39_FD_119765 | JGI IMG/M metagenome (GOLD analysis project Ga0181537, IMG submission 119765) | Peatland microbial communities from MTU Mesocosm Facility, Houghton, MI, USA - PEATcosm2014_Bin23_10_metaG | ecosystem: Environmental > Terrestrial > Soil > Wetlands > Peat | place...
ACGAAGCGCAACTGCTGGATGCCGAGCGCGTCGACGATCTCGGTCAGGATCACGACCCCGCCGGGAAACACCGGTCGCCGCTCTTCAGTGACCGCTTCCAGATCCAGCTCGCGCGTATGGCCGACCTCGCCGAGTCGTTGCAGCAACAGCTCATTGCCGGCCGGCGTAATGGCGGTGGCGTTCGGATCGAGTTCGCGAATGCCGTCGGCGATCGCGCGCACCGTGCCTGAACTGCCGAAGGCGCGCGCCCAGCCGCGACGCAGGAACGCCGCCTGGATCGGCTCGAGTTCCAGCCGTGCCGCCAGCCGCGCCCGCTCGATGCGCTTGGGCGACAGGCGGCCATCGCCGAAGAAGCGCTGGCTGAGCGACACACAGCCCATCTGCAGGCTCTCGAGCTCCAGCGGCTCGAAGTGCTCGCCGATGATGATCTCGGTGCTGCCGCCGCCGATGTCGACCACCAGCCGCCGACCCTCCTCGTTCGGCAGGTTGTGCGCCACGCCCGAATAGATCAGGCGCGCCTCCTCCATGCCGGAGACGATTTCGATCGGGAAACCCAACGCCTCGCGGGCGCGCTCGAGGAAGGCCTGCTTGCGGCGCGCGACGCGCAGCGCATTGGTGCCGACCACCCGCACGTCGCTGGCGTGCATGTCGCGCAGCCGCTGGCCGAAGCGCTCGAGGCAGGCAAGCGCGCGCGCGGCCGCTTCCTTGTCGAGCCGGCCGTCATCGCCGATGCCCGCGGCCAGCCGCACCATTTCGCGCAAGCGGTCGACGATCACCAGCTGGCCGTGCGAATAGCGCGCGACCACCATGTGAAAACTGTTGGATCCAAGATCTACCGCCGCGATGACTTCGTCGGCGGCGGGATTGGCTCGACTCATGGTCGGGCGATGGGAAAGCGCCGAGGAATGGGTACCCGGCTCATGCGCCAATCAGACGCTGAACGAGGACCCGCATCCGCAGGTGGTCTGCGCGCTCGGATTGCGAATGACGAATTGCGCACCGTCCAGGTTGTCACGGAAGTCGATTTCCGCGCCGCCCAGGTACTGGAAGCTCATCGGGTCGATCAGCAGTTTGACGCCCTGGTTCTCGACGCAGGTATCGCCATCCTGCATCTGCTCGTCGAACTCGAAGCCATATTGCAGGCCCGAGCAACCGCCGCCCTGAACGAATACGCGCAGCATCAGATTCGGATTACCTTCACCGGCTATCAGCTCGCTGACCTTGCGGGCAGCCGCATCGGTGAACAGGAGCGGCGCCTCGACGGCGTCGGCAGCGGTCTGTGTAGCTGTGTCATTCATGAATACCAGTGTAGGCGCGCCCGGCGGGTACGTCAAAGCACGACCTTTTGAAAATGAGGACTTGGTGCGCTGTTATGTCCGCGCCGTATGCTGTGGCATGCACACCGACCCCGTATGCGGCATGAGCGTAGCGGCCGACCCGGCCAAGTCATTGGATCATCAGGGCAAGCGCTATTTCTTCTGCTGTACCGGTTGCCTGGCGAAATTCCGCGCCGATCCGGATACCTACCTGGATGTCCCGGCGCGCGATGCCGGCAGCAGTGAGGTCCTCTATACCTGTCCGATGCATCCCGAGGTACGCCACCAGGGGCCGGGCAACTGCCCGAGCTGCGGCATGGCGCTCGAGCCGCTCATCGCCTCGCTGGTCGAGCAGCACAGTGAGCTCGATGACATGGCGCGGCGCTTAGGGTTAGCCGTGATCCTGACACTGCCGCTGCTGCTGCTGGGAATGGGCGACATGCTGCCAGCGCTGCGGTTGCAGCGCTGGCTGGCGGCGGCTGCCGCCGGCTGGCTGCAGGGGCTGCTGGCGACGCCGGTGGTGTGGGGCGCCGGCTGGCCGTTGCTGGTACGTGCCTGGCATTCGTTCGCGCGCCTGCGGCTCAACATGTTCAGCCTGATCGGGCTGGGCACCGGCACCGCGTGGCTGTTCAGTGTGGTCGCGTTGCTGTTGCCGCAGCTGGTGCCGCCGGCGTTCAAGCTCCATGGGGCGCCGCCGCTGTACTTCGAGTCCGCCGCAATGATCACGACGCTGGTGCTGCTCGGCCAGGTGCTGGAGTTGCGCGCTCGTGCAGCCACCGGCAGCGCGATCAGATCGTTGCTGGCGCTGGCGCCGGCCAACGCGCTGCGCATCGACGCCGACGGCGCTGAGCGCAGCGTGCCGCTGGAGCAGGTACATGCGGGCGATCGATTGCGGGTGCGGCCCGGCGACAAGCTGCCGGTGGATGGCGAGCTGCTGCAAGGCCGCTCGAGCGTCGATGAATCGATGATCAGCGGCGAGCCACTGCCGGTGGAGAAACTGCCGGGCTCGAAACTCAAGGCCGGGAGCGTGAACCAGACCGGCGCGTTCATCATGCGCGCCGAGCAGGTCGGCAGCCAGACCCTGCTGGCGCAAATCGTGCGCCTGGTCAGTGACGCCGGCCGGTCGCGCGCGCCGATACAGCAGCTCGCCGACCGTGTCGCCGGCTGGTTCGTGCCGGCGGTGATCGGTTGCGCCATCGTCGCGTTCGCGATCTGGGCCAGCATCGGACCCGCACCGGCACTGGCGCATGCGCTGGTGGTGGCCGTCACGGTGTTGATCATCGCCTGCCCATGCGCGCTCGGACTGGCGACGCCGATCTCGATCATGGTGGGCATCGGTCGCGGCGCTCAGCAGGGCGTGCTGATCAAGGATGCGCAGGCGCTGCAGCTGATGGAGCGGGTCGATACCGTCGTGCTCGACAAGACCGGCACGCTCACCGAAGGCTGGCCGCAGGTGCAGCGCGTGTTCGCCGCGGCGCCCTGGCGCGAGGCCGACGTGCTCGCCTACGGCACCGCACTCGAGCGTGCCAGCGAGCATCCGCTGGCGCGCGCACTGCAGCAGCATGCGGCCGCGCACCAGGCGCCTGAGCTTGTCGTCACGCAATTCGACTCCATCACCGGGCAGGGAGTGCGCGGCCAGGTGTCCGGGATCGACGCGGCCTTCGGCAACGAGCTGCTGATGAAAAATTGCGGGGTCGAACTGCCGCCTGCAGGGCCGGCGCTGACAGCGGCGCGCAGCGCCGGCGAGACGCTGATGTTTCTTGCGCTCAACCGCAGCTACGCCGGCTTCATCAGCATCGCTGATGCGGTCAAGCCGCACGCCCAGCAGGCGGTGGCGCAACTGCGGGCCGAGGGCCTGCGCCTGGTGCTGCTGACCGGCGACAGTGCCGCCGCGGCCGCGGTGGTCGCACGCTTTACCGGGATCGATGAGGTGCAGGCCGGCGTCTTGCCGCAGGACAAGTACCGTCACATCCAGGCGCTGCAGCAGCAGGGACGTGTCGTGGCGATGGCCGGTGACGGCATCAACGATGCTCCGGCGCTGGCGCAGGCCGACGTCGGCATCGCCATGGGTACCGGCACCGGCATCGCCATGGACAGCGCTCGCATCGTGCTGCTCAAGGGCGATCTGCGCGGCATTCTGCAGGCGCGCCGGCTCAGTCGCCGCACCATGCGCAACATCCGCCAGAATCTGTTGTTCGCGTTTGTGTACAACTTCCTCGGCGTGCCGGTGGCCGCCGGCGTGCTCTATCCGGCATTCGGGCTGCTGCTCAATCCGATGATCGCCAGCGCGGCCATGGCGGCAAGCTCGGTATCGGTGATTGCGAACGCGCTGCGGCTGCGCGCAAGCGGCTGAAGCTCCGGCGCGCCGCGCCCGGCCGGCGCGCTACTGGCGGCGTCGCTGCAGTTGCTCGAGCTTGCCCTTCAACTGTTCGAGCTTCTGTCCGGCCTCGCCCAGCTTGCCGGCGGCCGTGAGCCGCTGGTAGTCCTCGAGATCGCGCGCCGCATCGGAAATCAGCGCATTGAGATCTTCGGATCCGGTGCGCGGCTGGCTGTCGGCACTGGCGGGCCCCGCGGCCGCCGGCTGCACCGCGGCCTGCTGGCCCTGCACGCCGGCCGGTGTACCCTGCGCATTGAGTGTCGACGGCGCGCCGCCGAACATCGCCGCCAGCGCCGCCTCGAAGGTCGGGCCGTAGGCCAGGCGGTCCTGGACCGCGAGCACCACCAGCCGCAGTTCCGGCATCGGGCTGCGATCGGCCTGCAGATAGATTCCCTCGGCATACAGCAACGCCTGGCCGATCGGGATGACGACCAGGCTGCCGCGGCGCACGTGCGAGCCCTGCTGGTTCCATAACGACAGTTGTCCCGAGATCTGCGCATTCTGGTCGATGCGCGCCTCGATCTGCAGCGGCCCGTCGATCAGGCGGGTCTTGGGAAAGTTGTACACCACCGCCTGGCCGTAGTGCTCGCCGTCGCTTCGGCCGGCAATCCAGCCGATCAGGTTATTCCGGTTGGCGGGCGTGAACGGCATGATGCCGATGAACTCGGTGGCGCGCTCCCCCGGTAGTGTCATCAGCACGAAGTTCGGCTCCATCGGCTGCTGGTGCTGCTCGGCGCTGCCGATCTCCGAGGCCACGGTCCACAGATCCTCGCGGTTGTAGAACACGTCCGGATCGGTCATGTGATACAGGCCGAATACCGCGGCCTGCACTTCCAGCAGCAGCTCGGGATAGCGCACGTGCGCGCGCAGCCCCGGCGGCATCGACGCCGCGTCGACGAACAGGCTGGGAAATACGGCGCGGTAGGCGGCGATCACCGGGTCCTGGCGGTCGAAGACATAGAATGTGGTCGCACCGGTGTAGGCGTCGATCACCACCTTCACGCTATTGCGGATGTAATTGATCGGATCGTTGGCAAGCCGATAGCGGCGCGCATAAGGATAGGTATTGGACGTGGTGAAGGCATCCATCATCCAGTAGATCCTGCCGTCATCGCCGACCACGACGTACGGATCCGGATCGAGTGTCAGGAACGGCGCCAGCTCCTGCACCCGCTCGCGCAGGTTGCGGCGCATCAGCAGCCGGCTGTCCGCACTGACATCGTCGCTGAACGGCAGCTTGGCGATGTCGCCGCGGTCATAGGCAATCAGCGTACGGCGCAGCAGCCCGCCGAGACGGATGCCGCCCTCGCCCTGGTACGAGGTCAGGTTGTTGCTGTCGCCCTGCGGATAGTTGAATTCCTGCTGCCGCGTGCGCACGTACACATCGGTGTTGGTGAGCTCGCCGAAATAGATCTCCGGCCGCGTCACCTTGAGTTCCGGCAGCGTGCTCTGGATCGGCATATTGCTCAGCAGCAGCGTCGGCAGCCCTTCGGGGGTGAAGCCGTTGACCGGATTCATCGTGACGCCGTAGCCATGGGTGTAGATCAGCTTCTCGTTGATCCAGTTGCGGCTGCTGGCCGGAAGCTTCTCAATGTTGAGCTCGCGCGTCGCCAGCATCATCTGCCGCACCGAGCCGCCCACCGTGTAGCGATCGATATCGATATCGGGGAAATCGTAGTAGGTGCGGATCTCCTGGATCTGGCGCAGCGTGTCCTGCAGCGCGTGCCAGTCCCACAGCCGGATGTTGCCGAGCGTGCTCTGGTTGTTCGGCGCATCGAGCGCGGCGACGCTGGTTTCCGCCGGGAACGGGTGCGGCTCGATGCGATCGAGCGCGTACGCCAGGCGCGTCATCTCGATGTTGTGCTCGATGTACGGCCGCTCGCGCACCAGCTGGTTCGGCTTGACGATGAAGTTGCTGACGTACCAGCCAACCAGCGCGACGCCGAAATAGCACACCACCGCCGGAGCGGCCGACGCCAGCAGCCAGCGCGGTCCGGGTGACGCAATCGCGCCGTACAGCGCGATCGCCGCGCCGATCACCAGCGCAGCGCAGACCACCAGCGTGCCGGCCAGCGTGATGTGCGCATCGGTGTAGTCAACGCCGGCGAAGATGGTGTTGTCCTGGAACAGGCGCTCGTAGCGTCCGAGCCAGGCGCGCAGCGCCAGTAGCAGCAGCAGTACGGCGACCGTAATGGCCAGGCCGCGCCACAACCGGATTTTGGCGGCGCCGAAGCCGCGCTCGACGACACCGCGCGCGCGCGCAGTGGCCAGCACCAGCAGGCCTGCGATCAGGCACGCGATGATGCTCAAGGTGAGCAGCCAGCCGGCGATCAGCTGCCAGGCCGGCAGCGTGAACAGGTAGAACCCCAGCGGCCGGCCAAAGATCGGATCCGGCAGCGACGCCTGGTGCGGCGCATGCCAGAACAGTGCGAACGTGGTCCAGCTCGACATCATCCCGGCGCCATTGGCCACAGCGACCGCCAGCGCCAGGCCGAGAGCGACCAGCCTCAGCACCGGCTCGATCGGTACCTGCACCCATTGCTGGTTGATCAGGATGCGGCCGCCCACCAGCTGATCGAAGCGCGCCGGCTTGAGCGCCACGAATGCGCCATAGATGGCAACGAAGGTGAGCAGCGCGCACAGCGCAAAGATCGCGGCCTGAAGATCGATCCTGGTCCAGAACACGCCCGCATAGCCGAGCGAGTCGAACCACAGCGCATCGACGTAATACGACACCAGCGTGCCGCCGCCGAGGAACACGACGGCAGCAATCGCCACGATGATGACGCCGATGCGCCGCCGGCGCGGCGGCGGCGAACTGCCGATCCTGCGGACGCCGCCGTTGCTTGGGTTTATCACTTTTTGGTTTTCCGCGGCGCCCGTCGCCCCACCGCGACGCTCGACTTTCAGGGCGGCAACGCTAGCGCGTTTCGGCGACCGGTACTAGCGGCGATCGCCTCAATACCACGCCCGTATGCCAAGCAGCCACTGCCATTGGTCGGCCGGCGCGCCGTCACCCGGGCGACGCGTCCACGCCAGTCCGAGGTACGGGGCGAACTCGCGCCGAATTTCATAGCGCAGCCGCAACCCGGCGTCGATATCCGACAGGCCGGCGGCCTGCTGGCGTGCCGGGTCGGGCCTTGAATAGGCGTTGAGTTCGATCTCCGGCTGCAGCAGCAGGCGGCGCGTCAGCCGCAGATCGGTCTCGGCCTTGAAGCGTGCCGCCAGCGCGCCCGCGCTGCCGACATACGCGGTCGCCTCGATGTCGATCCAGTACGGCGCGAGCCCCCGCACCCCGACTGCCGCCCAGCCCTTGGCCGGACCGCCGCCGAAATCGTAGCGCGCTCCGCCCTGCACGCTCCACCACCCGGTGGCAATGCGGTCCCACAGCAATTCGGCGCGCCCGCGCGCGCCGTCCCCGCCCGGCCAGTCGCCCTCGCTCCTGGCCCATAGCTTGTTGTAGTCGCCGCCGTACCAGGCCTCGGCGGCCCAGTCGGCAGCGGCCGCGCCGCCGGCTTCACGCCATTCAAGTTGATCCACCAGTACGCGCCCGAGCGGGCTGGTGTCATCCATGTCCATCATCGCCGCCAGCGCGCAGCGCGGCAGCAGTGACAGCAGGCCGGCGTACAGCGAGGCGATGCGCCACGGCAGTCGCGCCGCCGCCGGCGCGCGCCGCCTCATGGAGTCCCGGCGCCGGCCTGGGCGCTCACCACCACCTCGCGAAACATGCCGGCTTCCATGTGGTAGAGCAGATGGCAGTGATAGGCCCAGCGGCCGGGCGCATCGGCGGTGACGCGATAGCTCAGGCATTGTCCCGGCTGCACCGTCACGGTGTGCTTGCGCAGCTGGAACTGCCCGTCCGCGTCCTCCACCTCACTCCACATGCCGTGCAGGTGGATCGGGTGGGTCATCATGGTGTCGTTCACCAGCACGATGCGCAGCCGTTCGCCATAGCGCAGTTGCAGCGGCTGGCTTTCCGAGAATTTGCGGCCGTTGAAAGACCACATGTAGCGCTGCATATGGCCGGTCAGGTGCAGTTCGATGTCGCGCGCGGGCGGTCGCGCATCGATCGCGCCGCCGAGCGTCCTCAGATCCGCGTAGCTGAGCACGCGCCTGCCGTTGTCGCGCAGGCCGACACCCGGATCATCCAGGCCCCGGCGCGGGCTGGCGAGCAGCATATCGACGCCCGGGCCGTATTGCGGGCGCCCTTGCTGCGTGTGACTTGCCGCAGCATCGGCGTGGTCAGCGCCTTGCATGCCTGCCATGCCAGGCATGTCGCGCATCCCGCCCATGGCCGGCGCGCTGCCCGCGGCCATGCCGATGTCCGCCATGCTCAGCCTCGGCGGCGCATCCAGCGCCGGCACCTCGGCCTGCATGCCGGGCTCGGGCGCCAGCGTGCCGCGCGCGAAGCCGGACCGATCCATCGCCTGCGCGAAGATGGTGTAGGGGCGATATTCTGCCGGCGCGACGATCACGTCATAGACTTCAGCCGCGCCGATGCGAAATTCATCGACGCTCACCGGCTCCACGTCCTGGCCGTCGGCCGCCACCACCGTCATCGTCAGGCCCGGTATGCGCACGTCGAAGTAGCTCATGGACGAGCCGTTGATGAAGCGCAGGCGTACCCGCTCGCCGCGGCTGAACACTGCGGTCCAGTTGCCGCTCGGCGTGGCGCCATTCATCAGATAGGTATAGGTCGAGCCCGAGACATCCAGCAGGTCGCTCGGATCCATGCGCATCCGGCCCCACATCGCCCAGTCCGCGGCGCTGTTGCGAACTCCACGGCGGGCGATATCAGCGCGCAATTCCGCCGCCGTGCGTTGCTGATGATTGAAGTAGTCGCTCTGGCGCTTGAGCGCCGCGTAGATGCGCTCCGGATCGGTGTCGCTCCAGTCGGACAGGATCACGCTGTAGTCGCGCTCGCACCGGTGGCGCTCGCCGTCGCGCGGCTCGATCACCAGCGGTCCATACAGTCCGGTCTGCTCCTGGAAGCGCGAGTGCGAGTGATACCAGTAGCTGCCGTGCTGGTTGACCGGAAAGCGGTAGGTGAAGGTTTCCCCGGGCGCGATCCCGTGAAAGCTCAGGCCCGGCACGCCGTCCATTTCGGCCGGCAGGATAATGCCGTGCCAGTGAATCGAGCTGTGCACGCGCAGCCGGTTGGTGACCCGCAAGGTCACCAGCTCGCCCTCGCGCCAGCGCAGCAGCGGTGCCGGCAGCTGGCCGTTGACCGCGGTCGCGATGCGCGCCGCGCCGGTATAGTTCACCGCCAGCTCGTCGATCGACAGGTCGAACTGCGAACCGCTCAGCACGGCTGGTGATGCGGTCTGCGTGCCCGCAACTGCGCGCGCGGCACCCAGCAGCAGCGTGCCGCCGGCGATGCCCTGCACAAAACGCCGCCGCGATACGCCCAGCGTCGGCAGCGCGCCGCGGCCGGCCATCCTCATGTCAGGCCGGCTTGCCGGCCTTGTGCGCCGCCGGGTTGTCGGTGCGTGGCACCAGCTTGCCGCTGATCTCGGCGCCCAGCGCCATCTCGATCACGCCGTAGTGCACATTGCCGCGCACCCGCGCCTTGCCGCCCAGCACCACGCGGTCGCGGCCTATGATGTCGCCGTTGACGCGTCCGTTGAGCACCACGTTCGGCGCCTCCACCGAGCCTTCGATCACGCCGTGCTCACTGACCGACAGCGAGCCTTCGGCCCCGGCGACCGCGCGCACGCTGCCGGTGATGCGACCGTCCACGTGCAGTCCGCCGGCGAATTCGACATCGCCCTGTACGCTGGCGCTGCGGCCGATCAGCGTGTCGATGCGGCCCACGGATTCCTTATCACGTCGATTGAACATGCCACCTCAGCTTGGATCCACGGTCCAGACGAACGTTCGCCGGTAGGGTGTCATCCCCTTGCGCTCGGGTCTGACCTCGATGGTGACGCGATCCGGTTTGAAATCAGCCGGCAGTGTAACCGGCTGGTCGACGCCGGTGGTGTAGCGGAAATTGAAGCCCAGCTCGTTCTTGCCGCCGGTCAGCGAGGCCAGGTCGGCGCTCGCCGGGCCGCCATCGCGCGTGCCGTCCACCGTGATGCCGAGCTCGCCGCTGATCGGCTCGCCCGGCCGCTGCAGCCGGCTCAGGCTGAAGCGCAACGCAAACTTCAGCGGACCCGGCAGCGGCGCGATGTGGAACTGCTGCACGCCGACGCTCACGGTTTCCTGCTGGCCGGGCTGCGCCAGCACGCCGCGATAGAACTCGACATCCTGCTGCTGGTTTTCGACCTGTGCCTGCAGCTCACCGATGGTGCGTGCCAGTTCGGAACGCTCGCGTACCTCGGCCACCCTGCCTTCCTCGGCGGCCGCCAGCTGTACCCGGGTCTCGCGCTCGCTCTGCTGCAATTGACCGATCTGCACCTGCAGCGCCTCGCGCTCGGCCGCCGCCTGCATCGCGTCGTAGCCGGCCTTGTAGCGGCCAAGTTCGAACGCGACATACAGCGCCAGGCCGCACAGCAGCAGCACGATCGCCAGCATCACCCAGCGCCGCGCGGGCGCGTAGGTGCGGACGACCAGTCTGCCCGGGATTTCCATCGGCTGGCCGCAGACTCTAGGGCGCCGTCGGCGCCGCCGGCATCAGCGTTTCGGCGCGCTTGCGCCACCACGGCGGATAGGGCGGCGGCCCGCCGGGGAACGCCAGCGGACCGAGTTCGTGCAAGGCGCGCGTATACACGGCGCGCTTGAAGTAGATGACCTCGCGTATCGGCTGCCAGTAGTCCACCCAGCGCCAGCGGTCGAATTCCGGCTCAGGCGTGACGTCGAAGCGGAAGCGGGTCTCCGGGTCGCGCAGCCGCAGCAGGAACCAGTGCTGCTTCTGTCCTAGACATAATGGCTGCACGTTGTGACGCACGTAGCGTGACGGCAGCCGATAGCGCAGCCAGTGGCGCGTGCGGCCCATGATCTGCACGTCGCCCGCGGCCAGGCCGATCTCTTCCATCAGCTCCCGGAACAGCGACTCTTCATCGGTTTCCCCGCGCAGCATACCGCCCTGCGGGAATTGCCAGCCGCGGCCGCCCGCGCGGCGCGCAATGAACAGCTTGCGATCGGCGGACATCAGCATCATGCCGATGTTGGCGCGGAACCCGTCGCGATCTATGACGTCGCTCATGGAACACTTTTACCCCGGCGCGGCAGGCCGCTCAAGCCACCGACCGGGTGGATGCGACGTGCATCCGGTAGGCTACCCGCATGATGCGAACCCAGTACTGGTGGGGTCTGGCGGGGCTGGCGGTACTGGCAGCCGCGACGTTTTGCGCCGCGCTGCTGGTCGGATCGGCCGGCCTTTCCACCGGCGGGGCGGTTCGGGCCCTGTTCGGCGGCGGCGATGAGTTCAGCCGCCTGATCGTGCAGACGGTACGGCTGCCGCGGGCAATTGCCGGCTTTGCGGTCGGCAGCCTCCTGGCGCTGGCCGGTGTACTGCTGCAGGCCCTGTTCCGCAATCCGCTCGCCGACCCACTGGTGCTGGGCGTGTCCGGTGGTGCGGCGATCGGCGCGCTGCTCGGCATGCTCGGCGGGGCGGGCCTGGCGGCCACGCACTCCTACGCGACCGCCGGCGGCACGCTGGTCGCACTGGCGGTGCTGCTGCTGGCGCGCGGCGGCGGCGCGACGCGGCTGCTGCTGTGCGGCGTGGTATTTGCAAGCGCCTGCGGGGCGGTGCTCACGGTGTTGCTGACCCTGGCCGATAACGGCCAGCTGCGCGGCATGGTGTTCTGGCTGGCCGGGGACCTGAGCTGGACCCAGCGGCCGGCGCTGCTGCTGCTAGCCACCGGCGTTACCTTGATCGGCGCTTTCATCGGCGGCCGCTGGCTCAACGTGCTGGGCGCCGGCGAGCTGCGTAGCGCCATCGTCGGCATCCCGGCCGGCCCGGCACGCCTGGGCATATTCGTGCTCAGCGCCGCCCTGACCTCGGTGGCCGTGATCGGCGGTGGCATGATCGGCTTCGTCGGACTGATCGCACCGCACCTGGTGCGCCTGGGACTCAATACCAGCGATCACCGGGTGGTCGCCCCGGCCGCAGCGCTGGCCGGCGGCACCCTGCTGTGCCTGGCCGACCTGATCGGCCGCACCGTCGCGCAGCCGCGCGAACTGCCGGTAGGCGCGGTCATGGCGCTGATCGGCGCCCCGGTATTCATCGTGTTGTTGCGCCGGCAGACGCGCTGAGCGCTGCGCCGGGCGGCCGTCACACCCGGCGCGCAGCGGTATCGCGCCGGCCTTTTACATATTCGTTGCCCTGCCGCATCAGCGCGGTGAAGCGCACCTGGTCGCCCGAGGACACCGCGCTGCGCACCGCATCCACCGCGCGTGCCAGCGCGTCGAGCGATTCGGCGCCGAAGTCGTTCAGGCGCTGGATTTCGTAGTACAGCTCCGGGCTCTCCGCCGCGACATCGCTGGCAATATCGAACTGCGCATCGAAGGTGGTACTCGAGAGCTGCACCAGCCGCGGCGCCGCCTCACCGCTCTCCGCCAGCGCGGTAAAGAAAGCAATATTGAGCGCATGCGACAGGCCAAGCACGTACGCGATCAGCCGGTCGTGCTCATCCAGTCCCATCACCACCTGTTCGGCCATCGTGGGCGCAAACAGTGCGCGCGCCCGCGCCAGCGCCTCGGCACTGCCGAGATCGATGAAAATCACGTGCCGCCCGGACAGCAGCTCGGTGTCCGGTCCGAACATCGGATGCAGCGAGGTCACCGCGACGCCGGCGGCACGCAGCGCCGTCAGCCCGGCGCGCAGCGGCGATTTCAGCGAGCCGAGGTCGAACACCACGCCGCGCGGCCTGCGCTGTGCAAGCTCCTGCAGCACGGTGTTGGTCGCACCCAGGGGGGCGGCCACGACGATGAAGTCGTGGGTCAGGCCGGACGTGTGCCAGTCGGGGATGGTCTTCGCGCCGCCAGCAGCAGCTCTCGGATCCGCAACCTCGACGTCGAACCCCTGCGAGGTCAGGAACGAAGAGAACCAGCCGCCCATCTTGCCGGCACCGCCGATCACCAGCGCGCGCCGGCCGCTGCCGCTGCCGTGCGCCGCGACGCTGGCCTGCTCCTGGGTGGTGAGCGAGGAGCGGATCAGCAACCGGATCACGGTCTCGGCGACATCGGGCGACACGCCGACCGATTCGGCGTTGCTGCGCGCGCCCACGATCACGTCGCGCTCGCGCGCAAAATCGCGCGTCGGGTAGCCGGTGGCACGTTTGACGCGTGCGATCTCGCGGCTGGTCGCCTGGCGCTCGGCGATGGTCTGCAGCAGTTGTCGATCCAGGCCGTCGAGTTGGCGGCGTAGCTCGTCCAGGGTCATTGCATCGGTCCTGTCGAATGAGGACCGCCTTTGTATAGGGTTAACCGTGCAGGCCGCAAGTCGCAGCCGATCGGTGCGTCCTGCCGATGCACGCCGGCTGCGGGCCGGCTACCATCCACCCATGCCCGTCCCCAAGCCGCTGCACAAAGAGTATCTGCCGGAACCGCTGCCGGCCGAACCGCTGGCGCTGGTGGCCGACTGGCTGGCGCAGGCGACGCGCGCCAAGGTGCAGCCGAACCCGAACGCGATGGTGCTGGCGACCGC
>Ga0181537_10003570_pt1 | contig 13281 bp, 9 predicted proteins | sample PEATcosm2014_Bin_39_FD_119765 | JGI IMG/M metagenome (GOLD analysis project Ga0181537, IMG submission 119765) | Peatland microbial communities from MTU Mesocosm Facility, Houghton, MI, USA - PEATcosm2014_Bin23_10_metaG | ecosystem: Environmental > Terrestrial > Soil > Wetlands > Peat | place...
CCGACACGCGAGGAACTGGCCGCCTACAAACGCAAGCTCGCTTCGCTGCGTGATTTGCCCGCCTCGCTGCGCAATGTGCTCGAACAGTTGCCCGCGGCGACCCATCCGATGGATGTACTGCGCACTGCGGTTTCGGCGCTGGGTTGCGATTTGCCGGAAAAAGACGATCACGGCGCCTCCGGCGCCCGGGATATTATCGATCGGCTGATCGCCTCACTGGGCTCGGCCCTGTGTTACTGGTATCACTTCAGTCACGGCGGGCGCCGCATCGAGGTGGTGACCGAGGATGATTCGATCGGGGGTCACTTCCTGCGGATGCTGCATCAGAAGGTGCCCAAGCCCTCGTGGGTGCGTGCCATGCACACCTCGCTGATTCTCTACGCCGAGCACGAGTTCAATGCCAGTACATTTGCTGCGCGCGTAATTGCCGGCACCGGATCGGATATGTACTCGGCGATCACCGGCGCCATCGGCGCGCTGCGCGGGCCGAAGCATGGCGGTGCCAATGAGGTCGCCTTCGAAATCCAGAAACGCTACGAAACTCCGGATCAGGCCGAGGCCGATGTGCGCACTCGCGTGGCCAACAAGGAAGTGATCATCGGCTTTGGCCACCCGGTCTACACGATTGCCGATCCGCGCAATCAGGTGATCAAGCGCGTCGCCAAAGGACTGAGCGATGAGGCCGGTGACACCAAGATGTTTCGCGTGGCCGAGCGCCTTGAGACCGTGATGGCAGATATCAAGAAGCTGTTTCCCAATCTTGACTGGTACAGCGCGGTCAGCTACCACATGATGGGTGTGCCGACCGAGATGTTTACGCCGCTGTTTGTGATCGCGCGCACTACCGGGTGGGGTGCGCATGTCATCGAGCAGCGCCAGGACAACAAGATCATCCGGCCCAGTGCCAACTACACCGGACCCGAGGGGCGCAAGTTCGTTCCCCTGGGCGAGCGGGTCTGAGCCAGCGCCATGTCTGCTTACGATGCGAAGTCCACGCGCCGACCGGATCCGGACGCGCTGCTGGTTGAAATCGCCGAGTACGCGCGCAACTACCATATTCAGAGTGAGCTTGCCTACGACACGGCGCGCTACTGTCTGATGGATACGCTCGCCTGCGGCTTTCAGGCGCTGCAATATCCGGCCTGTACCAAGCTGCTGGGGCCGGTCGTGCCGGGCGCGACACTCGCAGGCGGTGCGCGGGTGCCGGGCCTGAACTTCGAGCTCGATCCGGTGCAGGCAGCATTCAACATCGGCACGATGGTGCGCTGGCTTGATTTCAACGACACCTGGCTCGCGGCGGAGTGGGGACATCCCTCCGATAATCTTGGCGCAATTCTTGCGGTAGCCGACTACCTGGCGCGGGGCGCCGGCGCCGCCGGGCGGCCGGTACCACGCGTGCGCGATGTGCTGAGCGCGATGATCAAGGCGCATGAGATCCAGGGGATTCTGGCACTCGAGAACAGCTTCAATCGCGTCGGGCTCGATCATGTGCTGCTCGTGCGCGTGGCCTCGACTGCCGTGGCCGCAACGCTCCTCGGCGGCAGCCTTGAGCAGGTGATCAACGCGCTCTCCAATGCCTGGATCGACGGCGGGGCGCTGCGCACCTATCGGCATGCACCGAACACCGGTTCGCGCAAGAGCTGGGCCGCGGGGGACGCCACCTCGCGTGCGGTCCGGCACGCACTGATTGCGCTACGGGGTGAGATGGGCTATCCCTCAGCGCTCTCGGCCAAGGTCTGGGGCTTTCAGGACGTGCTGTTCAAGGGCAAGCCACTGACCATTCCACAGCCCTTTGGCAGTTACGTGATGGAAAACGTGCTCTTCAAGATCAGCTTCCCGGCGGAATTCCACGCACAGACGGCGGTCGAGTGCGCGATGAGGCTGCATCCGCAGATCAAGGCGCGGCTGGGAGAAGTGACACGTGTGCTCATTGAAACCCAGGAGCCCGGCGTCAGGATTATCGACAAGACCGGTCCGCTCTCGAACCCGGCCGACCGTGACCATTGCATCCAGTATATGACCGCCGTAGCGCTGATCTTCGGCCGGCTGAGCGCGGCCGACTACGAGGATGCGGTGGCTTCGGATCCGCGCATCGATGCGCTGCGCTCGGTCATGGAGGTGCGTGAGAACAGCAGCTTCACGACCGAATATTACGAGCGCGACAAGCGATTCATCGGCAACGCCGTGCAGGTGTTCTTTCGCGACGGCACTGCCAGCGAACGCATCCAGGTTGATTTCCCGATCGGGCACCGGCGCCGGCGCGCCGAGGGTATGCCGGTTCTGGTGAAAAAGTTTGAATCCTCGGTCGCAGCTCATTTCAATGCGCAGCAGAGTGCGGCGATCTGCCGCCTGTTTGCCAGCAGCGAGATCGATCACCTGCCGGTCGACGAGTTGATGGCGCATCTGGTTCGCGCCTAAACCCGGTGCGTCTCATCTTGGCCGGGCGAGAACATGAATCCGGGACGAAATGATCCGTGCCCGTGCGGAAGTGGCAGGAAATACAAGCAGTGCTGTGGTGGCAGCTCTGCCGCAATGCCCGCTGCGCGCCTTTCTTCGAACCAGAGCCACGCGCAAACCGAACTGGCTGCATTGGCGGCGCTGATGAGCGCTGGTCATTTTGCTGATGCCGCGCAGTCCGCCCGCATCCTGCTTGAGCGCGATCCAGCCCAGGCGCTGTTATGGAAGACCCTGGGACTCGCCACGCTGATGCAGGGTCAGGACGCGGTGCGTGCCCTGGAGCGGGCGCGGGAGCTGCTGCCCGCGGATGCCGAGATTCACTACTATCTAGGCAACGCCCTGCAGGCGGGCGGTCAGCTGGAAGCCGCACGGGACTGCTACCAGCAGGCCATCAGAATTCGGCCCAAGATCGCGCAGTCCCACGTCGGCCTGGGCACGGTCTGGCGCGCCCTCGGACAGCCGGAGGCCGCGATCGACAGCTACCGGCGGGCTCTGGAGATCCAGCCAGCCCTGCCCGAAGCCATCGGTAACCTGGCCAACGCGCTGCGCGATCAGGGGCAGATAGCCGAGGCGGCGGACGGCTACCGCCGTGTGTTGCAACTCAGACCCGATATGGCCGAGGCGCATAACAATCTCGGTAGCGCATTGCTGGAGCTGGGACAGCCCGAGCAGGCGGCGAACAGCTATCGCCAGGCCCTGCGTATCCGGCCGCGCTACGCCGAGGCACATTGCAACCTTGCCGACGCGCTTTGCGCTCTGGGTGACCTTGCCGGGGCCGTTGGGAGCTATCGTCAGGCACTCGAGATCCGGCCTGCTTTTCCCGAAGCCATTGGCAAACTGGCGAATGCGCTGCGCGATCAGGGGCGAATAGCCGAGGCGGCGGAGGGCTATCGCCGTGTGTTGCAACTCAGACCCGATATGGCCGAGGCCCATAACAATCTCGGCAGCACGTTGCTGGAGCTGGGGCGGCCAGAGCAGGCTGCGGAGTGCTTTCGCAGCGCGCTTGCGCTTAATCCTAATCTGACCGAAGCGCGCATCGGGCTCGCGATAGTACAGCGCCAGCTGGGAGATTCGGTGGAGGCTGAGGCCACGATTCGTACCGGGCTGTCGCACGAGCCAGGGGCGGCCCCGGCGTTGGCGCTGCTGGCCGAATTGCGTGCCGATCAAGGTCAATTTTCCGAGGCGGAAGCACTGTTTGTCCAGGCACTTGCGATCGCCCCTGAACTGCCCGACGCACTGGCTGGCCACGCTCGCTGTCGGCGCATGAGTCTGGCTGACGGCGCCTGGCTCGCCGCGACTGAGCGCGTGCTGGCAAAGGTCCAGCCTTTGCGGCACCAGATCAATCTACGCTTCGCGCTCGGCAAATACTTTGACGATGTGCAGGATTACAGCCGGGCCTTTTCGAACTACCGTGCCGCGAATGAACTGACTCGGCGCACGGATGTTCACTATGATCGCGCGCGCCAGAGCCGCCTGGTGGATCAGTTGATCCACGATTACAGTCCGGCCTGGTTCGCACGCCGGAGTGGCGCGGGCAGCCGCTCCGAACGTCCGCTCTTCATCGTTGGCATGCCCCGATCCGGAACCACGCTGGCCGAGCAGATTCTCGCCTCGCATCCAGAGGTGTTCGGTGGCGGAGAACTGATGTTCTGGACTGAGGCCTCAGGCGCCCTGGAGCGCGGCAGCACGGCCCCGGAGCTGCTGGCCGGCATGGCTGATAGCTACCTGCAGCAGCTGCAGCGCCTGTCCGCCACCGCGCTTCGTGTCGTCGATAAGATGCCGAACAATTTCCTGAACCTGGGGCTTATTCACAGCGCGTTGCCCGCCGCGCGGATCATTCACATGCAGCGGCATCCGGTCGACACCTGCCTGTCGATCTATTTTCAACACTTCTCGGTCATCCACGCCTTTGCCACGGATTTGGAGGATCTGACACACTACTATCAGGAATATCGACGCCTTATGGCTCACTGGCGCGTCGCGCTCCCGCCGGGGGCGATTCTGGATGTGCCCTACGAGGGCCTGGTCGAAGATCTGGAATTCTGGAGCCGCAGGATGGTGGAGTTTGCCGGGCTGCCCTGGGATCCACGCTGCCTTGAGTTTCAACGGACAGCTCGTACGGTTACCACCAGCAGCCGATGGCAAGTGCGTCAGAAGCTCAGCTCGGGGGCGCGCGGTCGCTGGCGCCATTACGAGCCGTTCCTGGGACCGCTGCGCGTTCTGCTCGAAGCCGAACGCTCCTAGCGCCACACTTTAGCGGCAGATTCGGTCCAAGTGCATTCACACGAAAAGTTTGAAAGTTACATCGGGCGCACTGAGGAGCGATCTGACACGGTTTGGCCGCCCCTGCGGCGGGCGCTGGCCGCCACGCTTGATTGCAACCTCCCTCCGGGCGATGAGCTGCCCGCACTCTGGCACTGGGCGCTGTTTCAGGATTGGGCACCTGGCAGTACCCTTGGGGCTGATGGCCATTCGCCACGCGGCGCATTTCTGCCCGACGAACCGGCCTACCCGCGGCGTATGTGGGCGGGAGGACAGATCACATTTGTACGCGCCCTGCAGATGGGTCAACAGCTGAAACGGCGCAGCCGTATTATCAAGGTGTGTGAGAAGCAAGGATCCACGGGGCCTGCGCTTTGGGTCAGCGTAGAGCACACGCTGCTTGATGATCGGGGCATCCTGCTCAGCGAGCAGCAGGATCTGGTGTATCGCGCGGCGGGCAGCGCTTCATCTCCGGCGCCCGCGCCGCTAGCTGCGACTGCGGGTGTAGTGATGGAGAAAGTGTCGATCGGTGCGGTACTGCTATTCCGTTACTCAGCACTGACCGGCAATAGCCATCGCATCCACTATGATCAGGACTACGCCCACAACCATGAGGGCTACGAGGGCCTGGTGGTGCAAGGGGCATTGCAGGCGACCCTGCTCGGCGCGCTGGTTCAACGCCAGGAGCCTGGCAAGGCCCTGCGTGAGTTCTCGTTTCGGGCGCGATGGCCAGCGCTGCTGCACCGCTGCCCGCTGACGCTGGAGGCCGGGTGCGTGAATGATCTGTGGCAATTGCGCTCACGGGACCGCGAGGGATCGGTGTGCATGACCGCCGCAGCGCGCTTTGCTGAGCCCTGACTCGCCGCCGCCGGCGCCCTTGAATGGCAGAATGTGTGTCAGTGGCGCGGGCAGGTGGCCAATGCAGCCTCAGCAAGGTAGCTTAAGCTTTGGTTGTTGAGCGGCCACTTCCGGACAATTGCTGTGCGGATGGGGCTGGAACGCATTGGATGGAGCGGGGATGAATCATCTGAATTCACGATTCTCAGTCCGCAGGGCGGGCGCACAGCGCTCACATCGCGCGGTGCCTGTTTGAGCGCGCTGCGTCGCGCAGCAATTGTCTGTCCGCTGCGCACGGCCGTGGGCACATTTGGCGGCAGCCTGAAGACTGTGCCGGTCGAAGCGCTGGGCGCGACCGTGCTCAACGCGATCCTCGAGCGCGTCAAGCTCGACCCAGCCCGAATCGACGATGTCGTTTTCGCACAGTCCTATGCGAATGGTGAGACACCGTGTGTCGGGCGCTGGATTGCGCTCGAGGCGGGGTTGCCGATCGAAGTCCCGGGCATGCAGCTGGATCGGCGCTGTGGCGGAGGTCTGCAGGCGGTTGTAACGGCCGCGATGATGGTGCAAACCGGCGCCGCGGATGTGGTAGTTGCCGGTGGCGTTGAGAGCATGAGCAGCGTGGAGTACTACACGACTGACATGCGCTGGGGCGCACGCGCCGGCAGCGTCAAACTGCACGATCGCCTGCAGCGCGGGCGCGAACGCTCTCAGCCCGAGAGCCGCTTCGGCGCCATTTCCGGCCTGATCCAGACCGCAGAGAATCTGGCCGCAGAGCATGAGATCAGCCGAGCCGCTTCGGATGAGTACGCGCTGCGCAGTCATCAGCGCGCCGCCCGTGCCTGGGAGCAGGGACGCTTTGCGGAGGAGATCGTGCCGATCCAGGTCGCGCAGAAAAAGGGTGGACCCCTGCTGTTCGCGCGTGACGAGGGTGTGCGCGCCGACAGCAGTCTCGAGTCGCTGGCTCGCCTGCGCCCGCTGCTCCAGGACGGCACAGTGACCGCCGGCAACTCCAGCCAGCAGAACGATGCCGCCGCCGCCTGCCTGGTCGTGGCCGAGGAATGCCTGGGGAGTCTGCGCCTGCGCCCTGAGGCGTGGCTGGTGGATTGGGCAGTGGCAGGCTGCCACCCGGCCACGATGGGCTATGGACCGGTTCCGGCCGTGAGAAAACTGTGGGCGCGCACCGGGATGAACTTTGATCAGATGGATCTGGTGGAACTGAACGAGGCCTTTGCCTGCCAGGTACTGGCGGTTCTGAAGGGATGGGGCTGGAGTGATCCGGACCGCCTGAATGTGAACGGCTCCGGTATCTCGCTGGGCCATCCGATCGGCGCGACCGGTGTAAGGATTCTCACTACGCTGCTGCATGAGTTGCGCCGTCGTGGTGGCCACTACGGACTCGAGACGATGTGCATCGGCGGCGGGCAGGGGATTGCCGCGTTATTCGAGCGCGCCGAGGCTTAGGTGGCGCTGAAGGCTTCGCCTGAGTGTGCCGCATATGACGTATTCAGAATTGCTGATAGCACATATGCCGCCGCGCGGGCGGCAACATATCGCGCCTGCCGCCGGCCTCGGGCCAGCGGGCTGGCACGCGCGATCTACAGAACGGCGATGGCTCCGGTAAACGGATGAGCACCTTAACCCACCTGCAGCGACTTGAAGCCGAGAGCATTCACATCATGCGTGAGGTGCTGGCCGAGGCGGACAAGCCGGTAATGCTGTATTCGATCGGCAAAGACAGTGCCGTGATGCTGCACCTGGCGAAGAAGGCCTTCTATCCTGCGCCGCCGCCATTTCCATTGCTGCACGTGGACACGACCTGGAAGTTTCGGGACATGTATGCGATGCGCGAGCGAGTCGCGCGCGAGTCCGGCATGACACTGCTGGTGCACCAGAATCCCGAGGCACTGGCGCTGGGTATCAACCCCTTTACCCACGGCTCCGCAGTTCATACCGATGTCTGGAAGACGCAGGGACTGAAGCAGGCCCTGGACAAGTATGGATTCGACGTGGCGTTCGGCGGCGGACGTCGCGACGAGGAAAAATCGCGCGCCAAGGAGCGCGTGTTCTCGTTCCGCTCGGCCCATCACCACTGGGATCCGAAGAGTCAGCGGCCGGAACTATGGCACCTCTACAATGCCCGCAAGCACAAGGGCGAGTCGATCCGCGTATTCCCGATCTCCAACTGGACCGAGCTGGATGTATGGCAATACATCTACCTGCAGGACATTCCGATCGTGCCGCTGTACTTCGCGCGCGAGCGCCCGGTCGTTGAGCGAGAGGGCACGCTCATCATGGTGGATGATGAGCGCATGCCCCTCAGGCCTGGCGAGAAACCCCTGATGCGCAAGGTGCGATTTCGTACCCTCGGCTGCTATCCACTCACAGGTGCCATCGCGAGCGAGGCCGATACCCTGCCGGCCATCATCCAGGAGATGCTGCTGACCCGGACCTCCGAACGTCAGGGCCGCGTCATCGACCACGATGCCTCGGCATCAATGGAGAGGAAGAAGCAGGAGGGATATTTCTGATGGCCCACGTCTCGGACCTGATCGCCTCGGACATTGGCGCCTACCTGAAATCGCAGGAAAAAAAGCAGCTGCTGCGGTTCATCACCTGTGGCAGCGTGGACGATGGCAAGAGCTCGTTGATCGGGCGGCTGCTATTTGAATCCAAGCTGCTGTTCGAGGATCAGCTGGCGACACTGGCGAGTGATTCGAAGCGCATTGGCACGACCGGCGGGGATCTCGACTTCGCTTTGCTGCTCGATGGCCTGTCGGCCGAGCGTGAGCAGGGCATCACCATCGATGTGGCCTATCGCTTCTTCTCAACCGAGCGGCGCAAGTTCATTGTCGCCGATACGCCCGGGCATGAGCAGTACACGCGCAACATGGTGACCGGCGCCTCGACCGCTGATCTCGCCATAATCCTGATTGATGCGCGCAAGGGCGTGCTCACTCAGACGCGCCGCCACAGCTACCTGGTCTCGCTGCTGGGCATCCGCCACATCGCGCTCGCGATAAATAAGATGGATCTTGTGGGCTATTCGGAGGAGCGATTCAACGAGATCCGGGAGCAGTTCCGGCCTTTTGCCGAGCAGATTGGCCTGCATGAGGTGAGCTACCTGCCGATCTCGGCCCTGCAGGGCGCCAATATCACGCGCGTTAGCGAGCGCACACCCTGGTTCCACGGGCCAGCCTTGATGCAATACCTCGAGACCGTCGAGGTCGATGAACAACGAATGCAGCGCGCGCCGTTTCGTCTGCCGGTGCAATGGGTGAATCGGCCGAATCTGGATTTTCGGGGGTTCTCCGGGCTGATCGCCAGCGGCGTGGTCCGCCAGGGTGCGCGGGTGCGCGTCAGTCCGGCGGGCACGCACAGTACCGTGGCCCGCATCGTCACAGCGGATGGTGATCTTGAGCAGGCGGTGGCCGGACAATCCGTGACCCTCACGCTGGGCGATGAGATCGATGTGAGCCGCGGCGATGTGATTTCGGCCGCCGAATCGCCCCCGGAGGTGGCTGACCAGTTCGAGGCCACGCTCGTGTGGATGCATGAGCAGCCGCTGCTGCGCGGACGCTCATACCTGATGAAGATCGGGGCTAAGACCGTGGCCGCGACGGTGCTGCCGCTCAAGTACAAGATCAATGTGAATACGCTCGAGCAGCTGGCCGCTACGCGCCTGGAACTCAACGAGATCGGCGTCTGCGTCCTGGAGCTTGACCGGCCGGTGGCCTTCGATCCCTACGAGAACAACCGTGAGACCGGAGCATTCATCCTGATCGACAGGCTCACCAACAACACCGTGGGCGCTGGCATGCTGCGCTTCGCGCTGCGCCGCTCGCAGAATGTCCACTGGCAGGCCCTGGACGTCAACAAGCAGGCCCACACGCTGCTCAATGGCCACAAGCCCTGCGTGCTGTGGTTCACGGGCTACTCGGGCGCGGGCAAATCGACGATTGCCAACCTGGTCGAGAAGCGCCTGCATGCACTGGCCCAGCACACCTACCTGCTCGATGGCGACAACGTCCGCCATGGGCTCAACCGGGATCTTGGGTTTACGGATGTTGATCGGGTGGAGAACATCCGCCGTGTGGCCGAAGTCTCAAAGCTGATGGTTGATGCCGGGTTGATCGTGCTGGTTTCCTTCATTTCACCCTTCCGCAGTGAACGGCGCATGGCCCGCAATCTGCTGCAGGCGGGTGAATTTCTGGAGATCTTTGTCGACACGCCGCTCGCCGCGGCCGAGCTACGCGACGTCAAGGGACTGTATAAGAAGGCGCGTCAGGGACAGCTCAAGAATTTCACTGGTATCGACTCGCCGTACGAGCCGCCTGAGAACCCCGAGATCCGGATCGACACCACGCAACTGTCCGCCGAGCAGGCGGCGCTGCAGATCCTGGGCGAGATGCAGCGGCGGGGCCTGATCGAGACGGTGTAGGTACCGTGAACCAGCCAGCCACTGAGCGCCTGAAGTTGTGTGCCGAGGTCGAGGCGCTCGCGCGCCTCGCTGGCAGCGCGATTATGGGTATCTACGCGACGGATTTTTCGGTGCGGGACAAGGCCGATGCCTCGCCCGTCACGGCGGCCGATGAACAAGCCGAAGCTCTGATCCTGGCGGCGCTGCGGCGCCTGACACCCGCGGTGCCGATTGTTTCCGAGGAGGCCTCGGCAGCCGGTCGCACGCCCGCTGTGTCTGAGCACTTCTGGCTGGTCGATCCGCTCGATGGAACCAAGGAGTTCATCCAACGCAACGGGGAGTTCACCGTCAACATTGCGCTGATCGAGAACGCCCAGCCGACGCTTGGCGTGGTCTTTGCGCCGGCCCAGGGACGGCTGTTCAGCGGCGTCAGCGGGCACGGTGCAGTGCTGGAGGACGCCGGCGGTCGTCGCAAGATCCTCTGCCGTCCCGTTCCGATAGACGGCCTTACAGTGATTTCGAGCCGCTCGCACGGAGATGCCGCCGCGCTGGCGCAGTTCCTGCGCGGCCGCGTGATCGCGGCCAGCAAGCATGCCGGTTCGTCCCTGAAATTCTGCCTGCTCGCCGCTGGCGAGGCGGATCTGTATCCACGCCTCGGGCGCACGATGGAGTGGGACACTGCGGCCGGGGATGCGGTGCTGCGCGCTGCAGGCGGCCGCGTCATGACGCTGGATGGCCAGCCGCTGCGTTACGGAAAGATCGGATTCGAGAACCCGCATTTCGTCGCAGAAGGCGGGCCCTGAGGGCTTTGCGGGCGACCCGCCCCGCAATCCTCCCCGGCTCGAAATAACAAATAAATATCTTTTACTTACATAAGGTTATAGACACTTCCAAGATACCACTTGACCCATGGTTCGGCCTCTTGGTCCGACGCATGTGGGACGGTCTTTGATAACTGCGCGTCGCGCCTAAATCATCCGCCCTGGCCCCGGTCGGTTAACCTACGCGCGCGCGAGGCTGCGGCCGGTGCATGCCCTGATTACCCACAGAAGCAGGATCCGATGAAAAAGCTATTGGTTGGCATCAAGCGGGTGGTGGACTACAACGTCCGCGTCAAAGTGAAGGCGGATGGCTCGGGCGTCATGCTCGATGGCGTCAAGATGAGCATCAACCCCTTCGATGAGATCGCCCTTGAGGAGGCGCTGCGGATCAAGGAGCGCGGTCAGGCCGATGAAGTCATCGTGGCGACGATCGGGCCGGCCGATTGCCAGCAGCAACTGCGTACCGCACTGGCGATGGGCGCTGATCGGGCGATCCTGGTCCAGTCCACGACGAGTGTCGAGCCGCTGACAGGCGCCCGCGTGTTTCTCGAATTGATCAAGAAGGAGCAGCCCTTCGCCGTCATCATGGGCAAGCAGGCGATCGATGATGATAATAATCAGACCGGCCAGATGCTGGCCGGCTTGTGGGGCCGGCCGCAGGCGACCTTCGCCTCCAAAATCGTGCTGACCGAGACCGTCGCGACTGTGACGCGCGAGGTTGATGCGGGACTCGAGACCCTCGAAGTCGATTTGCCGGCCGTGTTCACCGCTGACCTGCGCCTGAACGAGCCGCGCTACGTCAAATTACCCGAGATCATGAAAGCCAAGAAGAAGCCGCTCGATACGCTCGCAATCGCGGATTTGGGCATCGAGCTGCACGATCGCGTCCGGCTGGTAAAGGCCGAGCCCCCGGCCGCGCGCCAGAAGGGCATCGTCGTCAAGAGCGCAGGCGAACTGGTCGCCGCGCTCAAACAGAAGGGATTGCTGTAATGAACAAGGTACTGATCATCGGCGAGCACGATGGCGGCAAGCTCAATGCCAGCATCGCCAAGTGCGTCAAGTGCGCGCAAGCCATTCCGGATGGGGAAATTACCATCCTGGTGCTGGCCGCCGACAGCGCTGCCGTGGCTGCGCAGGCCGCGGCCATTGCCGGCGTCGCCCAGGTGCTGCGGGTGGATCATCCGGCCAATATCCACCCTCTGGCTGCCGTGCTCGCGCCGCAGATCGCTGCGATCGCTGCGCCGTTCAGTCACGTGTTCGGGCCTTCCACCACCTTTGGCAAGGATCTGATGCCACGGGTGGCTGCGCTGCTGAACGCGCCGCAGCTCTCCGACATCATGGCCGCGGAGAGCGCCACGCGCTTTCGTCGCCCGACTTACGCCGGCAACGCCATCGTCACGCTGGAAGTCGCTGCCGGTACCAAGATCGTTGCGACGGTGCGCTCGGCTTCCTTCGAGGCAGCGCCTGCCGGCGGGAGCGCAGTGATCGAGCTCGTGAGTCCGGCTGCTGAAATCCCGACTCATACGCGCTTCGTAGCAGTCACAGCGGCAAAGAGCGACCGGCCCGATCTGCAGAGTGCCCGCAAGGTGGTTTCCGGTGGCCGCGCTCTGGGCAGCGCGGAGAACTTCAAGCTGATCGCCGGGCTGGCTGACAAGATCGGTGCGGCGGTGGGCGCTTCGCGCGCCGCGGTGGATGCCGGCTACGCGCCGAATGAATTGCAGGTCGGACAGACCGGCAAGATCATCGCGCCCGAGCTTTACATGGCGTTTGGCATCTCCGGCGCCATCCAGCACCTGACGGGCATCAAGGATGCACGCACGATCGTCGCGATCAACAAGGATCCGGAGGCGCCGATCTTCGAGGTCGCGGATCTGGGCCTCGTGGGTGATCTGTTTGCGGTCATCCCGGAGATCGAGGGCCTGCTCGGCCGTTAGCCGGTGGCGTCCACGGACGGCAGGGCCGATTGGCGCCCCGCGCCGCAGCGCTGCCCGCTAGAATCGCAGTGAGTCCTCTGCGGCCCGCGGAGCAACTTTGTTTGCGACCCAAGAGGTGGCCTGACGATGCCTGCCAAGCGATTTTCCGGCACCGAGCGCTATGTCGCTACCGAAGAGCTGATGAGCGCAGTGAATGCTGCGGTCACGGTGGGCCGGCCGCTGCTGATCAAGGGCGAGCCCGGCACCGGCAAGACGCAGCTGGCCGAGGAGGTCGCCCGCGCGCTTGAGCGGCCACTGTTCGACTGGCACGTCAAGTCCAGCAGCAAAGCGCAGCAGGGATTGTACGAATACGATGCGGTTTCGCGCCTGCGCGATTCGCAGCTGGGCGATGCGCGGGTCCATGAGATCCGCAACTACATCGTGCGCGGCAAGCTGTGGGAAGCCTTCGATGCCGAAGTGCAACCGGTCGTGCTGATCGATGAGATCGACAAGGCAGACATCGAGTTTCCCAACGACCTGCTGCGCGAACTCGATCGCATGGAGTTCTACG
>Ga0181537_10003571_pt1 | contig 13278 bp, 11 predicted proteins | sample PEATcosm2014_Bin_39_FD_119765 | JGI IMG/M metagenome (GOLD analysis project Ga0181537, IMG submission 119765) | Peatland microbial communities from MTU Mesocosm Facility, Houghton, MI, USA - PEATcosm2014_Bin23_10_metaG | ecosystem: Environmental > Terrestrial > Soil > Wetlands > Peat | place...
CCGCGCCGCTACAGATTGTCCACAGGAATACATTAAGAGGTTTCAATCAATACAATAAGTTAAACGCGTCGCAGTCATGCCATGGCAGCTGCTTTCACCACAGCTGCCATTGCTGTCCGAACAGCACCAGAGCGACGATCAGGCCATTGGTGATCGCATGTGCCGCGACCGCCTCGCCGATGCGGCCGCTGCGCACCAGCAGCCCGCCGTAGGCCAGGCCGGCGATGATCCCCGGCAGCCACAGCGGGCCGTGGGCTAGGCCAAAGACGACGGCCGAGATCAGCAGCGCGGGCCAGCGGATCGAGCGGAATGCCACCGACTCGAAGTCGCCGTCGACCAGCCGGCGCAGCAGATATCCACGATACGCCAGCTCTTCTGCGATCGGCACGGTCAGCACCGCCGCCAGCGCGCGACTCGCAATCCACGCGCCGCGGGCGGCCGGCGACATGGCCGCCAACTCGACCGGCATCGAGGCCGCGGGAATGATGAAATGCGCGACTGCAACCCACAGCAGGAATATCAGCACGCCAACCGCCGGACCGCGCCAGCTGATTCGCCAGTCCAGCTGTGACCAGCGCCGCCGACACAGCCACAGTGCGACTGCGCCAGCGATCAGGCGCAGTGGATAAAGGGTTTCAAAGCCGCTGGAGGCGGCACGCGCCAGAGTCCCGGTGCCCATGATCACCAGCAGCGGGAGCAGATACGACGCGGTCGGGTTCTCTGCAGTCCCGGCGGTCTCGACCTGCCGCGCCGCCGTGCTCAGCCAGGCACTGCGGCGGCTGGCATAGGCCATCAGGCAGGCGGCCGCCACGAAACAGATCCAGCCGGCCTGCGAATGAAAGCCGTACTCGGCGACGCCCACGAAACCTGCGTTCCCGATCAGGAACAGCGCCGCGATGCGCAGCACATTGAGCCCGAAGATCAGCAGAACGCCGGCTGGTAGCAGCAGCAGCGCATTCGGGAATTTGTATTCCTTGCGGTAGTACAGCAGCCAGGCGCAGCCGAAGGCAAGTATGAAACCCACCCCCTCAAGTCCGGAACAGTACTGGCTGACCTGCACCGCGAAGCGGTTGGTGCTGAATACCAGACTGTCCGGGTCAGCGCTCAATGCCGGCAGCAGTGGCGACAGCACCAGTTGCACCAGCCTGAAGGTCACCGCCGCAGTTGGCGCCCACAGCATAAGGCTCCACTGCCATGCCGACACGCTGGCCACCGCAACCACGGCGGCATAAAGCCAGCCAGTACCGAGGTTGCGTGTCGCACGCAGCCACAGATGCCACGGCGCCATTGCCAGCAACGCCGCGGCGACCGCCGCCAGCGCGCACAGCAGCGTCAGCGCCGCCACCAGCGCGAACGGCAACGACGCGGCCCCGTCCCGATACAACAGGCCCGACAGTGGCACCAGCGCCGCGATCATCAACAGGTGCAGCAGCAGCCATCGCGGGCGAATCGCCAGGTCGCGCACGCGCGCCTGCCCCGGAAGCAGGCGCTCCTCGCCCCGTACCACGGCAAACACGGCGACGCATGACGCCAGCGCCACAAGTATGCGGCTGCCATGGTGATAGGACAGGCGTACGGTGGCGCCCAGCCCCACCACCAGTTGCGCGTTGTCGAAGTCCACGAACAGGTTCAGAAATACCTTTTCGAGGACAAACGCGAGCGCCAGTATCATCAGCCGCGCCGCAAGTCCGAGGTTCGGCCTGGACAGCGAGGGCCATTGCAAGGAAACGTCATTCACGCGAACAGTGTAGCGGTCAGGCGCTGGAGCGTCCGAGAATCCGCGCACGGCGAGGGCCTTATGTACGCTGCGCGGTCACGTCACGACGTCGCCGGCGTTATGGTAACGGCGACGATGTCAAGCGCCGCGATCAATCCTCGCGGTCGATCACCGCGCTGGCCAGCGCCGCATGGTCGGGCTCATGCGAAGGTCGCGGCCTCGCCCCCGGCCGCTGCGCTCTCCGACTGCGCGAATTGCCGCGCCAGCCGCTCGAGCAAGGTGGAGCGCAGCGCATCGCGGCTGCCCGCGTCCTGCGCCCGCAACCGCAGCTCCAGCACGGCGTTGGCAGCCTCGATGCGCGTCAGGTAGCAGCCGTTGACGGCGCTCGCGCCGACCGCTTCCGCGGCGACGTGGATCGCCAGCTGGCAGGCCGCCTGCACGTCGGCGCTGCGGCCGATGCGGATCGTGATCGACATCTGCCAGGGGGTGAAAGTCTGGCTCAGGTTGATGATCACCTGGCTGGCGGCGACGCTGTTGGGCAGCACGATCAGCCGGGCATCGGGCGCGCGCAGCGTCGTGTAGCCGAGCGAGATCAGCTGCACGGTACCGATTTCGGTTCCGGTCGGTGAGGCCATCTGCAGCGTATCGCCCAGGCGGAACGGACGGTAGATCGTGATGGCGACGCCCGCCACCAGATTGCCGAGCGTGCTCTGCGCCGCCAGTCCGATGACCACCGAGGCGACGCTGGCGCCCGCCAGCAGCGCCGTACCCATCGAGCGCAGCACCGGAATCAGGTGTGCGTACAGGATCAGCATCACCACCCAGATGAACGCAGAGGCGAGTTGCTGCACGAAACTGATCGTGGTCAGGTCGATACGGGCGTGGCGCGTCATCGCCGCATGCACCGCCGCGCGCAAGCCGCGCGACAGCAGCAGCGCCACGATCACGAACACAGCCAGGTAGAGCAGCGCCCCGATCAGGCTGTCCGGCCTGAGCGTCGACAGCACGTCGTGCTCGGTAAGCTTCAGCTCGTTCACGCGACCTGGTCGGTCCAGACCCGGAAACCCTCGAGCGTGCCGGGGCCGAACGCGGTGCTGATCGCCACGTCGGCCGCATCGCGCCCGTGCGCGATCAGGATGCGGCCGATGCGCGGCTGGTTGTGGCGCGCGTCGAAGGCGTACCAGCCGTCGCCCAGGTAGGCTTCGAACCAGCCGGAGAAATCCATCGGTGCATCCATCACCGGCACGCCGATGTCACCCAGGTATCCGGTGCAGTAGCGCGCCGGGATGTTCATGCAGCGGCAGAAGGCAATCGCCAGATGCGCGAAGTCGCGGCACACCCCGTTGCGCTCGTTGTACGCCTGCAGCGCAGACTTGGTTGCCCTGGCGTACTGATAACCAAACACCAGGTGGTCATGCACGAAATCGCAGATCGCCTGCACCCGCCCCCATCCGAGCGGTGTATTGGCGAACAGGCTCCAGGCAATGTCGGTGAGGCAATCGGTCTCGCAATAACGACTGCCCAGCAGGAACACCAGCGTGTCCTCGGGCAGATCCTGCACCGCGTGCTGGCGGGCGCCGGGCACCGTGGGTTCCGGCACGCCTGAGTCGAGCACAATGGCGTCGGCGGTGAGCCGGATGCGGCCCGCGGGCGCCACCAGCCGGCTGCACCAGTTGCCGAATCTGTCGTGGTAGGCGCTCACCGGCACCTGCGGGTCGGTGATCAGCCGGTCGGTGCGCAGCAGATCGGCGGCCCGGCTGTGATGAATGTTCAGCGCCAGGATCATCGGGGTGGGCTGGGGAAATTGATAGATCAACTCATAACCAGCCCGGATTTGCATTGTCATTCCTCTGTCACCTGTCGCGCGGTTCGCCGTTCAGTCGCCCGCGCCGATGATCCGGGCCGGTCGGCGACCTCGGGTATTGACCATAGCCGCGCCGTGCACCGCCTGCCGCCAGTGCATGACGGTGCGCGCTGTCGGAATGCGCCTGCGACGCAGGTCGCGCTATCCTTGCAGCATCGGGGCTTCCGGCGAGACATCCGTCATGCATCTGATCGATTGGCTGTCCACGGAATCACAGGGTCAGACCTCCATCCAGCTCGGGGAACTGGCGCTGGCGTGCCGGTGTTGGCGCTGTTCGTGACGGGCGCTCATCTCTGATCATGTACGGCTATACGCGCATCGTCCATCGGATCCTGTCGATTGACGACGATGCAACACCCCAAGGAATAGCGCCAGTACGCTGTCGAGTGTCCGGATACGACCGCCAATGAAAACAATCGGCCATTATCTGATCGAGGCTCTCGAGCTCGCCGGGGTACGACACGTGTTCGGCATTCCCGGCGTGCATAACCTGCAGCTGTACCGGGGGCTCGAGGGTGCCTCACTGCGGCACATCACCGGGCGGCACGAACAGGGTCTTGGCTTCATGGCCGACGGCTATGCGCGTATCTCGGGCCGTCCGGGTGTGTGCTTCACGATCAGTGGTCCGGGCGTCAGCAACATCACCACCGCGCTCGGGCAGGCCTACGGCGACTCGATCCCGTTGCTGGTCATCGCCAGCCAGAATCGGCGCGGTGAAGCCGGCAGCGGTCGCGGCTTCCTGCACGAGCTGCCGGACCAGCGCGCGCTCACCGGGCCGGTCACCGCGGCGAGCTTTGCCATAGCTGACCCGGCGCAGTTGCCCGCGGCACTCGCGCAGGCTTTCGCCGTGTTCGCCGCGGCCCGGCCGCGGCCGGTCTACATCGAAATCCCTTTGGACATCCTGGGCGCGAGCGCCGGCGCACTGCCGCTGCCAGCGTATGCGAGCTCACCGCCGCGTGCCGACGCCGCCCAGCTGGACGCCGCGGCCGCGCTGTTGCGCGACGCGCAACGTCCGGTGCTGCTGGCCGGCGGTGGTGCAATACGCGCCGCCGCGCAGCTGCAGCGCCTGGCGGAGCACCTGGGCGCACCCATGGTGATGACCACCAACGCGCGCGGCTTGCTGCCCTGCGGCCATCCGCTCGCGATCGCGATGAGTGCCTCGCTCGAACCGGTGCGCGCACTGATCGGCGCGGCCGACGTGGTGCTGGCGGTGGGTACCGAAATCGGGCCGACCGACTATGACATGTATGCGGTGAGCGAATTTCCAGCGCCCGCCAACCTGATACGGATCGACATTGACGCCGGGCAACTGGCGCGCAGCGCGACGCCACGCATCGCTCTATGCGGCGACGCGGCCCAGACCCTGCAGCTGCTGCTGGAGCGCGACCTCGGTGCGCCTCGCCCGGGTGCCGGAACCGACGCTGCCGCGGCGACCCGCCGCCGGGCGCTGGCGGCCATGTCCGCGGTCTATCAAAGCCACCTGCGCCTGCTCGATCTGATTCGCGACACACTGCCGGACGCGGTGCTGGTTGGTGACTCGACGCAGCTGGTATATGCCGGCAATCTCGGCTTTGCGGCTGCTCGCCCCGGGTCCTGGTTCAACTCGGCAACCGGGTATGGGACGCTCGGCTACGCGCTGCCGGCATCGACCGGCGCCGGCCTTGCGGCGCCGGATCGCCCAGTCGTGTGCCTGGTCGGCGACGGCGGGCTGCAGTTTTCACTGGGGGAACTCGCGGTGCTGCGCGATGTGGATGCCTGGAGCGCGATCATCGTGTGGAACAACCGCGGCTATGGGGAGATCCGCTCCTCGATGCTGGCGGCCGGCATCCGTCCCACAGGTGTGGACGTGCAGCCGCCCGACTTCGCGCTGCTGGCGGCTGCCTACGGCTACACGCACCGGCTGATCGAGTCGCCCGAGGCGCTGTCCGAGGCGCTGGCGCAGTTCGGCCGCCGCCGCCAGGTCATCATGCTCGAGATCGCGGCCGACTGATGGCCCAATGATGGAAGATATCGTCAGCGAGCGGGCGATTGCCGACTACCAGCGCGATGGTGCGGTGTGCCTGCGCGGCGTATTCGCCGATTGGGTCGATGTCATCGCCGCCGGCATCGAGCGCAACCTGCGCGAGCCGGGTCCCTATGCCGCTGAAAGCGTAGCCAGCGGCGAGGCCGGCAGCTTCTTTGATGACTATTGCAACTGGCAGCGCATCGCCGAATTCCGCCAGCTGATTGAGCGCTCGCCGGCAGCCGAAGTCGCGGCGCGCATCATGGGTTCGCAGACCGCGCAGTTCTTTCACGACCATGTGCTGGTGAAGGAGCCCGGAACCCAGAAGGCCACCCCCTGGCATCAGGACTCGCCGTACTATTTTGTCGACGGCCACCACACCGTGAGCTTCTGGATTCCGATCGATCCGGTCAGGGAAGCAACGCTCAGGCTGATCGCAGGCTCACAGCACTGGGAGCCGATGATCCTGCCGGTGCGTTGGCTCGACGACAGCAATTTCTACGGCGCGCCCGGCAGCTACCGCCCAGTGCCTGATCCGGACAATGAACCGGAACTGCGGGTGCTGGAATGGGCATTGGAACCGGGCGATGCGGTGCTGTTTCATTTCGCCACCGCCCATGGTGCGCGCGGCAACCCTTCCGTGCGCCGGCGACGGGTGCTGTCGCTGCGCTGGGTGGGCGACGATGCGCATTACGCCGAGCGGCCCGGCCGCACCTCGCCACCGTTCCCTGGCCATGGGATGAGCGCTGGGCAACGCCTGCGCAGTGACTGGTTTCCGATCCTGTACGACGCGCGCCAGCCGGCGTGAACTTTGGCCGCGAGGCTCAGCCGTTCGCCGCCGCGGGCTGGTAGCGGCGGCGTATCCACTCGTACAGCGGCCATCCGAGCAGGATCAGCCCGCTACCGATCAGCGAGCCTCCCAGGTTTCCCCGGAAGCTCGACACCAGCACCGCCGCCGAGCACAGCACGAACACCGCCGGCAGCAGCGGATAGCCCCAGACGCGGTACGGGCGCACCGCATCCGGATCGCGCCGCCGGTAGATGAATACGGTCGTGGCCGTGAGCATGTAGAACAGCCACTCGGCAAACACCGCCAGCTCGAATAGCTGCTGAAATCGGCCCAGCAGCAACAGCAGTACCGACGACAGCAGCGCCTGGACCAGCAGCGAGGTCGACGGACTCTGGAAGCGCGGATGGATGGTGGCGAATTGCGCAAAGAACAGCCGGTCGCGCGCCGCGGCAAAAGGTATGCGCGCGCCCGACATGATGGTGCCGTTGAGCGTGACGAAGATACTGAGCGCCATGCCTGCCGCCACCAGCGCGGCGCCGGCTGAGCCTGCGACGATGCGCAGCGCCGCGACCGCCGGCCTGGGCGAGGCGGCAATCTGCGCCGCCGGCAGGATGTACTGGATCGCGGCATTGGTCGCCATGAACAGCGCTGCGACGATGAACAGACCGCCGATCAGCGCCAGCGCCAGGTTGCGCTCGGGTCGCTTCACCTCCCCGGCGACCATGGTCAGGTCGTTCCAGCCATCGTAGGCCCACAGGGTCGCGATCAGGGCGATCATGAAGCCGTCGATGCCGCCGGTCGCATGGGGTAGCGAAGTGGCGAAGTTGGTCCATGAACCGAGCGGCGAGCTGAAGCAGAAGCCCACGACCACCAGGATCAGCACACCCTTGAGCAGCGTGAACACCACCTGGAAGTCGCCGGCCTTGCGGATACCCAGGTAGTTCAGCCCGGTGATCAGCCAGGTGACCGCGATCGCGAACAGCTGCGACCACAGCACCGGCAGCGGGCCGCCGATCGCCACCGTATCGAGCCAGCGGAATGCCGCGAAGATCCCCAGCGTGCGCGCCAGGCCGCTGGTGACCGAGGCGATCGAGGCTGGTTTGGCGACCGCGAACCAGGTCCACATATAGAGAAAACCGATCCGATCGCCGTACGCTCCACGCAGGTACACATACTCGCCACCGGCATAGGGCATCATCGAACTGAGCTCGGCATAGGTCATCGCGCCGAACAGCGACAGCAGGCCACCCGCGATCCAGGCGGCATATACCAGCGCCGAGGAGCCGAGCGCCTGCATCATCTCCGAGGGCACGAGAAAAATGCCGCTGCCGATGATGGTGCCAACGACGATCGCTATGGCATGCCCGGAACCCAGTACCCGCGGCAGGTCGGGCGCGGAACTGTTGCCGCCACCGGGCGCGCTGCCACTCATTGCGCCGGGTCCGATGGCGGTGGCGGCAACGCTCCGGAGTAGAACACCTGGCAATGCGCGCCGGCCACATGCCCGCCCACCAGATGCCTGGCCTTATCCAGCAGGTGCAGCGCCGGCCCCGCCAGCGTGCTGACGATATTGGGCTCCCCCACATCCGGATGGCTGAATGATCCGCGCACCTTCTGCTCCACCACCGCGCAGCCCTGGCGGTCGATCACCGCCACGGTCGCGTCCTGAAAGCTCTGGTTGTCGAAGTCGAGGCCACCCTTGAGCGCGACGCGGTTGGACCGGGTGCTCATCGCGACATCCGTGGCCAGCGCAACACCGTGGTCAACGTGCCACTCGGAGATGAAGCGCACAATTCGGCTGCTGCCCCCCGAACTGCTGATGACCTTCCCATACTCGTAGCCCTTGGTGACCGCCAGGCCGATCGGGCCGGCCAGCAGGAACCCGCCCAGATCCACCAGGTCGAAGTGCTGCGTCTTCCTGTATTGCGACAGCTCTGCGTCCAGGTCGCCCACCGCCAGCGTCAGGTCCGTGCCATGCAGCGATGCATCCCCGTTGCTGCTGCGGGTGATCGCATCCGCGTTGCTGCCGCTCATTGTCAGCTCGGTCGAGAAATCCATCAGTCCATCGCCGAATGCCTTCTGCGAGAAGTCCTTCGAGAACTCGGCCAACCGGAACTTCGACAGCTCGGCGCGCAGGCGATACGCCGGAGCTGCTGCGGTGAAATCAGCGCTCACCGCGGCCTTTGCCTGGCCGCCGAAAGCGTGCAGCGTCACGTCACTGGTGTGCAGGACACCTGCATCGCACTCGGCGCTGAAGCGCACGTCGCTCAGCGGCAGGTCGTGGATGTTGATCTGCCGGCAGGACACCTTCGCCGACCCGCTCAGGCGCTGCATGAGCCCGGGGCCGCCACCGGCCGCGACGGCGCCGTTGGCGATGCGCAGGTTGCTCGCCTGCACATCGCAGCCCAGCGCCTGCAAGTGCGTGCCCTGCTGCCGGTTGCTGTAGGAAAACGCCAGGTCGCTAAACGACAGGTCGGTGGATTCGATGCCCGGCAGGGCAGTCGCGCCCGGCGAGGAACCCTCGAAGTTGAGCCGGCCGTCGCGGCCGCGCTCCAGCGACACGCTCACGCGGCTGAGCTCGACCCGGGGAACGCGCACCTGCCGGCGCAGCAGCGACACCAGCTCGATGGCGAGTGTCGCCTGCCCGGCCGAGGCCACATCGCTGTCGCGGTTACGGATATGCACGTCGCTGAGCGACAGCGCGATGCTCGGAAAGAATTTCAAAGCCAGCGGTCCGTCGATCGTGACCTGCATGCCAAGCGCCTGCGAGGCGGCCGCTTGCAGTTGCGCGCTGGCGTGCGCGCGCCATGACAGCAGCACGATCACGCCGGCCAGCAGCGCCAGCGCCAGCACGGCGCCGAGCGCATACAGCGCGAGCAAAAATGATTTCGGCATCGTGATACGCTCTTGCCAATGTGCCAGCTGTTGTCCATCCCCTCAGGGCTGTGAATTCTAAACCACCCGAGCCGGTCGCGGTGCCCGCGTCGGTCAGCCAGAACATCGAGGCCATCGGCGACTACTACAAGCGCGCGGAGCGCTCGGTCGGACGCCTGCAGCGCCTGCTGGAGCGCTTCGGCGCCGTGGTCGGCCGACCGGCATTTTTTGCCGCGGTGCTGGTGTTCATCGCGCTGTGGGTGCTGGTCAATCAGCTCGGCTCGCACATCGGCATCGCACAGTTCGATCCGCCGCCGTTTGCCGCCTTGCAGACCATTGTCAGCATCGTGGCGTTGTTGATCACCACCATCGTGCTGATCGGCCAGAATCGTCTGTCAAAGCTGGAACAGCGGCGCGGACAGATGGAGCTGCAGGTGAATATCCTGACCGAGCAGAAGACCACGACGCTGATCCGCCTGCTCGAGGAACTGCGGCGCGACCTGCCGATGGTGCGCGACCGACACGATCCTGACGCGGCCACATTGCAGGTGCCGACCGATCCGACCCAGATCCTCACGGCGCTGGAGCAAGACCAGAGTCGTGACCTGTCGGACAGCAGCAGCAAGCTGAAAGCCCTGAACACGGACGACAGCGACAGCTGAGCGTCGCTCGCGACGGCAGCTGACGGGGCGACCGGCGTCAGTGTCCGCCCTGCACGTACAGGCCCTCGGCGCGCAGCGCTTCGGCGAGCCGCTCCTCGATCTGCGCGGCCTGCGCTCGGCTGATGTGCTGCAGATGCAGCGTCGGGCCGGTCAGCACCTCGAGGCCGCGCTTCAGCACGCAACCGGCGGCGCGAATACCCGCTTTGTGCTGATCAAAACGCATCGCCGGCGCGTAGCGGCTCATGCCCACGTACACCCCGTGCGGTTCATCGCCCCGATCGCTGTAGTCGAGCAGCACCAGATAGATGTTGCTGCGGCCGCCTGGCGCCTGAAAGCGTCCCGCCACCTGGTACGCGAGCGGCAGCCAATGCACGTAGCGCATCGGCAGCCATTCCGGGATCGAAGCGGCGGCATGCTGCCACAGCCGCTCGAGCCACGCCTCGATCGTGAACTGCAGCTCCGCGCGCATCCAAAGCTCGTGGATGCAGTGCGCGCCGGTGCCGCCGTCGGCCGCCGCCAGTGCAGCGTCGAACATCGCGTCGATGTCGGCGCGCGTGCGCAGCCGCAGCGGCCGCTGAGCCGGTGAGACGCTGCCGGCAGTCACAGCACCCGTTGCAGGAATACCGCGATCGCTGCAATCTCCTCCGCGCACACCGCGTGTGGCATCGGGTAGCTGTGCCACTCGACCGGGTGCGCCGCAGCCTCGAGCAGTGCGCGTGTCTCCTCGCCCAGTCGCGGATCCACGACGGCGTCGAAGCTGCCGTGCGCGAGGAAAATCGGTGTGGCCTGATTGGCCGTGTGGCGCTCACGGGCAAAGCTGTCGGCAAGCAGCAGGTAACATGACAGTCCGATGATTCCGGCCAGGCGTTGCGGCAACCGCGTGCCGGTGAATATCGCCATCGCGCCGCCCTGGGAAAACCCGGCCAGCACGATGCGTTCGGTGGCGATGCCACGCTCATTCTCGCGCCGGATCAGCGCACGAATCGCAGCGTCGGATGCGCGCACACCGCTCTCGTCCTGCGCGACATGGCGGTCGAACCCCATGATGTCGTACCAGGCACGCATGCGCGCACCGCCGTTGAGCGTCACCGCCCGCACCGGGGCGTGCGGAAACACGAAGCGCAGCGCACCAGCGCGCGCGCCAACCAGCCCCGGCACCGCCGGTTCAAAATCGTGACCGTCAGCGCCCAGGCCATGCAGCCAGATCACGCTGCCCGCCGGCCGCGGGCCGGTTTCCACTTCCACCGTCGCCAGCTCAGATAAATTCTCGATCATCCATATAATCCTTTGAATATAAAGGTCTATGGCGCTGGCACTCTGGTGCAGCACCAGCAGCTGGCGGTAGCGCCGGGACCGACGTCATAGAATAGTCCGCCCACAGGCGCGTAACGAGACCACATTATCAATAGTGATTCCGACGAGCGCGCTGTCCAGCGCGATCAAGGCACAACGGCTGCGCCGCAGGCCAACGGCCTGACGCCCGCGTCGCTACCAGGCTGGCGCCGGGCCCGGGTGCGGATCCGGTTTCTGTTCAAGAACCTGCGCCACCGCTCGCGTGAATACCTGGGCTGGCTGCTGGCGCGGCTGCTCGGCAAGCGCGAGTACGCCACCAGCCTGGCGCTCGAGGAGGTGTCCACGGTATTGATCTGCCGCATCAACGGACGCATCGGCAACACGCTGTTCCTGACGCCGCTGATCCGCTACCTGCACCAGCTGCTGCCGCACGCGGCGATCGACCTGGCACTTGCCGCCCCCGGTGCTGCGGAGTTGCTGCGCGGCCTGCCGGGGGTGCGACGGATCATCGTGTTTCCGCACCGCCAACCGCAACGCATCGGACGCTACCTGGCGGCACTGCGCAGCCTGCGCGCCTGCCGTTACGACCTGGCGATCGACCCGACCGAATTCTCAACCAGTGGTCGCGTGATGCTGGCACTGACGCGCAGCCGCTACCGGCTTGGATTTGCCAGCAGTGGCCAGTGGGCACCACTCACGCACGCGGTGCCGCTGCCACTGCAGGCGATGCACCAGGCGGTGCGCCCGCTGTATCTGCCGCACCGGCTGTTCGGTGCAGCCCTCGATCCAAAGTCGGTGCGCCTGTGGCTGCCCCTGCCGCAAGGCGAACTCGAGCAGGGCGGGCGGCTGGTGGCGCAGGCGGTCGGGCGAGACTCTATTCACTTGCCCACCGATGTGTTCGGCTTCTTCGCTCACGCGGCCAACCTCAAGCTCATCGATCGCGCCTGGTGGATCAGGTACTGGGATGCGTTCCTGGCTCTGGAGCCGCAGGCGATACCGCTCGAATTTCTGCCATCCCCCGCACATGTGCCGACCGATGAGCGCTTCGCGTCGCTGCACGTGCCGTCGCTGCGCGGGCTGACCGCGGCGATCGCTGCCAGCCGGATGTTTATTTCCACCGATACCGGCCCGATGCACCTGGCCAGCACCACGGCAGTACCGACCGTGGGCCTGTTCCTGGCGTCTGATCCGGGCATGTATGGCCCGATGAAGCCGAATGACCTTGCGATCGATGTCGCCAGCCACTCGCCCGAGCAGGTGGCGCAGTGCTGCCAGCGCATCTGGCGATCGAGCGGGCTCAGCGGATCAATTGCGGCGCGCGAGCAGCCAGTTCGATAGCTGGCGCAACGGCTCGGCGCGCTGACCGAAGGGCTTGAGGGCTTCGAAGGCGCGCTGGTGCAGCGCGCTGACCGCGGCGCGCGAGGCGGCGACACCGGCGACCGCCGGATAGGTGGGCTTCGAGAGGGCCTGGTCGGCGCCGGCAGTCTTGCCGAGCACAGCCGTTTCGCCGATCACGTCCAGCAGGTCGTCCTGGATCTGAAACGCCAGGCCGATCGAGCCAGCGAAGCTGGCCAGCGCCGCCTTCAAGCGCGGCTCGAGGCCAGCTGCGCACTCCGCGGCCATCATGACGCTCGCACGGATCAACGCCCCGGTCTTGCGCGCGTGCATCTGCTCGATACCCGCCAGATCGAGCGCCCGGCCCTGCGCCGCCATATCAATCGCCTGCCCGCCGGCCATACCGAAACTGCCGCTGGCCTCGGCCAGCAGGGTGATGAGCCGCAGCCGCACGGCAGTGGATTCCGGCAGTGCGGCATCGCGCGCCAGCAGCTCGAACGCGAGCGGTTGCAGCGCATCGCCCACCAGGATCGCAGTTGCGTCGTCGAAGGCCTTGTGACAGGTCGGTCGGCCGCGCCGCAGGTCATCGTTGTCCATGGCCGGCAGGTCATCGTGGACCAGCGAATAGGCATGCACCAGTTCGATCGCGCAGGCGGCAGCCTCGACCTCATCTTCAGTGAGGCCCAGCGTGAGCGCGGTGGCGAACAGCAGCGCCGGACGGATGCGCTTGCCGCCACCGAG
>Ga0181537_10003572_pt1 | contig 13277 bp, 7 predicted proteins | sample PEATcosm2014_Bin_39_FD_119765 | JGI IMG/M metagenome (GOLD analysis project Ga0181537, IMG submission 119765) | Peatland microbial communities from MTU Mesocosm Facility, Houghton, MI, USA - PEATcosm2014_Bin23_10_metaG | ecosystem: Environmental > Terrestrial > Soil > Wetlands > Peat | place...
GTACAGGCCCTGTGGCGTGTTCTGACCATGGGCCGGTCGGGTGAAACTTACAACATCGGTGGAGAAAATCAGACCCAAAATCTGGACGCAGTTAAACGTATTTGTCAATACCTCGACGTCAAGGCCCCCCGGATGGACGGAAAAAGCTACGCTGAGCAAATCACTTTTGTAGCCGATCGTCCCGGCCATGACCGACGCTATGCGATGGACACCACGAAGATCACCCACGAATTGGGATGGAAACCTTCGGTTGAATTCGAAGAGGGCCTGACGAAGACAATTGCGTGGTATCTCGAGAATCACACTTGGATCGAAAATGTTAAAACCGGCGCATATAAGAATTGGATCCGGACGAACTATGAAGAAAGGATTCTATTGTGAGAGGCATCGTTCTTGCCGGTGGCACTGGGAGCCGTTTGTATCCGGTAACCCAGGTTATTTCGAAGCAGCTCTTGCCTGTATATGACAAACCGATGATCTACTATCCCGTTACGACTTTGATGTTCGCGGGAATTCGAGACATTCTTGTCATTTCAACTCCACAAGACCGGACTCGATTTGAGGATCTGCTTGGCGACGGCAATAAGTGGGGCATTCAGTTCAGCTATGCTGTTCAGCCTTTTCCCGATGGATTGGCTCAGGCATTTTTGATTGGCCGCGAGTTCATAGGAAACGACCCTTGCGCCTTGATTCTGGGCGACAATATTTATCATGGACAATCGTTTTCGCAGCAACTAAGAAAGGCTGCCGCGATCACTCATGGGGCTACAGTGTTTGCCTATCCGGTGCAGGATCCGGAGCGGTACGGCGTCGTCGAATTCGACGATTGTGACCGGGTTTTAAGCATTGAGGAGAAGCCCCTTCATCCCAGGTCGCGCTACGCTGTCACTGGACTGTACTTTTACGATAATGATGTAGTGCGTCTTGCTGCATCGCTCAAGCCCTCCGCTCGCGGTGAACTCGAGATTACCGACCTGAACAAGCTCTATCTTGAAGCGGGTCAACTTAACGTGCAGAGGATGAGCCGTGGCATGGCATGGCTCGATACCGGAACCCACGATTCCCTGTTTGAAGCATCTGCCTTTGTGCAAACTCTGCAGCGCCGCCAGGGGCTGATGATCGCCTGTCCGGAAGAGATTTCATATCGCCTTGGGTATATCTCTGCAGACCGGCTTGAAGAGTTGGCGAAGCCCATTTGCAAGAGCGTTTATGGGCAATATCTTTTGTCGCTCAGCCAGGAACCTCGTTCCTCTTTCGAGATATCGATGCCATGAATGTGATCGAGACTTCGCTTCCTGGCGTTGTGATCTTGAAACCGGAAATCCATCGTGATCCCCGCGGCGCGATTTGGGAAACATGGAACCAGGCTCGTATGGCAGAGGCTGGACTGCCTTCAATTTGGGTGCAGGACAATTTTTCAGTATCGGCCAGAAACGTGATTCGAGGCATTCATTATCAAGTGCATCGACCGCAAGCGAAACTGGTGCGAGCGACGCATGGCTCAATCCTCGACGTGGCAGTGGATCTTCGACGAAGCTCCCCTTCTTTCGGACGGTATATGGCGATTAAACTGACTGCGGAAGACGGTGAGATGCTATATATCCCGGAAGGATTCGGACACGCTTTTCTTGCTCTCACGAAAATCGTCGGGCTCGCCTATAAGCTGACCGACTACTATCACCCCGAGAGCGAGCGAACGATCGTCTGGAATGATTCTGACCTGAAGATTCAGTGGCCCGTTTCCGAATTGCATGCGATTCTCTCTGACAGAGACCGGAACGGCTCCGCATTTCGTTCCGCTGAGGTGTTTGCGTGAGCCGAAAGCCGCGCATTCTCATTCTTGGCGCAAATGGCCAGTTGGGATCTGAGTTGCATCGCAGCTTCGGCGACGTTGGTGAAGTTCTGGCCTGTGGACGCGTTCAAGCCGATTTAACTTTTCATGAACAACTCCGAACCTTGGTCCGTGAGACAGCCCCCGACTTAATCCTCAACGCCGCTGCCTATACCGCGGTTGATCGCGCCGAATCTGAACCTGAGATGGCCATGGCCGTGAACGCCCACGCGCTTAGGGTGCTCGGCGAGGAGGCGCACCGCGCAAAATCCATCCTGGTTCACTATTCGACTGACTTTGTATTCGACGGGTCAAAGCCGGCTCCCTGGACTGAAGACGATCCGCCCGATCCACTCAACGTCTATGGTGCCAGCAAGCTCGCTGGAGAAGAAGAGCTGCAACAAATCGGCGGCCAGTATCTGATTTTTCGAACCAGCTGGATATACAGCGCGCGGGGCCACAACTTCCTACTGACCATTCTTCGCCTTGCCCGCGAGGGTTCTCCGATTCGGGTTGTGGATGATCAAGTCGGCGCCCCAACAAGCTCTCGCGCGCTTGCCGATGCGACGAAATCGATTATCCGGGGCATCCGGGCGGAGAGATTTGGCCCGACAACGAAGTGGCGCGGCCTCTACCATATGAGCTGCGCAGGCTGCGTCTCTCGATATGAATTCGCAAAGGCGATTCTCAGGGAGAAAGCAGGCTCAGGAAAGATTGCGGAGATAGTCGCGATTCCATCGGACCAGTATCCGACAGCGGCTGCACGACCTCGCAACTCCGTCCTGTCTAACGAAAAGCTGAGCTCACGGTTCGGCATTCAACTGCCTGCATGGGAAGAAGCGCTGGCTCAGATGATGCGGCAACTGTCGGACGGGAACGTGAAGCTCTGAATTGATTTGACGAGAGCGCCGGAAGGGCGCCTTTCGCCGGCTTCTCTGATTACAACGATCACTCAACAAGAATGGGAGCCCCGAAAGGCTCCCATTTCTGTTTTGCTCTGATCTGATTTCAATAAGTGATGTGAATGCCCATGGTGAAGGCTCTGGAACCGCCAATCGTCCCGGTCACCGAGCCAAAGTTGGGGGCATTGTTGGGGCAGCTGGTCCCTGCCGGCTGAATCGTCAACCCGGGTATCGTGCAAATGCCCTGGTTCTGGGCAAGCGATAGTGTCAGAGGAAGCGACGTACTCTTGCCGGTTCCGTTGGAGAATGGCACCTGGTCCAGGTTTTGCAGCGCTGTCTGTTGATCCGCAGAACTGGGCGACGTAACCACCTGGCCGTATCCCAAATAGGTGCGGTACATGTTGCAATTCGTATAGCCGTCATAGGCACTGATGGCTGATGCTGAACATCCGTTGTTCTGGCGAATCTGCGCAGTGTCCTGCGGAACATCGGGGCTGGTCGTGTTGGTCAGGTTAAAGACGTTGAGTTCATATTGAAGCCTGATTTTCTCCGTGATTCTGAAACCCTTGCGCAGCGACAGATCAACACGCTTCTGCAGGTCCTGCCGGAAGATGTTGCGCTGGCCGACGTTGAAGGCTGTCTCGTAGATATCCTGGGGATCGCCCGAGGCCGCCGACGAGACCGGTATGCCATTTGTGCCAGGCTGCAGATAGCTGATCGCGATCTGCGACGGATCGAGATACGGAATGTAGTTGCCGCTCGAGTCACGGAACCTGCCCGAGTTTCCGGTCAGCGCCGACTTCGGATGCTGCGGATCCTTGATACCCAGAACCGGGTTCATCAACGTCGGGAAGTTGCCGAAGTTGATGCTGCCTACCGCACCGTAAAACTCATAAAGCGACCACGGCTCGCCGCTTTGCACAATTCCGATTCCTGTCAGATGCCAGTCGTTTGTGAAGTAGGACACGAGGTTGTTTTCCTTGACAGCGTTGGGTATGTCCACCTGGAAGTTGGCGCTAAACACATGCTTGCGGTCAAAGTCCGAAGACGCCCAGGAGTCGCGCAGCTTCTTCGGATTGTCGCCAGTGAAGAACAGGCCAATGTCGCTCTGCTCATCGAGCGAATGGCCGTAAGTGTAGCTCCCGCCAAGCTGAAAGTGATGCGAAAGCCGCTTCTCGACGTGCGCTTCCAGTGCATCATAGGCCGAGATGCCAACGGTCTTGAAGTCCGCGGCGTTGGGACTGAAACCAACGTACGGAGTTCTGAAGTCGGTGTTCCCGGCGTCAGACGTATTCCACGGCTCCGTCGCGATCGGCGCGTAGTCACAGTAGGAATCCCCGCAAACGTTCTGGTTCATGACTTCCATGCCATACGATGACGTCTCGCCCCAGATCGGGTTGGTCGCCGTGGCAATACCCGGCTCGTTGATGGGTATCGGAATTACAGAATGACGGCCTCGGTTGCCTGTGTACCCGACCAATATGGCAAGATCACTGCGCGGCTGCCACTGAACGTTCAATGTGTAATTGATGGTGTACGGCAGCACGTTCCCCTTGTCGTAAACGCCGAAGTTCAGCGGCAGGTTGTAGCAGAGTAAGTACCCTTCTTGACTTTGTACGCCGCCGCAGTTCGGGCCGAATGGCGCGAATTCGCTTCCAGGAGCGGGCGAGCCCGACATCTGGTTCAGCGTGTTCTGCAATGCGGTGGTGACGACACCCGGGTTCGAGCCTGGCGGCGTGTAGAAGCCAGCCGCCGCGGTTCCATTGCATCCCGGAGCAGCGGTTCCCGACGTGGGAGGAGGGCAAGTGAACGCCAGATCCCCCATAGGGTTTTCAAGGCTCAGCGTAGTTTTAGGGTTCGAGTTGCCGGTATTCTCACCGTCCGAATTGCCTGTCGCGATGCTCACCAAAGGCGAGGACTCCGTTACACCAAAAGGCCCGCCGATTGAACCGCCGGCAGGTTGCGAGAGGTATGTGAACAGCTCTCCGCGATCGTAGTAGAGGCCGCCGCCGCCGCTGATCACGAGATTGCTGTTGAATCTCTTGGGTGACCAAGCAAAACCGACGCGCGGTGAAATGCCCCATTGGCGCCCGTCGAGGGTCGAGTCCGATTCACCCTTCGTCGCGTTCTCCTTGTTGTTGCCGGCGATCACAAACCCGGCATTGGTTACCATGAACGTTTTGTCTGTTGCGTCGCACGGGCTGCAGTCGACGCTATAAAGCGTCGGATCGAAATTGATCATGTTGCCGAACTTCTCGGTCATACCACCGTGATAGTCATAGCGAACACCGGCGGTGATGCTTAGGTTCGATTCTGCCTGCCACTTGTCCTGCACGTAGCCGTTTAACTCATTGGTGCGATAGTACCGATCTGCATTGTTGCGGCCTGTGACCGGATCGATACTCTCCAACACAGTTGAGCTGTGCACGATGCCCTGCAGGAAATTGTCGAATCCGCTGACCTTCATTTGCGCATGCCCGGTCCGGTCATTCGTAATGTTCAACTGTGTGTAGCTGTAGCCACCACCGGCGACGATTGTGTGCTTGCCTGCGGTGAAGATCAGGTTTGTAGAAGGGTTGACGCGGCTCTGGTAGTAGCCCATATCAACGAAGGCTCCGGGGACTCCGGCCGGACCAAAATACAGACTTGGCGAAGCGCTGGAAGTATCGTTGTAAGCAAAGCTGTCGAGCTCTATGCCGGGCATTACACCTGCGGCAAGGTTAGTTGTCTGCGCACCCGAAACACCCAGATTGCCCCCTGCGAATGTTTGGGTATAGTTGCTAAAGGTGCCCTCGCGAACGAAACCGAGCCGCTGCTCCCAGCTCAGTTTTTGCCCGATCGATATCGCATTGCCAAGCGAAAACACTTGAGAGCCGTTATGTGCCGTAACCGGGAAACCAGCAGTTTGCGAGTAGCCGAATGGCCGTGTCACGGGGGCGTTCTGGAAGAAGTATTTCGCCGAAACACGATCATTTCCAGTCGCATCGTAGTCAAGTGAAACCGTGGCCTGATCCGTTCTCAGACGGGAGGTACCAATCAGGTATGCATTCGGCAAATTGGGATTGTATTGTGCGGTCGATTGCGCGGAAGGAATCAAGAACTGTCCGTTGGGCAGCTTCGTATTCAGCAGGGTCGAGGCAACAGGATCAATGGTAACCGTGCCACTGCCGCCCCATGAGGCATCGGCAGCCTCAAGACCGGCGGCGCTGCGGTCGTCGGTTAGCCCCGTTGGGACATTCATCACTGAGAGGCCCGTTCCTTGGTCTTCATTCACGCTACGTTGGTAAGCAACGAAAAGGAAAAGCTTGTTGGTTTTGAGAGGACCGCCAGCGGTGACTCCGCCGGTCCAGCGGCGAAGCCAGGGGTTAACCATCGAAGACGGAAACACGCCAATGCCGTTCTGCGCTAGTTGATAATCCTGGTTGAAGAAGAACGGGGATGCGTTCAACAAATTGTTCGCGTAAGAACCATAGAGCTGGCCGTGCCAGTTATTGGTACCGCCGCTGGTGTTGACGTCGATCTGCGCTCCGCTTGTCGCACCCTGTTGCGCGTCATACATCGAGGCATTCACGCGTAGCTCGGCCATAAACTCCGGCGGAGGAGACGGCAAACTATTGCCGTTCGATCCATAGACCGAAGTTCCCACTGAGAATGACCCTCCGGCAGAGGGAGCGCTGCCAATGTTGAAGTTATAGCGCTGCGAGCTCGAACCCGAAGAGCTTTTACCGTTGAAAAGGTTGGTCGAATCGACGCCGTTTACCTGAAACGTGTTGGAGGTATCGCGCTGGCCATTGGCCCAGATCGGCTGATTGCCGAGGCCCGCGTTTGAGTCCAGATTCGACAACAACTCCGCGTTCACGCCTGGCGACAATACTGCAGCCTGGGTGAAGCTGCCTGTCGCCAGCGGAGTCATGTCGATCTGTGCGGCGTCCAGCGTGTATCCATTCGTCGTATCGGTGGCATTGAGCAGAGGGTTCCCGACCACTTCAACAGACTCTGAGACATTGCCAATCTTGAGCGTTGGATTGATCGTGGTCGCGCGCGCTTCCTGAACTGCGATTCCCGATACTTCGGTAGTTTCAAATCCCGTCGCAGTCACTTTGACCCTATAGGTTCCGATGGGCAGGTTGAAAATCTGAAAGTACCCGTTCCCCCCTGATTTGGTGCTGCGCGAAAAATCGATACCGGGGTTCGTCACAGTGACAGTAGCGCCAGAGACGGCGGCGCCCGTCGGATCGGTAACCGTCCCATTGATCGAACCCAGGGTTTGTTGTGCGGAACTGGGTACGAGACAGGCAAGCACTGTAAAGGAAACGAAGCAATACCGGGCGACACTCCTCCAAAAGGAACGAATCATATTCTCCTCTCAAGCTGCTTACTGGCTTTGATTGTGAGATTCCTGAAGAAGGTGGCAACGGGCGACCACAATCTCCTCGTTAAGAACTGGGCCTAAAGAAAAGCTAATCAACAGGAAAGATCGGGATATGACAAGTGTGTGACAGACAGCCGCGAATTCCAAGAAAAATCATTCATGTAATCTATTTTTCAACAACCGGGCTGTGGAAAACCTCCTCGAAATATTGCGGACGAGGTCAACTCATTCTGATCGATCGGCAGCTTTTTCAAGGATTGCAGGCGCAAAACTGAGAGCAGGCGAGACGCCTTGTCGCGCTAACCTGCTCTCCATCTTCACCTGCGTCTGATCCGAACCGGGTCTATTGCCCGCTACCCTTGCCCCATTGCAGCCGAATCCCCAACCGGACGCTACTGGGCAGGCTTATATACCCGATTGGCGCAATATGCTGGTTATCGGTGAGGTTTTCGGCCAGTCCGTAAACCCCGAGCCACGGCATCAATTGATAGCTGCCGCCAAGATCCATCTTTGCAAACCCGTGATCGAGATTTCGATTTGGCAACAGCAGGCTGTTTCCTCCGCTGGTGTCTGCATATTCCAAATAGGTGGAATCGTCGCTTCGGCCGGCAAACGATGCGGTGAACGTGCCGGTCAGTTTCTTAGCGGAGTAGTTGGCAGAAAAGAACCCTGTGTGGGGCGGTCGCCGGAAGGGTCGGGCACCCACGAGCGGCGAGAGCGCTCCGATTGGGATGTCGAATGAGGTCCCCGTCACTGGCGTTTCGTTGTCGCTTGAAAATGAGCGTTGAACCACCGCATCCAGATAGGTGTAACCGCCGCGTAAGAAGATGCTGCGCCCGATGCCTGCCTCGACTGTGGTCTCCACACCCTGTGCACGAAACGCCTCAGTGTTCACCGATAGTGGGTAATCGTCGGTGTAGTAGTAGCCGAGGGCAGTGATCAGTTGCTGTTGTTCTGTAGGCGTGAGCCCAGGAATGATATTCGGCAATACTCTTCCCCCCACACCTTCAATTTCCCTGCCAAACTGATTATGAAAATAACTGCTGCGAAAAATGATCCGGTTGCTTAGGAATCCCTGCTCCACTCCGCCCTCGTAGGTGCGTGTAGTCGGTGCAGCAAGTGGCGAAATGTGAAGTGCCTGCGCATCGCTTTGATCTCCGCTGCTCATTAGAAACGCGTAGAGCGAATCGATTTGCTCTGTCAGTGCAGGTTCGCGCACCGCGTCGCCAAAATTGAAGAGGATCCGTGTCCCGCTGAAAACGCCATTCCGCGGCCGCAGCGCATATCCAGAAATGCCAGCACGTGGCGAAGTTTCCGTTCCAAATAGTGAGTATCGCTCAAGGCTGCCGCCGAGCGTATAGAACACCCGGTTTTTAAAATCGCCGTGCACTCCGGCGATATAGACGTAGTTTTTCCGCTGCACCGATTCGTCGGTGAAAAACTCTGGTATATATTCCCTGCCTCGCTCATCCTCAAATTGAAATCCGATCAATCCCGTGAGATGCGGCGTGAATCGATAGTCGCCCTGGTAAACGACCTGATCGCGATTCGAGTCGAGATATTGCTGGTAAGGGTACGTCTCGGGATAGTCCAACTGCGCCTGCCCCGACACCGAATAGCCGTTCGCGCCTTCGATGGTCACCGGGTTGCCGTAATACGCCTGATCGCCGTAGATGTCATAGGTCAGCAGCTCGCCGGTCGGCTGCCACAGATAATACTGTTCCCGTTTGCGCGCTGCTCCGTAGCGCACGATGTTGTGGAAGTCCGGTGTCGTCTGGTTTTCGACCGATCCACTAATGAAAAGGTCCTGGTCTTTCTGGGTGGCGCTATCGGCGATCTGGTAGAACTGCCATGCATTCGGATCTCCCGTCGCATCTACACCGTAGTGAAGCGCCCCTCGAAATTGCGTCGATCCGTTCGGCTGCCATCCCAGATTTGCTGCCGCTGTTGCAACATGAAACTCATCATTCTGCAGATCGTTATTGGTCTGCATCCAACTGAATTCGCCCAGATAGTCCAGCTTGTTGTGCGTCCCCGCAGCCTCCAGGTCTTCCTGCGAGGTGAAGAAGTTTCCTACATCGCCGTGGAACAGGAACGAAGGAAAGCTCGTGGTGCCTCGCGGAGTCGTAAAGCTCACGACACCGCTCGCCGCATCAGCTCCATAGATATTTGAGTCCGGTCCGCGATAAATTTCTGCACGCTCAATCGCGTTTGCAGAGAGTGGACCGAAATCGAACCGGCCGCCCAGATCGCCTATGCTTATCCCGTCCAGCAAAATCTTGTTCGAGTCGGAGTTGCCTCCTCGAAGGAAAAGCGCCGTCTGCGCTCCCCGCTGGCCCACCTGCGCAACGGCAGTTCCAGGCATGAGTCGCAGCGGGCTGACCATCTCGTCTCGAAGATCCAGGTCCTGGGGCCCTAGCACGGTGGTGGCTGCGCTGGTCTGCGGTTGCGGGGTCGGCGTTCCCGTGGCAGTCACTACAATCGACTCGTGCACCCACGCCGGTTCGAGAACCAGGTTTCGTTCGATGTTGTCCAGACGGCCCGCGTAAAATCCCGGCGTCTCCAATTGGCGAAACGTCTTTCCCGTCACGACCAGGTAAAAGCGCCCTTCGACCCCTGTAATGAGCTCAAAACCGCCATCGCTTCCGGTCGCCTTTGAAGTAACGACCGCTTTGTCGTGGAACAGAGCTACGGTCGCACCGGAAATCGGGGCGCCAGAGGGATCAGTAACAATTCCATGGATCTCGCCGGCCCAGGATGGAGAGTGCGCCGTGGCAAAGATGACAAACAGCGGGAGGCACGCAGAGATTTTGCGCAGATATCTGGAGTTGGTCACGATGGCTCCTTCGTTCCCCTCGGAACGCAAGCGGGTTCTGGCGCCGGGACCGGTCTCCTGACTTACGCCTTTACCAGCCACCTTCCCAGAGAGCAGCCCTGACGAGCTTGTCTCCAGTGGTTCCTATGCGTCCTTGCGCGAGCAAGGGTGCGACGACTGGCTTCCTGGCCTGAACTTAACGACGACGAAACAGGCAGAGGCGTTCACAGTTGCGGGGCAGTGGCGGAGTTTCACCGCCTTCCCGAGCATCCTGGCGATTCAGTTGTAGTTTTCGCTGCTCTCAAATCGAGCACAGCAGTGATGACATCAAACTCGCTTCGATGCCATCAACATTTATAGCTTGAAAGGGCGTTGTAGTCAAAGCAAAAAAGTCAGCCGCCATCCTTCGTGTAGCTGGTCCTTGACGAGAGATCAAGGTTGGGTTAAATCGATGCCGAGTCCCCGTCTTAACCGAGTGCGTAGCGCCAGTTTGATGCGCCAGTCTCGGATTTTCCGAGTACCGCCTCGACGCGCACTGAGCGCAAATTCAGCGAGTGAGTCCCCGGGACCAACGTAGGCGCGACGAATAAGAAACGGATCGCCGGCGAGATAATTCAAACCTTCTTCCACCGTGAATGCGAGTTTGAAATGCTGTTGCACAACATCGCGAACCGCGTCGTTGTATTCGCCATAAGGGTAGGCAAAAGAGAGGACCGGACAACCGAGCAGTGCGAACAGATCGACTTCGCAGCCCGCCACCTCTGCCGCCAGGTCGACGTCGGAGAGTTGAGTTAAATACGCGTGTGTCCGGCTATGACCTCCAAATTCGATTCCTTGCCCTGCCCAATTTCGAATCTGTTCAGCGGTCATCAGCTGAAGCGTTTCACTGCCTTGGCTCTCGTCCCAAGTGTTTGTTCCGCCCAACCGTTCAGTTACCACGAAGACGGCCGCGCCAAACCCGTATTTCTTAAGGATCGGCAGCGCGTATTCAGCGGTGTCTGCATAAGCATCGTCGAAAGTGATCAGGATGGGCTTATCGGGAAGGCCTTTGCCTTCGCGTAGCCATTGAAGCCAGGCCGTGGGACAAATCCCTGTGTAACCGCGATCGGCGAGCCATTGCATCTGCTGTTCAAATTTTGCGGCCGAGATCGTCAGGCCGGGGACCGAACCCGGGCGCGCCGGACCTACGTGGTGATAGAGGAGCGAAGGCAATGCCACTCCAAACTCTCTCTCAAAGGCACGCCACGAGCCGGCTTGCTCAACCGCACTCCGAATCTCGATAATGCTTCTCCCGATTCCCAGCAGAGAATCGCCGGCTCGCCGCATCACGGGAAATCGGCTTAATCTGTCGAAGATCGAAAGCGGAAGATTGAGGACGCTGGTGAGATCAAGCGGGAACTCCGCAAGGATGCGCCGCAGCGCGCGTTTGCTCCAGGGAGTCTTCCCCATGGATGCAAATCTAGAATGGGGTCGATACTCGGGATGCTTGCGAGAGAGCAGGATTTCGGTCTCGCCAAAGACCCTGCCATCGTTGCGCATCACAAATTGGGCGGGCTTTTGAAAATACTCGTAAGCCTTGGATTGAGGCAGAAACTTGAACGGAACACCGCTTTTCCAAAGACGGAGACCGATCTCATAATCCTCTTTCGCCTTGAGATTCTCGTCGAAGCCGCCGCAGTCGATCACCAACTGCCGCGGCATGGAGCTATTGCTGATCAGAAAATTGTCTTCCGGCAGTTTCAGCCCGTTCTGCGCTGCGAGGCGGTCATAATACTGTTCATACCAGGATTGGGTCGAGTATTTAAGCAGGGACTCGGGAGTCTCGGGATCAATCGCGATGGAGCCGTGCACTACGGAAGGTTCTGAATCGTTGTGTGCGTTCACATGGAGCCGAAAGAGGTCCGGACCGCAAACAATGTCGTCATCGATAAAGAGCAGAAGATCACCCTGCGCGGCTTGAATCCCTTGATTTCGCGCAGCGCTTGCGCCCCGCCCCGTCTGCTCGATTACCCGCAACGGGCAAGGCGGATTCACTTCGCGAAGAGCCTGCGCGCTGCCGTCCGTTGATCCGTCCACCACAATGACAATTTCAAAGGCCCCCGCCGGCATCTCCTGTCTGAACATTGCCGGGAGAGTTCGTGCGATCAAGACCTCGCGCCGATTGCGGGTCGGCACTATGACTGAGAGCTTTAGCATCTGGATTCAATCTTACCGACGAGGCCACGCAAACGCGCAATGTCTGTTCCGCGCCCTTCAGTGTTTGGGCTTACGACAATACACAGTTGTGACGACGGGATAGAGTCCGTCTTTGTAGTCCAATTCCTCAGGCTTCAGTTCCTCATACGCCAGCCCGAGATTAAAAGCCACGATGGCGAGGCAGTTGCCTTCGCCCTCTACAACAACTTCGCATCCCGCCCATGTTTGCTGCAGCAATATGCGCCAGCCGGCGGGTGTCGGATGCCAGAAGTCAATCTCTTCAGCGTCAAGACGCACGGCCCCTGCGCAAGTCGCCAAGATCACGCCCCCTGGCCTGACCACCCGCAAAACATTCTTCAAACAACCCTCGAGTTCGCGAAAGTGGTGAAGCGTGCATGGGAGAAGGACGCAATCGTATGAATCCGATGGGATGATATCTTCGGAATGGGCCAGATCGCAAAGAAACGTCGGCTCAGACCGGGGATCGATGTCCACGCTATGCATGGCGCGAAGATCATGGCCGTATCTCCGGCTGTAAATATTCCGATCGATCTCAAGCACGTCGCGGGTAATCTCAGCGGAATGACGCGCGAAGAACCGATCCACATAATAGCGATCAAGCGGAGTGCCGCGATCCCAGCCATGGCTGTTCGAGAATGGTTTCAGGCGCCGCAGGTTTCCCCATCGCGGGAGCCCGCGTCCGCGAAGAATGCAGAGCAGGCGCGTCGTCCACGCCGGCCCGAACACTCGCTTTACTTTGCTTCGGATCGGCTGCTCTGACGATTGGCTCAAAGAGACTTCCCTTTTCGCGTGCGGGCTCTGTGTTCCTTGAATTCTATGCCAACGAGATCCGCATTCAGAAAGCGACGCAATGCAGGTCGACGGATCTGTCGCCCTATCCATTGCCTTGGGTCCCCGTCACCGAAGCCGGGAGTGAATCAAGTAACTCGGTTTTCCACTCCAGATGCGGCCTCACAACTCCGGGCCAGTCACCATGATAATGAGCGCGCAATTCACTGGCAGCATCGTGAACCTCGAATACCAAGAGGTCTTCCCAGTCGGCAACTGCAGTGCCACTAATGCCGTTCAAGAATACGCCCAGGCGGACTCTATATGTGCCGTTGTTCATTAGGTCGGCTGGCACTATAAATGATATTCGCA